>WBZU01001489.1_pt1 | contig 17546 bp, 15 predicted proteins | sample 5204311 | NCBI WGS metagenome assembly WBZU01 (sample SAMN12344359, study PRJNA552823) | activated sludge metagenome | biome: Activated sludge suspended growth; feature: Nitrification reactor; material: Wastewater; isolation source: activated sludge from nitrification reactor of wastewater... | reverse complement strand
GTTACGCCGAGCTGCGGTTCCACCGGCCGGTGACCACCGGCACCACCATCCGCACGTCGTCGGAGGTCATCGGGCTCAAGGAGAACTCGAACGGCAAGACCGGCGTGGTCTACGTGCGCTCGACCGCCGTGGACGAGGCCGGCGACACGCTGATCGACTGGGCCCGCTGGGTGATGGTCAACAAGCGCGACCACGACGCCCCCGCGCCGGAGCCGGTGGTGCCGGACCTGGCGGCGGTGGTGGCCCCGGAGGACCTGGTGGTGCCGGCGGGCCTCGACTTCTCCGCCTACGACCTCGCCGCCGCTGGCGAGCCGCACCGCTGGGGCGACTACGAGGTCGGCGAGAAGATCGACCACGTCGACGGCGTGACCCTCACCGACCCCGAGCACATGCTGGCCACCCGGCTCTGGCAGAACACCGCCAAGGTGCACTTCAACACCGAGGTCCGGCCCGACGGGCGGCGCCTGATCTATGGCGGCCACATCATCTCGATGGCCCGGGCGCTGTCGTTCAACGGCCTGGCCAACGCCCAGCTCATCGCCGCCATCAACGCCGGCGCCCACACCGCCCCGGCGTTCGCCGACGACACCGTCTACGCCTGGTCCGAGGTGCTCGACAAGGCCGAGGTCGACGCCCCCGGCGTGGGCGCGCTCCGCCTGCGCCTCGTGGCCACCAAGGGCCGCGACGAGGCGATGGTCCTCAAGGGCGACGACGGCAAGTACGCGCCGGGCGTCCTCCTCGACCTCGACCTCTGGGCCCTCTGCCCGCGCTGAAGTCCCTCCGTCGGCGCGGAGCCGGGCGACGCTCGTTCCTCGCGCTCGGCCACCTGCTCGTCGCCGTCGGCGTCACCGCGCCCCTGGCGTGGCATCTCGATCGCCTCCCGCTCGGCCGGGAGCCCTCGCCCTCGGTCCCCCGCTTCAACCTGTGGACCCTGGAGTGGACCGCGGACCGGCTCCCCCACGGCCTGGCCGGCTGGTGGAACGCGCCGATCTTCTGGCCCGACCGCGGCACGTTCGCGTGGAGCGAGGTGCAACCGCTGACCGGGCTGGCCCACGCCGCGCTCCGGCCGCTCGTCGGCGCCACCGCCTCCTACGGGCTGCTGCTCATCCTCACGATCGGACTGAACGGGATCGCCGGCGCCACCCTCGCCCGCCGGCTGGGGGCGGACGTCGTGCCCGCGTTCCTCGTCGGCGTCCTGGTGCAGGCGCTGCCGTTCGTGGTCGGCCAACTCGGGGTGCTCCAACTGGTGGCGGCGTGGCCGATGCTCCTGGTGCTCGCCTTCGTGATCGACCTGCTCGGGCGGCCGAGCCTCGGCGTGGGCCTGCGGCTCGGCCTGGCGCTGGCCGCCGTGGTCGGCACCTGCGGCTATTACGCCCTCTTGCTCGGCCTGTGCCTCCTGCCGCCGACGGTGGCTGTGTGGTGGCGGCGCCCCGCCGACCGTCGCCGTCCGGTCGGTGCGGCGGCGACGGCGGCGGTCGTGGCCGTGCTCCTGGTGGGGCCGGTGGCGATCGGCCAGGAGGAGCGATTGGCCGGCCGGCGCTGGTCCGCGGCCACCATCGAAGCCGGCTCGGCATCGTGGGCCGATTGGCTCCCCGGCGGGACTCGTTGGCCGGGCTGGCCGCTCGTGGCGCTCGGCGTCGCCGGCGCGCTGACCGCTCGGCGCCGCCCGACCACCCGCCTCCTGGTGGGCCTCGGCACCATCGCCCTGCTCGCCTCCCTGGGATCGAGGCTCTCGATCATCGGGGTCCGGCCGTGGACGCTCCTCGTGGATCACGTCGACGCCGTCGCCCGCCTGCGGTCGCCGTTCCGCGCCGCCGTGCTGGTCGAGCTGTCCCTGGCCGGCCTGGCCGTGCCGGCGCTGGCGTGGCTGTGGGACCGCCGCTCGGTCCTTCGGGCGGCGGCGCCCGCCGCCGTGGCCCTCACCCTCGTCGCCGGCCCGCCGCTCGGCGCCGGCTCCCTCGATCGACCGATCCCGAGGGCCGGCGCCTGGGCCACCTGGCTGGCCGACCACCCCGACGGCGGCGCAGTGGCCTTCGTCCCCTTCGCACCCGGACGACGAACGGCCGACTTCGCCCCCACCACCGCCCGCATGCTCCAGAACCTCCGGACCGGCCACCCGATGGTCAACGGCTACTCGGGCTTCTTCCCCCGGGACCACGCGTCACGCCGAGCCGCCCTCGTCGGCTTCCCCAGCGACCGCTCCGTGGCCGAGCTCGATCGCCTCGGCGTCCGCTACGTGCTGGTCGACGCCGACCGGTTCGACCGCATCGACCGAGAGGTGGCGACCGACCTCGGCCTGGCGATCCTCGTCGAAAACCGCGACGCCGTCCTCCTCGAGGTGCCCCCGAGCTGACCCGCGAACGACCACGCCTGCGGCGGTAGCAACGTCTCGTGCACCAGCTGGGGCAAGCGGTCATACGTGGAGATTGAGCTCTTCGTCCAGGTGCTCACCTGGATCTGCGTCATCGGGGCGGTCGTGTTCGCCTGCTCGTTCCTCTCGCGATCGCAGCAGAAGGTGTTCCGCATCCCAGAGAAGCACGTCCGCGAACCGTGGTACCGAAGTTCGGCCTCGTCGGTCGCGCTCGGCATCCAATCCAGACGGCCAGCGCTCCGCGCCTGCCTTGGAAGCGGCGTGCTGCTGCTCTCGATCCACCTGATCCGAACGGCCTTCTGAGGTTCTGTCGACCTCCCGAGCACGCCGTCCCAACCGCCATCGAGCCGCACGCCTCGGACGATCCGTCTCGGCCCGTGGACCATGGCGATCATCGCCTGGACCGGCTGGGCATCGATCACGTTCACGGTGGCGGAGCTCCACCGGCCGGCGGGCACGGGCGGTGCGGCGAGCGATGGCTCGATGCTGGCAGGATGGCGGACAGGATCCGGGAGGGTGCCGGATGGGTGTGGGGGGTTCGAGGATGAGGGCGATCGGTCGGATGGGTCGTGCGGTGGCGGCGACGGCGACGGTGGGGCTCGCCGTGGTCCTCGCGCTGGCGGTGGGGACGACGGCGGTGGCCGAACCGTGCCAGGAACCGGCGGCCCTCGAGTACGTGGCGATGGGCGACTCGTTCAGCGCCGGGTTCGGGATGATCGACGCGTCGGGTGACTGCTCGCGCTCGTCGAGCTTGAGCTACCCGCACGGGGTGCGCGGGACCGTCGGCCTCGGCACGTTCGTGGACGTCAGCTGCTCGGGCGCCCGCACGACCCACTTCACCAACGCCCAGGGGAGCAACCCGCCGCAGGGCAACGCGCTGAGCGCCAGCACCGACGTGGTCACCTTCACGATCGGCGGCAACGACCTCGGCTTCACCGACATCCTCAAGGGCTGCGCCACCTCGGGCGACTGCCGCGGCCAGTACGGCGGCGACACGATGCCCGACCTGTTGGCCCAGATCTCCGGGCCGGTGGGCGCCGCCATCCAGGGCGCCATCGCCACGGTGAAGACCAAGGCGCCCAACGCCGAGATCTTCGTCCTCAGCTACCCCGACCTCCTCCCGGCCGGACCGACCGGCCTGCTCTGGAACGTGGCGTGCCTGCCGACCTCGGCGCTGATCTCCTCGGCCGAGCGCACGGCGCTGCGCAACGTCGAGCAGAGGCTCAACCAGGAGATCGCCACCCGGGTGGCGGCCAACGGCGCCCGGGTCACCTACGTCGACATCTACACGCCGAGCATCGGCCACGACCTCTGCGACCTCAGCGATCCGTGGACCTCCCTGACGGCGCTGTACCACCCGACGGCCAGCGGGCACTCGAACATGGCGTCGATCACCAGCGCGGCGATCAAGCAGCGGCTGGCCACCCAGTGCGCGACGGCGTCCACGTCGACCACGACCAGCACGAGCACCACCACGACGACCCAGCCGGGGACCACGATCCCCGGGACGACCTCGACCACGATGGCCGGCACCACGACGACGAGTCCTGGCACGACGACCACCGGACCCGATACGACCGGTCCGAGCACCACCACGACGACGGCCACCACCACGTCGTCGACCCCCGACACCGCGCCGACCACGGCGGCGCCCACGACCTCCACCGCGCCACCCGCCACCGCCGCCACCACGGCACCGGCCACCGCGGCGACCACCACGACCGCGACCGAACCGACGACCACCGAGACCACCGCGCCGCCGACCACCGGCGCCCCGCTCACCACCATGAGCCTGCCGGTGCCGACCCTCGGGGGCGCGGTGAGCGGCGCCGACCTCGGTGGGACCTACCCGATGCCCGCCTCGGCGGGCAGCCAGGTCTCGGGCGGCGGCAGCGAGCTGCCCCGCACCGGCAGCGACCCGGTCGGCGTCGCCCTCGCCGGCATCGGCCTGGTGACCGCCGGCGCCGCCGTGCTCGTCCTGCGCCAGCGCCACGTCCTGCGCGCCGCCCAGCGCTGATCGGGCCACCGGCCTGCCGTCCTCGCCGAACCTGGCTCCACCGTCGCCCGCGGACGCCCGCCGGCGGTGAGGTTCGGTGCCGGGTCCGGGCTGCGCCCGCCGGGATCAGCGAGCGGTGATGCGGCCGCGGATCTCGGCGAGCCAGGCGTCAGCCCCGGCGAGGGCGACCTCGGCGTCGGCTCGACGTTCGGTGGCCCCGCCGACCGCCGAGGGGTAGGAGCCGAGGAACTTCACGTCGCCGTGCTTGACCTGGAGGGCACGGAGGCAGTCGGCCACGACGTCGTCGGCCACGTGGCCTTCGAGGTCGAGCAGGAAGCAGTAGTCGCCGAGGCCCTTCTTGGTGGGGCGTGACTCGAGGCGGGTCAGGTTGATCCGCCGGGCGGCGAACTCCTGGAGGATGGCCACGAGGCTGCCCGGACGGTCGGCGCGCTGGGCCACCACGATCGAGGTCTTGTCGTGGCCGGTGGGCGGGGGGACCTCGCGGCGGCCGACGGCGACGAAGCGGGTCTGGTTCTCGGGGTGGTCCTCGATGTCCGCCGCGATCACCTCGAGGCCGTAGATCCCGGCGGCCAGCTCGTTGCCGATCGCCGCCACCTTCGGGTCGCCGAGCTGGGCCACCAGTTCGGCCGCCTCGGCGGTGGAGTTCGCGGCCCGCGTCCGCACCGACGGCAGCTCGCGGTGCAGGAACGCCCGGGCCTGCGCGGTGGCGTGGGGGATCGACACCACCTCGGCGACGCCGGCCAGCGTGGCGCCGGGCACCGACATCAGGTGCTGCTGGATCGGGATGACCACCTCGCGCTGGATCCACACGTCCACGTCGAAGGCGAGGGTGTCCGAGGTGACGTTGACCGTCCCCTCGATCGAGTTCTCGATGGCGACGAACCCGAGGTCCACCTCGGCGGTCTCGGTGGCCCGCAGGACGTCGGCCATCGTGGCGTAGGGCACCAGCTCGGCCGCCGCGAGATCCGGCTGGGTGAGCAGCGCCTGCTCGGTGAAGGTCCCGAACGGGCCCAGGAACCCGACCCGGAGTGGGCCGGCGTCCGGCTCGCTGCTCGGGGGCGCCTGCGGGTCCACGACCGGCCAGGATAGGGGCGTGGACGAGGCCTCCCTGCGGCAGTTGCTCGACGAGGTCCGGTCCGGGGCCACCGCCCCCGACGACGCCGTCGACGCCCTGCGGCGCCTCCCCTACGCCGATCTCGGCTTCGCCCGGGTGGACCACCACCGCCACGTGCGCCAGGGCATGGCCGAGGCGGTCTACGGGCCGGGCAAGACCGCGGACCAGGCCGCCCGCATCGTGGCCGAGCTCCTGGCCCGGGCCGACGCACCGGTGGTCCTGACCCGGGCCTCGGCCGAGCAGCTGGCGGCGGCCACCGAGGCCAACCCCGGCGCCACCGTGGTCGGGACCACCGCCGTCTGGCGACCCGCTGCGCCCCGGAGCGAGCGGGTGGTCCTCCTCACCGCCGGGACCGCCGACCTCCCGGTGGCCGACGAGTGCGCCGCCACCCTCGCCGCCCACGGCCTCGGGCCCGAGCGGGTCACCGACGTGGGGGTGGCCGGCATCCACCGCCTGCTCGACCGCACCGACCTGCTCCTCGCCGCCGACGCGGTCGTGGTGGTGGCCGGGATGGAGGGGGCGCTGGCCAGCGTGGTCGGCGGGCTCACCGGCGCCCCCGTGGTGGCCGTGCCCACCAGCGTCGGCTACGGCGCGTCGCTCGAGGGCGTGACCGCGCTGCTCGGGATGCTGGCGTCGTGCGCGGCGGGGATCACGGTGGTCGGCATCGACAACGGGTACGGCGCGGCCTGCGCCGTCGCCCGCCTGTTCCTCAACCCGGCTCGGCGGCGTGCGCCCGCCAGCCCGCCCGCCCCCGAGTCGTCCACGCTCGCCCCATCGACGGCCGAGGCCGGTCGGTGACCACCGCCTGGTTCCACTGCTTCTCCGGCATCGCCGGCGACATGGCCCTCGGCGCGCTCCTCGATGCCGGCGCCGACGTGGACGAGGTCCGCGGCCTGCTCGACGCGCTGCCGGTGGGCGGCTGGACCCTCGACGTCGAGCCCGTGCTCCGCGGCGGCATCGCCGGCACCAAGGTCCACGTCCGCACCCGGGAGACCACCGTCGTGCGGACCGCGGCCCACATCCAGGGCCTGGTGGCCGAGGCCCGCCTCCCGGATCGGGTGGCCGGCCGCGCCCACGCCGTCTTCGAGGCGCTGGCCACCGCCGAGGGCCGCCTGCACCGCCGGCCCCCCGACCAGGTGCACTTCCACGAGGTCGGCGGGCTCGACGCCATCGTGGACGTCGTCGGCACCTGCGCCGCGCTCGAGGTGCTCGGCGTCGACCGGGTCGCCACCTCCCCGATCGCCGTGGGCCTCGGCGTCGTGCGGGCCGCCCACGGGATCATCCCGAACCCCGCCCCCGCCGTGGTCGAGTTGCTCGCCGGGATCCCCACGCGGGGCGTCGACCTCGCCGTCGAGCTGACCACCCCCACCGGTGCCGCGCTCGTGGCCGCGCTGGCCGACCGCCACGGCCCGCTCCCGTCGATGACCGTGGCGGCCACCGGGTTCGGGGCCGGCTCGCGCGAGCTCGACCACCGGCCCAACCTCACCCAGGTCGTGCTGGGCGACGAGGTCACGGCGGCGCCGATCGACGGCCAGCCGGTCGTGCTCCTCGAGGCCAACGTGGACGACGCCACCGGCGAGGTCCTGGCCCACGCCGTCGCGCGGCTGCTCGACGCCGGCGCCCACGACGCCTGGCTCACCCCGATCGTGATGAAGAAGGGCCGGCCGGCGCACACGGTCCACGCCCTCTGCGATCCCGCGCTGGTCGCCCAGGTCCGCGGGGTCCTCGCCGCCGAGACCGGCACGCTCGGGGTCCGGGGCGCCGGGCTCGAGCGCTGGCCGTCGGCCCGCCGCATCGAGCGGGTCGACGTCGACGGGCGCTCGGTCCGGGTCAAGGTCGGGCCGGGCCGGGTGAAGGCCGAGTTCGACGACGCCGCCCGGGTCGCCGATCGGACCGGCCGTCCCGTGCGCGAGGTCCTGGCCGAGGCCGAGGGGGCGTGGCACGAGGAGCCGCCGGCCGTGGCGCTGGACGAGGGACCGGCCGAGGCGGGGGCGACCGTCACGGCGATCCACGACCACCACCACGATCGGGCCGACCACCACGGCCACCCGAGCGTCGGCCCGGTCGGCCCGGCGACGAACGACGATCCGGACCCGCCGGCCTGAGCGGGAACGGGAACGGGAGCGGGAGCGGGAGGTCGAGCGGGTGGCAGGGGTGCAGCAGGAGCGGGCGATCCGGATCTTCGTGTCGTCCACGTTCCGGGACATGCAGGCCGAGCGCGAGGAGCTGGTCAAGCGGGTGTTCCCCGAACTGCGGCGGCGGTGCGAGGCGCGCGGCGTGGCGTGGAGCGAGGTCGACCTGCGGTGGGGGGTGACCGACGAGGAGAAGGCCGAGGGTGCGGTCCTGCCGATCTGCCTGGCCGAGATCGAGCACAGCCGGCCCTACTTCCTCGGGCTGGTGGGCGACCGCTACGGCTGGGTGCCCGACGAGATCGGCGAGGACCTGGCCGCCCAGCAGGGATGGCTCCGGGAGACCGCCGGCCGCTCGGTGACCGAGCTCGAGATCCTCCACGGCGTCCTCAACGACCCCGACATGGCCGGCCACGCGTTCTTCTACCTGCGCGATCCCGCCTACGCCGCCGGGCGGCCCGACGAGCGCTCGGTCCTGGTCGAGTCGCCCTCGGCCGAGGAGGTGGTGGCGCTCGGCGCCGACGAGGCCGAAGCTCGGGCCGCGCACCGGCGCGACCAGCTCGACGACCTCAAGGACCGCATCCGGGCCAGCGGGTTTCCGGTCCACGACGGCTACCCCGATCCCGTCGGCCTGGGCCCGCTCGTGCTGGCCGACCTCGGCCGGCTGATCGACGAGCTCTTCCCCGAGGGCGTGGCGCCGGATCCGCTCGACCGCGCCGCGGCCGACCACGAGGCCTACGCGGCGGCCCGCCGCGCCTTGTTCATCGGGGGCGACGCCGCCTTCGCCGCGCTCGACGCCCACGTCGCCGACCCCGCGGCCCCGCTGCTGGTCGTCGGTCCGTCGGGCACCGGCAAGTCGTCGCTGCTGGCCACCTGGGCCGCCCGGCGGGCAGACGGCGGCGGTGGCGGTGGCGGTGGCGGTGGCGGTGGCGGTGGCGGTGGCGGTGGCGGTGGCGGCGGCGGTGGCGGCGGCGCACCGCTCGTCGTCACCCACTTCGTGGGCGCGTCGGCCGACGCCGCCGACGGCCGGGCGATGGTGCGCCGCCTGGCCGGCGAGGTCGCTCGGGGGGCCGGGATCGAGCTGCCACCCGGTGACCTCCCCGACGACCCGACCGACCTGCGCGCCGCGTTCACCGACGTGCTCCGACGAGCCGGGGCGGTGCGCCCGGTCGTGCTGGTGGTCGACGGGCTCGACCAGCTCGACGACGCCGACCAGGCGCCCGACCTGGCCTGGCTGCCGTTCGACCTGCCGGCGGGCACCACCGTGATCGGCTCGTGCACCGGCGGCCGACCGCTCGAGGCGGCCCGAGCCCGCCGGTGGCACGAGCACGAGCTGGCGCCGCTGGGCGAGGACGATCGCCGCGCCCTGGCGGTGGCGTTCCTGGCCCGGTGGTCCAAGCGCCTCGGGCCCGAGTTGCTCGATCGCATCGTCGCCCACCCCGCCTGTGCCAACCCGCACTACCTGCGCACCGTCCTCGACGAGCTGCGCCAGCACGGCGACCACTTCACCCTCGGCGCGGTGCTCGACGGCTACCTCGCGGCCGCCGCCCTCCCGGACCTGTTCGCCGCCGTGCTCGGCCGCTGGGAGCGCGACTTCGACCGCGACCGGCCCGACCTGGTCCGCGACGCGATGACCGCGCTCTGGGCCGCTCGGCGCGGCCTGGCCGACGCCGAGCTGCTCGACCTGCTCGGCGACGACGACGGCCCGCTGCCCCACGCGGTCTGGTCGCCGCTGCTGCTGGCCGCCGGCGAGTCCCTCACCATCCGGGCCGGGCTCCTCGGTTTCCTGCACGAGCCGCTCCGGCGGGCGGTGGCCGATCGCTGGCTCGGCGCCGAGGACGCCCAGCGCGCCGCCCACCGACGCCTGGCCACCTACTTCGGCCCGCGGGCGGTGTCGCCTCGCGTCGTGGCCGAACTGCCGTGGCAGCTCCGGCGGGCGGCCGAGTGGGACCAGCTCGCCCGTGCCCTCGCCGGCCCCGACCTGCTCCGCGCCGCCTACCGCGCCGACCTGCCGACGGTGCGGGCCTCGTGGGCGGCGATCGAGGCGGCCGGCGGGCCGTCGATCCTCGACGCCTACCGCCCCGTCCTCACCGACCCCGCCGCCCATCCCGAGGTGGCGTGGGAGGTCGCCCGCCTCGTCACCGACGCCGGCCACCCCACCGAGGCTGCCGCCCTCCACCGCCACCTGGTCGAGCAGGCCCGCGCCGACGGCGACCGGGCTCGGCTCGGCGCCGCCCTGGCCAACCTCGGCGCCGCCCAGCTCGGCACCGACGACGTGGCCGATGCGCTGGCCTCGTTCGGCGAGGCGGAGGCGATCGGCCGAGCGCTCGGCGACGACGTGCTGGTCCACACCGCCCTCGGCAACCGCGGCGCCGCCCTCCGCGCCGCCAACCGGTTCGAGGAGGCGTTGGCCGCCATGGCCGAGGAGGAGGCGATCGTCCGCCGCCTCGACGACCTCGCCGGGCTCCAGTCCTGCATCGGCAACCAGGGCCTGGTGTACGGCGACCGGCGGGACTACGACCGGGCCGCCGAGCGCTTCGCCGAGCAGGAGCGCATCGCCCGCCAGCTCGGCGACCCGACCCTGATCAACCGCGCCCTGGCCGCCCAGGCCCGCGTGCTCGCCGATCGCGGCGACCCCGAGACCGCCCTCGTGCTGCTCGGGCGCCAGGAGGCGGAGTGTCGGGAGCATGGCGACCTCGCCGGCCTCGCCCCGAACCTGGCCAGCCGCGCCTCGGTCCTGCTCTTCGAGGGCCGGCTCGACGAGGCCGACGCCGCGCTGGTCGAATCGATCGGGCTGGCCCGGCGGCTGAGCGCGGAGTCGGTGGAGGCGATGGCCCTCGCCCAGCGGGCAACGATCGCCCACCTCCGCGGCGATCGGGTCGGCGCCGTCGCGCTGCTCGACGAGCAGGCGCCGCTGCTCGACGCCCTCGGCGACGCCGGTCTCCGCGCGCGGGCCCTCGGCGAGCGGGCCACCCTCGCCCGCGAGGCCGGCGACCCCGGCGGCGCGCTGGCCCTCCACGCCGAGGAGGAGCAGGCCTACGCCAAGGTCGGCGACCCGAGCGGCGTGGCCACCTCGATCTCCAACCAGGCGCTCGCCCGCCACGCCCTCGGCGACCCCGCCGGCGCCGCCGCCCTGCTCGCCCGGGCCGAGGTGATCCTGCGCGACCTCGACATGCCCGCCGCGCTCCAGACCACGGTCGGCAACAAGGCGGCGTTCCTCCTCCAGGCCGGGGACCTGGCCGGCGCCGAAGCCGCCCTCGCCGAGCAGGAGGCGATCTGCAACCGGACCGCCAACCGCCAGGGGTTGGCGGCCTGCCTCGGCAACCAGGGCCTGCTCGCCCTGCAGCGGGGCGACCTCGCCACCGCCGGCACCAAGCTGGCCGAGCAGGAGCGGATCACCCGCGAGGTCGGCGACCGGCGGGGCACCGCGGCGGCGCTCGGCAACCTCGTGACCGTGGCCGTCCAGGCCAACGACCCGACCGGCGCCCTCCGCCACCTCGACGCCCAGCTCGTCGAGGCCCGGGCCCTCGGCCCCGACGGCGCCGACCTCGTGGTGACCAACCTCACCGTCCAGCAGCGCATGCGGCCGGCGCTCGGCGACGTCGCCGGCCTCGCCGCCCTGGCCACCTCCGTCGAGGCCGACGCCCGCGCCGCCCTGGCCACCTCCGCGCCGGGCCCGACCGCCGCTCCGGCTCGGACACCGACCGAGCAGGTGCTGGCCCAGGTCCTCGCCCTGCGGGGCACGATGGCCCTCGGCACGGGCGACGTGGCCGGCGCGGAGGCGCTGCTGGCCGAAGCCGACGAGCTGGCCCGTCGGGCCGCCAACCCCCACGCCCAGCAGCTCGCCGCCGGCAACCTCGGCCTGCTCGCCCTCCAGCGCGGCGACCTGGCGCGCGCCGAGGCGCTGCTGGTGGCCCAGGAGGAGGTCAGCCGCCGGGCCTCGATCCCCGAGGGCCTGTCCGCCGCGCTCGGCAACCTGGCGATCGTCGCCCAGCATCGGGGCGATGCGCCCACCGCGCTGGCCCGCCTCACCGAGCAGGAGCAGCTGTGCCGCCAGGTCGGCGACGCCCAGGGCCTCGTGCTCGCCCTCGCCAACCGGGGCGAGGTGACCGCTCGCCTGCCGGGGCGCCGCGCCGAGGGCCTGGCGCTGCTCGACCAGGCCGTGGCTGCGGCGCAGCAGGTCGGCTGGATGCAGATGGTCCCGCAGATCCAGCAGCTCGTCGCCCAGCTCCGCTCGCTCCCCGGCGCCTGAGCCGGAACGCCTCCGGCCCGCCGATCAGGGCGCGGTGGCCCGCAGGAGCCAGCAGGCGGCGTCGGCCCGCACCCGGCCGTCGGCCACCCACGGGGCGTAGGCGGGCCGGACCCGATCCATGACCTCGGCCCGCACGGCATCGTCGGCATGGTCGAGGGCGCGCGCCACCGGGCCGACGTGGGTCAGGTACGCGTCCAGGTCGGCCTCGGACATCTCGCAGGCGATGTCGACCGCCTCGGCGTCGGCGTCGGCCCAGCCGGCGGCGGCGAGGAGCCCGACGGCGCGCTCGGCGTCGGCCAGGCCGAAGGGACCGGGCGCGTCCGGTGCGGGAACCGTGAGCTCGACGAACGGCGCCGCCGCCAGGACCGCCGCGGTCATGAACGGGTTGTCCGCCGGCGGGCGCCACACGAGGAAGCGGAGCGCGCCCCCGGGCCGGGTGGCCGATCGCAGGTTGGCGAAGGCGGCCACCGGGTCGTCGAAGAACATCACGCCGAACCGCGACGCCACGGCGTCGAACCCACCCGGCTCGATCGCCTCCCGCTGCGCGTCGGCCAGGACGAAGCGCACCGGTGCGCCGAGGCGGGCCGCCCGCTCGCCGGCCGCGGTGACCATCGGCGGGGCGACGTCCAGGCCCACCACCTCGGCTTCGGCGCCGATGCGGTCGGCGATGGCGACCGTGGTCGCTCCCGTGCCGCACCCGACGTCGAGCACCGATCGAGCGCCGGTGGCGGCGACCTCCTCGGCCAGCCGGTCCGCCAGGCCACCGAACCAGCGATCGGTGACCGCCTCGATCGCCACCCAGGCGTCACCGCCCGCCCCCTGCCAGGTGGCGGTCACCTCGCCGTCGTGGTCGCGCTCGTCGTCACCCATCGGACCCTCCTCGGCCGTTCCGTTCGGTCCCGACACCGTGCCACCTCCCACCTCGCCGGCCGACCCTCAGCGCTTCGGCGGCAGCGTGCGGACGAAGGCGATGCTGCGCTCGACCCAGGTGCGGAGCTGGCGGGCCGAGCCGAGCGCCTCCGGCGGGACGAGGAGCCACCCGGCCATCGGCCGGCCCCGCATCTCCATCGGCTCGGCCGGGCCCTCGGCGGCGAGGCGCTCGGCGGCGTCGCGATCGAGCCGAGCCATCAGCCCGCCTCGTCCGCTGACCGCCACGGTCATGTGGCCGTCGAGCAGGAAGGCCAGGCCGCCGAACATGCGCTTCTCGGTCAGGTCGGGCTCGGCGGCGAACAGCTCCCGAACCCGCTCGGCCAGCACCTCGTCGTAGGCCATCGCCGCACCCTACGAGGGCCCGGGGGCGACGCCGCCCTCCGATTGTCACCCCCCGGAGGGACGATGGCGGGCCACGCCCGAGGAGGCACCCGTGAGCCAGACCACCACCGACGACCCCTGGATCCACCGCATCACCCACCTGCTGGCCAAGGCCGAGTCCTCGCCGTTCCCCGAGGAGGCCGAGGCGCTGCTGGCCAAGGCCCAGGAGCTGATGGCGCGCCACGCCATCGACGAGGCCCTGCTGGCCGCCAGCGGGCGGACGACCGACGCGGTCGGCACCGAGGAGATCCTGGCGGATGCCCCCTACGCCGCCGCCAAGGCCGTGCTGCTCGGCGCGGTCGCCGACGCCAACGCCTGCCGGGTGGCCATGCGCCGTGCCGACGGCGCCGCCCGCCGGTGCACGGTGGTCGGGCACCGCACCGACCTGGACGCCGTCCTGTCGCTCTACGCCGCGCTCAGCCTCCACGCCGTGCGCGAGGTGCTGCGGGCCGAGGTGCCGCCCTGGGAGCAGCCGCGGCGGTTCCGCCACGCGTTCCTCCTGTCCTTCGCCGGGCGCATCGGCGAGCGCCTGCGCGAGGCCGCCGCCCGAGCGCGGGCCGACGCCGAGACCGCCGCGCGGGCCGCCGGTGCCGGCGCGGCCGGCGCCGGGTCCGGCGTGGGGATCATGCTGGCCACCCGGGAGGCGGCGGTGGACCGGGCCTTCGCCCAGGCCTTCCCCCGCATCCGCACCACCACGGTGCGGGCGTCGTCGGCCGCCGGGTTCCACGACGGCCGCCTCGCCGCGGACCGGGCCGGCCTCGGCCGTCCGGTGGCCGCGCCTCCCGCCCGCGGCCTCAGCTCGGGCCGCTCGGGCCCCCGGCCGGGTCGGTGAGATCGAGAGGAGCGGCGGACGCGAGGGGGCGGCGCATGATCACCCGAGCCGAGATGTCCAGGCCGCTCTCGGCCTCGTGGCGGCGGAGCGCCACGAACCGCTCGTCGGGATCGGCCACGTCCACGAACCCGTGCCGGCGGTACCACGGCCCGTTGAAGGCCACGTCGCGGAAGGTGGAGAGGGTGATCGAGGCGGCACCGCCGGCGGCCGCCCACCGGACCACCTCATCGAGCAGGGCGCCGCCCACGCCCCGGCCCTGGCGGTCGTCCACCACCGAGAGCTGTTCGATGTGCGTCTGGCCGCCGAGGTCGATCACCCAGGCGTACCCGATCGCCTCGGCGCCATCCTCGGCCACCCACACCGCGTCGTCGGCGATGGCGCGGGCGTAGACGTCGGGGGTGAGCGGCGGATCGTCGGCCACCGCGTCGAGGCCCACGGTCCGGAACCGCTCCCCCGCTGACACCTCGATCGCGCCGAGGCGACCGGCGTCGGACGCCTCGGCTCGCCGGATCCGCACGGCGCCCTCAGCTCCGCGGGACGTCCTTCCACGGTCCGTCCTTGTCGGTGCGGGGTTCGCCGGGCAGGCCGAGGATGCGCTCGCCGAGGATGTTCCGCTGGACCTCGGAGGTGCCACCCTCGATCGAGTTGGCCCGCGCTCGGAGGAACATCTTCCGGCTCGTGCCCGGCGCGCCCACCAGTCCGAGGTTGTCCGGCCGGATCATCGAGTAGTCGTAGTCCACCAGCGCGGCGGGGCCGAGGAGGTCGACGCAGAGCTCGTAGATGTCCTTGTTGACCTCCGCGAACATCAACTTGGCGATCGAGCCCTCGGGCCCGGGGTTGCCGGCCTTGCGGTTCTGCGAGGCGCGGAGGTTGGTAAGGCGGAGCGCCTCGGCGCGGATCCAGAGCTGGACGAGGCGGTCCCGGGTGGCGTCGTGGTGGTCGACGCCGGGTTCGTCCTGCCAGATCCGCACCGCCTCGGCGATCGCCCCCGAGCCGCGGGCCGGGGTGCCACCGCCGCCGCCGATGGTGGTCCGCTCGTTGGACAGGGTGGTCATCGCCACCCGCCAGCCCTCGCCCACGTCGCCGATGCGATCGGCGTCGGGCACCCGCACCTCGGTCAGGTACACCTCGTTGAACTCGGCCTCGCCGGTGATCTGGCGGAGGGGCCGCACCTCCACGCCCTCGGCGTGCATGTCGAGGGCGAAGTAGGTCATGCCCTTGTGCTTCGGCGCCTCGGGGTCGGTCCGGGCCACGAGCATCCCGCGGTCGGCCAGGTGGGCGAGGGTGTTCCAGACCTTCTGGCCGGTGATCACCCACTCGTCGCCGTCGCGCACGGCCTTGCAGGCCAGGCCGGCGAGGTCCGAGCCGGCGCCGGGCTCGCTGAAGAGCTGGCACCAGGAGTCCTCCCCCGTGAACATCCGGCGCAGCAGCCGGGTGCGGAGGGCGTCGTCGCCGTGGGTGACGACGGTGGGGCCGGCCATCGTGAGCCCGAAGAAGTGGCTGGCGTCGGCCGAGCGGGCGCCGGCGTCGCGCAGGGCGGCGTCCACCGTGCGCTGGTGGTTCGGCGCGATCCCGAGCCCGCCCCGGCCCTCGGGGAAGTGCACCCAGGCCAACCCCGCGTCGTACTGCGCACCGCGGAACGCCACCGGGTCCGCGCTGCGGGGATCGTGCTCGGCGAGGAGCTGGTCGATCCGCTCCTGGACGAGGGCGGCGGGATCGGCGGACATGGGGCCTCCGGGGCGTCTGGGTGGGTCCCGGCACCGATCCGGCGCGGCGGGGACGAAGCGGCCCGGACCGTACCGGGTGCCATCGGTCCGCGCCCGACGCCGACGATCGGGCCGAACGCTCCGGGAGGTGGGTTCCATCACGCGACCCACTCGCTACGCTCACGCCGTGCCCGCCGACGACGCCACCGAGTTCGACACCGCCACCGCGGTCCGCCCCACCGACGACCCCACCACGTTCGCGGCCGATGTCGACCCCGGATGGTCGGTCGGGCCGAAGCCGAACGGCGGCTACCTGCTCGCCCTCGGAGCCCGCGCCGCCGGCGCCGCCCTCGGCCTGACCGGCGGCGCCCACCGCGACCCGGTGGCGGCCAGCGCCCACTACCTCCACGCCCCCGATCCCGGCCCGATCGAGGCGGCCACCGAGGTCCTGCGGGCCGGCCGCAGCGCCAGCCAGGTGCGGGTGACCCTCCGCCAGGGCGGCGCGGCGTGCGTCGAGGCCACCTACACGCTGGCCACCCTCCCCGATCCACCGCCCGCACCCTGGTGGTCGAACCTCGAGCCCCCGGCGCTGGCCCCGATCGAGGCGTGCACCCGGTCGGTGTCGCACCGCAGGGGATGCCGTTCACCGTGTCGGTGATGGACCGGGCCGATCTCCGCCTCGATCCGGCGGTGCTCGGCTTCGCCGCCGGCGCCCCGTCGGGCTCGGGCGAGCTGCGGGGCTGGATCTCCTTCGCCGACGGGCGGCCGACCGACCCGCTCGGCCTCCTGTTCTTCCTCGACGCCCTCCCGCCGGCCACCTTCGAGCTCGTCTTCACCGGCTGGGTGCCCACGCTGACGCTCACCACCTACGTCCGCGCCCGGCCCGCCCCCGGCCCGTTGCGGATCCGCCAGCGGGCCCAGGCGGTCGACGACGGCCGGGTCGACGAGGTGTGCGAGATCTGGGATGCCACCGGCCGCCTGGTCGCCCAGGCCAGCCAGCTCGCCGCCATCCGCATTCCCGAGGGCGCCGAGCCGCCGGCTCGCTGAGCACCCGAGCACCCGAGCACCCGAGCACCCCGCCGATCGGCCCGCCCCACCAGCCCGACGGTGGCCGGACCTCAGGGCTCGGTCGGTCTAGTCCGTTCCATTCGCCACACCACCCGCCGACCGGTCTCGCCCGGCGCCGTCGCCTCGACCTCGATCTCGCCCACCCGGGTGAAGCCGAGCTTCTCCGGCACCCGCCCGCTGCGGACGTTGGCCGGGTCGTGGTGGATCTCCACCCGATCGATCCCGGGCACCGCCAGGGCGAGGTCGGTCAGCACCCGCGCCGCCCGGCCGGCGAGGCCCCGGCCGACGTGGTCGACGTGCACCCAGTAGCCGATCTCCAGGGCGTCCGGACCGATGCGTCGGTGCAGCCCGATCCCGCCCACCAGCGCGCCGCCGATCCAGAGGCCGTAGACGACGTCGCCGCCGGCCCGCCGATCGGCCTCCCAGCCCTCGATCACCCCACGCCGATCCTCGAGCGACTGCGGCTCGAAGGCGATCCAGGGCATCCACGGCCGCAGGTGCTCGATGCTGGCCGTGACCGCATCGGCCATCGCCTCCACGTCGTCGACCCGCCACCACCGCAGCACGAGCTCGCCGTCCACCACCTCGGCCGGCAGCGGCAGCGGGCCCGCCGCCCCGGGCCCGGCCCCGGCGCTCACAGGTAGACCCCCGGGGCAAGGTCGGACCGGAGGCCGGCGTGCAACAGGGGAAGGGTGGAGCGGTCCATGGTGGGGTCCGGGTTCGTCGCCCGAGGTCGGCGATCCTGC
>WBZU01001488.1_pt1 | contig 17553 bp, 13 predicted proteins | sample 5204311 | NCBI WGS metagenome assembly WBZU01 (sample SAMN12344359, study PRJNA552823) | activated sludge metagenome | biome: Activated sludge suspended growth; feature: Nitrification reactor; material: Wastewater; isolation source: activated sludge from nitrification reactor of wastewater... | reverse complement strand
ATGGCACCGCCCTTGCCGGCCGCGTCCGAACCTTCAAAGGCAAGGATCAGGGCCCGCTTCTTGAATTCGGGGTGGCGCATCAGTTCCGCCAGACGCCCCTGCCAGGTCGCCAGTTCGGTCTCGTACACCTTTTTCGTCAGGCTTTGCGTCATGTCCAGCGAACTCAGCACGTCGAGACGGTCGATCCGTGGCGAGAAGGGCGGGGCCACCGGCGAATTCTGGTCGCGCCTATCGGCCAAGCGCTTCTGCAGCGAATCGAGAATCGTCTTGCCAACGGTCAGCGAACGATAACGGTCGTCGGTTCCCTCGACGATGATCCACGGCGCCCAGGGGGTGTTCGTCGTGCGCAACAGGTGACCGGCCACTTCCTGCATCTTGTCGTAGGTCTTCAGGCGATCCCAACTGGTCTTGGTGACCCGCCAGCGGGTCAGCGGGTTTGCCTCGATTGTCTTCAGGCGCTCGCGCTGCGCATCCTTGGAAAGGTGTATCCAGAACTTGAGCACCAGCGCACCCTCGTTGACCAGCATCGCCTCGAAGCGATTGAGCTGATCCATGCGCTGATCGAAATCGGATCGCGAGAGGCTGTTGCCAATCCGCTCGGCGATCGGATGCGAGTACCATGAACCGGCGAAGATTCCCATTCGCCCTTTCGGGGGCAGCGCCCGCCAGTAACGCCACATCGAGGGGTGGGCACGCTCTTCGGCCGTCGGCGCATAAAAGGCGTGTGTCGACAGGTAACGGGGATCCATCCATTCGTAGAGAACGTTGATGGTTTCCCCTTTCCCGGACCCGTCGACACCGCTGATCAGGATGATCACCGGAAAGCTGCCGTTCTCGCGCAACTGGTACTGCGTTTCGAGCAGCGCCGCGCGCAGCTTGGGCTCCTCTGCCTTGAACGTTTCCTTGTCGATCTTGTGCCCCAACTCTGCTGATTCAAACATCCGTCGTCTCCTCTTTCAAGTCACCCCATAAAAACTGGATTGCTGCCAGAGCAGCCAGACCAGCGGTTTCGGTACGCAGGATGCGCGGCCCCAAATGCACCGGCAAAAAACCGGTCAAGGCCGCCAACTGCGCTTCCTCAGGCGTGAAACCGCCCTCGGCACCGATCAACAGCTCAACCCACCCACCTGCTGGCGGTCCTGGCAGCTTCGCCAGTGAACGCCGCGCGCCTGGCGCCAGCAGCAGGCGCAGAACACCTGCCGCGGGTTCCCGCGCCAGCCAGTGTTCAAGGCTCTCCGGAACCGTGACTTCCGGCAGCCGGTTGCGCCCGCATTGTTCGCAGGCTGCAGCGACGACGCCGCGCCAGTGTTCAAGCCGACGCAATGCGCGTTCGCCTTCGAGGCGTAGCACACTGCGTTTCGAAACGACCGGAACGATGTGCCGGACACCCAGCTCGACGGCCTTCTGTACCGTCCAATCCATCTTTTCGCTGGCCGACAATGCCTGCACCAGGGTGACCGACAAGGGCGATTCACGCTCGCTGCCAATCCACTCCAGGATATCGACGCGGACCCGCGCCCGTTCGATGCCAACGATCCGGGCAGGATATTCCCCGCCGGCACCATTGAAGAGGGTCAGGACATCGCCGCTACGCAGGCGCAAGACCTTGATCGCATGCTGCGCGACCCGTTCCGGCAAATCGACGCACACGCCGGCCGCAAGCGGCATCGGGCAATGAAAGCGGGGACCATTCACCGTGGTATTATAAGAGTTTCCTTGCTTGATGGTCGTTGTTTGGAGGCAGTTCGCTTTATGGCGCTCAATACCCCTGTTTGTGACTTTGGCTGGCAAGCACCTGACTTCGAGCTTGAGGATACCCTCGGCTCCCGGCAGACGCTCGCCAGCCTGCGCGGTCCGAATGGTCTGTTGCTGATGTTCATCTGCAACCACTGTCCCTATGTCAAGGCGATCATCGACCGAATTTGCCGCGACGCACGCGAACTGCAGACCCTGGGGATCGGCGTCGCAGCGATCATGAGCAACGATCCGGCCGAATATCCTGAGGACTCCTTCGACAACATGCAACGCGTGGCCCGGGATCTGAATTTTTCGTTCCCTTATCTGCATGACGCCACTCAGGAGGTGGCACGCCGTTACGGTGCGGTGTGTACGCCGGACTTCTTCGGCTTCAACCGCGACCTGCAATTACAGTACCGCGGACGGCTCGACGCCAGCGGCCGCATGCCGGCTCCCCCCGATGCCCGACGCGAGTTGGTCGAAGCCATGCGCCTAGTTGCCGAAACCCATCGTGGCCCACACCAGCAGACTGCCAGCATGGGTTGCTCGATCAAGTGGCGCGACTGATCCAGAATGCGCAATGAAGAAGGCGCAGGCTCTCCGGCGATCACTGACGCCCACCTGAAGCGCATGCTCGATGCCTGCGTCGCGGTGGTCCGCGAGGTTGCGCAGCGGGAAATCATTCCGCGCTTCCTGCGCGTCAGTCATGGAGAACGCAAGGACGACGGTTCGCTGTGCTCGGAAGCTGATCTCGCAGCACAGCATTTTCTCGTCGGGCGCCTGACCGAGATCCATGCCTGCCCGATCATCGGCGAAGAAATGCCCCCGGAAAGGCAACGTGCCGGTTGGCACGAGGGCAGCACCGACGAGCACGGGCTGTGGTGTATCGACCCGATTGACGGCACCACCAATTTCATCAACGGGCTGCCCTGCTTTGCCGTTTCCATCGCCTGGATGAATGCGCGGCGAGCACGCCTGGCGGTGACCTATAACCCGGTCACCGACGAAATGTTCTATGCCCGCGAAGGCAATGGCGCCTACCTCAATGGCCGCCGCCTGCCCTTGCGCCAGGTGACTGCGGATATCCGTCGCGCCGTCGGTGGCGTCGATTTCAAACGGATACCGAAACCACTGGCTGACCGGATCGCCGTCAGCCCGCCTTTCTACTCGCAGCGCAATTACGGTAGTTCGACGCTCGACTGGTGCAACCTCGCCGCAGGCCGACTCGACCTCTACCTGCACGGCGGCCAGATGCTCTGGGATTACGCCGCCGGCAGCCTGATCCTGCGCGAGGCCGGCGGCCAGATGTGCACCCTGGCACAGGATGACTACGACGCCGATGATGTCTGGCGGCGCCCGGTCATCGCGGCCTTACACCCGGCCGTCTTTGCTGCCTGGCGGGACTGGGTTCGACAGTCCCGCCAGGCGGAGAGCGTCTGACCGAAACCAGATGATGCAGTGATCCACTACAGGAGCTTTTGACCATGGCTGTAACGACTGAAGCCGTCCAGGCGGCACTCAAGGAGTTGATCGATCCCAATACCCAAAAGGATTATGTCTCGACACGTTCCGTCAGGAACATCCGGATCGACGGTGCCGACCTCTCGCTCGATATCGAACTGGGCTATCCGGCCAGAACCCAGCTTGACGACCTCCGTCGTGCGGTAATCACGAAACTCAGGAGCCTCCCCGGCGCCGGCAATGTCAGCGTCAACGTCACGGTCAAGATCGTCGCCCACACCGTCCAGCGCGGCCTGAAGCCGCTGCCCGGCGTCAAGAACATCATCGCCATCGCCTCCGGCAAAGGGGGCGTCGGCAAGAGCACGACGGCGGTCAACCTGGCCCTGGCGCTGGCCCAGGAAGGGGCCAAGGTGGGTCTGCTCGATGCCGACATCTATGGGCCTTCACAACCGCAGATGCTGGGCCTGGCCGGTCAGAAACCGGAATCGCAGGATGGTACGTCGATGGCCCCGCTGCAGGCGCACGGCCTGCAGGCGATGTCGATCGGTTTCATGATCGACATCGATTCACCGATGGTCTGGCGCGGGCCAATGGTTACCCAGGCGCTCGAGCAATTGCTCAAGCAGACCAACTGGCAGGATGTCGATTATCTGGTGGTTGACATGCCCCCCGGAACCGGCGACACGCAACTGACGCTGGCGCAAAAGGTACCGGTCACCGGTGCAGTCATCGTCACCACCCCGCAGGACATCGCCCTGATCGACGCACGCAAGGGGCTAAAGATGTTCGAGAAGGTCGGCATCCCGATTCTCGGCCTGGTGGAAAACATGAGCATCCACATCTGCACGAAGTGTGGCCACGAGGAATACATTTTCGGTCAGGGCGGCGGCGAGCAAATGTGCCGGGACTACGACACCGAGTTCCTCGGTGCCCTGCCACTGGAACTCTCGATTCGCGAACTGACCGACTCCGGCAGGCCGACCGTGGTCGGCGCACCGGAATCGCGCGCCGCCGAGATTTATCGGACGATTGCTCGCCGCCTAGCGGTCAAGGTGGCCGAGCGCGCCCGGGACATGAGCGCCAGGTTTCCGAGTATCGTCGTCCAGAACACCTGAGCCGAGCGCCTGCCCCTTGCTTCCGGAGACCTGCCGAACAGTTTCTTCCATGGCCCGGACACCGTAGAATGGGAACCTTTCCTGCGCAAGCGGTGTTCGGATGACCAGCAATGTCAATCAAATCGGATAGGTGGATCCGCCGCATGGCGGCAGAGTACGGCATGATCGATCCTTTCGAGCCGAATCAGGTGCGCGCGATCGATGGCCGCCGCATCGTTTCCTACGGCACCTCCAGCTACGGCTACGACATTCGCTGTTCAAACGAATTCAAGCTGTTCACCAATCTCAACTCGACGATCGTTGACCCGAAGAACTTCGATCCGAATTCGTTCGTCGAGGTCAAGAACGATTTCTGCATCATCCCGCCGAACTCCTTTGCCCTGGCACGCACCATCGAGTATTTCCGCATTCCGCGCAGCGTCCTGACGGTCTGCCTCGGAAAAAGTACTTATGCCCGTTGCTTCCGCGGCGATACCCGCGTAGCCCTGCTCGACGGCACGGCACCGACCCTGGAGGAGATGGCCCGCCGAGCGGAAGACGGTGAGTTGTTCTGGGGCTATGGGATCGGCCAGTTCGGCAGGATTGGCGCAGCAATGCTCGAAGCACCTCGCTTCATCGGACGGGATTCATTGCTGGAAATCACCCTCGACAATCGAACGGTCATCCACTGCACGCCCGACCACGAGTTTGTCCTGCGCGATGGCAGGCTCATGCCCGCGTGTCAGTTGCGTCCGAACGATTCCTTGATGCCCCTCTATCGCCGCTTGGTGCGTGGTTACGAAGCCGTCTATCAACCCTTGAATGGCCATCTCTACCCCACTCACCGCCTTGCCGATGAATGGAATGTTCGGCATGGTATCTATGAAGACATCCCGGCTACGCACCGGCACCACAAGGACTTCGACCGCCTCAACAACTCTCCGTGGAATATCGGGCGCATGCAGGCTGCCGAGCATATCCGCATGCACAATGACAAAAGCTACGGGGCAGACTTCGACCCAGACGAGCACAGCTTGGCAATTCGCGAAGCCTTCAAGTGCTTACGAAGCAGCAGGCCGGGATGGATCGAGCACTTCTCGAAGGTCCAGCGCGAGCGTGCCACACAATTCTGGAGCGACGACAGGTACACACAGGCGCGCGCGCGCTTGCGTGAAAAGCAATCGGAAAACTGGACCGAGGAGCGCCGTCGCCAGCAGCGGGAGTCCATGGTACGACACTATTCGGATCCACATGCCAGAGAAGCACAGGGAAACAGTTCGCGCGAAGCCTGGGCAAGAGACACGGGCGAACGCCGACAACGCCAGGCGGAAGTCGCGCGGGACATCAATCTGCGCGGGGAGATCAACGCGGACCGGGTACGTTGGGCACTCGACAGCACCGGTTCGATCCGTGGCGCCGCACGGCTTCTGAAATGCGACCGCTCGGTATTCCATCGCTTCCCGGAGGTTCTTGCCGCGTTTCGGGGACAAACACCGTATAACCACAAGGTTGCCGGTATCCGGGAATTGGCAGGGGACCATGACGTCTATTGCCTGACCGTGCCCGAAGCTGGCAACTTTGCCCTTGCCTCCGGGATATTCGTCAGCAACTGCGGCATCATCGTAAACGTCACGCCCTTTGAACCCGAGTGGGAAGGTCATGTGACGCTCGAGTTCTCGAATACGACGCCACTGCCTGCCAAGATTTACGCCAATGAAGGGATCGCGCAGGTTCTGTTCTTCGAATCCGACGAGGAATGTGAAACATCATACAAGGATCGTGGCGGCAAGTATCAGGGCCAGATGGGCGTGACCTTGCCGAAGATCTGATGGGCATGCGACGCCACATCATCCCGCAGGGTACCGAGGCAGGCAGGCAAATCAAGTACGCTGCACTGGTCGTTGCGCTTCCGTCCTCTCACTCTTGAGACTGGATCCCTGAATGCATTTCAATTTCCCGGTCATCGTCATCGACAAGGACTACCGTTCGGAAAACACCGGCGGGCTCGGGATTCGCGCGCTGGCCAAGGCGATCGAGAAGAAGGGCTTTGAAGTCTTCGGCGTGACCAGCTATGGTGATCTGACTTCGTTTGCCCAGCAACAGAGCCGTGCCTCGGCCTTCATTCTGTCCATCGACGACGAAGACTTCAGAAATGGCAAGGCCGACCAGACCGTCGGCAGCCTGCGCGCCTTCGTCAAGGAGATTCGCTGCCGCAACGAGGACATTCCGATCTTCCTGTACGGCGAAACGCGCACCTCGCGCCACATCCCGAACGACGTGCTGCGCGAGCTGCACGGCTTCATCCACATGTTCGAGGATACTTCCGAATTCATCGGCCGCCACGTGGTCCGCGAAGCCAGGGCCTACCTGGAGAGCCTGGCGCCGCCCTTCTTCCGCGCCCTGACGCACTATGCCGAAGACGGATCGTATTCGTGGCACTGCCCCGGTCACTCGGGCGGTGTCGCTTTCCTGAAGAGTCCGGTCGGGCGGATGTTCCACCAGTTCTTCGGCGAGAACATGCTGCGCGCCGATGTCTGCAACGCCGTCGAGGAACTCGGCCAGTTGCTCGACCACACCGGTCCGGTCGCTGCCTCGGAGCGCAACGCGGCCCGCATCTTCAATGCCGACCACCTTTTCTTCGTCACCAACGGCACCTCGACCTCGAACAAGATCGTCTGGCATTCGACCGTCGCGCCGGGCGATGTCGTCGTCGTCGATCGCAACTGCCACAAATCGATACTCCATTCGATCATCATGACCGGCGCCATCCCCGTTTTCCTGATGCCGACCCGCAATCACTACGGGATCATCGGGCCGATCCCGAAGGAAGAGTTCCGCCGGGAAAACATCCAGAAGAAGATCGCGGCGCATCCCTTCGCGCGCGCGGTCGCCGCCAAACCGCGCGTGCTCACCATTACCCAGAGCACCTACGACGGGATCCTCTACAACGTCGAAGAAATCAAGGAAATGCTCGATGGCGTGATCGATACCCTGCACTTCGACGAGGCCTGGCTGCCGCACGCGGCTTTCCACGATTTCTACGGCGATTACCATGCCATCGGTGCCGATCGCCCGCGCTGCAAGGATGCGGTGATCTTTTCGACGCAATCGACGCACAAGCTGCTGGCGGGTCTCTCGCAAGCTTCGCAGATTCTCGTTCAGGATTCCGAAGGGCGCAAACTCGACCGCGACGTCTTCAATGAAGCGTACCTGATGCACACCTCGACCTCGCCGCAGTACGCAATCATCGCCTCCTGCGACGTCGCCGCAGCGATGATGGAAGCCCCCGGCGGTACCGCGCTGGTTGACGAGTCGATTGCCGAAGCGCTCAACTTTCGCAGCACCATGCGCAAGGTCGAGAAGGAATGGGGTGCCGACTGGTGGTTCAAGGTCTGGGGACCAGACGACCTTGCGGGCGAAGGCCTCGCGGATCGCGCAGCCTGGATTCTCAAGCCCGGCGAACGTTGGCACGGCTTCGGCCTGCTCGCCGAAGGTTTCAACATGCTCGACCCGATCAAGGCGACGGTCATCACGCCGGGGCTCGATGTCGACGGAGACTTCGCCGATTGGGGAATTCCCGCGGCAATCGTCACCAAGTACCTGGCCGAGCACGGAATCATCGTCGAGAAATGTGGCCTTTATTCCTTTTTCATCATGTTCACCATCGGCATCACCAAGGGCCGCTGGAACACGCTGGTCACCGAACTGCAGCAGTTCAAGGATGGTTACGACCAGAACATGCCGTTATGGAAGGTCATGCCGGAGTTCCTGGCGAAGAATCCGCGCTATGAGAAGCACGGGCTGAAAGACCTGTGCAAGCTGATCCACGGCATCTACTCGGCCAACGATGTCGCACACCTGACCACCCGCATGTACCTCTCGGACATGGAGCCGGCCATGAAGCCGACCGACGCTTTTGCCCGTATGGCCCATCGCGAGATCGACCGTGTTCCGATCGACGATCTGGAGGGACGGATCACCAGCACCCTGCTGACGCCCTACCCGCCGGGGATTCCGCTGCTGATCCCTGGCGAACGCTTCAACGCCACGATCGTTCGCTACCTGCAGTTCGCGCGCGATTTCAACGAGCGCTTCCCTGGCTTCGAAACCGACGTCCACGGCCTGGTCAAGGGAATCGTCGACGGCAAGCCGGTCTACTCGGTCGATTGCGTTCGCTAACGGTCATGACTTTTCCAGGCACCTCCCGATCATGAAAGTCATGGCCGTTTCCCTCTCCCCCGACCCCTCCCCCGCAAGTGGGGAGGGGAGATTCGTGAGTCGCTGACGCGACTTTCACATTAAGGCAGCGCGTCGGAAGCGCCGCGACGGGCGCCTGGCAAGCCGTCGCTAGCGGCCATCCGGTTCGTGTGGATCTTCTGCGGAGGGTGCATTGATATCTGCTGCCGAAGAATTTTCGACCAGACGCACAACCCCATCCTCTCCGACGGCGGTATCCTCGAACTTCAGAAGGGTGATCCGATGGTTGTCCATCTCGAGCACCGTCAGTTGTCCGCCTTCCAGTTGAACGGTATCGCCGACCTTCGGCACGCTGCCGTGCTTCTTGTAGAACAATCCCGCCAGGGTGACGTAATCGTCGTCGGTCGGGAACGGGAAATCAAGCAGGACGTCGAGGTCGGACACCCGCATCGAGGCGTCGATCTCGTACTGACTGCCAAGCAGTTTCCTGACTCGCCTCGCCTGACGAGTGAATTCGTCCTCGTAGTCGCCGACGATTTCCTCGAGGATGTCTTCGAGCGTGATGATCCCTTCGGTGCCGCCGTACTCGTCGATCACCACCGCCATCTGCTGCCGGGTACGCTTGAAGTCCTTGAGCAGGTCGCTCAGCAGTTTGCTGTTGGGGACGACGTACGGCGCCTGCACGAAGTCGCCAACGGGACGGTGACTGACTTCCTGAAGCGTCTGGCCAGTGCTCTCGGCCATCACGGTCAGTAGTTCCTTGATGGCAACCACGCCGGTGATCCGGTCCAGGCTCTTGTCGTATACCGGAAAGCGCGCGTGCGGCACGTCGCGGAAGACACGCAGGGCGTCGGCCAGGGTATCTTCCTGCGCCAGGGCCCGGATGCGCGTGCGCGGGATCATGGCCTCGCGCACCGTGTGCTCGTCGAGTTTGAACACCCCGCGGATCATCTCCGTTTCCTCCGGCGCCAGCGTTCCGTCCTTCTCGCTCGCCGAGAGAATCATGCGGATTTCCTCGACCGACATCGTGAAGTGGCTGTGGCCCTCGCCTTCGAGATTCCGCTGCCCGAAAAGCCGCAGCAACGCGTCCGAAGATAGCTTCATGATGTAGATCAGCGGCCGGAAGGTGAGGTAGAGAATGTTGATGATACCGCCCACCGCCATGCTCATCTGCTCGGCCTTGTGGAAGGCCAGCACCTTGGGCGCCAGTTCGCCGGCAACCACATGCAGAAACGAAATGACGACAAAGGCGAAGACATACGAGACCGTGTGCGCCGCCTTGACGAGTGCTTCGCTGTCGCCGAACAGGGCAAAGATCGAGACGAAGGTCGAATCCATCAGCGTACTGATCGTCTCCATACCGACGGCGCCCAGGCCGAGCGAAACCAGCGTGATGCCGACCTGGGTCACCGAGTAGAAACGTTCCGGTTCATTGTGCAGCATCTCGACTCGCGCTGCACGCTTGTCGCCTTCCTCGGCGAGCTGCTTGATGCGGCTGCGGCGGGCCGAAGAGATGGCAATCTCCGAACCGACAAAAAAGGCATTGCCGGCCACAAAAGCCAGAATCAGACCAAGGTTGATGTAAAGATACGGGTGCTCCATCTGTATGCTCCTCCGGTATTTTCGTCGGTCATGAACCCCGCTTGCTCCCGTGAGAGAGACAACCGGAACCCGCGCCATGGTGACCGCGTGCACTTGATCACTCTTGCCTTTCTGCAGGTTTTCCCTCTGCTTTCGCCGCGGCGCCCGAATAATACGCCATTTATGCCCAAACTCTAGCACTTCATCGTGACACAGCACGCTTCGGAAAGGCGGCGAACCGCCACTTCTCCAGCCCCTTGCCGCGCCGGGCGACGCATGCGTGCGCCGCCGCAGCGGCCGCATTGCGGTAGAATGCGGGCTTTGTCGCGCAGGAAAGAAGCCGTGAACGGCATCACCATTGCCTTATCGAAGGGGCGAATATTTGATGAAACCCTGCCCCTGCTGGCAGCCGCCGGGATCGAGCCGAGCGAGGATCCAGAGACCTCTCGCCGCCTGATCATTCCGACCAATCGGGAAAATGTTCGCGTGGTCATCGTCCGTGCGACCGATACCCCGACCTATGTGCAATACGGGGCTGCTGACCTCGGCGTCGCCGGCAAGGACATTCTCCTGGAACACGGCAGTGAAGGTCTTTACCAGCCGATCGACCTGAAGATCGCCAGGTGCCGGATGATGGTCGCCGCTCCGGCCGGTTTCGATTACGCATACGCGGTGCGCCAGGGCGCGCGCCTCAAGGTGGCGACCAAGTACGTCAATATTGCCCGTGAACATTTCGCGGCCAAGGGCGTGCATGTCGACCTGATCAAGCTCTACGGATCGATGGAACTCGCGCCGCTGGCCGGACTCGCCGACGCCATCGTCGACCTGGTATCCACCGGCAGCACGCTGAAAGCCAACAATCTGCTCGCCTGTGAGCACATCATGGACATCTCGTCGCGATTGATTGTCAATCAGGCCGCGCTCAAGCTGAAACGCGAATTGCTGGCACCGATTCTTGAAGCCATCGCCGGAGTGGTCGACCCATGATCGCCATCAAACGCCTATCCAGCACCGACGCCGACTTCAATGAGCGACTCGATGCCCTGCTGGCTTTCGAAGCCGCGCAGGATGCCTGCGTCGAACAGACGGTTGCCGACATTCTCTCCGATGTGAAGGCACGTGGCGACGCCGCGGTGATCGAGTACACCCGGCGTTTCGATGCCTTGAGCGCCCACTCGATGGCCGAACTCGAACGCTCGCAGAGCGAATTGCAGCAGGCACTCGCCACTCTGCCGCCGACGCAACGGCAGGCGCTCGAAGCCGCTGCCGAGCGGGTGCGCAGCTACCACCAGCGACAGCCGCTACAGAGCTGGCAATACGAAGACGAAGACGAGAAAACGCACGGCACGATGCTGGGCCAGAAAGTGACACCCCTTGACCGCGTCGGCCTCTACGTTCCCGGTGGCAAGGCGTCGTACCCATCGTCGGTGCTGATGAACGCGATTCCGGCGCGTGTCGCCGGAGTCAGGGAACTGATCATGGTCGTGCCGACGCCAGCCGGCGAGCACAACCCGCTGGTTCTCGCCGCGGCCGCGCTGGCCGGCGTCGATCGCCTGTTCACCATCGGCGGTGCGCAGGCGATCGCCGCACTGGCCTACGGCACACAGACCATTCCGCAGGTGGACAAGATCGTCGGCCCCGGCAATGCCTATGTCGCCGCTGCCAAGCGCCGTGTCTATGGCGTCGTCGGCATCGACATGGTGGCCGGTCCGTCGGAGATCCTCATCATTTGCGACGGGCAGACCGACCCCGACTGGGTGGCCATGGACCTTTTCTCGCAGGCTGAACACGATGAGCTCGCGCAGTCGATCCTGATCTGTCCGGATGCCGTCTATATCGAACGCGTTGCCGCTGCGCTCGACGGCCTGCTGCCGACGATGCCGCGTCAACGGGTCATTCGTGCAGCCCTTGAGAATCGCGGCGCGCTGATCCAGGTGCGCGACCTCGACGAGGCCTGCCGCATCGCCAACCGCATCGCCCCCGAGCACCTCGAACTGTCGATGGCTGATGCCGAAGCCTGGGTGAACAAGATTCGGCACGCTGGCGCGATCTTCATCGGCCCCTACACCTCGGAGGCGCTCGGCGACTACTGCGCCGGCCCCAACCACGTCCTGCCGACATCCGGAAGCGCCCGCTTCTCGTCACCGCTGGGGGTTTACGACTTCCAGAAACGGACCAGTCTGATCCGGGTATCGCAGGCCGGTTCGCAGACACTCGGACGCATCGCGGCAACGCTGGCGTATGGCGAGGGCCTGCCAGCGCACGCGCGATCCGCCGAGTATCGGGTCAAAGGTTGAACCGGCCGGGACATCCGGTCAGAGAGCGCATGCCTTCTGTTCCCGGTTCTCCATCGCTTCCGAGCGCCTGAGCGTCAGCCGGAAGCCCTCCTGCGGGCGAATCATCTCTGCCGTATCGTCAATGAAGAGGTCGCCGAGCAGGAAATTGACCTTGGCAAGCATGAAGGGAGAGAGCGCTTCACAGTGTTCGAGAATCAACTCCTCGCCACCTTTCATGGCCTGCGCCAGCGGGCCGTAATGAAAACACAGATGTTGCCCACTCCAGTATTGGTTACCGATCAATTCGTCGAGATCGGTTCGCTCGGTGCAGATGTGCATCATGAGATTTCTCCGCAAAGTGAAGCGCCTGCATTGATTAACGGCCTGCTATCGACCCAGGTTGAGTCATTTTTGTCGTTCTGTTGTGAGCGAACGGCAAGGTTGGTTCTGCACCCTGCCAGAATTGGCGGGAGTCTTTCGGCAGGCCGCCTTCGAGCGCATGGAGTTATAAACCCGTCAACAGGACAGAATGGCAGCGTTTACAGTGCCTTGGGCTTCTGCAGTCGGCATTTCCGGGGAAACGCATCAATCTTCGCCTTCCCCGTCGTTGACCCCATACTCCCGGTCGAGATGATTCATGTAGCGGGCGTACCACCAGATGATCAGCACGTAGATCACTGGCGCACCCTGGGCAGCCATGTAGAAACCGAGCGGCAGACCCAGCAGGGAGATACCCGCCAGATCGCGTGCGAAGTAACTGACGACAAAAGTCACGACGAACCAGATGGCCAGCAGCCAGGCCGTCATCCTGAGATTGCGCCGCCAGTAGTCCTGCTGCTTTCGCCCGTGTTGCATGTATCGCTCCGTGCTTACGGAAGACCCCGCCGGACCCCGGCGAGCGCGATGCGGCTCGCCCCCGGGGCAGTGATCAACAATGGTCAAACTCCGGATAACGGACACTTTCGACAAAGTCCTGGGTTTCCTGGCTGGGTGGCCGGCCGCACAGACTGACCACGATGATCGTCAGAAAGCCGGCAGCGACGCCCCACACGCCGGCCGCAGTTGACTGAATCCCCAGCCAGGGTTCCATGCCGATACCGTGAATTCCCAGCCACGGAATGGCATCGAAATGGACGCGCACCATGTAGTAAATGGTCACCAGCAGACCAACCACCATGCCACTGACCGCGCCTGTCGATGTAGCTCGCCTCCAGAAGATGCCGAGAATCAATGCCGGAAAGAAAGCCGATCCCGCCAGCGAGAACGCCCAGGCGACCATGAACAGGATGGTCGCCGGCTTCTGTGAAGCAACGCTCGCCGCCAGGACCGCAACCACCAGCAGCAGTGACTTGGAAACCACCAACCGCCATTGCGTGCTCGCCTGCGGGCGAAAAATCTTGTAATAGACGTCGTGCGCCAGAGCACTGGCGATCGTCAGCAGCAACCCGTCTGCAGTGGACAGCGCAGCGGCAAGCGCACCGGCGGCCACCAGACCGGAAATGACGTACGGCAGGCCGGCAATTTCCGGGGTGGCCAGCAGAATCACGTCCGGATTCAGTGACAACTCGGCGAGTTGCAGGATGCCATCGCCGTTGATGTCTTCGATCGAAACCATGCCGATCTTGCCCCATGAATTGACCCACACCGGCAGTTGCGCCATCGATGAGCCAACCAGAGTCGTGTAAATCTCATACTTGGCAAAAGCCGCATAGGCCGGGGCCGTCAGATACAGGGCCAGGATGAACAACAGCGACCAGAACACCGAGTTGCGCGCTTCGCGTACGCTGGGCGTCGTATAGTAACGCATCAGCACATGCGGCAGGGCCGCTGTGCCGACCATCAGGCAGAACACCAGGCTCAGGAAGTTCAAGCGCGCGCCGTCGTTCACCGCCTCGCCGTTTCCAGGATAAGGCGTCAGATGGTGATCGGGGGCGGTGCCGCGCTGCGCTGCCTGACGCATCTGGCCCTCCCAATAGCTGCGTGCCTCATCGCTGCTCATGGGCAACTCCCGGCGCTGCCGCTCGAGAGTCGCCACCTCGCGCATTTGCGCGTTGCTGCCTTTCAGATCGTCGATGCGCACGCTCAGGCTGCGCCGCTCTTCCTCCAGTGAGTCCGGCAGCGCCAGGATGCGGCTATGGTAGCCATCGGCACGTTCTTGGAAGCGGTGGCGTACATCGAATTCGGCTGGGTCATCGAAGATTCTTTCCTCGAGATCCTGCACTTTCTGCAGCACCTGGCCGTAGGTCAACTGCGGCACCGGAATGCCGCTGACCTGGTACGAGAGCATGGTCACCGGCACCAGATAGGCGACAATCAGGATGGCATATTGGGCCACCTGCGTCCAGGTGACCGCGCGCATGCCGCCCAGAAAGGAACATACCAGAATGCCGGCCAGGCCGACGAAGACCCCGACCTCGAACTGCAGGCCAACAAAACGGCTGGTAATCAGCCCGACACCATAGATCTGCGCAACGACATAAACGAAGGACGCCAGGACGGTCGCAAAGACGCCGACCAGCCTCGCCAGATTGCCACCATAACGCGCAGCGAGGAAGTCCGGGATCGTATATTGGCCAAAACGTCGCAAATAAGGTGCCAGCAGCAGGGCCACCAGAACGTAGCCACCGGTCCAGCCCATCACGTAGGCCAGGCCCTGATACCCCGACAGGTAAAGCGTGCCGGCCAGCCCCATGAACGAGGCCGCACTCATCCAGTCGGAGCCGGTGGCCATGCCGTTGAATACCGCTGGCACCCGTCGGCCAGCAACGTAATACTCGGAAACGCTGGCGGTTCGCGCCAGAACACCAATCGTCGCGTACAGGAAGATGGTCAGGAAAAGAAAGGAATATCCGATCCAGCGTGGCGGCATGCCATGCTGCTCGAGCACCGCCAGCGTCCCGATGAAAATGAAGAAACCGACCGTATAGTAAGCGTAATAGCGACGCAACTGGACAGGGTAGTCGGCCATCGCTCGCTGCTCGCCTAAGCGCTCTGGTGCAAGTGGCGACGCGCTTTCTCAAGCTCGAGCAGGCTGGCTGGTGTCATGAAACCTTTGCGCGCGCCGCTGGCAATCGTGATCTGCAACAACTGGGCCGTCGCATAAGCATCAGAAACGGCGTGGTGACGGCGGATGCTGGCGATGGAGAAGTGGTCCAGCCAGGCGTCGAGCCCTCCTCCGGTAGGCTCGACATGGCGAAAAAGATCGGGCATCACCCAGGCCAGATCGATCCACGCCAGATCCCACTCGATACCGAGGCACTCTATCAGCGTACGTTCGATCATCGCGGCAACAAATGGCACGTTGTAGGCAATCAGTGGCGCCTTGCCGACAAAGTGCAGGAAGGAGATCAACGCGTCGACCGACGGATGACTGGCGACCGGCTCCGAATGCGGGTGCGCCGGCAGGCCAGGCGCAGGATCGGCACCCGGCCCGACAGGTTCGGAGAGCAGATGGAAGGCATCCTTGAAGTCGATCTGCCCGTCGACCACCGCCAAAGCACCGATTGCGCAGAGGCGATCCGTCCTGACGTTGATGCCCGTCGTTTCGACGTCGACGACCACGTAGCGACAACGATAGTGCGAGCGCCGCAGGTCCGGCGCGGGCAATTGGCGCCAGGCGGCGATTAACTGCTGCTGTTCCGCTGTCAATGCCGGATTAAGCGTTTCCTGGCCACTGAACAATCTGGAAAACCAGTCCATGGTCAGAGCTGATAATCCAGTTTCAAGCGCGCCTGCAGCTTGCGCGCCTGTCGGAAAGCTTCTTTGAGAATGCGCCGTTCAATCTCGTTGAGTTCATCGGGTCTGATCAGATTGTCACCGTCGCGTCCATGTTCCTGCTCAAAATGCTGGTGCCGCAGGCGCAGTAACTGGATGAAATTGAAACCTTCGAGGCTTGCAGCCACGTCCTCCGGAGAAATGTTCATCAGGGCACCGGCGCGTTTGATGCGAGTGGCCGTGTTCGTCGCCTCGACCTGACGGGCCAGTGCAAAAACCCGTGCAGCGTCGGTGAACAGGCGGACGCCGTACTTTTTGAGGTCGATGGTTCCCGGATGCTCGGGATCGGCGTTGGTCACAAAATCACGTATCCTGCCCAGTGGGGGCGATACGCTGAGTGCGTTCTGCGCCAGCATGCGCAGGAATAGCGGATTGCCGCTGGTCTGTCGGAACAGGGACAGACGCATCCGGTGCGCCAGATTGAAGCGACCGTAGAGCGGGCGAAAATCGAAGAAAATCGTGGCGTTGAGCAAAGCCTGCGGTTCCGGTGTGCGTACCCACTGGGCGAATCTTTCCTCCCACTCCTCGAGCGTCAGGCACAGGCCGGGGTTGCTGGCCATGATGTTGCCCTTGCACAGCGGGAAACCGCAGGTATCGAGGTCAGCGTTGACGTCGCGAGCGAAATCGAGAAAACGCAATTGCGTCTGCTCCCGATCCATGATGTCGGTGCAGATATAGACGATGCCGTTATCCTGATCGGAAATGAAGGTCTGTTCGTCTCGCCCCTCCGATCCGAACGACAGCCATGCCCAGTCGATGCCGTAAAGGTCATGCCGATCCAGATTCAGTTCGATGATGCGACGAGTCACGGTATCGTTGAGGGTCGAGATGAACTGCGTGATCTCCTGCCCGCCGACTCCTTCGGCAAGCATCGTCAGCGACAATTGGCGGATATCCTCACGGGCATGCTGCAGCACATCGAGACTGCGCGCCGCGTCGATCGCATGCCGGATCTGCCGCAGGCCGGCGCCCTGCAGCTTGAATAGATCACGCTCCGAAACCACGCCTTTGAGCCGTCCGCCTTCGTCCACCGCGAGCACGTGGCGAATGCCGTGCATGGCCATGGCCAATGCCGCATCGTGAGCATTGGCCGCCAGCGGCAAGGTCTGCGGAGTGGCCGACATGACCGAGGAGATCGGCTGCTCCAGCGAGGTACCCGGCAAAACAATCCGCTTCAGCACATCGGACAGCGTAAAGATGCCCACTGGTTGTTCCCCGGCATCAACGACCACCATCGAGCCCAAATGGCGATCGGCCATCAAGGCAACCACCTGGCGAATCGGCGTTTCCGGCGCCACCGAAACCGGTTCCCGCTTGACAATCACCGCGAGCGGCGAATTCATGGTCTTCTGCTCGGCGGCGCGTTGGGCAAACTGCAGTTGCAGCTGCTGCTGCGACTGCCTGAGCAGACCGGCGATGTACTGGCTGCAGAA
>WBZU01001487.1_pt1 | contig 17571 bp, 20 predicted proteins | sample 5204311 | NCBI WGS metagenome assembly WBZU01 (sample SAMN12344359, study PRJNA552823) | activated sludge metagenome | biome: Activated sludge suspended growth; feature: Nitrification reactor; material: Wastewater; isolation source: activated sludge from nitrification reactor of wastewater... | reverse complement strand
GGGTCTGGACGACCTGGACTTCATCACCTATTTTGAAACATCGGAGCTTGATGATTTTCATAGTCTGGTGCTGTCGCTTGAGAAGGTGAAGGAGTTCCAGTATGTTCGTCGCCTCGGTCATCCCACCCTTCTAGGGGTGATGCAATCTGTGGACGAGGTTATTGAATCGTTGGTCCAGTGAACTGAAGGCTGAGGTCTGATCATGACGACGGGAGAACTACTCTACGAAGGGAAGGCTAAAAAGATCTTTGCGACCGGGAATCCGGACCAGGTCATCCAGTATTTCAAGGACGATGCGACCGCCTTCAATGCACAGAAACGCGGCACCATCGTTGAAAAAGGGGTGATCAATAACAAGGTTTCGGAGCGGCTTTTCCGACTCTTGGAGCAAGGCGGAATCCGCACCCACTTCGTCGAGCGGTTGAACGACAGGGAAATGCTGACGAAGCGGGTCAGAATCGTCCCGGTCGAGGTTGTGGTTCGGAATACGGTGGCTGGTAGTTTGGCGAAGCGGCTGGGATTGAAAGAGGGGAATCGGATTGATCCGGCGCTCGTTGAGTTCTACTACAAGAACGACGCACTCGGCGACCCCCTGGTCAACGATGACCATTTGCGGCTGATGAGTGTCGCGACGCCCGGCGTGTTGCGCGAGTTGCGCGACCTGGGGCACGCGGTGAATAAGATCCTGAAGCCGTTCTTTGCCGAACGGAAGATGCAGCTGGTGGATTTCAAGCTCGAGTTTGGTGTGTTTCATAACAAATTGATCCTGGCAGACGAAATCTCTCCGGACACCTGCCGTTTGTGGGATATGGCGACCGGCGAATCGATGGATAAGGATCGTTTTCGGAAGGATATGGGGAAGATCGAGGAGGCGTATCAGGAGGTGTTGAAACGGGTGTGTGGGTAGAAGGGATCGAAGGGGTTGCCCTCCTTGCTCGCGCAAGGCGCACGCTGGACGCATTGAATGCGTATCAAAGCGGGCGGTGCTCGGTGCATGCGCGGGTTAAGCACAACCCCACCCTCTCTTTTAGAGGGAAAGTCAAAAGGAAGATGGAGAGATGACGCGGGCGTACTTGAATTATGGGCTGATCGCGTCGGTGGTGGTCTGGGCGGCCATTGTTGGTGTGATGGCCTATCGGCTGAACGAATCACCCTGGCGGTGGGCGTTCGTGGGATTGGTGTTTTGTGGCGGGCTCACCATCGCTGTGATTCTGTGGATCAAGAAATATGTGGATCGGCTGAATGATGCCGGAGAGAAGCGGGAGAGTAGATTGTGAAAGCTAAAATTCATGTGACGTTGAAGCAAGGTATTCTTGATCCACAGGGTAAAGCCATTGAGCATGCACTCGATTCGTTGGGGTTTAAAAATGCGGCCAATGTCCGCGTCGGGAAATATATGGAGTTGGATCTTAATCAGACTGATAAGACCAAGGCTGAGACTGAGGTGAAGGCTATGTGTGAAAAGCTTCTGGCGAATACCATCATTGAGGAGTACCGGTATGAGTTGGGGTAGAAGCTCATGGCTGCTAGCGTATGGGGTATGATCCAAATCGCAGACGGTCTTGTTTCACGTTTGGTGCCGTCAGCCATACACCATATGCTTCTTGAGGTCATATGAACATCGGTGTCGTCGTTTTCCCTGGCAGTAATTGCGATCATGACTGTGCTCATGTCGTCAAAGACGTACTGGGTCATGATGTGACGATGGTGTGGCACAAGGAAGCGTCCTTGGCCGGATTAGACGCGATTATCTTGCCGGGCGGGTTCTCCTACGGCGACTATTTGCGGACCGGTGCGATCGCGCGGTTTTCTCCGGTCATGCAGGCCGTCAAGCAATTTGCCGGCGATGGCGGATTGGTACTCGGGATTTGTAATGGCTTTCAGATTCTGCTGGAGGCAGGCCTTTTGCCGGGCGCGATGTTGCGCAATCGTTCGCTGCATTTTGTCTGCAAGGACGTCTCTGTTCGGGTTGAGAATGCTGCCACACCGTTTACGAGCTTATTGAAGCCGGGCCAGATTTTAAGAATTCCCGTCGCGCATGCAGATGGGAACTACTATACCGATCCTGTGGCGTTGGCCGGCCTTCAAGCGAATGCCCAAGTGACTTTTCGGTATTGTACGGCGGACGGCAAGGTGGTACCGGAGGCGAGCCCGAATGGCTCACTCGACAATATCGCAGGCATCTGCAATGCGGGAGGGAATGTTCTCGGCATGATGCCGCATCCGGAGCGCTGTGTTGAAGCCCTGCTAGGCCGTGATGATGGGCGTGCGCTCTTTCAGTCGATGATCATGTCGTTGGAGCGAAAGAAGTTGGCGACTGTGCGGTAACTGATCCTCGATCAGGGTCGGCGGAAGCCTATTCAGAGGATTGAAGAATAGAAAATGGCACGGTAAAGTATTGGGTCAGTTGGCATGGATCAGTCATACATATCTTTTATTCATATAATGAGGAGGGTCGAGATGAAGCGAGCAGTAGCAGTTTTCGCGGCAGTTGGGATGTTAACATTGGGATCCGGGCTCGCGGCCTTTGCGGCGACGGATGACGGCAGCAAGCTCATGATCAAGAGCCCAGCCGCAGGAGCGAAGGTGGGAAGCGACGTCGAAGTCGTCTATGAACTCACAAAGGGGAGCCAGGCGACACATGCGCATTGCTTCGTGGATGGAGAATATCAGAAGGGATGGAAGGGGACGGTCAAGGGCATGTCACCTGGGTCCCATGAAATCAAGGTTGTGGCAGCCGACAAAGATCATCAAACTTTGGCCGCTGAAGCAGCGGTTAAAGTGGAAGTCCAGTAAGAAAGTTTGGGGCCATACCCACTTCTAGACCCATCGGACCGGCGAGGCGCTGGACAAGCGCCTCGCCAATCATGCTGTGCAGCGCTCGCGCCGTGGCGTGCACATTCTTGAGCGGGTTCCAGGCAGGTCAGATTATTCTGTGGAAACTATTGTCGCTGTGACCGCTCGGTCATAATGCAGGCTGGCATGCCGCTCATCACAAAAGACCTCATCGCTCAGCACAATCTGACTGGCGATGAGTACAACAAGATCATCGATATTTTGGGGCGTGAGCCGAACATCACGGAACTCGGAATGTTTTCCGTGATGTGGTCCGAGCACTGCTCGTACAAAAGTTCGCGCGTGCACTTGAAGAAATTGCCGACGACCGGGCCGCGTGTCGTTCAGGGGCCAGGCGAAAACGCTGGTGCGGTCGATATTGGCGATGGGCTCTGTGTGGTCTTCAAGATGGAATCGCATAACCATCCCTCGTTCATCGAGCCCTACCAAGGTGCGGCAACCGGGGTCGGCGGTATTTTGCGTGATATCTTCACAATGGGTGCGAGGCCGATTGCGTTGCTGGACTCCCTCCGGTTTGGAGAACTGCATTCGCCAAAGAATCGTCATCTCATGAAAGGGGTGGTCTCCGGCATTGCCGGCTACGGCAATTGCATGGGAGTGCCGACCGTGGGAGGAGAGATCGTCTTTAACGACATCTATGCGCTCAATCCGTTGGTCAATGTGTTTTGTCTGGGGATCGCCAAGAAAGACAGGATTTTCCGTGGTACGGCGGCCGGCGTCGGCAATCCTGTGATCTATTTCGGTTCCAAAACAGGCCGTGACGGGATTCATGGCGCGACGATGGCAAGCGACTCGTTCGACGACACCTCTGAGCAAAAGCGTCCGACCGTGCAGGTCGGTGATCCCTTTACCGAGAAACTATTGTTGGAGGCCTGCCTTGAGTTGATGGAACGCGATCTCCTCGTTGGGATTCAAGACATGGGAGCGGCTGGGCTGACAAGTTCTTCCTGCGAAATGGCCTCCCGCGCCGGCAATGGGATCGAGTTGGATCTCACGGTCGTGCCTCGACGCGAGCCTGGGATGACACCGTATGAAATCATGCTGTCCGAGTCTCAAGAGCGCATGTTGATGGTGGCAAAAGCCGGCAAGGAAGACGAATGTGTTGCGGTGTGCCGGAAGTGGGATCTGGATGTAGCAGTGGTTGGGAAGGTGACTGCCGAGGGAATCTTGCGCGTCATGGATCAAGGAGTGGTTGTTGCCGAGATCCCAGCGAAAGCCTTGGCTGACGACGGCCCCCGCTACGAACGGCCCTACCAGCCTCCGGCGTATCAAGATATGCTGACCAATCTGAATTATGACCTGATTCCCGACATCAAGGATGGGAATGGAGCGTTATTGGCATTACTCGAATCTCCCACGATCGCCAGTAAGCGGTGGGTCTATGAACAGTACGATCATATGGTGCGGACCAACACAATGGTCCGTCCGGGATCCGATTCGGCAGTAGTGCGGATCAAGGGCACGAACAAAGCGGTGGCCATGACGGTCGATTGCAACAGCCGGTATTGTCTGTTGAATCCCTATGAAGGCGCGCGTCTCGCTGTGGCTGAAGCAGCGCGGAATCTTGTCTGTTCTGGAGCCGCCCCGGTCGGGTTGACTGACTGTCTTAATTTCGGCAATCCGGAGCGTCCGGATATTATGTGGCAGTTCGTGATGGCGATCGAGGGCATGAAGGATGCCTGCGAGCGGTTCCAGATCCCCATTGTGAGCGGGAATGTCAGCTTTTATAACGAAACGAACGGGCTCTCCATCTACCCCACCCCCATGCTGGGCATGGTCGGACTGATCGAGGATGCAGAGCGGACAATGACCCAGTGGTTCAAGTCGGAGGGGGACGACATCATCTTGCTCGGTCACACTCGGGAGGATTTGGGAGGGTCGGAGTACCTCAAGGTCGTGCAGGCTCGCGAGCAGGGGTCTCCTCCCTACTTGAATCTGGATACCGAGAAGGGACTTCAAGATTGTGTCCTGTCGCTGATTCGCGGCGGGCTGTTGCAATCTGCACACGATTGCTCGGATGGTGGGATTGCCGTTGCGTTGGCAGAAAGCTGTATCTCGGGATCCGAATGGACTCGAGGCGCTGTGGTAACATTGCCCAAGGGGCGACTTCGCAACGATGCGGTCCTGTTCGGAGAGAGTCAGTCCCGTGTCGTAATTTCCGTGAAACCGAGCCAGCGCCAGGCGGTGCTCGACTATGCGAAATCGTTCGGCGTGCCGGCCGATGTGATCGGCAGGGTTTCTGGTGAGCGCTTGGTCATCTCTGTCAGACATGAGGGAACAGAAGAATGTCTCATCGATCAGCCGGTATCAGGATTGTTGGATCGATGGGCCTATGCCCTGGAGAGATCGCTGAATCACGTCTAATCGTCTGTGTGACAAAAGATCATGCACAAAGAATTGCCGATCGTTTCTCCCGATAAGTTCCACGATGAATGTGCGGTTTTCGGTGTGTATGGTCACGAAGAAGCCGCCAATCTGACCTATTTGGGGCTGTACGCGTTACAACATCGTGGGCAAGAGGCCTCCGGGATCGTTGCGGGGGATGGGGAGCAGTTTTGCATTCAGAAAGGCATGGGCCTAGTGGCCGACATTTTCCACAAGTCGGTCTTGGCGAAGTTGCCAGGTCACATGGCCATCGGACATAACCGCTACTCCACCACCGGTGGCAACGATTTGAAGAATGTGCAGCCGCTGACGGTGAATTTTGCCCTTGGCAATCTCGCCTTGGCGCATAACGGAAATCTCATCAATGCCCAGATGCTTCGGCATGAGCTGGAGGCCTACGGGGCGATCTTCCAATCGACGTCGGATAGTGAGGTGATCATCCATCTCATCGCGCATTCGCGGGCGGGCTCCTTTCTCTCAAGAGTTGTCGATGCGTTGAATCAGGTGCGGGGGGCGTTCTCGGTGGTGTTGATGACCGACAACGGGCTCATTGCCGCACGGGATCCCTATGGGCTGAGGCCGCTGTGTATCGGTCGGCTTCGAAGTAGCTGGGTTGTGGCTTCTGAGACCTGTGCCTTCGACTTGCTCGATGCCGAATATATTCGAGAAGTGGAACCAGGTGAGTTGATCGTGATCAACGATCAAGGATTGGAGAGCTACCATCCATTTCCCAAGACGTCTCCGGCGATGTGTGTGTTCGAGTATGTCTATTTCGCCAGGCCGGACAGCCGCATTTTTGGAAGTGAAGCGGTGTATACCACACGGAAGGCGTTGGGACGACAGTTGGCTCAAGAGGCATGGGTGCCGGCGGATGTCGTCATTCCGGTTCCAGACTCCGGTGTGCCGGCGGCTCTCGGTTATGCCGAAGGGGCGGATGTGCGCTTCGAAGCAGGGTTGATTCGCAACCACTATGTCGGAAGGACATTCATCGAACCGGAGCAGTCGATTCGTCACTTCGGTGTGAAGGTCAAACTCAACGCGGTATCCGAAGTCTTGGAGGGGAAACGCGTCGTGGTGATCGATGATTCGCTGGTTCGTGGTACGACGAGCCGGAAAATCGTGAAAATGATTCGGCAAGCTGGGGCAACGGAAGTCCACATGCGAATCAGTTCGCCGCCGATCATTTCACCCTGTTTCTATGGTATCGATACACCGACCAAGAAGGAGTTGATCGCCTCCGACCATTCGACTGAAGAAATCCGCAAATACATCACGGCCGACAGTTTGGCGTATCTCAGTTTGGACGGCATGTTGAAATCGGCACCGCGATCGCCCGATCAGTACTGTACGGCTTGCTTTACCGAACGGTATCCCATCCCATTCACACGCGCAGAAGAGCTGCAGCTCGGCCTGTTTGAAACAGCGCGCTGAACACGTTCCGTAGGAACGCATGGCGACATCAGAGAACGACGGGAAGAAAGCCGTGCAGCCCAGAGCTCGTCCACGTGTGCCGGTCGATTATCCTGCTTCATTCACCGGCGATGAGGCATCAGGCCAGGGAACCATGACAAATCTGACACTCGCCGGTGGCGAGATCACAAGTGACAGGCAACCTCCGCTTGGGGCACGTGTGAGTCTCCAGGTCCAACCTCCTGGTGCCCGACCCTCAATTATCATTGCCCTTGCGATCGTCCGGTGGAAAGAAGGGGAGCGATTCGGTCTCGAATTTGTGCGATTCGAAGGCGATGCCAAGGAACAGCTCAAGGACATGCTGAACCAGTAGAGAGCCTGCCGAAGGGGGTTCTTGCCCTACCCCGTGGTTGCCGCTCGAAAAATTGCCATGGTACGATGAGCCATCGACTGGTTTGGTGGTATGGATTTGACGGGCGCCGAAGTAATGTGTGCAGACATTGAAAGACTGCTGGAGCTCGAAGGAACCCATGGGTGGTGAACGCGTAAGGAGATCACGTTACGATGGATGAGATGGAGGAGGGGAAGCAAAAATTCCTCGAAGTGGTGCAAGGGGTTGATCAATTGGTACAGGTAGTGATCCCTGTGACGCCGTCCAATAGCCTGTTTTTGATCTCGCTGACAAAGGGAGCGAATCGTAAATTCATCACGGTGTCAGAAGATGATGTGATCGACTTGCCCCACGAGGCAAGCATCGAGGGGAAGATCACCAAAATGATCAAAGAGGTGGTTGCCGCGTTGTGATGGCGTCGGCGTCGTGCATCGCGAAAGGTGATAACGGCCTACAGTATGAAACAAATCCTGCCCAACATTTGGCAATGGTCCTGGTTTTCAGATGAAAAGCAATTGAACTTCAACGGTCTCTTGCTGACGATCGGTGAGCACACGATTCTGGTAGATCCCCCACCGATGACTCCAGAGGCGCGAGCGATTGTCAGGCGCCATGAGCCGATCGATTACATTCTGTTGACTAACCGCGATCACCTTAGAGAAGCGCCAACCTATCAAGCTGAGTGGCATTGCCAGCTGTATGTTCCTGAATTGGATGCGGCGCAGATGGAAGTGAATCCGACTAAAACGTATAAGGACGGCGAACTTCTGCCTGGCGGGATTTGGGTGATTCAGTTGTCGGATCAGAAGTCTCCTGGCGAATCTGCTCTGTTTATTGAACGGGGACGAGGCGTGCTGATCGTGGGGGATGCGCTGATCGGTCAACCATCAGGTTCGCTTCGCTTGCTCCCTCCTGAAAAATACGAGGATCCGGCTAAGGCGAAGGAGGGGCTCCGCCGTCTCTTGAAGTACAACTTCGACAGCCTGCTGGTTGGAGATGGTGTTTCCATCCTTGTGGATGCAAAGCTACAGGTGGAAGGATTGTTGGCGGTGCCACGATGACGTTACGGAACGGCCTGTCTGAGGAACTGAATCGACAAGGGAATGAGCATTTTTCGAAGGGGTATTATACGGAGGCGTATACCTGTTATGCGAAAGCGTTGGAGTGCGATCGACTGAGCGGTGACCAGCGGGCCCTCGTCGCGACGCTTGGTAATCTTGGCAATATCTGTGCAGTGAGTGGACGACGAGATTCCGCTCAGGCGCATTATCAGGAGGTTTTGGAGCTCCAAAAAATCTTCGGCGATGAAAAAGGCATCGGAACGACGTTGGCCAACTTGGGGAACTTGCGTGCCGATGCCGGCGAATGGGATCGAGCTCGAGCCTATTATCTCGAAGCCATGGATCTTATGATCAAGACCCATGACGAGGCAGCGCAAGCGGTGCTCTTGTCCGATCTTGGCCTGGTGGCCCGTGAGACCGGTGACATGGAGGAAGCTATCGGCTGTTATGAACGGTCGTTGGCCTTGATGCGTCGCTTGGGGAATGTGGCAGGTGTCGCGGATGCCTGGCGGATGATCGGACGCACATACGTGATTCAAAAGCGCTATCATGAGGCCATCGCCTGCTGCCAAACGAGTCAGTCGATCGCCGAACGGTTGCATGACGAACTTCGCACCGGCGGTGCCAGGTACGTGCTGGTGCAGTGCTATGAGGAGCTGGGTCAACTCCAAGAGGCAACCGATCTTCTCGAACAGGTCGTTTATATGGATCGGAAGTATCGGCTGCCAAAATTGGAAGAGAATATCCAGCGTCTCAATATGCTCCGTCTGCGCCTGGCAGATTTGGGTCCGTCACAAGGCCTTCGAAAGATGAGCGCATGACAGAATCGATTTCTCCAACGTGGCTGCAACTGCGAGCTGACTTAATTCGTTCATTTCCGCAATTCTATGAACTGGAGCCCGATGGATCGCTCCTTATGGAGCTTGGGGCAGATGGGTGGCTTCTCGAAGTCAAGCCCGAGGGCAAGGTGCTCTGTCAGTATGGGGTTTCAATGGACGAGGTCATGGCGCTCATGTCGGACGGGACTCCAGAGGACTTGGGAACTGATGAAGTTGCCAAGCAGGCGAAATACTTTCTTCAACCAGCTGTCTCTCGATATAGAGCGCTTCTTCTTCAGTCCGGATTTGTCGAGGAGACGGAGATCACGGATGAGTTTGTGGCGGTCACCTTTGCCCGAGGTGCGGATCTCAACAATCGCTCCAAGCTCGAAGATCTTCTGCGGTGGTGCCGAGGAAACATTGGGCAGGCTTCGTGATAAATCGGATTTCGACATTCAATGAATTTCGTGATGCTATTTCCGCTTATCGATTGCCGAGAGTGCTGTTGGCCGCGCTCGAAATGGATCTTTTTACGGTGGTGGGTGACCGAACCTGGTCGCTGACCGCTCTCGCCAAGAAACTGAAAGTCAGCGAGCGGGGCCTCGGTATCCTCTGCCGCAATCTTGCCGCTGCTGGAATGTTATACAAGAAAGGTAGCGTCTATAGAAATAGCAAGCTTGGGGCAACAGCGCTGAATGCCAAGCATCCCACCTATCGAGGCGGTTATCTTCATCTGATCAGGAGTCATTGGACCGACTGGATCCGGCTGGCGGAGTCCATCAAAAGTGGACTGCCGCTTGATCATGATGTGCCAGATGGACCGGACCATCGGCGACAATTTACCTGGGCGATGCATCACCGGACGATGGAAATTGCTCCGGCAATTGCGGGGCGCCTTCATCTCGGTCACGCGAAAAATCTCTTGGATCTCGGTGGTGGGCCTGGTACCTATGCACTGGCATTTCTTACAAAGAATCCAAGATTGCGTGCCACAGTCTGTGATCGAGTGGCTGCGCTTGAGGTGGCCAAAGAAATCGCTTCTACCCACAAAGCGAGGGAGCGACTCTCCTATCTCCCGCTCGATTTCTCCCAAGAACCGATCCCTGGTACGTATGATGTCGTCTGGTACTCCAATGTGCTGCACATTTATTCACCGAAGGCGAATCAGGCCATTTTTCGGAGAGTTCGTGCGGCATTGAAGCCGGGTGGCCGATTCATCATCCAAGATTCCTTTCTGCACGACCGCGAGGGTCTGTATCCGACAGAAGCTAGTTTGTTTGCTCTCTCGATGCTCTTGTTTACTGAACAGGGGGATACCTATACGGTCACTGAGACGGCGAAGTGGCTGAAACAAGCTGGTTTTGTCCGCATCAAACCCGTTCCGATTAGGAAGGGGACGGAGGATTGGGAGGACGGAATTTGGGAGGCATCAGTTCCTGGTCCACGGCCAGGAATGATTGCCAACCAAAAAGGATCAAGCAGAAATAGAAAAGCCCGCTGATGAGACTAGCCATTAGGGAAGCGACAGCATCTGCATCCGTAGATAGAGCCTGCACTATTGTGGCAATGTCTATAGCCAACGCAATCGTCGCATAGAAGACGCAAACAACTGCGCTCCATCGGAATTGAAGCCAAACGAGTAGGGACAGTCCAAGGGGGATGAGAGCGAAAAAGCTCATTTCCCAGGCCAGGCCTTGTGTGAAGGATGAGCCGTTCCCAAGGAAGAGGAATCCAGTTTCCACAACGAAGGTACTGAGTAACAGGATAAGCAAAGGATTGTGTGGCATGGGCTGACTATAGACTGTTGAGGAAAAGGTCGGCAATGGGTGTCTTGTAGTTGCAGTTATTCTGAAAAAGCGGACTTGTATCATGGAGCCAAAGGATCAGAAGGAGAAGCCGTTATCCCTGGAGGCTTGTCTTCTGATTTATGATGAGGAATGTCGACTCTGTATGTCGGTAAAACATGACCTTGAACGACGAGGAATTAGTCAAACAAGAACGGGTATCAGATTCGTCGCCTATCAGAGCGAAGCGGCCAGAACTGCTCTTGGGCAACGATATCGTCTTGGTCGACCTGAGACAGTTTTCTTCATCCAACCTTCCGGAAAGATTCTGCAGGGGCTTGATGCATTTTCCCCTCTTCTTCCCCATCTGCCTGGCGGGACGCTGATGTAGTGGGGGTGACGGATCGGCAGGGTACGGCAGTTGGCGGGATGGGGCTATCGCCTCATAGCCCGCTATCGGTATCGATGGTTCGGTGTCGCTCAACCTACCAGGCGATAGGTTCAATCACCACCAGGTTGTTTTGTCTCGTTCCCTCTCTTTAGAGGGGATTCATCCCATCAGTGAGGAATTTACCGGCCGCCAACCCTCTATCAGAATGCATCCACATTCTGAGGAGGATACATGCTGCAAACATCTGATATTTCGAAAAGTTGTCACCACTCGACTCATTCTGTAGATGAAAAGCAACGGGTATTAGGACTTGGTTGTTCAAGAATCCTGAGTCTTGTAGCCTTTATTGGGTTATGGAGTTTCTACGGTGGAAATGATTTGGCTTGGGGTGACGTCGTCACTGCGGATAAAAAGGCGATTGTGGCGGCGGGGTTCGGTTATCAGATCGGTTCCGTGTCCGCAATTTCGGTAAAGGTTTATGAAGCTGATTCAGGCGCAATCGTATCCGATGATGTCTATGAACTGACGGTCAAGGAAGGTGATGGAGCAGGAAGGAACGAGGGGGCTCGTATTTTTGCGGGTGGTATCGGACAGGGGGCTACAGACCTCTCCAACTTCGTCTTGCGGGTTTACGACGCGAATACCGGGATATTCCAATGGGAAGGGCGACTTAACCTCGTACAACCTGACGGAAAGGGGAGGGGCCAGATCATTTCAACTCGAAAGTTTGGTCATGCTACCATCACGAGAGTCCGCACGGAGCGGCAGGCAACCGAACAGCCGAAATTCTTGTTGCGTGCGGTAGACGCGGTAACCGGCTCTCTGGTCTGGGAGGATGAGTTTACGACGGTGCTGGGTGAAACTCCGCACCTCCATTCGATTGCGGATCGGTCCACGATGTTGGGTCGAGTTTCGGCAAACAGTTCCCACAGGTTCGAATTCATAATTCGTATGTACGATCCGAGCGGGAAGAAGATTATCTGGGAAGATCAATTGTCTCAGCGAGAGTCTGAAGAGGGCGCCCAGGGGGCGCTGAATGATCAAGCCGATTTACTTCCCGTCTGGCCACATCAGCCGCAGGATGAATCGATTCCCGTGTCGATTTGACGGTGTATACTGGCTTGATCGATAGAAGAACAAGGCACGGGGGAGGTTACGAACGGGCCTGTTCGAAGCGCTCAAGCCATTGACGTTGGAACTGCTCATACGAAATTAACAGTTTGTCCTGGAATGCGGTTGCGATAGAGGCCTTCGCCTGGAAGGCTTTCACCAGATCGTCGACGCGAGCCATGCCCCATCGCTCCATCAAATAGTGGGTTGCAGAATTAGCTTCTAGATAGGCTATCGTAGAAGCTTCGGCTGAGAATGCGCCCCAGGGCCCTTCCAGAGAAGCCAATGGAATCACCTTCAGCTCGCCGTGCATGACCTCATCGAGATCCGGCCATGAATCTCCAGCCAATTGCATGGCGAGGCCTTCGTTCAACCAGGTTGGGAGTGCTCCGGCATGTGATCCTAAACGGTCATGGAGCAGGGCATGGACGTATTCGTGACGGAGCACAGTAGCGAGCCATTTCCGATCTGTGGTGGCTCCCTGTGTGGGAATTTGGATGCGTCCGAGTGTGGGGTCATAGAGCCCATCGGCCCACGCAGGGCTGCCAGTCGAACCTTGGAATGATTCTTTTGCGTGGAGGACGACCATGATGGGCTTGGTCGGGAAATGCCCAAACTTCTGGCCGATATCCCGATAAGCCTCCTCGAGAATCTCCAACACCGACGTCCAAGTGGTGTAGTCTTCCTCTCCATCGAATTTCACGACAAAATGAGTGCTGCTGCGTGCGGTCATGCGAGATTCGACTGATTGTGTGCGCTGAACCCGTTCTGTGACGGTGGCCAGATAGGATCGGAGTGCCGGGTCTTGCTTTGCCCGTTGGGTGGCTTGGGCCAAGTGCGTGGCTGCGCCATTCAGATCATCCTGTTCCTGCAGCAAATCAGCCATGGCAAGATGAGGGAAAGGTTCGCCCGGGGCTACCTTCATCAATTTCGTCAAGAACTCCGCATCTAGTGCGCGGTCGCGCTGTTCCCAGTAGGCTTGGGCCAGGTTCATAAGGATGACGGAGTTTGTATCATCGAGTTCCGCTGCCTTCTTAAACGCACCGATTGAAGCTCCTGTACCTTGGAGACGTTCTTGCTGCAACCCGAGATTGTTCCACAGGATGGCGACGAAGGGTTTGGATTGTCCATCCGATAGAACGGAGGCCGGGAGTGTCTTCAGTTTGTTTTCTGCCAGGGAGAGATTGTGCTTTTCGACTTCATCACGAATTCCTTCCAACAGCGCCTGATGTGGGGTGGGTGGGATGACGGTCTGATCGAGGGTGCGAACGTAGCGTGAGTCGCTTTCGGATGGCGTGCTCTGTGGGGGGGCTGGTGGGGGAGGGACGGATTCCACGGTTTCCGTCGGACCCATCGTCAGCGAGGGATGGAGCGGTTTCAGAAAGAGGTTGTACCCGACTAGGAGAGCCAGACCGATGGCAAGTGGGATCAGGATGTGGCGAATATTGCGGCGGTACATATGGGTCTGACAGGAGTGTAGCACCCTAGGAAAATGTGACCAAGCAATCTAGAAAAAGCAGCGGATAAGATCGACGCATGCTCGCCAACTGCGTTGTGCGATGAACTATGCTGTGCTACGATCCTCCACCATATGCAGACGGAGGCTGAATCGAGTCCGTTGGTACCGTTTCAGGAGTGGCTGGACCGCATCGCCCGGCCGATTGAATTCGCAAGTCGCGATGACGGCGCCCATCTCAAGGCCATCACCAATCTAAGTGATTTCATCTCCACTCAAGTCCTGTCGGCTCTTCGCCAACAGACGTATCCTAGGACGATCGAAGCTCGTCTGATTTCACTCCGTGACCTCTTCGTTGATTTTCCATCATCCCTTTCTCTGGATGAACAGCGTCGTCGATTGCATGTAGCGGGGTCGCACATCCAGGCACTTCGAAAGGCCTCGCAGCAGCCTGCCAGACCGAAGGCGTTGCCGACGCGATCCATCCATGTGAGCGAATCGATTGATGAGGAGCGATCCGACCTCTGGCGACTGCCTGTTCGATTTGCCAAGGGGGTTGGACCCAAACGCACCACTGTCTTGCAACGGCTGGGTATCGAAACGGTAGAAGATGTACTCTGGACCATCCCTTGGCGGTATGAAGATCGATCGGTGATGACTCCGATCGGAAATCTTGTTCCGGGGATGGTGGCGTCAATTTGCGGGATAGTCGGGAAGTGCGACGCAAAACGGACAAGAAATCGACGGCTGAGCATGCTGGAGGTCGGCATCGAAGATCAGTCCGGTCGCCTACAGGTGGTGTTCTTCAATCAGCCTTATTTGGAAGATGTCCTGACGGTTGGAACTCGCGTGATGTTGAGTGGGCGGGTGATCTCTGGTCGACGAGACTGGATGGTGCCTCGCATGGACGTCGCACAGTACGAGATCGTCGGAGAAGGGGTGGAATCGGCGCTGCATGTCGGCCGAATTGTTCCTGTCTATCATGAAACCAAAGGGTGGACTTCTCGTCAGATGCGGGTGCTCGTGCGGAACCTCCTGACGGACCATGGGATGGATCTCCTCGATCATGTGCCGCTGTCGCTGCGCGCGAGGCAGCGATTGGTCTCGATCAATGAAGCGTTCCAGGATGTTCATTTCCCAAAGGCGGGAACTGATGACCATCTATTGGAGCGAGGAAAGACGGCGGCCCATCGACGGTTGGCGTTTGAGGAGCTCTTACTGCTGCAACTGGCGTTAGCGTCCAGACACCGGTCGGTCCATGACGAACGGAAGGAGATCCGGTTCAATCCCAGGACCCCGCTGCTCGCACGGTTGACGAGTCTCTTGCCGTTTCACCTCACAACGGCGCAGGAACGAGTCATTCGCGAAATATTTCGAGACATGATTTCGCCACGCCCCATGAATCGATTGGTTCAGGGTGACGTGGGCTCAGGCAAGACGGCTGTTGCATTACAGGCCATCGTCATGGCCTGTGGGTCAGGCTATCAGGCGGCCTTGATGGCTCCGACGGAGATCCTTGCGGAACAACACTATCGCAACCTGTCCGGAATGTTACAGGCCTTGGGGCTGCGGACGGTTTTGATGCGTGGTGGTGAGAAAGCCTCGATCAAGAATGTGCAGGTTGAGCAGCTGGCTGCGGGAGATGTCCAGGTGGCGATCGGGACCCATGCCCTTCTGCAGCAAGGTGTCACATTCAAGAACCTGGGCTTGGCGGTCATCGATGAACAGCACAAGTTTGGCGTGTTGCAGCGGAAGGCGATGATTGAAAAGGGCTATAGACCGGACGTGCTCGTGTTGACCGCGACCCCTATTCCTCGAACGCTCGCGATGACCGTCTACGGTGACCTTGATGTTTCGACCATTGATGCCCTGCCCCCGGGACGGAAGCCGGTGCGGACGTTTCTATTTAGTGAGGGACAACGGCGGAGGGCCTACCAGATTGTGCGTGATGAATTGCTGGCTGAAAAACAAGCCTACATCGTCTATCCCCTGGTGGAGGAATCGGAGAAGGTCGACCTTCAAGCTGCGCTGCAGGGCGCCGAACAGTTACAGAATGGAGAATTTTCTGAATTTCGCGTCGGTCTATTGCATGGACGCATGAAGGCGTCTGAAAAAGAAGCGGTGATGGCTGACTTTAAGGCGGGTACCATTCAGCTGTTGATCGCCACGACCGTCATTGAGGTCGGAGTGGATGTGCCGAACGCGACGGTCATCTTGATTGAACATGCCGAACGATTCGGACTCGCGCAGTTGCACCAATTGCGTGGTCGAGTCGGACGGAGCAACCATCAAGCCTATTGTCTACTGATGGCGCAAAACCTAGGACGGGGGAGAACGGAATCGAGCAGACGGACCCTGGGCAGTGAAGAGCCAATGTCGCTGGCAAGGGAACGGCTGGAGGCGCTCGTCCGGTCAAACGATGGGTTCGTCATTGCCGAGGAGGATCTGCGCATTCGGGGACCGGGTGAGTTCTTTGGGCTGCGGCAGTGGGGGATGCCGGAGTTTCGTGTCGCCAATCTGGTGCGCGATGGTGAGCTGCTGGAGCAGGCCAAGCAGGAGGCGTTTTCGTTGCTACAAGCTGATCCCGGATTGAAAGAACCAGCCCATCAGGGGCTGCGCGAGGCCATGCTCCGCAAGTGGGAGAAGAAGCTCGAGCTCGGATCGATAAGTTAGGCGAATAATGGGACTCTTTCAACGGATAAAGGACGATCTGCGGACGGGGATCGCAACGCTTCGTCTCGGGACTGTCCATGCAGCGGGGCGGGCGCTGGAAGAGACGGAACTACTCCGCATCCGGTTGGAACTCCGCAAGCTTGATCAGCAACTGTCCGATCTGTACAAGGATATCGGAGAACGAGCTGTCGATATCAAGGAGCGTGGCGAAACGGCCGAGCGTGTTGTCTACGATGCTGAGATTGTGCGTCTTGTCAAAGAGGTCGAAGCTGTGAAGGAGTCGCGGAAGAAGTTGGAAGCCGAGATGGAAGCCATTCGGAACGAGCAATGAGCGAGCCGGCGAAGCGTACGCGACGACTGGCCGGTATCGATATCGGAACTCTCACCTGTCGGTTGTTGATAGCAGAGTTTACCCCTGAACATCCCCTTAAAGAGCTTCGATCTGAACGGCGTATTCTCCGACTAGGAGAAGGCGTTGATCAATCGAAACGACTAAGCCCGGCGGCGATGGATCGCGTGATTCACTGTCTCCAAGAATGGCGGAAGGTCATCGATCGTTATCAAGTTCAAGCGATCGCTGTCGTGACAACGAGTGCCGTTCGCGATGCGAGCAATCGAGGAGAGTTTTTGGATCGAGTCAAAGCAGAATGTGGCCTTCAGGTCGAACTCATCTCGGGTGAGGAGGAAGCGCGACGGACCTTGCTCGGCATTCGTTCCGGCTTGCCGATTGGAGTGACTGATATCCTGGCATTGGACATCGGCGGTGGGAGTACGGAATTCATTCTCGATCGGGTAGGGCAGGAGCCAATCGTTTGCTCGATCGATATCGGCGTGGTCCGTCTCTGCGAACGTCTCTTGTGCCATGACCCTCCGACTGATGAGGAAGTCAGGCAGGCGCGTGAGTGGGTGGCGCGGGAGACAAAAGCAGCGACGGCTGATATGGGCGACTACCGACAGGCGAGATTCGTTGGGACGGCCGGAACGATCACTGCCCTCGCCGCCATGGCACAGAAGCTGCCGATCTATGAGCCAGCTCGAATCCACAACTATGTGCTCAAGTTGGAAACCATTCGAGAACTGGAGCATACCCTCCTCAGCAGGACAAAGTCGGAGCGAGTTGAACTCCCGGGCTTAGAAAAGAATCGCGAAGAAGTCATCGCCGCCGGGGCGATCATTATCCGGACGATGATGGAGACGCTGGGGCAGAACGAATGTTTGGTGAGTGATACGGGATTA
>WBZU01001486.1_pt1 | contig 17579 bp, 19 predicted proteins | sample 5204311 | NCBI WGS metagenome assembly WBZU01 (sample SAMN12344359, study PRJNA552823) | activated sludge metagenome | biome: Activated sludge suspended growth; feature: Nitrification reactor; material: Wastewater; isolation source: activated sludge from nitrification reactor of wastewater... | reverse complement strand
TTTTCTCAAAGGCATTGCTCTCCCGTGTGCATTGATTGCCACTGCATCTTTGGAAGAGGCGTCGAGTTCGTGTGATGGGCTGGTGTTTGCTGTGCCCTCCCATGCCACGCGGCTAGTGCTTCAGAAGCTGAGGCCCTTCTTATCCGACCCCATCCCATTGATCTGCGCGACCAAGGGTATTGAAGAAGAGACGGCCAAATTGATGACCCAAGTGATGGAGGATGAATTACTCCCCTCCATGCACGACGCCCTGATGGTGCTCTCCGGACCCAGCTTCGCCGCTGAGCTTAGCGCGGGTCAGCCCACAGCCGTTTGCCTCGCAGGCCGGGACGCGCCGCTGGTCCGGCGCTTTCAGAACGCCTTGATGACGCCGGTGTTGCGCGTCTATGCCGACAGCGACCTACTGGGCGTCCAGCTGGGAGGGGCATTGAAAAATGTAATGGCGTTGGCTGCGGGCGTCATCGATGGGCTGGAACTCGGGCTGAATGCTCGCGCCGCCCTCATCACCCGTGGGTTGGCAGAAATCATCCGGCTTGGTGTCGCGATGGGAGCGGATCCTCGCACATTTTATGGACTCTCCGGCGTTGGTGATTTGGTCTTGACCTGCACCGGAACGCTCAGCCGAAATCATTCTGTGGGTGTACGACTCGGTAAAGGTGAGCGGCTCGAGACAATCGTAACCGGAATGCAGGCCGTCGCCGAAGGTGTCAGAACAGCTCGCGCCGCACTCACACTGGCCTTGCGTCACCAGGTTGAGATGCCCATCATTCAGGAGATCAACGCCGTCCTCCATGAGAACAAGTCCTGTCGCCAGGCGGTCAGTGATCTCATGGAGCGGGATGCCAAACTGGAAAAGGGTTGAATATGATTACCGAAGGGCTTGAACAATTACTTCAACAGATCCATATGGGACAACTGACCGTAGAACAAGGGCTCCAGCGCCTGCGGTCTCTCCCGTATGAAGATCTCGGTTTTGCCTCGCTCGACCACCATCGGTCGCTGCGGCAAGGATTTCCCGAAGTCGTCCTCTGCGAGGGGAAAACTACGGAACAGGTCGTCGCGATCGCTCGAGCCTTGATTAAAAAAGGAGGCCCATTCCTCGCCACCCGTGCGGAACCGACGGTCGCCCGAGCAATACGCCGTCTCGATCGTCGCGCGCGGTACTATTCGGACGCACGTCTGGTCGCGATCCATCCGGCACGGCAGAAGGCGCAAGGCCAGATTCTGGTGGTGACTGCCGGTACAGCTGATGTCCCGGTAGCGGAAGAGGCTCGCATCACGGCTGAAGTGATGGGAAGTCGTGTCGAGCGACTGTACGACGTTGGAGTCGCGGGGATCCATCGCCTACTTGGGAAGAAAGATCGCTTATTTGATGCACAGGTTATTATCGTGGTGGCCGGAATGGATGGGGTCTTGCCAAGCGTCGTAGGGGGACTCGTTCACTGTCCGGTCATCGCGATCCCGACGAGCCGAGGGTATGGAGCCAGTTTCGGAGGAGTAGCGGCGTTATTGACGATGCTCAATTCCTGTGCAGCCGGTGTGGGCGTCATGAATATCGATAACGGCTTCGGCGCCGCCTGTCTCGCACATCGGATCAACATGTTAGGTGTGAAAGGTGAGAGGTGAAAGGCAGAAAAAGATCCCTCGCTTTCCCGCTTCACCGTTGGCGACATCACTTCACTTCCAGCGTGCCTCGCTTCGGCCAGGCCACCATCATGGTGCGTAGTCCTCGTTCTCCGTTGGCCAGCAACTTTGTCCGGACTTCGTAGGAGTAGATACCAACGCCCGCAACCTGCTTGCGGTGATCCTGACCGTCCCACACGAGTTCCACCACCACCTTACGACGCTCCTGTTCCCCATTCCGAGTCGATTCGTTCTGAACAGGCTGTCGATGTGTGAGAAACCGCAATGAGGTCTTTGACGGAGAACTGATCAGAGAGGTCACTTCAAGAATCCTCGTTGGATCCACTTCTCTCGGAAGCTGAACCGTCACTGAAAACTTGAGCGGTCCATTGCCTTGCGTGTACGGCATCGGGGCGATATCAAGATCGACGATCTTGAGCTCCGGTTCAGGCCTTGGGACACGGGATGGCTTTTCCTTTGCGAAACTCTCAGCCAGAGGAAAGCCAACCAAACAACTGTATAGGCAGAGAAGCCCGAGCGTCAGTCTCTTGCATCGTTGTTGGTGTGATCTCATAAACAACAGAACACCTACCTTCATAGAGATATAGTGACGTAGCCACACTGACTCACAGTCACCGCAAGCGACTCATCTTTTATGGGGGATAACATAGCCTCCAGGGGCTGTCAACGAAGCAGCAACAATGAACCAATGATTGCCGTTCGGCCAGACCTTCGGTAAGATGTGCGGTCTTTTTCACTGCTGACTAAGGAGAGCCGTGGGCCGACATCTGCATTTCGATTGTTTTTCTGGCGTGAGCGGGGACATGGTCTTGGGCGCATTGGTCAGTGCCGGCCTGCCATGGGCAGACCTCGTCAATGGCCTCAAGCGGCTGAAACTATCCGGCTACACATTACGCAAGCGAGCGGTACATCGTGGCGCACTCCATGCCGTGAAAGTGGATGTTCTGATCCAACGGGGATTTCAGCGACCTCTCACGCTCTCCCGGATTCGAAGCGTTATTGTCCGCAGCACGCTCCCAGAGCCGGTCAAAGCACGCAGTCTGGCAGTCTTCGACCTATTAGCCGACGCGGAAGGACTGGCCCATCAGGTGCCGACGAAAGACGTGCACTTCCATGAAGTGGGCGTCGTTGATTCATTCATCGACGTGGTGGGAGGAATCCTGGGCTGCTATCTCCTGAATGTGACTCGTGCGACTTCCTCTCCGATCAATGTGGGAGCTGGTTCGATTCAATCGTCCCATGGTCGTTTACCTGTGCCGGGACCAGCTGTGACTGCACTGGCCAAAGGTATTCCCGTCTATTCCGAGGGCCCACGGCATGAACTCGCCACACCGACCGGCGTGGCACTCGTGCGAACCTTGGCCTCGGGGTTCGGCCCCCTGCCGGTCATGCGTAGTCTCACGGTCGGCTATGGAGCCGGAGACCGCGATCCAGAAGACTGGCCAAATGTGCTGCGCGTCTTTCTACAGGACGACTCGACACCGGAGATCTATCACACCGAACGCATCATGCGAATTGAGACGAATCTCGACGACCTCAATCCACAAATCTATGAGCACATCATGGATCGACTCTTCGATCTCGGCGCCCTCGATGTTGCCCTGGTTCCTGTTGTCATGAAAAAAAGTCGCCCAGGTGTGTTGCTGACCTGTCTCACTCCAAAGGAGCAGACGAACGCGGTTCTTGAGATCCTCTTCCAGGAAACGCCCACGCTCGGCGTGCGACTGCAAGAAATCACTCGCCAGATCCTTCCTCGCCGTATCGTCCCGGTCTCAATACAGGGAGGAACCGTTCGCATGAAGGTGGCTGATCTGGGTGCGGGCTGGGACAAGGCAGCACCAGAATATATCGACTGTCAATCTATCGCCAAACGATCCGGTCGTCCGCTGAAGACCGTCATGGAGGAAGCCTTGCACGCCTATCGACAAACGACCCAGAAGAAACTGCGGGGCCGCGCATGAGCACCCTGTACTATATTCTCCTGTTCCTCGTTTCTGTTGTCGTCACACTGGGTGGATGTGCGTTGTTCACTAATGCGATTGAATGGCTGGGCAAACGGCTCGGGATTTCTGAAGGCGCGGTCGGGAGTATCTTCGCGGCCATCGGCACAACGCTCCCTGAAACCTCGATTCCGATCATTGCCATTTTCTTCGGCGAAAGCGACGAAGAGATCGATGTCGGATTAGGCGCCATCCTCGGTGCGCCGTTTATGCTCAGCACGCTCGTGCTGCCGCTCTTGGCTCTGTTGGTGGTGCTGTACGCACGAGCGGGCAAACGCACTGCGCAATTTCATCTCAATTACCGCGATGTCCTCACGGACCTGACGTTTTTCATGATTGGTTACCTCGTGGCACTGGGGTGTGCCTTTGAACGATCGAGACTGATCCATCTGATTGCCGCCGGAGGATTGATCTGCTTGTACATTTACTACATGAAACTGAAGTTTGCACCGACCGGTGGAGAGGGCGAAGGCGGTGAGCTGGACCCCCTCATCTTCGACAAAACCGCGACGACGCCTTCGCATCCGATGATTGCATTTCAAGCCCTGTTAGGGCTGGGTGGCTTGATCATGGGTGCTCATTTGTTCGTGTTGGCGGCAGAATCGATGGCGGGATTGTTCTCGATGTCGCCTTTGATCTTGACGCTTCTCATCGCGCCACTGGCCACCGAATTACCGGAGATGTCCAATAGCTTTTTGTGGCTGTATCGAAAGAAAGACCGGCTCGCCGTCGCCAATGTGACGGGTGCCATGGTGTTTCAAGGCACGCTCCCCGTCTCACTCGGGTTGATCGGAACTGAATGGGTGATCGCGCCTTCCGCGTTGACGACCATGGTCTTGGCGGTGCAGGCAGTCGGACTCTGTCTCCTCCAGATCCTGATTGGAGGGCGCTGGCGACCGTGGTTACTGGCGGCTGGCGCGCTCTTCTATATCGGCTATACCATGTACCTCTATGCCAGCTAAAACCCGCCCAACCCGAAAATCCTCCGCATCATCGTTGCTTCCGTTGCTCGGGATCACGATGGGAGACCCGGCGGGGATCGGCCCGGAAGTGATCGCTAAAGCTCTGTCCGGAGGACGGCTGCACAAGATTTGCCGACCGCTGGTGATTGGAGCGCTTCCCATCATGGCTCATACCATCAAGGCTCTGCGACTCAAGCTGACTGTACTCCCCGTTGATGGCCATGACACGGCAGTACCACGCCCGGGAACTGTGGCCGTACTGGATCCGCTGAGTACCCCATTGGGCCGATTTGCACCAGGCCTCGCAGCAGCAGAAACAGGCGCGGCATCGGTCACCTTCATTGAGAAAGCCGTTGAACTCGCCCAATTGGGTTGTCTCGATGGGATCGTGACGGCTCCGATTAATAAAGAAGCCATCAACATGGCCGGCTGTCGATACCCCGGACACACAGAATTGTTGGCTGACCTGACCCATGCGAAAGAATCCGGCATGATGATTGTGGGCGGCCCATTACGAATCATGTTTGTCACGACACATGTCGCCATCAAAGACCTTCCAATGCTGCTCACTCAAGCAAAGATTGGAAAAGCGATCCGGTTGGCCCACATGGCACTCACCACTTTATTCGGAGTCAAACGACCGAAGATCGGAGTAGCCGCACTCAATCCGCACGCAGGCGAACATGGCCTGTTTGGAAATGAGGAAGCTCGCGTCATTCTTCCGGCAGCTCGGGCCGCCCAGGCACGGGGCATTCTTGCCAGTGATCCATTGCCCGCCGACACACTGTTTGGGAAGGCGGCAAAGGGGCACTATGACGGAATTGTGGCCTTGTACCATGACCAAGGCTTGATTCCACTGAAGCTGGTGGCGTTCGGCACATGCGTGAATCTTACCGTTGGCTTGCCCATCATTCGCACCTCCGTCGATCATGGAACGGCCTTTGACATTGTAGGTAAAGGGATTGCCGACCCAGGAAGTCTCATCGAAGCAGTCACCTTGGCCGCACGGATCGCTCATCGAGGTATCAAGAAGGGACGTCCCAACCATGCCGTTTGATAGCTCCAAGCAGCTGGCCGCCATTCGGCAACAGATTGCTGAACTGGATGCGCTTGCCCAACAGACCTGTCAGGACCTGAATACTGTTGCGGGAACGGAACGCATAGCCAAATGGAAATCACGCACCGTCACACTCATTACCACCGCTGTCAGCCGTGAAGATGGGGAAAGGTTCGCCCAGACTCAGCCAGGTCCCTCCTTCACCAACGATTTGCTTGAAGAATTTTCCGATCTCGTGGAGTGTTACCGTGCACCGCTGGTCCGCCTCGCCGACACACTCTCTCGTTTCTCTTCATCCGGGAGTTGAGGGTGGACTCATCACCTCCCCCTGCGGCAATCAAACGGCTGGGCCAAAATTTTCTGATCGATCCGAACATCGTTCGCAAGATCGTCGCACTTGCGAAACTTTCACCCGCTGATACTGTTTTGGAGATCGGCCCAGGCCGAGGCATCCTGACGGAGGCCCTGTGCCGAGCTGTCGGTCACGTGACGGCAGTTGAAATTGACCCTCGCCTTTACACGTTCCTCTCCGAACGAGCCGAACGCCTTCCTAATGTCACTCTCGTGCTCGGCGATGCCCTGACGTGTCCCATCGAATATTTACCGATCGGAACCATCGTTGTCGCCAATCTCCCCTATTACATTTCTACTCCGCTCCTCTTTCGGCTCCTTGCTCAGGGCAATCGTTTTGCCCGAATGGTTTTGATGCTGCAAAACGAAGTCGCGGACCGTCTTATCGCAAAACCTGGGACGTCCGATTACGGTGTCCTGTCCGTCATGGCTCAATACTCCGCGCATATTTCAAAAGCTTTCAAAGTCTCACCACAATGTTTCCGCCCTCGACCAGAGGTGGACTCTTCTGTGGTTCTGCTGCGGGCCTGCGAGCCGAGAGCACGACGGCTTGAAGAAGAACAACGGTTCACTGCGCTCGTGCGGGCTGCCTTCGCTCACCGACGCAAAACACTCGTTAACTCGCTCAAGAACGAAGGCTATGATTCGAGACCTGTTGAAACTGCCTTGACGAGACTCCATCTCTCACCCTCGCTTCGTGCTGAAACTCTGACGCTTGAGCAGTTTCTTGAATTGGACCACCTCATGCAAGAACTGACATAACCAGGGGTCATGGCTCATTGAGGTGATAACGTACCAAGGAAGGAAGCATTCTACTGGGATAAAACCTAATCGGAACGATCCAAAGAGTCACATCTGATCTCTCCCCTCAGCTACTGAGGGCGCAGATGTATTTTAAACATCACCCGACGGCTCCGCTCACGATCCGGATCTCCTGCAGCGTCCCGTAGAAGATTCTGTCTCCCACGACCATTTGCCGTCGCCTTTTGTAGAAAGCATTCATAGGCCCAGGGAAGCTTCTCACGGACCACCTCCACGCTCTTGGCCAACACGGCGAACGAGCGCTCCTGGCTCAATCGCAAATTGCGAATGTCGTCTCCAAGATCATCGGTGTATCCCTCTATAACAAAGGCTTCCACCTCTTTGCCTCCTTGTGCGCACACCATGGCTGCATAGTGTGGCATCGTCTCCGACAAAAAAGCCTCCGCAGGCGGGAGCAACGTGCTCTCCCCGAAGTCAAAGTTGAGCGCAACATCCGGTATGCTGACCGCCAAAACCTCTGGCTTGCGGTCTTCATGCTTGAGGAACGGGCGATTGAGTTGTTGTCCTTCTTCCCTTGGAGATGGAAGATCTTGCGCATGACTTTCCGGGCTTTCGTGAACCCGGTTCACATATGCGGCAAACAGAAGGATGAAGATCACGGCGAGCGAGGTCATGAGATCGGTCACCCCACTGGATACAGCAGAAGATGAGACGGAAGAGTCCTGTGCAATTGGCAATGTGCGATGTCTCATCTGACCACTCTCGCGTTACTCGTGATGAGGCGTGCTGTTCCCACGACTCCCTGTCTTGACGGAAAGAGTAGTTTGTATAGCCCCTCCATGGGTCTTTAGCTCCTGAAATATGGTTTCCATTTCTGATTTTGAGAGCTGGACCGGAAGCGCCTGTCCTTTCATGGTTCGATTGAGGTCCTGAATCGCATCCGCCAAAGGCTGAACCACCCGCTTCAATGCTTTTTGAACCTCATGACCAATCTCTCCCGGAAGATCGTTCACTGTTGAACCATGGTGGGTCGCACTCATCGCTGTGAGCGACTCCGACGCTTTTGTTAAGGCAGCCACTGCCGTACCGAGTCGATGGTGCACGACCTCAGCCAATTGTTTGTCACCGTCGTTTCGAGTGGGACTGACGATGGTTGACACAGCCCTAGTCGGCCCCGCTGAAGACTGGGCATGTTGATCGACAATCCTTTGAGGAAAGACTTCATCGAGCAACGAGAGACATCGCCGATGTCGGTTGCTCAGACGATACCAAACAGAGTTTTCCAGAAGGGTAAACGCATTCGAACAGGCCAAACCGGCAATGGATGTGACAAACTTTCCGGAGAGCCCATTAATGAGACCTGCGATTCCTTCAACCTGCGAGCCGTTTGCGTGAAGTTTGCTCAGACCGATCAGAATCGCCAGAAACGTGAACATCAGTCCCATACCAGTCAGGAAAGACGGAAGTTGCCGATAGAACCCGACGTTGAGGTATTCCGCCATGGAAGCTTCAAACGAAAAGAATTCCGCAGCCGATTTCTGTGCAGATACCGTCGGCTCCGCAAACCAGGCTGACTGTTCAATCGCGAAGGTCTTTCGGTAAGACAGCCAATCTACGGCAAACGCTCGTTCAACGCGCATGGCTTGATCCAACACGTGGAGATCATCGAGATCGCGTCGTGACTCCTGCGACTCATCCGGACGCGGCCTCGTTCTACCCAACGTCGATGTGACAATCCAGTCCTTTGACCATTGTCGGCGTGTGAAGAGAAGGCTCGACACCTGTGATTGAACTCGACACAACGCCTGTCGAATCCGCCAGGCTCCATGAAGAAGTACGGCTCCATGCCACACGCACATGGCAAGAATCCCCGCCACGCCAATCCAGCTCAGCATTGGACTGGACAACCCGCCCACGAGTGCTAAATCCTGAGTGAGGAATTCCCATAGGCCATTCGCCACATTCCACCCATTTGTCGCATCCATCTGGCCGCACCTCAATCCAGACACAGAACAGGGATATAACCCGTCCACTGTGCTCAACTTTCATGCCAGTGCGAAACCACCGTTTATCAGGCATTCTCGTCATAACCTTACAAAACAGTCGGCATTTCCTGCCGAACGGATCGGCACATTCTTCCATGATGAGGCATCTGCTTGAACATCGGGAAGGAGAGTATTCCTCTGCTTCCAGGCAGAGCGACCTTCGTGTATGATTAGCCAATCGTCTGAGATGAGTGGAGATCAGCTATGCATTTTGTCCGTATCGGAAATCGCGCCATCAACCTGGACCTGGTTTCTCATTGTGAAGTTCAAGCCTGGCACGATACGGTTTCCGTCAAGGTATTTATGACTGGCACTGCGAATAATACTCCAGTGGTTCTGAACGAAGACGAAGCGACGCTATTCTGGAAGTACATGGAGTACGTCGCGGAGAAACCGGTCTAACCCGTTGCACCTTTGTTTCGCTACTCCCGTTTTTCCCCTCCTGGCACAAGCATGCAAATTGAGTTTCTCTATCCTTTTCAGCGTTATGAGGAGCAGTCGCTGCGCATAAGCGTATTCGCAACATTTCGGAAAGAAACTGATCATGCCCCAAATCGCACCTGCTCGCAGCTTCATAATTCACAAGCAGGGCAATGCCACTGCAATCAAAGATTGACAGGCCTATCTGGTCGCTTGAGACCCTGTTTTCGTGGTATGGTTAAACATGACCGTTGATTTGACCTCTTGTAGGACACGAAGGGACAGCGGATCTCATCGCAGGATGGCCCCAGGAACAGGGGGCATTCGCTTCACAGGTCTTCTCTGTCTCCTTCTTGGCCTGAGCGGATGCATCAACGAATATTCTGTGCTCAGCGGTTCTGGATCTCCATTGCTGATTTCCCGCCGCGGCTACTCCGCGCAGGAATGTACTGAAAAGGTGAAGGACGAAGCGGCTCGTATGGGTACAACGTTGCGATATATTCACATACGAGGAAATGTCGTCGGGCGTTCACTCCTCTGGCCGTTTCAGCCAGGGTATGCCTGTGAAGCGGCATTAGGTCCTGAACAACCCCCGATCGGAGCATACCCCGTAACGATGCCTAGCAGTTCTCAGGGATCATAATCGCGCGACTGCCCCCTGCGCCTCTATCTCTCTCCAATGCACAGTGCCTAGCCCGCATGATTCATGAACACTTCTACTGCACCCGCCAATACGCCGCTGCGACAAGCCCGGCCGCGGTCTGTCAGCGGCCAAGCGAGCAGGCTCGCCCTTCGTGACCTCGACATACTGTTTCAAGTATGCCTCGGCCTCTCAGGGCTCCGCGTGCCCGTCTCGCCTGGCGTTTTGTCGGTTTCGTTACGAACTGTCATGAATAATGCGGGCTAGCACCGCTACCCAAGTTAATTCACACCTCAGCTTCCTAAGCACCTCCTAACCTCAATCTCTCTTTCATTTCCACGGTCATCTGTGGCCCGTTAGTTCCCACTCTCTAACCAGCTGTTGATTGAGCAGCTTCCTGTTGCGACAGCCCGACCTCCTGATCATCATGGCAAGTGCTCATTTCTAGAAGCTCCCGCTCGTTCCTGACTCCCGCCCGAAGCGGGTCTCCTACTTGAAGAGTCCTGTTGGTCTGAGGCAGGCAATACGGCGTTCTCCGTCACCACTTCAACCATTTGCTTGTTGTATCAGAGCCTTACGCTATACTTGATACATATCCACAGAAGAGGGTGTCTTCGATGAGCGACGGGGCTAACCGGACTGGATATGATCAAGATTCTCTTAGTTGAAGACAATGCTGTCGATGCTCGTCTGACGCAGGATATCCTTGCAGAGTGGCAGCTGGAAGAGTTCAATATCACTCATGTGACGCGCCTGAGTGAGGCCTTCCGCTATCTCGCTCGTGCTCGATTTGATGCAGTACTCTTGGACCTTTCGCTCCCGGATGGGTATGGGCTCTCAACGGTACGTCAGATTCACGCAGCCAATCCGACCATTGCGATCATTGTACTGAGCGGGCTCAATGATCAGGCGCTGGCTTTGCAAGCCGTCCAAAATGGAGCTCAGGATTATCTCGTGAAGGGAGAAGGTCCGTCGGAATTATTGGCCCGTTCAATCCATTATGGGATTGAGCGGAAACGTGCGGAGGAACGACTCACCTACCTCGCCCAGTACGATCAGCTCACCGGACTCGTAAACCGCAGCCTGTTCCGCGATCGGCTCGTACAAGCCATGGCACGAAGTAAGCGGCTCCAGCAGCCGCTTGGGTTGATGTTGCTTGACCTCGATCGATTCAAGCCGGTGAACGACACACTCGGCCACCGCGTCGGTGATCAACTGTTGAAAGTAGTGGCCGAGCGACTCTATGAATGTGTGCGCGAGGTGGACACCGTTGCACGCATGGGAGGAGATGAGTTTACGATCATTCTCGAAGGGTTGATGTGTGAGGAGGATATCTCATCGGTAGCCCAACGAATCACACACTCTCTCTCGCAACCGTTCATACTTGGAGAACACCAGGCCGTGATCAGTGTCAGTATCGGAATCACCATCTATCCGACCGACGACCATGATATCGATGAATTATTAACACATGCGGATGCCGCGATGTACCGTGCCAAACAGCAAGGCGGTAACTCGTTCGAGTTTCACATCCCAAATGATTCACCATCCTCAGCCCGTCAGAATTGAGGGTTTGCCGTCTCTTCCTGGCTCCCGGTCATTCAGGCTCGCTATGGCTCGAACGGTGCGACATGAGTCGCCAAGGGAAGCGAGAGAGGAGTTGAGATCAATCGGGTTCTTAAGAGAGAGGCTTGTTGATTGGATCACATACAGGGCAACCCATTTGGAATTAGGAGAAGACAGGAGACCGTTCAGCATGGTGCACGTGCAGTGAGCATGATCCCCTCCAGCCCTTACACTCGTAATGAATTGTTGTCACTCGAGCATGCATACCATTCTTGTACAATTCTGTGTCCTGCATAACACGTTGTCCGCAATGTCCCGGGTTCCCCATGCATGGCCCACACGTAAGACCCTGTTATTCCAATGCTTTCCTCTCACGCTTCTCCATACGCTTGGCACACTGATTGCGTTAAAACCCACTCAACTTCGGTTGAACCGATGGAGGCCTGATATGGCTGGAAGACATGGTGTTGGAATCCTTCTGCTGCTTTTTATTCTTCTCTCTGCGGATCAGCCATTTGCCGCCCCTGCGCAGCGTCAGGATACAACCCGTCATCTCTATGATCGTATCATGGAGGAGTTTAAACACCGCGACTACGAAGCGGCGATGGCCGGCTTTCGCCTTTTCATTGAGCTTCACGGTCAATCGGCACTGGCGGCCAACGCACAATACTGGATTGGAGAATGCCAGTTTCGTACGCGACGGTATCAAGACGCCTTACAGTCATTCTATGGCGTCGTGTCCAATTATCCGCTCAGCCCAAAGTTGGCCGCCTCAACCCTAAAACTCGGTCAGACCTACATCAAACTGAAAGATCAGGATAAAGCCAGGCTGATGTTTGATCGCGTGATTGATCAATATCCAGACAGTCCCGAAGCAGAGGCTGCGCACAAAGCGATCGAGGCGATGTCCCCCAGCGAAGAGCCCTCCACTTCGACCCCTTAGGTCCACTCTGAAGAATCACAACTTTGGTGGTTCAGAAGTAGGAGTGACCCGCATAGCGATCAAGGCAATACGTACCGGTGAAGATACCTCCCCACCATCACGGTAGCGCCCACCGAGTGGCATTACTCGATTTGTCCAGGTGTTACTGGTCTGCAGTAATTTCTAGTCGAGTGGCAAGATGCGCGAGAGGGTACGTCCTCTTGGCCTGAAGTTTTCTCAGTTTGATCCCTGCCGTATTAAGCAAGGACTCGATGATTTGTTGTGACTCCTCCTGATGGAGTTCCGGAGATTGAGGCTCAATTTGCACCACCTGCTCAACCTGACGTGACCCTGGGTGCACCAACGCAAAGTCGACCCGCTTAAGGGCAAGATGACGGAGAACTTGGACCCGTTCCTTTCCCCCCGCATCAACCGTGAGAAATGAGCTGAGCGGCACCTTCGCAAAGACAAGATAGCGCTCTTGGACCACCATTCGCAGGAGGTTATAGAGCGCCACTTCGTCTTCAGCCAAGAGCGGTATGGGGCTGAGCGTGACGCCAGAAGGCATGACACTGCGCGATACGCGTTTCTTGCTTCGGCGCGATCGCCGTCGATACCACCAGATGCTGAAGATGATGAGAGTGACGATCGTTACAAGCAGTAGAAGTTTCATTGTTGTTTACTTTCTCCGTCGCCTTGGACGCAATCGCTCATACCAGCCTGGCCCACTTGGAACAATGCATCCCAACAGCCTGGGAGCTGCTGCTCCTGTCACTGCCGGAACGTTCCCACACTGCTCCATCACAGTTTGATAGCCCAGAATCGCGAACGCCACAGACTCCAGCGCCTTACTATCCCAGCCGTGCACTTCAAAGGTGGTGACCGGAACTGGAGCAAATACGCCTTTCAGATGTTCCATAATCGCCCGGTTTTTCACTCCCCCGCCACCGACGATCACTTCGTCGATTCCACCCTTGACCCAGCGTCGTGCCGTACCAACGGCCTCTGCCGTCCATCTGGTACAAGTGGCCAATAGATCCTCGAGTGATAGTTTGCGCGCCTGCGGCCAGCTAAGTAAATCCCTCTGCATGGCTTCACCAAACATTTCTCGGCCGGTCGATTTGGGTGGCGCCTGAGAGAGATAGGGGTGGGCCAACAGTCTGGCCAATAATCGTGAATCGACCCGCCCCTTTGCCGCGAGGCGTCCATCGCGATCCATGGTAAAACGGCCACTCGTACTCCGGAACATCAGACCATCGAGGACCATATTGGCCGGACCCGTGTCAAATGCGATCACGCCTTCCCCTCCGGCTCCGCGAGGCAAATAGGTGACATTGCTGATCCCTCCAAGGTTGACAACGAGTCGCCCTCGACGGTGATGCTGAAAAAGCAACGCATGGATCCCCGGCGTCAGCGGCGCGCCTTGTCCTCCAGCAGCAATGTCGCGGGGGCGGAAATTTGCCACCGTCGTAATTCCGGTCCTCTCGGCGATTACCGCCGGCTCGGCAATTTGCAGGGTAGACCGAATCGCGCCAACCCGCGTATCCTTAATCCCATTCGGCAGATGCTGGACAGTCTGACCATGTGATCCAATAAGATCAACCTCTTCCGGAGTTAACCGCGCCGCCCGAATCGCTCCCAACGCGGCATCGGCGAACCATTCCCCCATAAGCGCGTTCAAATGACAGAGATCTGTGACCGTCCCCGATACTGAGACCGAGAGAAGTCGCTGTTGGAGTGAGCGAGGATAGGGCAGCGAATAGAACGCCACCATCTCTACTGCAAGGCGACTGGCTTTCTGCACAATGGACACCAGTGCCGCATCGACGCTATCAGCCGATGTTCCTGACATAAGCCCAACGACCTTCATCAGCGGTATCCTTTCGTCACCACACCTTGTCTCATAGAGGGGATGTTCGCTACGCTAATCGAACTGGCGCCCATGGTCAAGGAGACGAATGGACAGGGCCGATCAAGAGATTGCAAAAGTCTGTACGGTTGGTTCTCGTCTCGCTCAACTGGTCCCTTCATAACCAGGCCATTGCGTCATACCGACGCGGTCGACTCCCTACTTGACCGACAATCGCAAGATAGCGTTGACAGCGCGAAAACATGGATGATACCGTCGCCGCCAATGTTTCCTCTCACCTCCAAGGGCATGCGGTATATGAGGTTTCCCCTCCTGGCCCTTACCCTATGGTCTCTCTTCTTCACGGCGGTCGCAGAAGCTCGTGAACCGATTCCTATTGTCGTCACCATTCCCGTGTTAAAAGACCTGACCGAGCAGGTTGGTGGGCCATGGGTAGAGGTGAAGTCCTTGTTGAGCGGCTACGAAAACGAGCATACCTACTCCCCGAAGCCCAGTGATCTGATTGCAGTACGGAAGGCTAAGCTGTTGTTCGAAGTCGGCCTTGGCCTCGAGGTCTGGGTGGGATCATTGGTGAGAAATGCCGGGAGTGCCAAGTTGCGTGTGGTCACAACCTCCCAAGGCGTAGTGCTGCTCCAAGATAGTGGGGATGTCCATAATGACATGCATCACGGTGCACATACGGACGAGTCTCCCGGAAACCCCCATATTTGGCTGGACCCCGTGAATGTCGGCATCATGCTGGGCCACATTACCCGTGCGCTGAGCGAGATCGATCCGGCCCACACGGCTGACTTTCAGGCTAAGCAAGAGACATATCTGCAACAGCTCGAGCGAGTACAGCAACAGCTGATGACTCGTACTCAACGCCTTTCGGATCGGCGTTTCATCGCCCATCATCCGGCTTGGCCATACTTGGCCAAGCGATTTGGCCTTGAGATCGTCGACACAATCCATACCCAGTCAGGCACAGAGGCCTCCGCCCTTCACCTTCAGCATTTGATCACAAAGATCAAGAGCCAGCACATTCGAGTGATCGCCTCAGAAATCCAACTGAGCCAACGCCTCCCGGAACTACTGGCACGGGAAACGAAAGCACGTGTCGTTGTGCTGACCACCATGCCGGGTGGAATTTCTGGAACTGACAGTTACCTCGACATGCTTCGTTACAATGTGCTCCAATTGGTTGGCGCATTGGAGTCCACCTAGCAGCCGCTCAGGAAATCCATTCATGTCTCCGGAAGGAACAAGGGAATCCGTCTCCACAGGTCGCAGTCCGATCATCCGTTTTGATCATGCGTCCTTTGGTTTTCCTGGGCTTATTGCGCTCAAGGATATCACCCTGCCGATCTATGACGGGGAGTTCGTCGGTGTGATCGGTCCAAACGGATCAGGTAAAACGACACTCTGCCGTGCCGTCCTAGGATTGCTTCCTCCGGTAGAAGGCCACCTTCATATTTTTGATTGTGCCTGCAGTGAACTCCGCTGTCACCATCGAGCCCGGATCGGGTACCTTCCGCAAAAAGGCGTGGTCGATCGCAACTTTCCGGTGACGGTCCTTGAGACAGTCATGATGGGGCGCTATGGCGCGCTCGGGCTACTGAAGCGGCCAGGAAAGAAGGACCACCAGATCGCGATGGAGGCCCTCACCCAGGTTGGAATGGAGTCGCACAAAGATACGGCGCTCGGACATCTATCCGGCGGGCAACAACAACGAGTCTTTATCGCCAGAGCGTTGGCACAGCAGCCCAAAGTCCTGATCCTTGATGAACCCACCACCGGACTGGATATCGCCATGCAACACAACGTCATTGAGCTCGTCCAGCACCTTCATGACGACCTCAAACTGACCGTGCTGTTGATTACCCACGACATCAATATGATCCGTTCTCGAGTAGATCGCTTGGTCCTGCTTAAGACCAAGCTCTACGCCGCCGGTCCTCCAGCCGATGTCCTCAAGCCGGAAATCCTACACCAGGTGTATGGAAAAGAGCTTGTCATCACTGAAAAGGACCTCGTGATCGTCGAAGATTACCATCATCACCACTAATGGCAATGACGGATTATGCTTGATCTCCTCGCCTATGATTTCATGCAACGCTCCCTCCTCGCCGCGGCGATGGTAGGCGGGCTCTGCTCTGTGATCGGCGTGTTTGTTGTCCTACGGGGGCTCGCCTTCGTTGGTGCAGGAACGTCCCACGCTGCCTTTGCAGGTGTCGCACTCGGCTATTTGATGGGATGGCCGCCCTTGTTGCTCGCTATTCTATTTGGCCTGGCTACGGTCTGGATTACGGGCTGGGTTGAAGAGCGCGGCAGGATGAAGCTGGACGTCTCGATCGGCATTCTCTATACCACCACCATGGCACTGGGCATCCTCTTTATTGGACTGATGAAGACCTACAATGCCGAGGTATACGGCTATCTCTTCGGCAGCGTGCTTTCGGTCACGCCTGAGGAGCTTCGTATCATCGGGGCATTGAGTGTACTGGTATTGAGCCTGCTGCTCCTGTTTGCCAAAGAACTCTATTTCATCGCGTTCGATCAAGAAATGGCTGAAGCATCCGGAGTTCCGGCTCGACAAATGTTTTTTCTATTACTGACCCTCGTTGCACTCACCGTTGTTGTCTCACTCAAGACCGTGGGGGCTATTCTCGTTTTTGCTATGATTCTGATTCCGGCTTCGACCGCCTATCAACTCACCCATAGCCTGAGAACCTTGACATTGTATTCGGCACTCATCGGAATTACGACCTCGGTATGTGGAGTCTTGATTTCCGCCATCTGGGACATCCCCTCTGGGCCGGCGATTGTGTTGTTAGCGACCGCGATGTTTTTTACTGCGGTCCTGCTCTCTCCCAAACGCCTGAGACGTACTGGAGTTGTTCACACTCATTAGCCAACTTGTTATTCTCTTTGACACAATGCCATAAACAATGGGTGAACACAGTCACTCACCTATGGTATTACGTAGTGGTCTTGTTGGTAGTGGTAGATTGCCGATACTGAAGAAGCTTCTTGGGGTAATAGCTCAACGGCTTTCCTCCTAAGAAGGGAACGGAGGTGTTGAATGCGCCACCAATGGTGCAAGGGATCCGTGGCTGGGGTGCTGTTTGTTGTGCTTGTCTCGGCCTTCCCTTTTTCAGCTCTCACATCTGCGCAAGAGTTCGGCGGGATTGAACCTGGCAGGTGGATAGTTGGATTTCGAGCCGGATTTTCACCACTGACCCAACAGCTGTCGGAAGGGACGTCTACTTCGATTGGTCCGCTGGTAAATTTCCAAGCAATGTACAGCCTCAATACGTGGTTCTTGGTGGGGATGATGCTCGAGTGGGAACGCCATGGG
>WBZU01001485.1_pt1 | contig 17583 bp, 14 predicted proteins | sample 5204311 | NCBI WGS metagenome assembly WBZU01 (sample SAMN12344359, study PRJNA552823) | activated sludge metagenome | biome: Activated sludge suspended growth; feature: Nitrification reactor; material: Wastewater; isolation source: activated sludge from nitrification reactor of wastewater... | reverse complement strand
GGGCCGGTCACGGTCCGCAACCGCATCGTCTTCTCCGCGCACCTGACGAACTACGCGCAGGACGGCAAGCCGACCGAGCAGCACGCGGCCTACTACCAGGAGCGTGCCGCGGGCGGCGTCGGGCTGATCATCACCGAGGAGCACTCGACCCACCCCACCGACTGGCCCTACGAGAAGCTGATCCACGGCTTCCACCGTGACGTCATCCCGGGCTACCGCCGCATCACCGACGCGGTGCACCGGCACCGCACCCCGATCTTCGCCCAGATCAACCACAACGGCGGCCAGGCCAGCTCGCTCTACTCCCGTCTGCCGGTGTGGGCGCCGTCACCGGTGGCCGACCCGCTGTTCCGCGAGGTGCCCAAGGCCGTCGACCGCCACGAGATCGCCGAGATCGTCGCCGGCTACGCCCGCGTGGCGGAGAACTGCGCCGAGGGCGGCTTCGACGGCATCGAGCTCCAGTGCTCGCACAGCTCGATCGTCCGGGGGTTCCTGTCGCCGGCGACCAACCGTCGCACCGACGACTACGGCGGTCCGCTGGCGAACCGGGCCCGGATCCTCCTCGAGATCGTCGCCGCGGTGCGCGCCGCGATCGGGACCGAGCTGGCGCTCGGGGTTCGCATCTGCGGCGACGAGCTCATCGAGGGCGGCACCACGATCGACGACGCGGTCGAGGTGGCCCGGATGGTCGAGGGAAGCGGGCACGTCGACTACATCAACACCTCGATCGGCGTGGCCACCGCCTCGCTGTTCATGATCGAGGCGTCGATGCACATCCCGCCCGGATACGCCATGTTCATCCCGAGCGCACTTCGGCAGGCGGTCGACCTGCCGGTCGTCGGCGTCGGACGGTTCAAGGACCCGCTCCAGGCGGAGCGGGCGCTCGCCGAAGGGCAGTGCGACCTGGTCGGCGTGGTGCGCGGCCAGATCGCGGACGCCGAGTTCGTGGCCAAGGCCCGGGCCGGGTTCACCGACGACACCCGGCTGTGTCTGAGCTGCAACCAGGAGTGCGTCGGGCGGATGGGTCTCAACCGCTGGTTGGGCTGCATCGAGAACCCCCGGACCGGGCGCGAGTCCGAAGGGGTCGGCGAGGCGCGGCCGGTCGCGGTCGGACGACGGGTGCTCGTGATCGGGGCCGGACCGGCCGGGCTGCAGGCCGCGATCGCGGCCGCTCGCAACGGCCACCACGTGACCGTGCTCGAACGCGAGCCCCACGCCGGCGGCCAGGTCCGCCTGGCGGCCACGGTGCCGAACCGGGCCGAGCTCGGGGATCTGGTCCGCAACCAGGTCCACGAGTGCGGCCGCCTGGGAGTGACGATCGAGTACGGCGTCGACGCGACCGCGTCCGAGGTCGAGCGCCGCCGCCCCGACTCGGTGATCGTGGCCACCGGTGCGGTGGCGGCGCGCCCGTGGTGGGCGCCACCGGAGGCCGACTGGATCGTCGACGTCCGCGACGTCCTCACCGGGGCCGCTCAGCCCACCGGCGACGTCGTCGTCCTCGACGAGCTGGGCTTCCACCACGCCACGTCGGTGGCCGAGGTGCTCGCGGATCGGGGTTGTCGGGTCGAGGTCATCACCCCGGGCATGGTCGTCGGCCAGGACCTGGGCATCACGCTGGACCTGGAGACCTGGTGGATCCGCGCCGGGGCCAAGGGGATCGTCCAGTCCACCGAGCTGGTCCCGATGGGCGTCGAGGACGTCGTAGACGGCGGTCACGTCGTCAACCTGCAGCACCACCCCACCGGGTCAATGCACACCCGCACCCCCGACTGGCTGGTGCTGGCGGTGCCGGCCGACCCGGCCGACGGGCTGTACCACGAGCTGCGGTCGTCGGCCGAGCTGCGCGACCGCGGGGTCGACGTCGTGCGGATCGGCGACGCCGTGGCCCCCCGCCGCGCCCACGCCGCGGTCATCGACGGCGAGCGCGTCGGTGCCGCGGTCCCCTCCGCGGCACCCGCGGCGGCCACCGCCTCCTGATCGGAGCGGTGCACGGCCGCTGCGGGAGCGGTCCGCCCCGGGTGGCTCACCGGATGGGCCGCGACGTTGTGTGAGACTCCCGCGGTGGCCACCGAGTCCGACCACCCGTCGCGCGGGCTCGCCGTCGCGGGATCGTGGTGGCTGCTCACCCTGGTCGTCCTCGGCGTGTACCTGGTCAGCCCGGTCCGTGACGCCACCGACGCCGATCCGGCTTTCGCCCCCCTGAGCGCCCACTCGCTGGTGCACCACGGTGACCTGACCCTCGACCGATTCGGGGCCCGCCGCCTCATCGGCCATCCCGTCGTGGTGAGCGACGGCTCGCTCGACGCGGGCTTCGTGGTGACCGGCGTCGGCTCGACCGGTTGGGAGCAGCTGCGCGCAGCGGTCGCGGACCCCGACGTCGACGTCGTCGACTACTTCCCGTGGACCGGTGCCGTGCTCGCCGTTCCCGCGGTGCTGGTCGCGGACGGGTGGGCGGCGCTCACCGGGACCGCCGACAGCGGTGAGCTGCTCGCCGGTGGCGGGTTCTCCTGGCTGCACGCGGCGAGCGCATCCCTGGTGGTCCTCGGCGCGGTGCTCGCGGTGCGGGCGACGGCGCTGGTAGCACTGACCGGCCCGATCGGTCGTCGTCGGGTGCTGTCCAACGCCACGGCCCTGGTGGTCGCGCTCGGCACCTCGGCGTACTCGACCGCGAGCCGGGCGCTGTGGCAGCACACCCCGTCGCTGCTGCTGCTCACCCTCGCTCTGTGGTGCGCGGTGCGTATCGATCGGAACGCGACCGGACCCGGACCCGTGGACCCCACCGGGTCCGACCCGGAGCCGACGCCGGAGCCACGGGACCCGGTCCGGTTGCAGGGCTGGACCGTCGGCCTGGCCGCGGCGTCGGCCGCAGCGGCGGTGGCCCGACCGACCAACCTGGCGTTTGCGGTGCTCATCGTGGCGTGGGTGCTGTACCGCAACCGGCATCGTTTCCTCGCCACCGCGGTCTCGGCTGTGGTCGGCGGATCGGCGGTCGTCTGCGCCTTCGTCGGCCTGAGCCTGCTGCTGGTCGGCCGGGTCGTTCCGCCGTACTACTCCGCGGGACGGCTGCAGTTCGGCGGCTGGTTCGCCGAGGCCGTGGCCGCCAACTGGGTCAGCCCGTCCCGGGGGCTCCTGTGGGCGTCGCCGATCGTCGTGATGTCGGTCGCGGGGACGGTCGTCGCGTTGCGCTCAGCGGGCCGGGGGGAGCCGGTGGTCCCCGGTCGGGCCCTGGTCGTGGCGCTGTGGGCCACGGTCGCCGCGGTGACCGTGGCGGTCTCCGCGTTCCCGCAGTGGTGGGCCGGTCACGCCTTCGGTCCCCGGTTCATGACCGAGGCCGTCCCGGCGCTGGTGGTCCTGGCCCTCCCGGCGGTCGACCGGCTGGCCGGAGGCGCCGCGGCCGATCGGGACGCCCGACATCCGGGTCGTCGGACCGCTGCGGTGGTCGCGGTCTGCGCCCTGGCCCTGTGGTCGGTGGCGTTCCACGCCGTCGGCTCGGTGGCCGGCGCCAGCGGATGCTGGAACGCGTACCCGATCGACGTCGACTCGGATCCGGCCCGGGTGTGGTCGCTTCCCGATGCCCAGGTGCTCGAGCCGGTGCACCGGGTCCTGGACCCGCAGCGCCGCGCCGCGCAGGACGCGGTGTGCGTCGGGCGCTGACGGTCAGCCGGCCCACTCCCGGACGGTGTGCTCCCAGGCCAGGGCCAGGGCGTTGACCCCGCGGCCGGTCACCGGGTCGGCGACCGAGGTCTGCTCCGAGACCAGGACCGGATCCCACCCGAGTCGACGTCCGATCCGCCGCCGGATGCCCAGCGGTGGAGGGACGAGACGGGCGATGGTGGCCCCGGAGTTGTCGGCCAACGTGACCTCGCCCACCGAGTACACCGTGGAGGTCACGACCATGCCGTCGACGACGACCTCGACCCGCTGGGCGCCGTGGCCGACGGGCACGACGCGGGCGACCTCGGTCCCGTCGCTGGCGATCAGCCGCGCGACGGCCCGGGGTCGGTCCGGGGTGACCGACAGCGACGTGCCGTCGGGGCGGTGCAGCACGAAGCTGCGGTCGTCGGGGGTCGGGCCCGAGACGGACAACGAGAACGTCCCCAGCCATCGCCCCACACCGTCGTGGACCGACCAGGTCGGGTGGAGGTCGACCAGCCCGCTGCGACGGTGCCACACCGAGAGCACCGGAGCGGTGAGCGCGTCGTCACCGGGGAGGGCCCCGACGTGGCAGGCGCGGACGACCTCGGCGTGCTCTGCGTCCGATGCGTCGACGCGGGGCTGATCGGGCGCTCCGGGGATCAACCCGTCGGGGTCGAAGGACTGCACGCCGTCATCCGCGACCGCTGCGGCCCAGGCCCGACCGTTCCACCACCGGAGCTGGTGACGTCCGGCCGGATCGGGGAACCACCCCTGCGGCGTGCTGCTCACCGAGGTGCGCTCCTCTGCTCCGGGTCGTCGCGCTCCGCCCCACGACGACGCGCGGAGCGGATCAGCCCGGCCAGCAGGTCGGGGTGGGTGATGGGGGCCAGGTGCCCAGTGTCGACCTCGACGACGTCGACCGTCGAGGTCGTGGGCAGCCGGTGGGCCATCCGTTGCTGGAGCTCGCTCGGGACGGGCCGGTCGCGGAGGGTGAGGACGTAGGTCAGCGGCACCGACGGCGGCACCTGCGACCAGCGCACCGGCTGGAAGTAGTGGTGCACGGTGTCGGGGACCAGCCGCACCGGCTCCACCACGAACGCCAGCGTGTCGTCGTCCAGCGGATCGCCGCCGGTGGCGGTGCGGAACGGCTCGGGGTCCGCGGGCGCACCGGGCAGGGTGACCGGCTCGTCGTCGGGACCGAGCGCGGCGACGGCGTCTCGCAGTCCCTCGGCGTGGTGTGGCTTCATGCAGTCCAGGCCGGTCCCGCCCTCGGGGGGCACGAGCGCGGCGACCAGCACCACTGCGGTCACCCGGGACCCTCCCTCGTCGCGCAGGGCGGCCACCACGCCGGGGACGACGAGCCCGCCCGAGGAGTGGGCGACGACCACGACCGGGCCGTCCGGCGCCGTGGCCGAGACGTCGGCCACCACCGAGGCCACCTCGTCGTCGACGGTGATCGCCGCCAGGTCCGCCGGATGCGCGCCCCGGCCCGGGAGGTCGACGGCCAGGACCCGGTCCCCGTCGACCGCCAGCGGGGGAGCGAGGCGGTCCCAGAAGCGGGCGGTGGAGCCTCCGCCGTGGATCAGGACGTAGGTCGTCACCGCGCTCTGCCTAGCAGGCTCTCCCTGGCACGCGGCACCCACCGGCTGCGCCTACCAGTCGAGCTCGTCGCAGCCCTGGTGGTCCTCGGGTTCGACCTGGAGCGTGGCGTGGTGGATGCCGTGCCGGTCGGCCAACAGGACGCGGGCCTGGTCGAGCACCGCGTGGTGGTCCGCGTCGGTGCTCACCATCACGTGGGCGGTGAACACCTCCATGTCCGAGGTCAACGTCCACAGGTGCAGGTCGTGGATGCCGACCACGTCGGGGATCGTGGCCAGGTCGTCGTGGATCTCGTCCAGGTCGAGCCCGGCGGGGGCGGCCTGGACCAGGACCCGCAGTGCGCTGGCGGCCAGCCGCAGGGAGCGGGGAACGATCCACAGGGCGATCGCCAGGCCGACCCACGCGTCGACGACGGTCGCTCCGGTGACGATGATGATCGCCCCGCCGGCGACGACGCCCACCGAGCCGACCGTGTCGGCCAGCACCTCGAGACGGGCGCCCTCGGCGGCCAGCGACCCACCCTCCGAGAGCAGCCGGAGGGCGACCAGGTTGGTGATCAGTCCGACCACCCCGACGACGAGCACCGGCAAACCCGGCACCTCGGGTGGATCCTGGATCCGCTGGACCGCTTCGTACAGCGCCCAGGCGGCGACGGCGAGGAGCAGCACGGCGTTGGCGAGCGCGGAGAGGACCTCGAGCCGGTACAGCCCGAAGGTGCGCTCCGGGCGGCGGGACCGGGTGGCCAGGATCACCGCGGCGAGGGCCAGGGCGATGCCGACCCCGTCGGTCAACACGTGGGCCGAGTCGGTCAACAGGGCGAGCGATCCGGTCAGGGCACCGACGACGACCTGGACCACGAAGGTGAGCAGGCTGAGCCCGAGTGCGAGGGTGAGCGGGCGCTTGGCCGCCTCGCCGCTGCGGGCCAGCGCCGAGCCGTGGTTGTGGCCGCCCCCGCCGTGGCTGTGGTCGTGGTCGGTTCCCATCGGTTCCCATTATGTCAACTCGGAGGGGTCGACACCTCCGGGCTACCTTCCTGGTCCATGGCCCCGACCGCGCCCGCCGAACCGAGTGGTCGGGTCGCGGTCGTCCCGGTCCGGGCCGGCACCCTTCCCGCGGGGGCCCTCGACGCCGCCCGCGCCGCGGCCGGTCACGTGGTCGTCGTCGGCGACGGTGCCGCAGCCGCAGCCGCCGGCCTGGCCGGCGTGGCCACCGAGGTACGGGCCTGGGACACCCCCGGCTTCGCTCCGGCGGCCTGGGCCGCGACCCTGGCCCCGGTGCTCGCCGCCGAGCGGATCGTGGTGCTCCCGGCGTCGCCCGATGGACGTGACCTTGCTCCCCGGGTGGCGCTCGAGCTCGACCGACCTGTGCTGGCCGGGGCGGTGTCGGTGCACGACGACGTGGTCGCCACCGCGTGCATCGGAGGGTCGGTGCTGGCCGAGCACCTGGTGGCCGACCCGGTCGTCGTCACGGTGCAGCCCGGTCCCGGCACGACAGGCCACGGAGCGGCGCCACGGGTGGAGACGATCGAGCCGACCCCGGTCGACGGCACCGGACCCGACGCGGTCGTCGTCGAGGTCCTCCCTCCCGACGTGACCACCATGGACCTGGCCGAGGCGCGTCGAATCCTGGGCGGAGGCGCCGGACTCGACTCCGCGGAGCGCTTCGACCGCCTGACCGAGGTGGCGACCGCCCTGGGAGCGTCCATGGGCGCCACCCGGGTGGTGACCGACCGGGGTTGGGTGCCCCACAGCCGCCAGATCGGCACGACCGGCGTGGTGGTCGACCCCGATCTGTACCTGGCGTTCGGCATCTCGGGGGCGGTGCAGCACACCGCAGGGCTCGGCGACCCCGCGCACATCATCAGCGTCAACACCGACCCGCACTGCCCGATGATGGCGATGGCCGACCTGGCGGTGGTGGCCGATGCCAACGCGACGGTCGACGCTCTTGCCGACCTGCTCGTCGGTGACCTCGCGGAGGGCAACCTCGCGGAGGGCGACGGTGGCTGACTTCGACGCCATCGTCGTCGGCGCCGGTCCGGCGGGATCGGCCGCCGCCATCGAGCTCGCCCGCGCCGGCGCGTCGGTGTGCCTGATCGAACGCGGCCCCTACCCGGGCTCCAAGAACATGTACGGCGGCGTCATCTACGGACGCATCCTCGACGAGATCATCCCCGAGTGGTGGACCGAGGCCCCCGTGCAGCGCTGGGTGACCCGCCGCGCCACCATGATCCTCACCGAGGACCGGGCGCTGACCGTCGACTACCGCAGCGGCGCCTGGGGCGAGCCGCCCTACAACGGCGCGACCGCCTACCGACCCGACTTCGACGCCTGGCTGGCAGAGCACGCCGTGGCCGCCGGCGCCACCCTGGTCACGTCGACCACCGTGACCGGTCTGCTGCGTGACGGCGACCGGGCCGACGGCGCGATCGTCGGGGTGCGAACCGACCGTCCCGACGGCGACCTGACCGCCCGCGTGGTCATCGCCTGCGACGGGGTCAACTCGTTCGTCGCCAAGGAGGCCGGCCTCTACGGCGAGGTCGACGCCGCCAACTACACCCTGGGGGTGAAGGAGACCATCGCTCTGCCCCGAGAGGTGATCGACGAGCGGTTCGGGGTCCGGGGAGACCACGGCGTCGACTACGAGATCATGGGCTGCACCGGCGACGTCCCCGGCGGCGGGTTCATCTACACCAACACCGACACGCTGGCGGTGGGCCTGGTCCTGTCACTGCCGGCGTTGGCCCGCGGCGGCGTCCGTCCCGAGGAGATGCTGCGACGGATGAAGACCCATCCGGCCATCGCTCCGCTGGTCGAGGGCGGCGAGGTCACCGAGTACTCCGCTCACGTCATCCCCGAGGCCGGCTTCGACATGATGCCGTCGATGATCGCCGATGGGCTCCTCGTCGCCGGCGACGCCGCCGCGATGTGCCTGGCCGCCGGCATCTGGCTCGAGGGTGTGAACTTCGCCATCGGATCCGGCTCGGCGGCCGGCAAGGCCGCAGCGCGGGCGATCCGGCGCGACGACACGACCGCGGCCGGGCTCGACTCGTACCGGACCCGCATCGAGGCGTCCTTCGTCATGAAGGACCACCGCAAGCTCCGCCAGGCTCCGCACCTGGTCATGGGCGAGCTGGCCCAGCAGAAGCTGCCCGCGCTGGCGTGCGGGGTGGCCGAAGCCATGTTCCACGTCGACAACCCCCACCCCAAGCCGGGCCTGCGCCGCATCGTGGCCCGCCAGATGAAGGCGAACGGGGTCCGCTGGCGCGACGCGGTGTCCGAGGGGTTCCGGGCGTGGAGGACCTTCGGATGACCGGGAGCGCGTCATGAGCCGTCCCTACCCGGAGATCAGCTTCGAGCACCGGATGTCGACCGTCGAGTTCCGCATCGACGAGGACCGGGCCCACATCACCGTCGACGACACCAAGTGCCGCGACTGCTCGGTCCGCGGCTGCATCACCGCTTGCCCGGCCGACCTGTTCGTCCCCACCGCGGACGGCGGCATCCTGTTCAACTACGAGCAATGCTTCGAGTGCGGCACCTGCTACCTCGTCTGCAACGAAGAGGGCGCGATCACCTGGACCTACCCCGAAGGCGGCCACGGCGTCGTCTTCCACCACACGTGAGCACCCCGGGCACCCCGGTGCCTGCGCTCGTCGCCGCGTGCGTGAAGTGGGTCGACCTGCGCCCCGAGGTGGACCGCGTGCACGGCACCGTCACCCCCTCCGAGCACGGCGGCGGGTTCTCCTCCGCGGACCTCTCCGCGGTCGAGGTCGCGCTGCGTCTCGGTGAGGCCTGGGACGCCCGAACCGTCGTCGTGTGCGCCGGACCGCCGGCGGCGGACGCCGGTCTGCGCGACCTGTTGGCCGCCGGGGCGGACCGAGCACTGCGCGTGGACCTGCCCGGTGCCGACGTCGCGGACGTGGGGGCCCAGACCGGCGAGGCGGCGGCGGGACTCCTGGCCCCGGTGCTCTCGGAGCTCGGCGTGTCCGTCGTCGTGTGCGGCGACGTCAGCGCAGACCTCGGTTCGGGCACCGTCCCGGCCTACCTGGCACATCACCTGGGGGCCGCCCAGGCCCTCGGGCTGCTCGACGTCACCGTCTCCGGCTCCGGTCGCCTCCGGGCGGTCCGACGCCTCGACGGCGGCCGACGCGAGGTGCTCGAGGTCGCCGCCCCGGCGGTCCTGTCGGTGGAGGGCGGCGTGGCCGAACTGCGCCGCGCTCCGCTGTCGGCGACGCTCGTCGCCGGTGACGCCCCCGTCGAGGTCCGACCCGGTCGGGATCACCACGTCGGTGACGGACCCCGACTGCGTCCGTGGCGCCCGCCGACCCGGGTGGTCGAGGCGCCGACCGGAGAGCACGCCCTCGACCGGATCGTGTCGCTCACCGGCGCGCTGGTCGACCGGACGCCGCCGCGGACCGTGGAGCTCGATCCGACAGCCGCGACGGCAGCGATCGTCGAACAGCTCCGGGCCTGGGGGCACCTCGGTGCCGAGGGTGATCCCGACCCCGGCGACGGGGCGGCTGAGGGAGGCTGAGCGGGTGCGCCTGGCGGAGCTGAGCTGGCCCGACGTCCCGGAGCCGTCGGTGCTGGTGGTGCCGCTCGGCAGCTGCGAGCAGCACGGGCCGCACCTGCCGCTCGACACCGACACCCGCATCGCCGAAGCGCTCGCCGCGACCCTCGTCGACCGGCTCGGCGACGGGATGGTGCTCGGCCCGACCGTCGGCGTCGGCGCGTCAGGGGAGCACGAATGCTTCCCCGGCACGCTGTCGATCGGAACCGTCGTGCTCGAGGGCGTCCTCGTCGAGCTCGTCCGCTCGGCGCTGCCACCACCGGGTTCGGACCGGCCCCGACCGTTCCGCGGGGTGGTCGTCGTCAACGGTCACGGCGGGAACGTCGAGGCCACCACCCGGGCCGCGGCGCTGCTCACCGACGAGGGTCGCGACGTGCTGGTCTGGCATCCCCGCGTTCCCGGAGGCGACTCCCACGCCGGAGCGACAGAGACGTCGATGCTGCTGCACCTGTGCCCCGAGGCGGTCGACCTCACCCGCGCCGAGGTCGGATCCACCGCCCGCTGGCGCGACATCGGCGACGCGGTGCGGACCAGTGGGCTGGCCGCGGTGAGCGCCAACGGCGTGCTCGGCGACCCGACCGGCGCCACCGAGGAGGAGGGGCGGCGGATCTTCGGGATGCTCGTCGAGCAGCTGTGCGCCGCGGTCGACCGTTGGCGGGACACACTGGAGCGGTGAGCGTGGATCAGTCCCCACCCGCGGCGCGCGTCGCCGGCCCGTCGACCGGGCGCGGCACCGCGCTGGTCACCGGAGCGGCGCGGGGCATCGGTGCCGCGGTCGCGGCCCGCCTCGCGGCCGAGGGCTACCGGGTCGTGTTGGTCGATCGGTGCAGCGGACCGGACCCCGATGTCGTGCTCGGCTACCGGTTGGCGAGCCGTGACGAGCTCGACGCCACCGTGGCCGCGATCGGCCCGGCGGCGACGGGGATCGAGCTCGACGTGCGCGACCTCGACGCGGCGCAACGGGCGGTCTCCACCGTGGACGACCTGCGGGTCGTGGTCACCGCGGCCGGGGTGGTCTGGGGTGGCGCACCGGTGTGGGACATGCCGGGAGCGGCGTGGCAGGAGGTGTTCGACGTCAACGTCACCGGCACCTACGGGGTGATCGCCGCGGCGGTGCCGCGGCTGCTGGATCAACCTGAACCCCGCACCGGTCGGATCGTCGCGCTCGCCTCGGCCGGGGCGTCGCGGGGTCTGCCCCACATGGCGGCCTACTCGGCGGCCAAGCACGCCGTGGTCGGCCTGGTCCGCTCGGTCGCCGGCGAGCTCGCCGACCGGGGCGTCACCATCAACGCCATCGCCCCCGGATCCACCCGCACCCCGATCCTGCGGGCGTCGGCCGAGGCGTACCGCCTGGGGGCGGTCGAGGAGTTCATCCCGCACCAGCCGATCGGACGGCTGCTCGATCCGTCGGAGATCGCGGACGCCGTCGCGTGGCTCTGCTCGCCGGTTGCCGCCGCGGTGACCGGGTCCGTCGTCGCGGTCGACGGCGGCATGACCGCGGTCTGACGTGCGGTTCCGGGCGGACCGCTCGCTGCGGATCCTCGACCGAACCGGCGAGCGGGTCCCCGTCCTCGGTGGCTCTCCGCTGCGGCTGTGGCGGCTCACCGGGGCCGGAGGTGAGCTCGTCGCTCGGTTGGCGGCCGGGGACGACGTGGTCGTCGCGGCGGGTTCGCCGACCGCTGCGCTGGTTGACCGGCTGCTCGACGCCGGGGCGCTGCACCCGGACCCGACGACCCTGCCGTCGAGGTGCTCCCCGAGTGACGTCACCGTGGTCGTCCCGGTCCGTGACCGTCCCGACGCGCTCGACGGGCTGCTCTCGTCGCTCGGGCCGTTCCGCGACGCCGGGGCCGGACTGGTCGTCGTCGACGACGGAAGCGTCGACGGCCCCGCGCACGAGCGGGTGTCGCAGCGCCACGGTGCCACGTACATCCGCCGGGACCGCTCCGGCGGTCCGGGTGTCGCCCGCGACGACGGCATCGCCACGGTGACGACCCCGCTGGTCGCGATCGTCGACAGCGACTGCGTCGTGCCGGCCGGGGCGGGGCGCTGGTGGGAGCCACTCCTGCGGCTGTTCGACGACGATCGCGTCGCCGCGGTCGCACCCCGGGTGCGCACACCGCCGGGGCCCGCTCTGCTGGCGCGCTACGAGGGGATCCGCTCACCGCTCGACATGGGAGCGGATCCGGCCCGGGTGAATCCCGGGACCCGCGTCTCCTATGTGCCAGCCGCCGCCCTGGTGCTGCGCACCGACGCCCATCGGGCCGTCGGCGGGTTCGACCCCGACCTCAGCGTCGGCGAGGACGTCGACCTCGTCTGGCGGTTGGCCGACGCCGGTCACCGGATCCGCTACGAACCGACAGCGGTGCTCGACCATCCGCCGCGTCGGGGGCTGGGGGCGTGGATGCGCCAGCGGGTCGGCTACGGCTCGTCGGCCGGGCCGCTCGACGCCCGCCACCCCTGGCGGGTGGCACCGGTGCGCTGCTCGCCGTGGAGCGCGGCGGGCTGGGCGGCGATCGTGCTCGGTCCCGTGCCGGCCGGGCCGATCGCGGGGGCGGCGATCCTGGGGATCAGCGCTGCGCTGCTGCCCCGACGCCTCGCCGACGTGCGGACCGGCGCTGCACTCCGACTCGCCGTGTCCGGCCACGGCGCCGCCGGTGTGCAGCTGGCCCGGGCCGCGGTGCGGGTGTGGTGGCCGGTGCTCCTCGCCGCGTCGACGGTGTCGCGGCGCGCCCGACGGGTGTCGGCGGTCTCGGTCGCGGTGACCGCGGCCGATGTCGCGGTATCGCTCCGGCGGGAGGACCCGGCTCTGGGCGCGGGACCGCTGGCGGCGATCGTCGGCCTCGGTCTGCTCGACGATGCGGCCTACGGGGCGGGGGTGTGGATCGGGGCGCTGCGGGTCCGGTCGCCGCGGGCGCTGCTGCCGGCGTTCCCCCGGTCAGCGCACCGGTTCTGATCGCTCAGCAGGTCTGCTGTGCAGGCGCGTCGAGGCGCCAGATCGCCCCGTCGCTGGTCGACGCCACCTCGGTGGTCGTGACCAGTCGTCCGATCTGCTCGGGGGTGAACAGCTCGCGTGGGGCGTCGTCGAACCAGACCAGGTACGCGCCGGCCGGTGCGCACGCGATCGAACGGACGAAGCGGTCCCGGTTGGCCGGCCCGGGCACGGTGGTGCCGAAGGGCGAGCTCACCGGTGGCTCGATCGCCGATCGCCGGTCGGTGAACACGACGATGGCCCCGGGTTGGTCCGACACCAGCAGGGCGTCCGGGGGCAGCAGCTCCACCTGTCGCAGGAGCTGCGAGCTCCTCCACCTGGGTTGCGCGTACGCCCGGCCGTCCCGGGACCACGTCCTGAGCTCCGCCGCGGTCGACGTCGCGATCAGCGCGAGCCACGCGACGATCAACCAACCGGCGAGGCGAGCCGCTCGTCCCCGCTCCGCGAGGTGCTCCGCGACCAGCGCTCCGGTGACGACGAGGGCGGGCCACACCGGCGCCAGCAGTCGCGTCCCCAGGCCGTCGAGGCTGGTGGTGAGCTGGGCGACCAACTGGAACCCGACGTACGCGGCGATGAACGCGACCCATGGCACGACCGTGTTGAGCTGCGGAGTGGACGTGTTGCGGACGGACGCCCCGGGGGTCGTATCAGCGAGCAGCACGACTGCTGTGACGACGATCACGGCCACCACGACGATGGCCGTGATCGACTCCGGTGCCACCCAGTCCCGCAGGGTCGCCACGAACGAAGAGATCGCACCGGCCAGGTCGGTCCGAGATCCCGGTCGGTCGCCGGCCCAGCTTCCCGTCCCGACCCGGTTCCCGACAGTCCACAGCGCGAGCGGCAGCATGCAGGCGGTGATCGCACCCAGTGTCAGGAGAGCTCGCTGTCGCCGGCCACGGTCGGGTCGGACGGTGAACAGCGTGATCGCGAGCGGTACCAGTAGAGCCACGCCGGTGATCCGCAGCATCGTCGCGGTGGCGCACAGGACGAGAGCAGCGGGGATCTCCGCCCGCCGAGGACCGCAGCCCCGAGAGATCCGGTCGAGAACGGCGAGGGTCACCGCGACCACCGCGATGAAGGGCGCCTCGGACCACGCCATGATCGTGACGCTCAGCAGCGGAACCGCTGCGACGGTGGCGACGAGCGCACCCACGGTGACACCGGTGCGCAGGCGGCGACCGACGAGAACGTCGCCGACCGCCCCGACGACCAGCATCGCCGACACGACGCCGACGATACGGGCTGCTACGAGGACGTCGAGTCCGACGCCCCGGCCCAGAGCGAGCAGGGAGGGATAGCCGGGCGGGAACATCGCCTGGGCGCTCCCGTCGATGCCGACCAGAGCGTCGGGTCCGACCAGCGAGCGGGACATCGCGACGTATGTCGCGGAGTCCGGCGTCAGGCCGACACCCTGGCGGGTACCCACCCAGCACAGGACGCCGGCGCCCAGCGCGAAGCCTCCGACGAGCCACGACCGAACGGAGGCCCCAGATTCGGCCGGGCCCCTGCCGGCATCGGTCACCGGCCCTGCAACAGCGCTCACACTCTGATCGTCGACCGGTCACGCGCCGTTCATGAGGGGACGCGTGCGGCGACATCACCCAATCGGCGGAGATCAGCCGCGATCGCCTCGCTCCGGTCCCGGTGCTGGGGGAGGATCGTGGCGTAGACCGCCTCGAGCGGGCCGGCGCCCCTGACGATGTCGTAGCGCTGCTCGATCCGGGTGCCGTCCTCGGTGGGTTCCAGGCGGATCCGCCATTCGGAGCTGTCGGGCGTGAACGCGGTCGGGACGGTTCGCCACACGAGGACGTGGGGTTCGATCTCCATGATCTCGCAGACGCGGCCCCAGCGGACGAGCCCCTGGCGGTTGCGGCCCCGGAACCGGATGCCGACCGCGGCGGTCGTCGCGCCGTCGAGGTACTCGGCCCCGACGCACTCGTCGCTCCACTCACCCACTCGGGTCGGGTCCCGGACCACATCCCAGACGGCCTCGACGGGGGCCGGGACCTCGACCGCCACCTCCAGGTGATGGGGGATCTGTCGCCGGAGGTGCTCCGGGCGCCACCAGGCGTCGCGCCGGCGGCGGTAGGTGCGGGCGAGTCCGTGGAGGAGGACGAACCGCGGGACCGCGGGCACGACGCCGACCACGGTGGCACGATCCGCTTCGTCGGCGCCGTCGATCAGCCAGTGGCCCTCGAGGCCGAGCTCGTACATGGACCTCGACCCGACGAAGTGCTCCTGTTCGATCGCGCTCCACTCGCCGTGGGTCATGCACGCCGCCACGATCGGGAGGAGCTCGTCCTCCTCCCGGCGCAGGTGCGGGACCAGCACCTCGCGGAGCCGGTCGACCGCCGCGGTCACGGCGGAGTGGGACGCCGGGGTACCCAGGTGACGGTCGGATCCGATGGCTGCGGTGACCACGTCGATCGCATCAGCCACGTTGGTGTGGTCACGGTCCATGTCGTCGAGGAGTGCCGCGGCGTCCGGTCGTCGTTCACCGACGACGGGGAACAGACCCCGGTCCTCCCCGGCGTGGTGGCGCTGGAGAAACTCCACCATCCAGTCGATGTGGCGGGCGAGTGCCGTGCGTCGGTCCTGGTCGGGTGAGCCGTCCTCGTGCAGGACCTCCGAGAGGCGGTCGAGGTCGCGGCGGAGGGCGTCGTGGACGATCCGCATCATCGACGTGTCGGCCGGTCGGGTGAGCTGGGTGGTGGTCATGGTCGACCTCCGTGATCGGGTTCGGAGCGGTGCGTGTTGCGGTGCTCGTGGTCAGCTGCGGGGCAGCAGCCGGGCGAGGGTCGTCGCGGCCCAATGCTCGTACTGCTCATCGGTCCAGCCCGCGTCCTCGGCGAACAGCAGGTACACCTCGGGGCTGCAGGTGACCCACAGCTCGTCGACCTCGGTGGGAGTCAGCGATCGTCCGACGATCAGCGTTGCAGCCGCGTCGATGTCGTTGCGCTGCCGACCTCGTGTGGCCCGGAGGACCTCGGCGATCTGCCCGTCGCCGGGGGCGGCCTCCCGAACGACCTTGGCGAACCCGGCGGTGCGGACGTGCACGGCGGCCAGCAGCCGGGCCGCAGCGGCGATCCGCTCGGATCGTCGACCGGACCCCAGCGCCGCGAACTCGGGCCTATCGGCGAGGGGGACCGGCTGTTCGTCACCCACGACCGAGATGTCGATCACGGCATCGAGGAGAGCCCGCTTGGACGGGAAGTGCGAGTACACGGTCTCCACCGACACCCCGGCGGTACGAGCGACCTCCCGCATTCCGGTGCCGGCCCATCCGTTCGTCAGGAACTGCTCGGTCGCAGCGGCGACGACCCGGTCACGGGTCTCTCGGGCCCGGCTCTCCCGGAGCGGCGACCGGTAGCGCCTGGTGGGTGGGTCCTCGGTGTCCGCGGGGCCGGCCATGTCGTGATAGTAGAACGGACCTGTAATCACTACAAGGAGGTTCCGGTCAATAGTGCGCGCGATCCCCAGCTCGTCCCGATGCCGGGGGTGAGTGTCCTACCCGGGTCGTATGGTGTCGAACATGAGTTCGATCGCTGGGGAGCGAGACCCGGAGCGAGACCCGGGACCGACACGCCGGACCGAGCCGGGTCGGGTGGTGGGTCCGGGCTTCGTCGGCTTCGAGCCCGCCGCGGCGCGGGTGGCGGACACCGACGAGTCCCGTGACCTGCTCGCAGCAGCGCGGGCGTTGGCCGGGGTCGCGGTCAAGGGTCTGTCCGATGACGAGTGCCTCGGTGTGGCTGACGACCTTGAGCTCGCCCGCCGTTCGCTCGACGCGTTCAACGCCGCTGTCCTGGCCGAGATCGACTCCAGGGGCGTGTGCGACGTGCGCTATGGAACCGCCACCGCCACCTGGTTCGAACGCCGCCACGGTCGTGGCCGGATCTTCGTCGCACGAGAGGTCAGGACTGGCAAGAAGCTCCGATCCGATCTCGGCCTCCTCCACGCCGCCGCGATGCGCGGCGAGATCACGTTCGAGCGTGTCGCGTTCATCGCCTCCAAGGTCAATGCCCGCAACCTCGACTCGCTCGCCGCAGCCCAGGACGCCCTGATCGCGCTGTCGGTCGCCGAGCCGTCCTGGACCGCGTTCTGCTCGCTGGTGTCCGACCTGGCCCGCTACGCCGATGCCGACGGCGGCCACGACCCCGACGCCGACACCAGCCGGGTCCGCGTGACCAAGGTGGGAGACGACGTCGTGATCGACGGCGTGTTCGTCGGCGTCGACGGCGCCACGTTCGAGCAGCTCGTCGAAGCCGCCACCGACCGGCTCTGGCGCCAGCACCGCCGCGACCAGCAGAGCTGCCCCGACCTGCCGGTGCCGACCCGGGTCGAGCTGCGAGCCCTCGCCCTCCTCGAGCTCGTCCGCCGCGGTTCCGCCACCGATCCCGGTACGTCCGCGACCACGGTCACCGAGCTCGGCCTGGTCATCGACGCCGACCACCTCGACGAGTTGGACCCCCGACTCGCCGACATCCTCAACGCCGGTCGAGCGGCCCGGGAGCTCGGCCAGCCCGGAGTCGGTGACCTCATCGGTGTCCCCGTCGCCGACGGCACCACGCTGTGGTTCACCCCCGGCCAATGGCAGCTTCTCGTCTGCAACGCCCACATCTCCGACACGATCCTGGATCGACTCGGCATGCCCATCGCGGTCCGTGAACGGCTCCGACACCCCGACCGGGCCATGCGCCGAGCACTCGAGACCCGCGACGGTGGGTGCGTCTTCCCGGGATGCGACGCCCCGCCGGGCTGGTGCGACGCCCACCACGTCACCCACT
>WBZU01001484.1_pt1 | contig 17590 bp, 12 predicted proteins | sample 5204311 | NCBI WGS metagenome assembly WBZU01 (sample SAMN12344359, study PRJNA552823) | activated sludge metagenome | biome: Activated sludge suspended growth; feature: Nitrification reactor; material: Wastewater; isolation source: activated sludge from nitrification reactor of wastewater... | reverse complement strand
ATGATCACCACCACCGGCCGCTTGCCCGCGAACCGCGCCGGCGGCCGGTAGTACAGCCCCGGGATCTCGCGCTCGTCGAAACTCTTCCAGCGGATCAGCTCCGGCTCGCTGAACGTCGACGGGTCGAGCCCACCGACCTCGCTCTCGGTCCACCGCTCCACGACCCCCGTCTTCGTGTCGACCACGAACGCGTCCGACGGCGCGCGCGCCGACGTCACCGTCAGCGCCAGCTCGCTCCCGCCAGGCCGCCACGCGACCGACCGGATCACCCCGTCCGGCACCGCGCCGATCTTCCGCTCGCGCATCCCCGGCAGGTCGTAGACCTTGAGCCGCGAGCGCCCACCCTCGTTGATCACCACCGCCAGCCGCGCGCGGTCCGGCGACACCTCGTACGACGACACGTCCCACCCGAACGACGGCACCAGCGGCGACACCTTCCGCCCGTCGAGCTCGAGCCGCACCAGGTCGCGGAACTCGCCCGCGCCGTCGCTCGCCGACACCACCGACTTCCCGTCCGCCGCGAAGAACCCGCCCGACCACGCGACCGGCGTATCGCCTGTCTTTTCGGTCAGCTTCTCTCGCGCCCCGCCGTCGACGTCGAACAGCCACAGCTGGCTCTCGTTGATCGACACGTACTCCTCGACGAGCAGGCGTCGGTCGTCGGGCGACCAGTCGAGCGGGCGCCAGCCGCCGCCCTCGACCTCGGCCGCGCTGCGGTCGGTCTTCGCGTCGCGCGGATCGAGGATCCATACGTCGGTGTCCTTGCCGTTGCGGCGCGTCGACGTGTAGGCCAGGCGGTCGCCGGCGTTCGACCACGCCCCGAGCGAGTTCTTCGACTTGCCGTCCGTCAGCAGCGACAGCCGCCCGGTCGCCCGGTCGAGCCGCCAGCTCTGCGCGAACTCGTCGCCGCCGGTGTCCTTCGACAGCACGAGGAACGACCCGTCGCCGCTCGGCGGGTACGTCCCCGCCTTCACCGGGTCGCGGAGGAACGTGAGCTGCCGGCGCGCGCCGCCCGGCGCCTTGACCTCGTGGAGCTGATCGGTGTCGGCGAACCGCGTCGAGATCACGATCGATCGCTCGCGCGGATGCCAGCCGAGCACCGTCGCCGAGCGCGCTTCCGCGTACGCGCCGATAGCCTCGGCGAGCGCACGCGGGATCGCCGGCACGCCGTCGACGACCAGGCTGTCGGGCACCGCCACGAACTCGGAGCGCCCCGCCTTCGCGGGCGCTGGTTTCTCCGCCGGCGGCTCCGGCGCCGCGCGCTCCACCGGCGGCGGAGGGCTCGCCGGCAGCGGTCGCTTCGGCGGGCTCGTGCGCCCGTCGCACGCGAGCAGCAGACAACTCGAGAGGACGACGAACCAGCCCGAACCGGCGCTCATGCGCGATGTATAGCGCGACTGCGCGCGGGCCGTGAAGGCCTCACAGCGTGACCACGATCGCCGCCTTCGCCGTCGACTCCCCGGACGGCGCCACCTGGACAGCCTGATTCGGCAGCGAAAGCCCGTCACCCATGTCTGGAAAGAGCGTCTCGGCGAGGTTGCCGTTGCGGTCGAGGAGCGCCGTCATCTTGTAGGCGCCGGGGTGGATCTGGTCGAAGAGCAAGGTCGCGGACACGGCGCCGGCGGTCGCCGCGGCGCGCAGCGAGCGGCTGTGGACGCACCCCAGCTGCACGTCGCACGGCTTGGTCGCCAGGATCACCCACACCTCGCCGTCCTGCGGCAGCGGCTCGCTCCACGTCACGTCGACCTTCAGCGTCGGCATCGTCGGGAACGGCGCGTCACTGGCGTCGGGCACCAGGTCGCTCGGGAACGGCTCCGGCAGCGCGCGCGGCTCCGAACGCTTCGCGTCCCACGTCAGGTGCTGCTGGCCCTTCACGTCGACGTCGAGGACCACGTGGTCCTCCGCCGGGAACGTGAACCGCGCGTCGATGTACCCGCAACCTTGCGCCGCCGAGCAGAAGCGCCACGTCGTCCCGTCGAACGACTCGAGCAGCGCCCGCGAGTCGCGCAAGATCCCGAGGAAGTACCCCCCGTTGCGGTACACGAGCTGCGGCCCCGCCCCGTGGTCCTCGACCTCGAACGCGAAGCGCAGGTTGTTGGCCGCGTCGAGGTCGACGCGCCCGAACAGCACGTGCCCCGAGGCCGCGCGGAAGTCCATGTTCATGATCGGGAAGTCGCCGAGCGGCGTCATCGTCGCCGGCCCCGTCCACAGCCCCGCGAGCTTGCCCATCAGCTCGAGCCCCACGACCTCCTGCGACCCGCCGGTCGTCGTCGGCGCCGCCGTCGTCGTCGGCGCGGTCGTCATGCTCGCCGTCGTCGACGTCGTCGCCTCGCTCGAGCCGGACCCGGACGAGTCACCGCCGCTTGGCGAGCACGCGGAGATCCACATCGACAGAAACAACAAAGAGCGGCGCATGGCCGCTCCGTTGTAGCGCCTCGGCGCCCCGCCGAACAGCCGCTCACTCCGCCGCGTCGGCGATCGCCCTCCGCTGGCGCTGCCGCTCGACGGCCCGGAGGATCGCCTCCGGCGTGCACGGGATCGCCAGCTCCACCTCGCCCGCGCCGAACCCCGCGATCGCGTGCCGCAGCGCCGCCACCACCGACAGCGCCAGCATGAACGGCGGCTCACCGACCGCCTTGCTGCCGTGGATCGTGTGCTCCTGATCGGCCCGCTCGAGCAGCGCGACGCGGAAGTCCTCCGGGCAGTCGCCGATCGCCGGGATCTTGTACGTCGACGGACCGTGCGTGATGAGCCGCCCCTTCGCGTCGGACACCAGCTCCTCGCACGTCAACCAGCCGAGCCCCTGGATGTACCCGCCCTCGATCTGCCCGACGTCGATCGTCGGCACCAGCGAGCTGCCGACGTCGTGCAGGATGTCGACGCGCAGCACCCGGTGCTCGCCGGTCAGCCCGCTGAGCTCGACCTCCGTCACCGCCGCCCCGTAGGCGAAGTAGTGGAACGGCTTGCCGCGCCCGGCCGCGCGGTCGTAGGCGATCCCCGGCGTCGCGTAGTAGCCGGCCGCGCTGAGCGAGATCCGGCGCATCCACGCCGTCCTCGCCAGCTCGCTCCACGGCACGCTGCGCCCGCCGGGCCCGCGGGCCGCCCCGCCGGAGAAACACACCGCCGCCGGATCGACGCCGCCGAGCAGCTCCGCCGCCAGCGGCCGGACGCGCTCGCGGAGCTCCGCGCACGCCGCCTGCACCGCCATCCCGTTGAGGTCCGACCCGCTCGAGGCCGCCGTCGCCGACGTGTTCGGCACCTTGTCGGTCGCCGTCGGCATCGCCCGGATCTGCGCGAGCGCGACCCCGAGCTCGTGCGCGCACACGGCGAGCATCTTGGTGTGCAGCCCCTGGCCCATCTCGGTCCCGCCGTGGTTGAGCTGCACGCTGCCGTCGGCGTACACCAGCACCAGCGCGCCGGCCTGGTTGAGCATCGTGTTGGTGAACGAGATCCCGAACTTCACCGGCACGAACCCGAGCCCGCGCTTGTGCCAGCGCGAGCGGGCGTTGAACGCCGCGATCGCCTCGCGCCGCGCCGCCCAGTCGGCCTGCGCCAGCAACTCCGCGTGGATCCGCGGCAGCCGGCACTGCGGCACCTCCTGATAGTACGGCGTCAGCGCGCGCCCGCGCACCAGTGCGACCACACTGGCCCCGGTGCTGGTCCGCTCGCCTTCGGGGACCGTCACGTCGACCCTGTCCTCCGGGACATGCTCCTCCGGACCTGCCCCATAGTAGTTGCGGCGGCGCAGCTCGGCCGGGTCGACGCCGAGGCGCTCGGCCGCGCGCGACATCACCTCCTCGATCACCACCATCCCCTGCGGCCCGCCGAACCCGCGGAACGCCGTGTTCGACGCGTTGTTGGTCCGCACCGCCCGGCCCTCGAAGCGCAGGTTCGGCACGAAGTAGCCGTTGTCGAGGTGGAACAGCCCGCGGTCGAGGATCGCCGGCGACAGGTCGACGCTCCACCCGCCGTCGGCGTACATGAAGACCTCGAGCGCGAGCAGCCGGCCGCGCGCGTCGAAGCCGGCGCGGTAGCGCGACCAGAACGGGTGGCGCTTGCCGGTCATCGTCATGTCGAGGTCGCGGCTCAGCCACACCTTCACCGGGCGGCCGAGGCGCGCCGCCGCCAGCGCGGCCATCGCCGCGAACGGGCTCGCCTGCGACTCCTTGCCGCCGAACCCGCCGCCCATGCGCGGCACCTGCACGACCACCTGGCTGCGCGACCAGCCGAGCACCTCGGCGATCGCCGCCTGCACCTCGGTCGGGTGCTGCGTCGAGCTCTCGACGTGCAGCGTCTCGCCCTCGCCGGGGATCGCCAGCGACGCCTGGGTCTCGAGGTAGAAGTGGTCCTGGCCGCCGGTGCTGACCTCGCCGGCGATCACGAGGTCCGCGCGGCCGAGCGCCGCCTCGACGTCACCGCGGCGCATCACGTGCGGGTCCCACAGGTACGAGCCCGCCGCGATCGCCTGCGCGATCGTCAGCACCGCCGGCAGCTCCTCGATCTCGAGCTCGACCGCCTTCGCCGCTGCGCGGCACGCCGCGACCGACTCCGCGATCACCAGCGCGACCGGCTGTCCGACCGTGAACACCTCGTCCTCGGCCAGCAGCGGCTCGTCGTGAACGATCGGCCCGATCCGGTTGTGCCCCGGCACGTCGCTCGCGAACAGCACCGCGTGCACGCCCGGCAGCGCCCGCGCGCACTCGGCCCGCCGCGCGACGATCCGCCCGCGCGCCACCGGCGAGCCCACCGGCAGCGCGAACAGCATCCCCGGCGGCTCCGGCAGGTCGTCGACGTAGCGCGCCGCCCCCGACACGTGCCCGCGCGCGCTCTCGTGCGGCGCCGGCCGGCTGAGCGGCGTCCCCTCGTCTTGCTTCGACTCCTTCACGGCGTCACCTCCCCGCTGACGACCGTCAGGTGCACCGTGCTCGCCGGGCGCGCCGGCGCGTCCGGCCGCGGCGCCCCGACCGTCTCGAGATAGAACCCGCGCACCAGGTTCTCCGCCACTTTGGCGCGGAACCACGCCGTCCCGCGGTGATCGTCCAGCGGCCGGAATTCGCGCCCCAGCGCCGGAAGCGCCGCCTCGACCGCCGCCTCCGTCCACGGCCCGCCGAGCAGCGCCGCCTCGAGCTGCCGCGCCCGCGCCGGCGTCGCCGCCATCCCGCCGAACGCCGCGCGCACCGTCGTGACCTGCCCCGAGGGACCTGTCTCGACGTACATCCCGAGCGCGACCGCGCTGATGTCGAGCTCGCGCCGCTTCGACACCTTGTAGGCCGCCGCGCGGGCCCCGGGCGCCGGCTCCGGCACGACGACCGCGGCGAGCACCTCGCCCGGCTGCAGCGCCGTCTTGCGGTACGACAAGAAGAACTGGTCGAGCGGCACCACGCGCTCGCCCGCGGCCGACGCGAGCACCGCGTCCGCGCCGAGCGCCAGCAGCACCGGCGCGAGGTCGCCGATCGGGCTCGCGTTGCACAGGTTGCCGCCGACCGTCGCGCGGTGCTTGATCTGCCGCGACGCGAAGTACCGCAGCATCCGCAGCAGCGGCGTCAGCGACCGCAGTTCGCCCAGGCACGCCGCCTCGAGGTCGGTGAGCGTCGTCGTCGCGCCGATCCGCCAGCCGCCGCCCGCCCGCGAGATCCCGCGCAACTCCGGCACCGCCTCGACCGACACCAGCTCCGGCAGGTCCTGGTGGCGCTGCGTCACCGTCAGCGCGAGGTCGGTCCCGCCGCACACGATCCGCGCCCGCGGCCGCTCGGCGAGCGCCCGCCACAGCTCGGCGAGGTTCGTCGGCGTCACGTAGCAGCGCTCGCCCTCGACCCGCGCGAACCCCTGCGACCCCGACCGCGCCGTCGCCAGCTGTTCCTTAAAATGTCCCTCGGGACATGTCCCTGCGACCTCGCGCGTCGCGTCGCGGATCGGCCGGTAGCCGGTGCAGCGACACAGGTTGCCGCACATCTGGTCGTCGAGCTGCCACGGCTCGCGCAGGTCGCGGCGGTAGCACGCCTCGAACATCGACATCACCACGCCCGGCGTGCAGTACCCGCACTGCGAGCCGAGGTGGCGCACCATCGCCTCCTGGGCCGGGTGCCAGCCCTCGGCGCGGCGCAGCGCCTCGACCGTGTACACGCGTCGGCCCTGCACCATCGGCAGGAACAGCAGGCACGCGTCGACGGCCCGGTACTGCGGCCCACCGGGCGCCTCGTCGTCGAGGATCACCACCGTGCACGCGCCGCAGTCGCCCTCGGCGCAGCCCTCCTTCGTGCCTTTCAGCCGCAGCTGCTGCCGCAGGTAATCGAGCAGGGTCGTCGTCGGCGGCGCCGCGGCGTCCTCCACGGGCCGGTCGTTGAGGTGGAAGCGGAGCGTCTGCGACATCGGCACCGGGCGCCGATCGTAACACGCACCTCAGCGGGCGTCGAACAGCCCGACGTCGACGTGGACGATGCGGAACGGCAGCTCCGGCGGCTGCCCGCCGTACAGCGTCCCGTAGACCTCGCTGTCGATCGCGTACAGCCGGCCCTCCGCGGCGGTCAAGCTGGTGAGGCCCGTGGGCACCGCCGTGGTCGTCCGCACCTCCGCACGAGCGAACGTCTCGCCGCTGAAGCGGAGCTGCTGGATCCCGCCGTCGTAGGCGACGTAGAGCTCGTCGCCCAGGAACTCGAGCCCGTCGGGCCCCGGGAACCGCGGGTCACCCGGCATGCCGAACGCGTCGCCCGAGAACGTCACCACCGCGACCGTCGCCGGGTCGGCGAGCGGCACGCGGAACAGCTGCGCGGGGAACGACGTCACGACCAGCAGGTCCTCGCCGTCGGGCGTCACGTCGATCCCGTTCAGCCCGATCCGACCAGGCGCCGGCGGCGCGAACCGCTCGTCGGTGGCGAACACCTCCGCGACGTCGGCCCCGGGCGCGACGCGGTGGATCTTCGGCTGCGCCGAGTCGGTCGCGTACACCGCCCCGTCGTCGTCGGTCGTCACGTCGTTGCAGAACGACCCGTCGCCGAGGTCGACGTCGCGGACGACCTCGCCGTCGCCGATCGCCAGCGCGACGACCCGCGAGCGCGGCGCCGGGCCCGACGACAGGTCGACCGCGCACACCCACAGCAGCCGGCGCGCGTCGTCCACGTGCGCCCCCGCGAACGACAGGTTCGGCTCCTGCGAGCGGTAGAACACCTGCTCCTGGCCGAGCGCGGAGATCCGCGTGATCTCGCCGCCGTGGATCGCCGTGGCGAAGAAGCTCTCCGACGCCGCATCGAACGCGACCCCCTCCGGCAGCGAGCTCGAGCTCGACAGCACGTACTGCTCCTGCAGCGGCGCGTCGCACGAGGCGAGCGACGCGAGCGCGGCGGCGAAAAGCAGGGACTTGTTCATGGCGACCTTTGCTCGTCGGTATGGATCCAACCATCCGCGCGTGATCCAAACGGGATCACGCCGTCGGTGCCGGGCATTACGCGCGAAATCGGCGTTCAGGCGCCCTTGGCTGGCCATCCAGGGAATTTCGCAGCGTCTTTAGTTCTACTTGACCCACGCGACGCGGATCAAGTTCGTTCCACGCGCGCCGAATTCCGCTCGCCGGCCTCGCGGCCCGCGCCGCGCGCTCGCTGTCTCTTGGGACAGCGACACCCTGGCGATTTCTCCGCGCGTGCGGCACCATCACCGCATGATCGCGCACGGCCTCCTCCTCGCGCTCGCCCTCGCGACGCAGGCGGCTGCGCCCGAAGCGACCGCGCCCACGACCCCCGCGCCGGAAGCGACCGCGCCGGAAGCGACCGCGCCGGAAGCGACCGCGCCAGCAGCGACCGCGCCCGCCACGCCAGCACCAGCCACGCCAGCGCCCGCCACGCCAGCGCCGTTGCCGCGGCTCGCCCTGGCGATCGGCCCGCTGGTCGGCCCGCACGCCACGGGCGAGGCGGCCTGCGTGTCGCAGGACGGCGTGAGCGCCTGCGAGCACACGGGCAACTTCTTCGGCCTCGGCGCCAACCTCGAGCTGCGCGTGCGCTTCGCCGGCCCGTTCTACTTCCACGGTCGCGGCGCCGTCCTCGGCAACCTGCGGCGGCGGCCCTACGGCGTGCACCGCGGCCTCGGCGCGGTGGGCCTCGGCGTCGGCGCGTACTCGCCGCTCGCGTTCGTCCGCGTCGAGTACATGTTCGTCCCGACCTTCGGCCCCGACACCTACCGCCCGCCGTTCTACGACAAGCAGGCCGGCCGCGACGTGTGGGGCCGCTCGGCGGGCATGTTCAGCGCCGGCGTGCGCAAGTACGTCAGCCCCCGCGTCGCCCTCGAGCTGTGGGCCGGCCTCGTCGTCGGCCCGCGCTCGCGGCGGACCAGCCTGTCCGAAGAGGCAGCCGACGAGCGGATCCTCGTCAGCTTCCTCTCGAGCGTCGGCATCTCCTTCGACCCGATCGCCGGCCGCAACCGGGCCAAGTGACTCACTCGCCGCCGAAGTAGCCGACGTACCACGGCGACTCGTGATGATCGCGCGCCGCCGGGTCGGGCACGAACGACGGATCGAGCCGCGCCCGCAGCGCTCCGAGCGTCCGGAAGTCGCGCTGGCTGATCACCGGGATCCCCACCGCCAGCAGCATCGCCGCCGCCACGCCGACGCCCGCGCGAAACCGTCGCACCGGCACCAGGCGGCACCCGTCCGAGATCACCTGCGTCCCGCACGCCGCGCTCATGTCGGTCAACAGCGCCAGCTCGACGTCGTGCGCGCGCGCGTGGGCGAGCATCGCCCGCGCGCCCGCGAGCATCCCCTCCGTCAGATCCGCCCCGTGTTCGTCGAGCACCCGCGCCCGCCCGGCGATCACGTCGAAGCCGTCGCCCCCGTGGATGTCCGGCATCGTCCGCGGCGTGCCGAGCCCGACGTGCTCCGGGCAGAACGGCACCGCCCGGATCGCCGGCGACGCCAGCAATTCGCGCAGCGCCGCGCCCATGCCGGAGGCCGCGCCCATCCCGTAGTCGGTCCCGTCGATCCCGCAGCCCCAACCCGCCATGCACCCGCTCAGCAGCGCGCGCCACGGCGCGTCCGCGCTCGGCGTCCGCAGCGCCGCCACGGCCTCCCGCGCGTGCGCGAGCCTCACCACGGCCCGATCCTACCAGCCCCGTCAGCGCCGCGTCAGCCGCCGGAACGCCGCCGGCGTGCCGGCCAGCAGCGCCGGGTTGGTCGCGAACTCGTAGCCCAGCGTGCTCGTCGGCGTGCGCCCGTAGTTGTGCCCCGGGAACAGCCGCGTCTCCTCGGGCAGCGCCCCGAGCCGCCGCTGCAGCGTGTCGACCATCGCCTCGACATCGCCCGCGCGCCCGCACGAGCCGACGAACAGCACGTCGCCGGTCACGATCGCCGGCGGCGACTCGACGAACCAGCACACGCACCCCGGCGTGTGCCCCGGCGCGAAGATCGCCCGCACCGCGCCCGCGCCGAGCGCCACCACCTCGCCGTCGGCCACCGCCTCCACGCGCGGCGCCTGCCGGCGCGCCACCTCCACCTCGAGCGGGTGACACCGGACCGTCGCCCCCGTCGCCGCGACCGCCTCGTCGAGCCCCGCGACGTGGTCGTCGTGCGTGTGCGTGAGGAAGATCGTCGTCACGCGCCACCCGCGGATCCGTGCTTCGCGCAGCAGCCGGTCGACCTCGAACGCCGGGTCGACGAGCGCCGCCTCGCCGGTCGCCGGACAGCCGATCACCTCGCAGAAGTTGTGCAGCAGCCCGACCTCGAGCTGCACCACCTCGAGCGCCCCGCGCGCCTGTTCGACATCGCCCACGCCCCGCGTTGTAGCAGGGCCGCGCCGCCGCCGCGAAGCGCGGGCCCTTGCGGCGCGATCGAGAAGCGCCGATAACCCCGCCCGCGCTCGCGCACCATGGATCTCAGCGGCCTCAACCCCGATCAGCGCGCCGCCGTCCTGACGACCGAGGGCCCGCTCCTCGTGCTCGCCGGCGCCGGCTCCGGCAAGACGCGCGTGATCACGCACCGCGTCGTCCACCTGCTCGAGGGCGGCGTCGCGCCCGAGAACATCGTCGCGCTCAGCTTCACCAACAAGGCCGCCGACGAGATGCGCGAGCGGCTGCACAAGATGGTCGGCAAGACCGCCGACGCGCTCGTGCTCGGCACCTTCCACAGCGTCGGCGCGGCCATGATGCGCGAGCAGCCGGACCAGTTCGGCGTGCCCAAGCGCTTCGGGATCCTCGACCAGGGCGACGTGTACGGCCTCGTCCGCGGCGCGCTGCGCGACGTCGGCCTGCACGGCGCCGGCGAGGACCGCCGCTTCGACCTCGGCGCGATCGTCCAGCGGATCTCGCTGTGGAAGAACGACTTCGTCACCCCCGAGCAGGCCCGCGAGCGCAGCCACGAGACCGAGTACGACGAGGCCGCCGCCGCCGTCTACGGCCCCTACGAGGAGCGCCTGCAGGCGCTCGGCGGCGTCGACTTCGACGACCTCATCTGCCGCGTCGCCCGCGCCCTCGAGACCAAGGCCGACGCCCGCGCCTTCTGGCAGGCCCGCTTCCGCTACATCATGGTCGACGAGTACCAGGACACCAACCGCGCCCAGCTCGAGGTCGTCCGCCACCTCGCCGGCGCGCGCGAGAACCTGTGCGTCGTCGGCGACGACGACCAGGCGATCTACGGCTGGCGCGGCGCCAAGGTCGCCAACATCCTCGGCTTCGACATGTACTTCCCGCGGGCGAAGATCATCAAGCTCGAGCAGAACTACCGCTCGTTCGCCCCGATCTGCCGCTGCGCCAACGCGGTGATCGCCCGCAACACCTCGCGCCACGAGAAGCAGCTCGTCCCGCAGCGGCGCGGCGGCGACAAGGTCCACCACGTCGTCGCCCCCGACGGCGATCAGGAGACGCGCTTCATCGGCCGCACGATCTGGCGCGAGCTCAAGGAGCGCGGCACGCGGCCCGAGGACATCGCCGTCCTCTACCGCTCGGCCCGCCAGTGCGACGCCGTCGAGGCGCTCCTGCAGGAGCACGGCGTCGCCTACCGGATCCTCGGCGGCCAGGCCTTCTACGACAAGAAGCAGGTCAAGGACGCGCTCGCCTACCTCAAGGTCATGCTCATCCCGAGCGACGACCTCGCCACCCGCCGCGCGCTCGACGTCCCGTCCCGCGGCATCGGCCTCAAGACCCTCGAGGTCCTCGGCGAGTTCGCGCGCGCGCGCGGCCTCTCGCTCGCCGAGGCCGTCCACCGCAGCGACGAGGTCGAGGGCCTGCCGGCGCGCGCCGTCGCCGGCCTGCGCGCCTTCTCGACCGCCATCAAGCGCGCCCAGGCCCACTTCTACAGCAGCGGCTCCGCCGTCGCCCCGCTGCGCGGCCTGCTCGAGGGCGTCGGCATGCGCGAGCACGTGCTCAAGGAGACCGGCTCCGAGGCCGCCGCGAGCGCCCGCTGGGACGGCGTGCTGTGGCTGTTCGAGGCGCTCGGCCGCTTCGAGCAGCGCGCGCGCGCCAAGGGCCCGCAGGTCCGCTACTCCGACTTCTTCGCGGTGATGAACTCCAACAACGACAAGAACGAGGACGACGGCGACGACGGCGCGCGCGGCAAGGTCACGCTGTCGACCCTGCACAGCGCCAAGGGCCTCGAGTGGCCGCTCGTGTTCCTGATCGGCTGCGAGGAGGGCACGATGCCGCACAAGCGCGTCAGCTCGCCGCGGATCAGCGACGCGATCGCCGGCGACATCGAGGAGGAGCGGCGCCTCTTCTACGTCGGCATCACCCGCGCGCGCGACCGGCTCTACATCACCCGCGCCGCCACCCGCCTGCAGCGCGGCGCCGAGGTCCCGCAGAAGCCGAGCCGCTTCCTCGAGGATCTCCCGGAGGCCGAGGTCAAGGTCTACGACATCGCCCGCGAGGAGCGGCTCAGCGCCGACAGCATCGCCTCGATGGCCGAGAGCTTCCTCGCCCGCCTGTCCGCCGGGACATGACCGATCGGACCGGCGCGGCGGCCGGTCACGCCGATCGCCGGCCGCGGACGAGCACCGCGAACACGACCGCCAGCGCCGCCGCCGCCAGCCAGGCCCACGGCGCGACCGCCAGCAGGTCCTCGAGCTCGAGGCCGTGCACCTGCACCCCGCGGCCCGCGTCGCCGGTGAGCCCGAGGAACATCGCCACGCAGATCGCGGTCGTCAGCGCGACCCACGCGAGCAGCCCCGCCGCCAGCCCCCCGCGCCTCAGCCCGCGGAGCCGCGTGACCCCGCCGACGACCACCGCGAGCGGCGCCGCCAACGACGCCGCGCCCGCCCCGAGGATCCCGAGGACGATCACACCGAACCCGAGCACCATACCCCCTCCGATCTCTCGCGCGACCGCCCGGCCGCGCGCTGCGCCCACAAGCTCACCGCCCACATCGACGCCAGCGCCGGCCACACCCACGGCGGGATCGCGGCCGGGTCGGCCCACGCGCGCGGCAGCACGAACGAGCCGCCCGCCCCGCCCGCCAGCCGCTCCTCGAGCAGCGTCAGCGGACAGGGCCACCCGCACGCCAGCTGCAGCGTCACGAACCCGAGGCACGCGACGTGCAGCCGCCCGAGCCAACGCGCCGTCAGCGAGCGGCTCTCGAGCAGCGCGCCGCACCACAGCAGCGCCGGCGCGGTGCACACGAACGCGACGTAGGTCGCGTGCACGACACGCACACCGGCGATCAGCGGCTCCACCGGCACCCCTGGGCGCGCCGACCGCTACGCGAACGTCTCGTGCGGCACCTTGTAGATCTTGAACGGCAGGTCCGGCGGCTGGCGCATGTGCATGACCTTGATGACGTCGCTCTTGATCACGTAGAGCTGGCCGTGGGCCACGGTCGCGGTCGACAGCCCGGGCTCGCGGACGGGGCGGTTCTTGACGGTCCCGGCGCGGTAGTGCGGCCCGGTGAACGTCACCTCTTGCACGCCCGCGTTGTTGATCACGTAGAGCTTCGCGCCGATGAAGATGATCCCGTCGGCCCCGGCGAACTGGAAGTCGTGGGGGATCGCGAAGGGGTCGCCGGACAGGGAGATCTCGTGCACCTCGCCGCCCGCCCGCGGGACCACGAACAGCTTGGAGGGCGAGGTGAACCCCCCGATGACGTACTTGTCGTCGGGTGTCACGGCGATCCCGTTGAGGCCCATCGCCCCGGCGGGCGCCGACATCTTGGCGTCGCGGACGAACTCGCCGGCGCTGCCGCTCTCGAGGTCGACGCGGAAGATCACCGGCTGGAACGAGTCGGTCACGTAGGCGACGCCGGCGTCATCGAGCGCGACGTCGTTGCAGATCCCCGCCCGCGACAGCTCGAAGCTGGCGAGCTGCGCGCCGGTGTCGACATCGAACACGAGCACCCCGCCGGCCATCCGCTGGATCTCGGAGGCGCAGACCCACAGGCGGCGGCGAGCCACGTCGACCTTCGCCCCCGACAGCTGCTGCGGCTGCCCGGCCGGCGTGAAGAACGGCCGCTCCTCCCCGGTCGCCGCGTCGATCTGGGTCACGGCGCCGCTGAAGAGCCCCGTAGCAAAGAAGCGCCCGGTCTTCGGGTCGAACGCCACCCCCTCCGGCACGGACATCGGAGACTGCAAGATGTACTCGTCGCGAAATTGCGTCATTTGGCCCCGTTCGCGCATTTTCGAGGCCGATGGTGACCACGGTCAAGGGTCCGGACCGGCGTTCGGCGCCCGCCGGGTGGGGCTACCGGATGCGGGCGTGCGGAGACGGCCGACGCAGAGGTCTCCCGGGATCGCTCCCGCCCGGCCGGTCCGGTCCGCCCCGGGCGTTCCCGCCCCGACGGACGCGTCCGGGCGGGTTGTCCTCCGGCCGCCGGACGTAGAGCATAGAGTCTGCCGGGAGCGGCGCCCGCCGGGTGATCGCGCTCACGGTGTCCGCCCTCCGATCGCTTCCCCCGGCTTTTTTCCCCCTCGTCGGCCTTCGATAGGCTCTCACCCCCGCGTCCCGACCGTAGCCTCCATGCGAGAGAAGGATCCTCATAGCCGCGGCGCCGTGGGCGCGAGCGGTCCGCCGCGCGACGGGGTCGGCGTCCCCGACGACGACGACGACATCTTCAAGGACAGCATCCTCGAGGGGCCGCCGGCCAGCGAGAGCATCGAGCTCCCGATCGAGGACTCGAACGAGGCCGAGGACGCGTTCGCCGAGATCGCCGTCGACGAGGAGGAGACCGCCGGCCAGTCGGGGCTCGAGGTCTCGATCGACGTCGACGACGACCAGCCGAGCCAGAGCTTCCCAAACTACCTGCTCGCCGCGGCGGAGACCTCGATCGTCGTCCCGGTGCCGCGGCACATCATCAAGGCGCCGCCGCCGCCGCCGCCGCCCGCGCCCGAGGCGGACGCGCCGAAGGCCCCGACCGCGCCGACCAAGCGGACCAGCGCGGCGCAGCTGCGCCACGACCTGCGGACGCCGTTCAACCAGATCTTCGGCTACAGCGAGATGCTGCTCGAGGACGCCGAGGCCAACGGCGACGACCTCGTCGGTGGGCACATCCGGCAGCTCCTCAACGACGGCAAGCAGATCCTCGGCGTCATCGACGAGCTGCTCGACCCCAAGGCGCCGCGGCCGAGCCAGGAGCGGGTGAACCGCGACCTGCTGTTCCCGCTGAGCCACCTGCGCAACCACGTCGAGCGGATCCTCCAGGTCTTCAAGCAGGCCGGGCGCGAGGAGGTCGCGGCGGACCTCGCGCGGATCCTCGACGCCGTCCACCGGCTCGACCAGATCGTCTCGGGCGGCGCGGTCGACCGGATCCTCAACCTCAACCGGCCGACGCCGGAGCCGAGCCAGACCCAGATCCAGCCGGCCCCGCAGCGCGCGGCGACCCAGCGCGCCGCCGAGACCGGCAAGATCCTCGTCGTCGACGACAACGAGTCGAACCGCAACATGCTCACCCGGCGCCTCGAGCGCGAGGGCCACAACGTCCTCGTCGCCGAGAACGGCCGCCGCGCGCTCGAGATGCTGCGCAGCCAGGACTTCGACCTCGTCCTCCTCGACGTCATGATGCCGGAGATGGACGGCTACCAGGTCCTCGAGCAGATGCACGCCGACGACAAGCTGCGCGGCCTGCCGGTGATCATGATCTCCGCGCTCGGCGAGCTCGACACCGTCGTCAAGGCGATCGAGCTCGGCGCCGAGGACTACCTGCCCAAGCCGTTCAACCCGGTGTTCCTGCGCGCCCGCATCGGCGCCTGCCTCGAGAAGAAGCGCCTCCGCGACCGCGAGCGCGCCTACATGAAGAAGCTGCGCAACGAGCAGGAGCGCAGCGAGCAGCTCCTCCTCAACATCTTGCCGCGGCCGATCGCCGAGCGGCTCAAGGAGGGCCAGCGGACCATCGCCGACGTGTTCCCCGACGTCACGGTGCTGTTCGCCGACCTCGTGGGCTTCACCAAGATGAGCGAGCAGCTCCCGCCGGCCGAGCTCGTGGCGATGCTGAACCGCATCTTCTCGATGTTCGACCAGCTCGCGGAGAAGCACGGCCTCGAGAAGATCAAGACGATCGGCGACGAGTACATGGCGGCGAGCGGCCTGCCGATGCCGCGGCCCGACCACGCCGAGGCGATGGCCGAGATGGCGCTCGACATGCTCGCCGTGATCGAGCGCTTCAACGCCAAGCGCAACCGCGGCGTGCGGATCCGGATCGGGCTCAACTGCGGCCCGGTGACCGCGGGCATCATCGGCACCAAGAAGTTCGCCTACGACCTGTGGGGCGACACCGTGAACATCGCCAGCCGCATGGAGTCGCACGGCATCGCCAACGCGATCCAGGTGACCGAGGCGACCTACAAGCGGCTGCGCCACAAGTACGCGTTCCAGCGGCGCGGCATCATCCACGTCAAGGGCAAGGGCGCGCTGTGCACCTACTTCCTGGTCGGCCGCCGCCCGTCGAAGGCCGCCGGCGCGCCCGCCGCAGACGCCAAGGAGCCCGGCAAGCCGACCACGCGCCCGCCCGCGGCCTCCGACCTCAGCAAGCCGGTGACCTCCGAGGTCCCGGTGATCCACGCGCCGATCCTCGACGACGATTGAGCGGCCGGGGCCGCCGGAACCGCGCGTCCGCGCGCCTCGGCGCTGCAATACGGCCGCCTGCTCGCGCGTATCGGCCCGAGAACGCCGTGCACCTCGCGGGCGCGAGGATCCCCCGTCGCTGTCGTCGTGGGCTTCCGTGCGCCGCCCGGTTGCGTGCACAATTCCCGCCCCACTCCCCATGCCGCACCGCAGCCGAACCCAGCCTCGCGCGCTCCGCCTCTCTCCGGCGCTCGTCGTCCTCCTCGCATGTACGCCGAACCCGTCGAAGCCGACGACCAGCTCGGGCACCGAGGATACGCCGACCGGCGACGTCCTCGTGCGGTCGGTCCCCGACGCGGCCGGCGCGGCGCTCGTCTTCCCGCCGCCGGTGACCGGCCGCAAGCCGCGGCCCGAGCTCGAGATCCCCGGCGCCAACGAGACCGGCAAGGACCAGCCGCTCGCGGTGCAGTGGCCCAAGGTCGAGGGTGACGGCACCTTCGAGGTCGAGGGCCAGACCGTGCGGGTCCGCTTCAACCGCGCGGTGAAGCTGCCGGCGAAGATCGTCAAGGACAAGCCGGTCCCGGTCGCGCCGGGCACCGTCACGATCGAGCCCGCGGTCGCCGGCAAGGCGGTGTGGACGTACACCTACGGCCTCGAGTTCCGCGCCGACAAGCCGTTCGACCCCGACCAGACCTACACGATCACCGTGAAGGACGTGACGACGGAGGACGGCGCGCCGCTGGCCGCGCCGTGGCAGGCGAAGTTCACGGCCGAGCCGCGGATCGACATCGCCGGCAAGACGATCACGTACATCCCGACGCCTGGCGACCCCGGCGTCATCAACGTCTCGCCGCCGTGGGGCGGGCGGATCGGCGCCGACGCGGTGTTCTACGTCGTGTTCGACCAGCCGGTCAGCCCCAAGGCCGCGGCCGAGATGATCTCGCTGACCTACGACAGCGGCGGCGCCAAGATCCCGGTCACGCTGACCAACCACAAGAGCTCGCGCTACGACGGCTACACCGTCAACCCGCGCCAGGTCATCCAGGTCAAGCCCAAGGAGCCGCTGCGCGAGGGCGAGAAGCTCACCCTCAAGGCCGAGGGCACCAGCACGAACTCCGACGAGTTCGAGCGCACCTACGACGTCGCCGGCCCGCTCGAGCTGACCAAGGTGAGCTGCGGCTACGCGTGGGACCGCAACGTGTGCGAGTGGAAGAGCCCGACGCTGCGGACCGACGGCCGCGAGGTCAACCTCGAGTTCACCAACCGCCTCGCCGTCGGCAGCGGCGCGCTCAAGGGTCAGGTCACCGTCTCGCCGCCGATCGAGAACCTCTCGGTGTGGAGCAACGACACCTGGGACAGCGCCGGTCGGGTCGTCGTCTCGGGCAACTTCAAGCCGTCGACGAGCTACCGCGTCTCGCTGCCGGCGCTCAAGGACGTCTACGGCAACACCGTCCCGCCGACCGCGATCACCGTCTACACCACCCCGCTCGCCGCCAGCGTGTCGATGCCCGAGGGCAAGCTGATCCTCGACGGCGCGGCCAGCCACGCCTTCACCGTCAGCTCGCGCAACGTCAAGCGCGGCGAGCTGCAGGCCTGGGAGGTCGAGGACACCGCCGAGGCGCTCGAGCGCGAGCAC
>WBZU01001483.1_pt1 | contig 17598 bp, 11 predicted proteins | sample 5204311 | NCBI WGS metagenome assembly WBZU01 (sample SAMN12344359, study PRJNA552823) | activated sludge metagenome | biome: Activated sludge suspended growth; feature: Nitrification reactor; material: Wastewater; isolation source: activated sludge from nitrification reactor of wastewater... | reverse complement strand
AGCGGCCAACCCGTGCGCTTGCTTACTTCCGCGGCCTTGGCGACAAGCTCATGCCCGCTCAGGTTGCCTGGGTCGCTGTCGTGGTAGATCAACCACTCGCGCATGGCTACTGTCTGGGCCACTTCGTTGGCCTCACCGCTGGTGCGGCGCTGGGCATAACTTTCGGGCAGAACCTCATTCGGGTCGGTCCCACGTTCCTTGAGCCACTCGCGCAGCACGGAGTAGCGGGCATAGGTGCGGTCGCGGAAAATCTGCTCGGCGTCGTAGCCCAACGGTTCCAGCCAGTCGATGAGATAGATGAGCAGCGCGTCGCTGTCGTCGCGCAGGTCGCTCTCCGGGATGCCTTGCTCGCGCATGGATTCCCATGCCCGCTCGGTTGCGATTTGCCAGGCACGGTCGATCAACCACGCACGGGCCAGTTCGGCTTCGATTTCCTCTTCCTTGGCGCCGTCGAAAACCGGCGTCTCGGCCTTGAAACCAAGCTGGCGGGCAGCCCAACCCAGGTGCGCCTCAAGAATCTGGCCGATGTTCATGCGGCCCGGCACGCCCAGCGGGTTCAGGATGATGTCGACTGGCGTCCCGTCCGGCAGGAACGGCATGTCCTCGACCGGCACCACTTTGGAGATGACGCCCTTGTTGCCGTGGCGGCCAGCCATCTTGTCGCCTTCGGTCAGGCGGCGGCGCTGCGCCACGCTCACGCGCACGATCTTCTCGACGCCGGCCGGCAGGTCGTTGTGTTCGTCGCGGTCAAAGACCTTGACGTCCACCACCTTGCCGCGTTCGCCATGGGGCAGGCGCAGCGAGGAGTCCTTCACCTCGCGGGCCTTCTCGCCAAAGATGGCACGCAGCAGCTTCTCTTCCGGCGTCAGCTCGGTCTCGCCCTTGGGCGTGATCTTGCCGACAAGGATATCGCCCGGCGTCACTTCGGCGCCGATGCGGATGATGCCTTCCTCGTCCAGATCCTTCAGCGCGTCCTCACCCACGTTGGGGATGTCGCGCGTGATCTCTTCCGGGCCGAGCTTTGTCTCGCGTGCATCGACCTCGTGCTTCTCGATGTGGATCGACGTATATTTATCGTCCTGTACCAGCCGCTCGCTGACCAGAATGGCGTCCTCGAAGTTGCCGCCCTCCCAGCTCAGGTAGGCGACCAGCACATTCTGGCCCAGCGCCAGCTCGCCCAACTCGGTGCTCGAGCTGTCGGCCAGCACGTCGCCGGCCTTGACGACGTCGCCCTTGAAGACGACGGGGCGCTGGTCGATGCAGGTGCTCTGGTTGGAGCGGTTGTACTTGCGCAGGTGATAGACCCGGCGCGTGCCGTCGGCCTCCTGCACTACGATCTGGTCGCCGATGGAGCTGACGACTTCGCCGTCGAAGCGCGCCGTCACCACCTGGCCGGAGTCGATGGCCGCCTGGTATTCCATGCCCGTGCCGACCAGCGGCGCCTCGGGACGCACCAGCGGCACTGCCTGGCGCTGCATGTTGGAACCCATGAGCGCGCGGTTGGCGTCGTCATGCTCCAGGAACGGGATCAGCGCCGCCGACACGCCCACGATCTGCTTGGGCGACACGTCCATGAAGCGGATGGCGCTAGGCTGCTCGAACTTGAAGTCCTCGGCCTGGCGGGCGGACGGGCGCGGATTCTGGAATTCGCCGACGGCGTTGAGCGCCGACGATGCCTGCGCGATTGGCGCCAGTTCGTCCTCGTCCGCTGTGAGATAGAGCACCTCGCGGCTGACGAACGGCTTGACGCGCACGCGCTCCAGCCCGTTGATGGCGGCGATGCGTTTGGCCAGCACCTCGTCGACCGCGGTGCCGCGCGTTGCAACCACTTCGCCGCTCGCCGGGTCGGTGACGTCGGCATCCAGCGTATGGCCGGTCAGCGCATCGGCCTTCGGCTCGACGTCCTTGAGCACGCGACGATAGGGCGTCTCGATGAAGCCATAGTCGTTCACGCGGCCAAAACTGGCCAGCGAACCGATCAGGCCGATGTTCGGCCCTTCCGGCGTCTCGATGGGGCAAATGCGGCCGTAGTGGCTGAAGTGCACGTCGCGCACGTCGAAGCCGGCGCGCTCGCGACGCAAGCCACCAGGCCCCAACGCGCTCAGGCGGCGCTTGTGGGTCAGCTCAGCCAGCGGGTTTGTCTGGTCCATGAACTGGCTCAACTGGCTGCCGCCGAAGAATTCGCGCGTCGCAGCCACCACCGGGCGGATATTGATGAGGCTCAGCGGCGTGACCTGGTCGGGGTCGCGGATGGACATGCGCTCGCGCACGACGCGCTCCATGCGCAGCAGGCCGATGCGGAGCTGGTTCTGGATCAGCTCGCCAACGGTCTTGACGCGGCGGTTGCCCAGGTGATCGATGTCGTCGGGGCGGCCCTCGCCATTGTTGATCTGGATAATGCGCTTGATGACCGCAATCAGATCGTCGTTGGTCAGGATGCGTGCCTTGCCTTCGGTACTGCTGACGTCCAGCCCCAGCCGGCGGTTGAGCTTGTAGCGACCCACCTTGCCGAGATCATAGCGGCGTGCTGAAAAGAAGAGGTTTTGCACGAAATTCTGCGCGTTGTCCAGCGTGGGCGGATCGCCCGGGCGCAGCTTCTTGTAGAACTCGAGCAGCGCGTCGTCTTCACCCTTCTTCGAATCGGTGGTCGGGTTGCTGGTCGTATCACGTTCCAGCGTCGACTCGATGTAGGGGTGGTCGATGTTGTTGTCGACATCGGCAAAGATCGCACGGATTTCGTCGTCCGTTCCAAAACCGATGGCGCGCAGCAGAATGGTGACCGGCAGCTTGCGCTTGCGGTCGACCTTGACGCTGACGATGTCGCGCTTGCTGGTTTCGAATTCGAGCCAGGCGCCACGGCTGGGGATCAGCTTGGCACCGGCCAGATCGCGGCCGGTGGAGCGGTCGGGCTCGACCGTGAAGTAGACGCCAGGCGAGCGGATCAACTGGCTGACGACGACGCGTTCGCTACCGTTAATAATAAAGGTAGCCGAGTCGGTCATGAGCGGGAAATCGCCCATGAAGACTTCCTGTTCGCTGACCTCGCCGGTTTCCTTGTTGACCAGCCGCACTTTGACCCACAGCGGCGCGGCAAACGTATTGTCACGCTCGCGGCATTCATCTTCCGGATATTTTGGCTGGCCGAAATAGAAGTCGCAGTAAACGTTGAGCGCGCGGCTTTCGGCGTCAGCTTCAACCCAGTACTGCCCGCCGACGTCAACAACCCACCACTGGTCGCCGGCAATTTCCACGCGGACCCTGGCCTGTGACGTGAGCGTAATGCCCTGTTTCTTGAATTCGTCGACTAATGCAGGAGAAATTTTCCCGCTGTCCAATTCGCCGATGAAACTGCTGCCCAGTGTAAAGAGCTTCGACCCGCCGAAATGCAACTCCAACGTCTTGTTGAAGCTGACGATGGGCGTGATTTCGGTCAACAGTTCCCGCAGCCCTTCTGTTTTGAACCATTCAAAACTGCGGAGTTGAACTTCCGTCAGGCGTGGCAAATCGAGTACGGCGGGCGTCCGCGCATAGTTCTTGCGGCGCACGCGCGATCCCTGGGTGGACACACCGGTTCCGTTTGCGGATGGGTTCATGTAATCCAGCTCCTTGATTGGCCTGAAAATGACAATAAGACACCCAGGCAGACCGTTCCACCCACCGCACCACTGCGGCCGGTGAACTGTCTACATCCTGGTGCCTTTGACTCGACACAAATCTTTCAGACGTGTTTCAATTGTACAAAATAAAACAGGTGAACCCTGGAGATGCGCTCACAACTGCTTGCTTCCATCTCCACTGCTCACCTGAACTCCTACACTCTAATTCGCCTATTTCCGTTGGCAACGCACCTAACAAGATGCATGCCGTAACGATGAAGGCTACCCCATGTGCGCGCGAATGTCAAATTTTATTATCAGAAAACGCACTACTTTTTGCTCGGTGGGGCGCCATCCCAAAAGGGATGATGAGTACCGCCGAGTTCGCTCTTTCCATTCAACTGCATTTGTCCACTAATAACTGTATTGATCATTACACTTACCTGACGGATCTGCGTCGTTTTCCCTCCGCCAGCGCACCCTGGCCGCTGGCTTCGTCCCTGTGACGATGCCATGCATCGCCAATATCCCAAGATTTCCCAACCTGAATATTGAAACACGTCAAAACTCCTACTAGACAACAACGATTTTTTGCTCTATAATGTGGGGCGAAATGGGGTAATGTGGGGCAAAATGTTGTGAACTGCCCCCTTGGTGGCGGGAAAGTGGGAAATCTTCTAGGCCGGCCGCCAATTTGGGATAAGTGAGTTACCTGTTGTTCGGGGTGTTTTTTGTAATGTGTGGTGCGTAATGCGTACATACTTGCCGCACCAGGTATGAGTCTACGCATTGCGCATCACCATTACGGCCCGAAACGAGCTTTCAGGAGAGTAACAACCGACGAGCAGCGGGCTACATATACAACGGCGCAAACATAATGTTTCTAGGGGAGTATACCCACAGCCTCGATGCGAAAGGGCGATTGACCATTCCGGCCAAATATCGGAACGCGCTGGTCAGTGGGCTTGTGGTGACACGGAATCCCTCCGAGAAATGTCTGTTCTTATTCCCGCAGGATGAATGGGAGCGACTGGCTGAAAAAGTAAGTGCATTGCCGCTAACAGACCCCCGCTCGGCTGCCTTTCGGCGGGCATTCTTCAGTGCCGCCGAGGACCTCCAGCCTGATGGTCAGGGGCGAATTCTGTTGAGTCAACGGTTGCGCGACCATGCCGGTATCGATACTGACGTCGTGGTGGCGGGCATGAACAAGTTTGTTGAATTGTGGCGCCCGGAGACGTGGGAACAGAAAGTGCTCTCCGAATCAGGTACCGCCGATTTTGGTAGCGATTTCTTTAGTACATTAAGTCTATAGCCAATGGCCGACTTCCCGGATGTCGCTGCCGACCCGGTTGGTGCGCACCATATCCCGGTATTGCTCGACGAGGTCCTTCGGGGGCTGCAGGTCAAGCCCGGCGGTTGGTTTGTCGACTGCACGCTGGGCGGTGGTGGCCACACGGCCGCATTGTTAAGGAAGTCGGCGCCCGATGGTAGGGTCCTGGGGATTGACGCCGACCCGGCGGCCATCAGGCGAGTCTCCGAGGCGCAAGCCGATGAGATTGCGGCCGGACGCCTGCTCTTGAGCGCAACGCCGTTTGCCCGCCTCGAAAAGGTGGCGGCGGCCAGCGAGTTCTCGCCGGTGGATGGGGTGCTCTTTGACCTGGGGGTGAGCAGTTTTCAACTGCAAACTTCGGAACGAGGGTTTTCGTTTCTGCAGGCCGGCCCGCTCGATATGCGCTTCGATCCGGCACAGACGTTCAGTGCCGCAGATCTGGTCAACGACTGGGATGAAGTGGCGCTGGCCGATGTGCTCTACCGCTACGGCGAAGAGCAACAGAGTCGCCGGATTGCCCGGTATCTCGTGAAAAACCGCCCCTTTGCCACGACGGCACAGTTGGCGGACGCAGTAGAACAAGCGGTGGGCGGGCGCCGCGGAAGCCGGATTCATCCCGCAACACGCACCTTTCAAGCATTAAGAATTGTGGTGAACCAGGAGTTGCAGCAGTTGGAAGAGGCATTGCCTCAGGCGTTGCGACTACTTAGAGCGGGCGGGCGCATGGCTGTGATCAGCTTTCACAGTCTCGAGGATCGCATCGTCAAGCAGTGGATGCAAAACGAAGCGCGAACCTACGTCCCCGACCCGACCAGGCTGCAAGGCGGATTCGACCGGCAGCCAACCCTGCGGATTCTCACCAAGAAGCCGGTCATGGCCGGCGAGGAAGAGGTGAGCCGCAACCCACGCAGTCGATCGGCCAGGCTCCGAGTGGCCGAGAAGCTGCCTAATCTAGGGTGAACCGTGATGTGTGACAAGTGAGTTACTGGCCCTCCCTCACACCACTCATTGCGAATCACTAAATTCGGGGGCTCTCCGTAGCTTTCCGTAGTGTAGGGGCGACGCATGCGTCGCCCCTACTACAACCTGACGCAATCATCAAACCGCATCGATCTGTTTGGTACCGTTATGCTAGAGCGCACCAGTTTACCGCCGACCGTTCCGGCCGATATCCGAGAGTCGCTTCAGCAGACACTGGGCCGCCGTTGGCCCGATGTCTTGCAGGAATTGTTGTGGTTGCCGGGAACTCCTCGGCAATACTTGCTGTTTGTCGCCATCGCCCTGGTCGTCGGCGCCGGAATGATGCTCCAAATCTGGTATTCGGTGCAGATTGCGGAAGCGCGCGCTGAGTTGCGCGGGGCGATTGCCATGCAGCAGCAGATCGAACGCGAAAATGGCGAGTTGGTCTACGCCATCGCTACCAGTACGACACTGGATCGCATCCGGCGCGCCGCCGAGCAACAGGGCTACAAGCCGGCCACGGATCGCGTGTACGTGCGCCGTGACGAAGTGGCCACCGATGCCATCCCGGGGCTGGGTGCCGCTGCGCTCCCGCCTGTCGCTGCCGTGCCGCGCGATTCTTCCAGCGCGGCGCCGCCGGCCACCGGGCCGTTCGATGCGACGATGCGTGGCCTTGGCGCAGCGGGTGCCTGGCTGGAAGGGGCTGCCACGCAGGTGCAGCAGGCCATCGCCCGGTTTGCGGACGGCATCAGGGAGCGATGGGTGCCATGACCGCAGCGGTGCCGGATCCCACCCGGTCTGCAGCGCCGCAGGCCATGAGTGAGCAGCATACCGTAACACTCGAATCCATCCAGAAGCGTGACGTGTGGCGCTTCTGGATGCTTGTCTCTGGCTTCGGCCTGATGACTGTTTTTGTGCTGGTGCCGCTGTTCGTTCACCAGATTCTGCAATATGGGCAGACGTTGCCGCCCGGCCAGGCGCATCAGGGCGAATCGCCGCGCGGCAATATCGTGGATCGCAATGGTGCGCTCCTGGCCGCCGATCGCTTCTCGTACGAGGTATCGGCCACGCCGTCGTATTTTCAATCTGACGCGGAACGTATGGAGGCGGCCCGGCAGTTGGAGACGCTCGCCGGTATTCCGGCGGAGGAGAGTTTCAGGCTGCTGAGCACCTACGCCGACCTTCAATTTGTACGGCTCGCGCCGGCCATCAGTCTGGAAGCGGGCCGGCGTATCCTGGAAGAACAGGCTACGCTTGCCGAAGAAACAGGTGTGCATCCGCTGCTCAACATCACGCTGACGCCGACGCCACGGCGCTATTACCCGGAACGTTCTGTGGGCGCCCAGGTGGTGGGCTCGCTGGCGATGCTGGACAGCGCTCCCGGATTGCAGGGAATCAGCGGGGTCGAAGACTACTACGACCCATATCTGCGACAGCGCAACGGTGTGGGACTGACCAGCCGGCCGCGTGGCACGCTGGCAGATTTGCCGACCAGTGTCAAGCGTTTTCTGCCCTCCGTTGCCGGCAAGGATCTGATCCTGACGCTCGATCGCAACGTGCAGTGGATTGCCGAGGAGGAGTTGCAGTGGGCGCTCGATCAATTTGGCGCTCAGGCCGGCACGATCATCGTGATGGATCCGAAGACGGGCGAAGTCCTGGCCATGGCAAATCTGCCGACCTTCGACCCGAACGACCTGTCCAAAGCCGACATCTCTGCGATTCAGAATCCGGCCGTCAGCGCGCAGTACGAGCCGGGCTCGGTCTTCAAGATGATCACGGCGGCGGCGGCCCTTGACTCAGGTGTGGTGAAGCCGACGCAGAAGTTGACCGATACAGGCTCGATTGCCGTCGGCCAGCGCGTGATCCTGAACAGCGACCGCGCGGCCCACGGCATGGTGGATATGACCGAAGCGCTGGCACGTTCCTTGAATGTGATCACCGCACAGTGGGCGCTGATGTTGGGCGAGAAGCAGTTCTACCAGTATGTCGAACGCTTCGGCTTTGGCCAGGTTACCGAGATCGATTTAGCCGACGAAGTGTACGGCTTGATCAAAAAGCCGGGCACGCTGGACTGGAGCCTCTCTGACCTTGGCACGAATAGCTTCGGCCAGGGCCTGGCGGCAACGCCGATCCAGATGGCCAACGCCATCGCCTCGCTTGCCAACGGCGGCAAGCTGATGCGGCCTTATATCGTCAAGGCGCGGGTGATGGATGGCCAGGTCCAGTACACGGAGCCCACCGTCCTGGGCACGACGATCCGGCCCGAGACGGCCAAGGTGCTGACCGACATCCTCGTCGACATTGTGACCGAAGGCAATTCGGCCGCCATGGTGCCCGGCTATCGCATTGCCGGGAAGAGCGGTACGGCGCAGATCCCGACGGAGAAGGGATACACCGAAGACGAGACGATCGTGACCTTTGCGGGTTACGCGCCGGCCGACGACCCGCGATTCGTGATTCTGGTGAAGCTCGACCGCCCGGATCCGAATATCAGCCGCTGGGCAAGCTATACGGCGGCGCCGGCATTTGCGCGTGTGGCGCGGCGACTTTTCTATTACTACAACATCCCGCCCGACGATGTGCGGTTGGGACAGACGGCGTCGAACTAGATTTTTGAGAGCGATTTGTGGCTGAACGACCATACACGGCAACTTCCATTACCCAGCATACGCTGTGGACAGCACTGACAGGCGAGATCCCGCCGATGCTGCTGCCCGCGGTGCCGATCGCCAATGCGGCGCTCGACAGCCGCGACGTGCGGCCGGGCGATCTCTTCGTTGCGCTGCTCGGGGCGAGCACCGACGGTCATGCCTACATCGGGGCGGCGCTGACGAATGGCGCGCAGGCCGTCATTGCCGAGGAGCATGGCCGTGCTGCGGCGCGGTCCGCGGGCGCCGCCATCGTCGACTGCACGCGCGGACGCTGGGCGATTAGCGCCGAATTGCCGGAAGAGTACAAGCCGGGCAGCCCAATCGCCTATATCGTGGACGGGAGCGTGACGGCTTTGCAGAAGGTGGGCGCCTTCCAACGTGCCCACCGGACACGACCGACCTTGCGCGTCATCGGGATTACCGGCAGCGTCGGCAAGACGAGCACCAAGGAAGCGACGGCCAGCGTCATGCGCCGCCGTTTCGTCACGCATGCCTCGCCGGGCAACCTGAACAGCGAGCAGGGGCTCCCGCTGGCCTTGCTCGGTCTCAACTACACGCACGAGTGTGCGGTGCTGGAGATGGGCATGTACGGGCTGGGCGAAATTGATCGCCTTTGCCTGCTGGGGCGGCCGCAAGTGGGGATCGTCACCAACGTGGGGCCGAGCCACCTGAGCCGCCTGGGCACGATCGAACGCATCGCTCAGGCCAAATCGGAGCTGGTGCGAGCATTGCCGGATGCTGAGAATGGCGGCGTGGCGATCTTGAATTGGGATGACGAGCGCGTGCGCGCGATGGCGTCGCTGACAAAGGCGCGCATCCTGCGCTATGGGCTGACGCCGGATGCGGACCTGTGGGTCGATGAGATTCAGGGCATGGGGATGGAAGGCATTCGTTTTCGCTTCCACTACCGCGCACCAAAAGCAAAGAAAGTGGAGTCGATTCATCTGAAGATTCCCTTGCTGGGGCGGCATAGCGTCCATACAGCCATGTGCGCGGCGGCCGCCGGCCTCGCCGAAGGGCTGGGCTGGGAGGAGATCATCCCCGGCCTCCAATCGCAGGCGGGCCAACTGCGGCTGGTCGCCGTGCGCGGCATCAACGGCAGCACCATCATCGACGACACCTACAATGCCAGCCCGGTGAGCACGGTCGCCGCGTTGAATCTGCTGGCCGACATCGAACCAAAGGGAGAGGGGCGGCGGGTGGCGGTTCTGGGCGACATGCGCGAGCTGGGCAGCTACGAGGACGAGGCGCACAAGATCGTCGGGCGGCGGGCGGCAGATGTGGTCGACGTGCTGGTCACGGTCGGGCGTCTGGGCGGTGCGATTGCCGAGGAAGCACGCGGCGCCGGCTTTGCACCGGAGATGGTACACAGCCTGGCCACGCACCAGGAAGCGGTGGAACTGCTGCGGCAGATTGTCCACACAGACGACCTGGTGCTGGTGAAGGGCAGCCGCGCCGTCGGCATGGACACGATTGTGACCGAGATCACGGTGGATGCGGGCAACCCGGAGCCGGGTGTGGAGTCGGCGCGCAATCCGGTGGCAGGAGCCGGCTGATGGATAACCCACTTGAACCAGGCATGGCGTATGCCCTTGCCTTGGGGACGGTCAGCTTTTTGTTTGCCGCCGTGTGGGGCCGGCCGCTGATCGGCTTCCTGCGCCGCAAGGGGATCGGCAAGCAGATTCGCATCGACCAGCCGGGCAGCCACCAGTTCAAGACCGGGACGCCCACGATGGGAGGGATGCTCTTTGTCGTGCCGGTCCTGGTGATCACGGGGATGTTGAACTTTGTCAACCTATTGGGCATGAACGCGATCGGGCAGAGTACGCTGTTGCTCTTCTTCTGCCTGGGCTCGCATGCATTGCTTGGCGCCGTGGATGATTGGCAGGGCATCAAGGGCATCCGGGGCAAAGGCGAGGGCATGAGCCCGCGCATGAAGAGCAGTTTTCAGGTGCTCTTTGCCACGATTATTGCCGGGGTTCTCTATTTCGGCCCGCCGCAGTGGGATTACGTGGGCATGCCGGGCTTTCCCGACTTTTTCCGGATCGGCCCGCTAATTATCCCGGTGACGATCTTTTTGCTGGTCTGGTGCAGTAACGCCGTCAATCTGACCGACGGGCTGGACAGCCTGGCGGGCAGCACGAGCCTGATCTCGTTCGCCTGTTACGGCACGATCGCCTACTTGCAGGATCAGGTCTATCTGGCGATTTTCTGTTTCACACTGGCGGGCGCGATTTTGGGCTTTCTCTGGTACAACGCCTATCCCGCGCAGCTTTTTATGGGCGATACCGGGAGCCTGGCGCTGGGGGCGACGCTGGCCCTTGTCTCGATCATGACCGGACAATGGCTGTTGCTGCCGGTCATCGGGCTGGTCTTTGCGGCCGAGACGGTCAGCGTCATGTTGCAGGTCGGTTATTTCAAGCTGACGCGGCGAATGTATGGCGAAGGCCGGCGCCTCTTCAAGATGTCGCCCCTTCACCATCACTTCGAGTTGCTGGGATGGAGCGAGATGCAGGTTAAGGAGCGCTTCTTCATTGCATCGGTGCTGGCCGGGATGTTGGGAGTTGCGCTGGCATTGATTTAGGTGGGTAGATGGGGAACAACTGGTCCGGACGCAACATCGTGATTCTGGGGCTGGCCCGACAGGGGTCAGCTTTGGCGCGTTATTTTGCCGGCCTCGGCGCCCAGGTCACGATCAGCGACGCGGCGCCCGCCGAGCGGCTGGAACGCGAGATCGCGCAACTGGGCGATCTGCCGGTGACGCTGGCCCTGGGCGGCCACCCGCTCTCGCTGCTCGACGGCTGCGACCTGCTCTGCCTGAGCGGCGGCGTACCGGCGGAGCTGCCGATCGTGCAGGAGGCTGTGTGCCGGGACATCCCGCTGAGCAACGACAGCCTGCTGACGCTGCAAGCAGTACGGCGGCGCGGGCTTGGCCCCGTCATCGCCATCACCGGCAGCAGCGGCAAGACCACGACGACGACGCTGGTCGGCAAGATGCTGGAGGCCAGCGGGCTGCGCGTGCACGTGGGCGGCAACATCGGTGCATCGCTCATCGACCGGCTGGACGCAATCGCGCCGGGTGACCGGATTGTACTCGAACTGAGCAGCTTTCAACTGGAATTGTTCGATGCGCGCTGGGCGTGGGGATCGCTCGATGGCATTGGCCCCGATGTGGCCGCCATCCTGAACATCACGCCCAACCACCTGGATCGGCATGCCGGTATGGCCGCCTATGCCGACGCCAAGTTCAACCTGCTGCGCTGTTTGCCCCAAGGTGCCACCATCGTGCTGAGCGCCGAGGACCCTGTGACCAGGAGAGTGGCGAGCGGCGAGTGGCGAGTAAGTGATCCGCCTCTACCGTCCGACTGGGCGCTGGACGCCCTGCTCGAGGAGGTTGGGTCGCTTGTAGCCGGACGGCACTCGCCGCTCGCCCTCTTTCATCGCCGCCAACGGGTCGAACCAGGCGCATGGAGTGATGGCGAGTGGTTGTACTTTGGCGAATCACCGATCTGTCGCCGCGCCGAACTGAAGCTGCGCGGCGAGCACAATGTGAGCAACATGCTGGCGGCTGCCGCGATTAGCGGGGTGGCGGGCGCCATGGTGACCGGCATGGCGGAGGTGGCGCGCACGTTTGCCGGCGTGCCGCATCGCCTGGAACTGGTCGGTGAGGTCGGTGGCGTGCAGTGGATCAACGACAGCATTGCCACGTCGCCGGAGCGGGCCATGGCCGGGCTGCGCAGCTTTGCCGCCGACCAGGCGCTGATCCTGCTCGCCGGCGGCAAGGACAAGAACCTGCCATGGGAGGCGTTTGCCGACGAGGTGCTGGCCCGGGTGGATTACCTGATTGGCTTTGGGCAGGCCGGCGCCATGATCGTGCGCAAGGTGCAGGAGCAGGCGGAATTCCGCCGGGCAACGGCGCCAAGCACCGCCGTGGTGAACCGGCTCGACGAGGCTGTCGACCTGGCGGCACGCGCGGCGGCGCCGGGCACGGTCGTCCTGCTGTCGCCCGGCGGTACGAGCTACGACGCCTATCGCGATTTTGAGGAACGCGGCGAGCATTTTCGCCGCCTGGTGCGCGAGCGGATCGCCGGCACAAACTTGCCGAGCGCGGAGCAAAGTGTGGCGCACCACTAAGGAGTCAGCATGACAGTCGCACGGAGTAAACCAAAAGCGAAGGGTCGTTACGACTGGGGATTGCTCTCGGTAGTCTCGGTTCTCTTGATCCTGGGTGTGGTGATGGTCTTTTCGGCCAGCTTTCCGCGCGGCATGGAGGGTTTCGACAACCCGTACTATTTCCTGACTCGGCAGATCGTGTGGCTGGTGATTGGCGTTGCAGTTTTGATCGTGACGGCGCGGATACCATATACCCTGTGGGATCGCTGGAGCATTCCAATCATGGGCATTGCGCTGCTGTCGCTGCTGGCGGTCATCGTTATCGGCGCTGAGCGCTTTGGTGCGACGCGCACCTACTATAACGGCAGCATCCAGCCCAGCGAGCCGGCCAAGATCGCGATCATCGTCTACGTGAGTGCATGGTTGACAAGCAAGGGGCGCCGGATTCGCGATGCCAGGGCCGGACTGCTGCCCTTTGGCGTGCTCATGGGAATTGTCGCCGTCTTGATCGTGTTGCAGCCGGAGATCAGCACGGCCATCCTGATCGTGGCGACGGCGGCCATCATGCTCTTTGTGGCCGGCGCGGATCTGAAGCAGTTGGCCCTGGTCGGCGGCATCGCAACGGCGACATTCCTGGTGGTCATTCAGTACAGCTCCTATGCCGGGGATCGCATCCAGCGTTACCTGGACTCAATGGGCAATCCGCTGGCCAGCGACGAGTGGCAAGTAAGCCAGGGCGTGCAGGCGCTCATGCGCGGCGGGCTCTTCGGCACGGGGCTGGGCAACGGGCAGGCTCAGCAGACCGGTTACCTGCCCGTCAGTTGGAGTGACAATATCTACGGCGTCATCGGCGAGGAACTGGGGCTGCTGGGCGCGCTCTTTGTTATTTTGCTATTTGCGCTGCTGGCGTGGCGCGGGCTGCGCATCGCGCTGCGCTCGCCCGACAATTTCGGCATGTTGCTAGCCACCGGCATCACGACAATTTTGATCCTGCAAGCGCTGCTCAATACGGCGGTCATTGTGGCCGCCGCACCACCCACCGGCGTGACGCTGCCTTTTGTCAGCTATGGTGGCAGTTCGCTGGTGGCGTCGCTGGCAGGTATCGGCATCTTGTTGAGTATCAGCCGGTATAGCCTGGAGTCGACTGCGCGGGCGCCGCAGCTAGGAAGGTATTCGTATGAACGTGTTGATCTCAGGCGGGGGGACGGGCGGTCACGTGTATCCCGCCCTGGCCGTCGTAGCGCAGCTCGGGCAGGCGGCTACCAATCGACGACACCGCGCCATCCCGGCACCAGCGACGGGCGCGTCCGTGGCGGCTCCGGCGGCTCCAAAAGCAGCGGCAGTCCATGAACGTGTTGGCGGCGATGAAGCGGCTGCGGTCGCGCTGCTGTGGGTCGGCAGCCACGACGGCATGGAAAAGGGGCTGGTCGAACGCGCCGGGATCGCCTACGCCGGCATCAGCACGGGCCAGTTGCGTGTCGCCAATCCGGTCAAAGTGGCGCGCAACGTCGGACGCATGGCAGCCGGCGTGCGTCAAAGTCTGGCGATCGTCGACCGCTTTCGGCCGGATGTTTGCTTTGTGACGGGTGGCTATGTGTGCGGGCCGGTAGTGATGGCCTGCTCGCTGCGCAAGGTGCCGGTGCTGATCTATCTGCCGGACATGTCGCCGGGCTACGCGATTCGCTGGCTGAGCAAGTTTGCGACGCGCGTGGCGGTCAGCTTTCCCGCTGCGGCCGGCTGGTTTGGCGGGCTGGCGCCGGCGGGAAAGGCCGTCGTTACGGGCTATCCGGTGCGCAGTGAATTGGTGGCGGCAGCGCAGGATCGCCGGCAGGCGCGGCAGAGGCTGGCGGCGGAGATGTCGCTATCGCTGACCGAGCCGGACGGCACGCAGCTGCCGCTGCTGCTGGTGTGGGGCGGATCGAGCGGGGCGCGCGTTATCAACCAGGCGACCTGGGTAGCGTTGCCGGAATTGCTGCCCGCTGCGCAGGTGCTACACGTGGTTGGCACGCGCGATTGGCCGCTGTACGAAGCCTGGGCGACGGAGCACCCGCTGCCGGAGTCGCTGGGGCGGCGCTATCATCCGGTGGCGTACCTGCACGAAGCGATGCCGCTGGCGCTGGCTGCTGCCGATCTGTCGGTGGCGCGGGCGGGAGCGAGCACGCTGGGCGAGTTTCCGGTGACGCACCTGCCGTCGATCCTGGCGCCGCTGGCCAGCGTCAACCAGATGGACAACGCCCGTGTGCTGGCGGACAGCGGCGGCGCCGTCATCATCGAAGATGCGGCACTGGCCGCACAATTGGGACCGGCAGCGCGCTCGTTGCTCGATGACCCGGTGCGGCGCCGGCAGATGGGGGCGGCGCTGGCCGCGCTGGCCATGCCGGATGCAGCGCTGCGCATTGCCCAGGAGATCGTGGATTTGGCGACGAGCCAGAAGAGCAGTGACAAGTCTCGATGACGACGGAAACGCAGATACTCATCGCTTTTGCGCTCTATCTGATCTTCTTTGGCTGGTTGGGCCATCGGCGTGGCGTCTGGCCCGAGCTGACGCTGCTGCTGGTGACGGTGGTGAGTTGGGTGCTCTTGCAGGAACGCGGCTCGATTGTCGTGCGCATGACGAACTTCTTTGGCAAGTTCCTCGTGCTCATCCGCTCCGGCGGGTTGACGGGCAGCACCGAAGACGCATTGCAGGCGGTCTCCGATGCACCCAATGTGATCACGGATGAGAACCAGTACGGCTTTCTATTTCTGGTGTGGGCGGTGATCGTGCTTGTGACTTTCATTCTGACCAGCAACACGAAGATCGTGCGGCGCGGCAAGCATGGTTTTCTCGCCGTGCTGCTCGGCCTGGCAAACGGCCTTGTTTTTGCCGCATTGTTACTGCCGGTGCTGAGCAGGGTGTTGACGACAGTGCCCGCCGAGCAGGCCGAAGTGGCGCCACTCAACGCCCTGTTCGTGCTCGTCAGTGAACTGTGGCGGGTGTTTGTGACGACGGTCCAGAATCTCTGGCAGTGGATCGCACCACTGCCGCCGTCGGTTTGGTTGATCATTATCACGTTGCTGCTGGTGCTGATTGCGTGGCCTGTACGCCGGAGCGCAAAGCGCTAGAAACCTGAGGTAACGTCGCTCATGGGTCCAATCGAGATCCTGTTTTACACGGTCGTTGTGATCTTCGCATTCATCGGCATGGTGCGCGGGTCAAATAAGGAATTGGGCAACTCGATCATCTTCATGTACGTGGTGGCGGTGCTTGGGTTTGCCGAAGAACGTGGCTGGAGTGAGCGAGCCGTTCAAGAGATTGCGAATATTTTTGGGGCCGACACGGCACGCATCAACGAACTGGTCTTTGTGGCGATTGCGCTCGTCTTTGTATTGATCATTGTGGTGACTTACCAGGGCAAGACCTTCGACTTCAGCAACAAGCCAATTCCAGGGTGTCTAGGGCTCTTGACCGGTTTTGCCGTTGGTGCGCTGAATGGCTATCTGATTGCCGGTACGCTGTGGTACTACGCAGATCTGTATACCTACCCCTTCAATCTACTGACGGGGGAGCTGACGTCGACGGGCCAATTCTTGCTTGCCTTGCTGCCGCAGACGATCTTTCCCAGTACGTTTTACTGGGCAATTCCGGCCACCATTCTGTTGATTGTTCGGGTGATTCGCTAGATGCGGCGACAGGGCAGTATCGCTTTCCCATCTTGGCGTTCTGTAAGTGACTGAGTGTATGGACACCACAACAGGTTTTGTGCCGGGCTCATGGCAGGCCCGGCTCGCCAACCGAGAACCAGCACTGCGCGTCTACCTGATCGGCATCGGGGGCGCCGGCCTGAGCGCGATTGCAACCGTGCTCAGCGGGCAGGGCGTGCGCGTGGCCGGCAGCGACCGCCAGGCAAGCGCCGCCACGCAACGGCTGCAGGGCCTTGGCGCGCACATCTTCATCGGCCAGCGCGCTGAGAATCTTACCGCGCTGCCGCCCGCCGAGCGCCCTGACGTGGTGCTCATCAGCAGCGCGGTCGATGCTGGCAATCCCGAACGCCGCGCGGCTGAGGAATTGGGCATCGCAGTGGTCAAGCGCAGCGAGTTCCTGCCCGCCTTGCTTGCCGGGCGGCGCGTCATTGCGGTCGCCGGCGCGCACGGCAAGACCACGACCACGGCCATGATCGTGCATGTGCTGCGTAGCGGCGGCATCGACTGCGGCTACATCGTCGGTTCGGATGTGCCAGGCTATGGCAACGGTGCAGCCGGCACGGCGCAAGATTTCGTCATTGAGGCGGACGAGTACGATCGCATGTTCCTGGGCTTGCGGCCGGCCATTGCCGTTATCACGAACGTCGAGTGGGACCATCCGGACTGCTATCCGACGCCGTCCAGCTTCCGCCGCGCGTTCATGCAGTTTACCGATGGCGTCGATCGCAACGGCCTGTTAGTCGCCTGTGCCGACGATGAGGGCGCGCGCCAGGTTCACGCCTATGCGCCCTCGCGCGGCCCGCGCTGGATCTGCTACGGCATGGCCGACGACGCCGACCTGCGCGCGGTGAATCTGCGTTCGCTGCCCGGTCTCGGCACCGAGGCCGACCTGATCTGGTGGAACGCGCCGAGCGGGCAACTCGAATTGGCGGTGCCTGGGCTGCACAATGTGCGCAACGCGCTGGCGGCGCTGGCGGTCGGGACATCGTGCGGCGTGGCCGTGGCCGATGCCCTGGCGGCATTGCGCGATTACCGCGGCTCGGCGCGCCGCTTTGAGTGGAAGGGCGAAGTGGGTGAGATCACCGTCATCGACGACTATGCCCATCACCCGACCGAGATCGAGGCGACGCTGGCCGCTGCACGGCGCCGCTACCCGGACCGGCGCATCTGGGCGGTCTGGCAGCCGCACACCTTCAGCCGGACGCGGCACATGCTCTATCGCATGGGCGACAGCTTCGACGCCGCCGACCGCGTCATCGTCACC
>WBZU01000242.1_pt1 | contig 17600 bp, 20 predicted proteins | sample 5204311 | NCBI WGS metagenome assembly WBZU01 (sample SAMN12344359, study PRJNA552823) | activated sludge metagenome | biome: Activated sludge suspended growth; feature: Nitrification reactor; material: Wastewater; isolation source: activated sludge from nitrification reactor of wastewater... | reverse complement strand
ACGTCACCGACGTCGGTCGCCATTACGTCGGCAGTCGACGAGCATTTCCATCATCAGGTTTCTTGACCCGGTCGCCCGCTTTGAGTACGAGTACGCCCTCGATTGCGACCAATTCGCCAGGCGCGTACGCGAAATGAAGACCGAAGGAGCCGCAGCTCATGATTCATGAAGTGACGATTTCAGGGCTGCGAGGCGTCGACGAGGGGCGGATTACGGATCTGAGCCCGCTCGTTGTGTTGGTCGGGTCAAACGGCTCGGGTAAGTCGACCGTACTCGATGCATTGCTCATCGGTACCGGAGACGCGCCGGGCGATGAAGTCGGTCGGTCCGTGCAACGCCGTCCGGATTTGTGGAATGGCGCGCGTTGGCTCATTCCCCGTCATCGAGAGACCGGATCGACCATTGAAGTCATTCGTCGTCGAGGGGGCGGGGAAGAACGACGAACGACACGTCTTCGTTTCCAAGACACGATTGATACGGATCTGGCGCACGATTTGATGGAGCAGCGCCCCGGGGTTCCCGCAAGCGGCAGCATCATCGTCGATGTGGATTGTCCCGGCGCAAGTCACGCGGCGCTCGCAGGATTTCTCGCCGATAATTCGTATCAATGCAAATATTCGGAACAGCAAATTCCCGCTTGGGATACGAAACTCATTGATATTCCCCACGGCAGCAATCAGCCGCTCGACGCATTGTTCATCACGGCCACCGAACGCGGGCGTCTCGAGCAAGCCGTCAAGATATTGCAATCGCTGTATGGGGATCGAATTCGCGATATCACCGTTTTGACGGACAAAGCCGCGCCGGTCATTTACGTGGTGACCGATCGCGGAAACATTCCGATCATGGCGCTCGGCGACGGCATCGCCTGCCTCGTACGCATCGTCCTCGAATTGGCCATTGCCCCTCATGGCCTGGTTCTTCTCGAAGAACCCGAGATACATCAAAGCCCTCGCATGATCATGAGTCTCGCGGAGATCATTTGGGCCGCCGTGGATCGTGGAGTTCAGGTCGTCGCGAGCACGCACAGCTTGGCGTTCATCAATGCCCTTTTGAAATACGCTCCGGCCTGGGCTCGCGGTGATTTGAACATCCTCGGCCTTTCCTTGCACAAAGGCCTGCTCACGTCGCAACGTTTGTCCACCTACGACGTCGAAGCATTACGTCAGGAACTCGAAGCTGCGCTTGGTTGATTGGCCCACGCAATCGGCAGTCACGGCAATGCATTGCGAATCTGCGTCGCGACGGCGGCCATTTCCTCATCCGACGCATATTTGACTCGCGGCCAGAAGAAACCGCGCAATCCATCTTTCTTGCGGCGAGGAACGACGTGGACGTGTAAATGCGGCACGCTTTGGCTGATCTTGTTGTTCATTGCGACAAACGTGCCTTCGGCGCCGAGGCCCGATTCGACGGCGGTCGCAATACGTTGCGCCGCTGAAAAAAGCGGTTCGAGCAAGTCTCGAGGGACTTCAGGCAGCGTTCGGATGTGAAGGCGAGGAACGACCAAGCAATGGCCGTGAAAAATCGGACTGCGATCGAGAAACGCTACGACATGCGGTTCGTCGAGGACGACGTGCGCGGCCAATTCACCCCGCACGATTTGGCAAAACACACACGTCGCATTCGCCCCGCCCCCCATACGCGCTCCAACTTCAATTGCGGCGATATTCGACTTTCCGCGACGCCATGCCGGATTTCATGAACATCTCGAAAGCTTCTTTTTCGAGCAACGGATGAACGCCTTTGGGCGAAACACCGGCCGGATTCTTTTTCTTCGTAATGAACGACGCGAGGTATTGCATATTCAATCCGGACAACGTGCGCAACGTCGCCTTCATCTTCTTCGAGTCGTTTGTCCAGGCATACGCGAACGCGCGGGATCGCAAGAGCTGAGGCTTGATCTCGGTAAACGTCTCGTCGTTGACGTCCAACGTTTCGAGCAGCTCGACGGCTTTCTTCGCCTGGCCTCCTCGGGCCCAAGCTTCACCGACGATCGCCGCAATCATCGCGCGGCCCTTCGCTTCCTTGTGCCGACTCAAATCCACCTTGTCCACGAGCTCCTTGGCCGCTTCGGTCTCGCCAAAGATGAGGTGAATCATGGCCCGCTGAGCCCGAGCTTCATCGGCCACCGGCGGCATGACCTTGTCGAGCTTGATGCTTTCGAGCGTTGCCAACGCTTTGCGCGGATCTTCCTGCATTTCGATCTGCGCTCGCGCAAACACCGCGGCCGGATCGTCCTTGCCAAACTCGCTCTCGAGCTTCTGCAAGGCGTCCTTGCGCGCCTCCGGCGTGTCGGCGGACTTCACGAGGTTCGCGACGGTACGTGACTTTTGCGCATACCGCAGGACCCACACCACGAGCGCGGCGACACCGAGCGTCACGACCAACGCAACGACTTTGGGAATCCACCCGTCGAGGATCAGCGCGATGACCCACACGATCGCCAGCGGAATGCCCACGCGCACCGCCAGCTTCTTCGGCTCGAGCATCGCGAGCGGATCGGTCGCTGCGGCGGCCTGTTTTTCACGTGCCGACGCAAGGAGCGCTTCGCGGGAATCCTTGGCGCTCGCGGCCGGTTTGTCCACGGCGGCCTTCGGTTTGTCCGAACCGGCTTTGGGTTTCGCTGCCGAGGACGCGGGTTTGTCAGAAGCCGCTGCGGCCTTCGGTTTGTCGGCGTTCTTCGGCTTGTCGGCGGAACTGTTCTTCGGTTTGTCGCTCGTCTTCAAAGCGACGGCTTCATATCACGCGTCGAGGCGAAAGACCCGAATCTAGCCGGTCGCATTTGCTTCCCCGCCCGAGCTGCCCACCGGAGGGTCTTTGGGCTTGGACGTTTTCGGCGGAACCGTCGTCGTCGGATCCGACAACCCGAGCGTCGACTGTCGGAACTGCAGGAAGATCGTTTGGATGATCGACATGCACGGGACAGCAAAGAGAGCGCCCGTGATCTGGAAGAAGTGTTCTCCCACGAGCAGCGAGAAAACCACGAGCACCGGGTGAATTTTCGCCGAATCGCCGATGATCTTCGGGTTCAGGAAGTTCGCTTCGAGCTGATGAATGCCCACGATCCAGGCCAGCACGCCGAGCGCGACCGCAGGCGACTGCGTGAGGCCGATCGCGACCGCGGGGACCGAACTCAGGATCGAACCGAAGATCGGAATCAGCGACATCACCGCCGCCAAGATCGACAAGATCGGCCAGTACTTGAGGTCGAACAACCAAAAACCGATCGCCGAGAGCACGCCGTTGACGGCACAAATGAGCAGTTGTCCCCGAACGACCCCGGACAAACCTCGATCCAACCGGCGCAAAAATCGATCGAACGAGCTGCGATCCTCAGGCCGCCACAGTTCCCGGAAAAACTCGATGATGCGCTCGTGCGTGAGCATGATGTAGCCCGCGAGCATGAGCGTCATGAAGAGGTTGAAGATGCCGCGCGAGATCGCGTTGGCGACGGCTTGGCCGATCTTCAAGAAGAGCCCGGCGTTTTCACGCAAGTACGTGACGGATTTGTCGAAGCCCTGACGGAGCACCTTCGCCGACGAGAGCGGCTGTTTCTCTTCGTTGACGATGCGCCAAGTGCCGTGATCGAGCTCGCGGACACGCAAGTCATCGCTGACGTGAACGTCGAACGAGCCATCGTCGCGTTTGACGATGCGCAGCGGCGGACGAGGTTCTTTCTTGGTCTCGGGGACGTCGGCCGCCGCATCGGAGGTTTCTTCGGACGGAGTTTGTCCGGTCCAGCGGTTGATGCGCTGATCGATCGCCGGCAGCCATTCGTTGCGGACCTTGAGGTTGAAGTTGGGCCACTCCGCCGCCGCTGCTTTGCCTTCGGCCATGAGGCGCGGGACGATGGCCCCGACAAACCCACCGATCACGCCGAGCGTGATGGCGTAAACGAGCAGGATCGCAGCCCAGCGAGGTACACGTCGGCGCTCCACGCGCAACACCGCGGGCGTGAGCACGTACGCCACGACGAGCGCCAGGACAAACGGCAGCATCACCGCTTGTGCCGCGATGCAAATCGAGATCGCGCCGATGGCGCTCACGGCCAAGAACACGCGCCTCGCCGTCGGGCGATTCACCGCCGCGCTTTGCGTATCAGGGGACTCGCCGGTCGTTGCTTTGTCTTCCAAAGATCAGCCCTCGCGTTCCGAAGAAGTGTTGTCGCCACGCGGCAAACGTACGTCGGGAAGATCCGCAAAAAACGAACGCAAAAAGTCGCATGTGGCGTCGAGTGCTTGCGGCACGACGCGCGTGTCCGCAAGGACCGGCATGAAGTTCGTGTCGCCATTCCATCGCGGAACAACGTGAACATGCAGATGCTCCGCAATCCCCGCTCCAGCCGCCGCTCCAAGATTCAATCCCACGTTGAGTCCGTCTGGACGAACAGCCTTACGAAGCCGTACGGTCGTTTCTCGGACGAGGTCAAAAAGGGCGTGATGCGCATCGGGTGAAAGCTCTTCGAGCGAGCTGACGTGGGCGTGCGGGACGACGAGCAGGTGGCCTGCGGTGAAGGGGTAGCGGTTCATGATGACAAACGCGTGCGGGGTATCGGCCACGACAAACCGCGTTCGCAAATCGTCCGGATCGGCGTTTTCCACGTGACAGAAGACGCAGGGGCCGCCCTTTTTCGCGAGCAGATACTCCATGCGCCACGGCGCCCACAACGGATGTCCCATTGAATCGGCCACGCTAGCATCGCTGCGCGAAAGAATCGATCAGCGCGGCGCCGGAACGGTTTTGCGCGATGCGGTAACCGGAGCGAACGCAGCATCGAGCGCCATCGCGAGACCAACACCGACGCCGGTGCCGAACACGTCCCACACGAAGTCTTTCCATGACGGCGTGCCAAACCCGACGGCGTCGAGAACTTCCTTCGAATAACCCGCACCAAGCGCGATGGTGGCGCCAAGGACCGCGCGGTGCTTGTACCCATCGAAGACGATCGCGGACAAACCATAACCCGATGCCGCAAGGGCCGCGGACACGGTGAAGTGCTTGGCCTTGTCGGCGCCGAAAAAAGGATCGACCGGAGGCTCGGCGCGAGCGGGGAGGGCGGTTGTGCAGGCGAGGGCGACGAGGGCGAAGGCGAGAGATCGTTTCACCCGACCAATGTAGCGCGTTGGGACGCGACAAACGAAAAAGGGACGCTTTTCAGCGTCCCTTTTCATGGTGACGAATCACATCGACGGCGACGAACCGTCGATGCGTCCCATCAGCCTTCTTCTTTTTGCTTGCCCTTGAGGTCGAGCTTGCCGGCGAGCTTCTCGCGGATGAGATCGCCGACCGTTCCCGGTGCGGCCTTGTCCTCTTCCGGAGCAGCGGCCGTCGTGCCGCCCTTTTGCTTCTTCGGACGTTCGGCCGGTTGCGGCTTCTCGACGCCGACGTTCTTCATCGTGGCGAAGAGACGTCGTTCGACCGTGTCGATCGAGGAGATCTCGACCTTGATCAAGTCGCCGACTTTGATCTTCGTGCCCTCGGCTTCGACGATGTCGGCCGTGTTCACGAGAGCTTCGACGCCTTCGCGCAAGCGCACGAAGTCACCGTATTCGACGATGCTGATCACTGCGGCTTCTTCGATCACGCGACCCGGGGCAAACTCGTTGAGGATCGTCGGCCACGGATCATCCCAGAGCTGCTTGATGCCGAGCGAAACCTTCTTCTCGTCGTGGTTGATCGAGAGGATGATCGCTTCGACGTCGTCGCCCTTGTGGTAGAGGTCGCTCGGGTTGTTGACCCGCGCGGTCCACGACAAGTCGCTCTTGTGCACCATGCCGTCGACGCCTTCTTCGATTCCCACGAAGACGCCGTAGTCCGTGAGCGATCGGACCTTGCCCGCGATCTTGTCGCCGGGGTGGTACTTGTCCGTGAAGAGCATCCACGGATCGGGCTCGAGTTGCTTGAGACCGAGGCTGATGCGCTTGGCACGAGCGTCGACTTCGAGCACCTGGCACTCGATGTCTTGCGCCACGTCGAGGAGCTTCGAGGGGTGCTTGACCTTCTTGGTCCAGCTCATCTCGCTCACGTGAATGAGACCCTCGACACCGGGTTCCAATTCGACGAACGCGCCGTAGTCCGTGATCGACATGACCTTGCCGCGGACCTTCTTGCCGGCCGGGTAGGCTTCTTCGGCGTGGTTCCACGGATCTTCTTGGGTTTGTTTGAGGCCCAAGGAAACGCGCTCGGTCTCGGGGTTGTACTTGAGAACCTTGACCGTGACTTCGTCGCCGACGTTGAAGACTTCGTTGGGGTGATTGACGCGACCCCAGCTCATGTCGGTGATGTGCAGCAAGCCATCGATGCCGCCGAGATCGACGAATGCGCCGTACTCGGTGATGTTCTTGATCGTGCCCTTGACGGTCATGCCCTCGGTGAGGGTTTCGAGCGTCTTTTGCTTCATCTCGTCGCGTTCGCGTTCGAGGAGCACGCGGCGGGAAAGGACGATGTTTCCGCGCTTCTTGTTGAACTTGATGACCTTGAACTTGTAGGTTTGTCCGATCAGTTTGTCCAAGTTGCGAATCGGACGGAGGTCAACCTGCGAGCCGGGCAAGAAGGCTTTGACGCCGCCGCGGATCGTCACGGACAAACCGCCCTTGACGCGCTGGCTGATCGTTCCTTCGATGAGCTCGTCCGCTTCGCAAGCGTTCGAGATCTCATCCCACACCTTCATCTTGTCGGCTTTTTCTTTGGACAAGGTGACGAGGCCGTCGTCGTTCTCGCGGCTCTCGATGTAGACGTCCACCTTGTCGCCGGCCTTGACCGTGGTCTGGCCCGTGGCATCCGCGAACTCTCGGAGCGGGATGACTCCTTCGCTCTTACCGCCAATGTCGACCACCACCGAGTCACGGCCGACCTGCACGACCGTTCCCGCGATGATCTCGCCTTCGCGCGCGAAATCCGATTCAACACGCTGTTCGAAAAGCGCAGCGAAGCTCTCTCCGAAGTCTGATCCTGTCATCTCCACGTTCGCGTTACTTCCCATGTGGTTTGTTCAAACCTGCCTTCCATTGGATTTCCCCGTGCAGAACCGGCGAATTCGCGGGTGCGTGCAGCTCACCTCGAGCCGACCTTGGGCACACGTCGAGCATGGTTCCCGCACTGGGAGAGCGGTCCCTCTAGTCTGAGGCGCGGTGGTTGTCAACGTAGTCGACAAGCCCTGCATTCCGGCGTCTTTTCGAGGCCCCGCGATGGATCGTCGGTGATCCACTCGAGATTCTACGGCCGAGACGGCTCCGCAGCGCCGTTCACGCTTCCAATTGCCCGTAATCGTTCAGCTAATAACGCAGCACCCCGATCGAGACCTTCGTACGGCCAGGGCGCTCGCACCACCACCTGACCCCCATCGCGACTCACGACGGCTTGTTGCAGCGCTCCTTTTTCACCGAAGCGATCGGGTGCAAGCATCGTGAGAAGACGCAGATTCGCGAGCATCGACGTCAAACCCTTCTCGATCGCCGCCGTATCACCGCCTTCGGTCGGCTCGAGACGCATGACCACCTCGGGCGACATTCCGAGCGTAAACGATCCGGTTCCTTGACGAACCCCGCCGAACGCACTCGCGTCCGCGAACATGGCTCCCCCTTTGCCCAGGGCTTCCCACGCCGGTTTCGCCACGACGAACCTGACGGCCCCCTGCTCCGGCAACCCCGACTTCCAGCCCTCTTCCGATGCCGGCAGTGCGGTCATGACGATCGCTCGATCCGTTCCCACGACGATCGTTCCGTCGTCCGCCTGGCCGATCGCGATGTTTGGCCCGACCAACACGTCGTTCTCCAACCGAAATCCCTCCCAATGCTCCTGCCGTGCGACCTCGGCCAATCCCGAGACGAACTTGCCGCGGGAAATCTTGCCTCCGAACAACGCCACGACACTCTTGCCGTCCATCGTCGCAATGAGCATCTCGCGTATGTCCACCGGCAGCCGCACGCCCGTCTGTTCGTGGATTCGTTCGGCCAAAGGCACCTTCGTGAGCGACGGCTCTTTGGGTTTGTCTTCCAAGACCAGCGGCAACAAATGATTTCGTACGGGGCCAAATAAAATGAAGTCCGTGGGTTCAATACGGACAACGACGTTGCTCCCCGCAGGAACATGCGCCAACGCCGTGGGTTGGTAACGAAAAACCAACAACCACAGAACGACGGCCGCCGTAGCTCCCAGGACGAACATCGCGATGAAAGCCGCCACGAGTCCGCGCGTGGGAGACCGCTTCGGAGGCTCCGCCGCAGGCTGTGGAGCTTCGGGATCGCGCTGCGTTGGAGGAACGGGTTCTACCGCATCGACAAGCGTATCGGCCATCGAAGCGCAGGGTATGCAATCACAAGACCGAGTGCACGCTCATCCACGGATCACTGCTTCTTGGGCAACGGGACGATAGCCGCCGCAGGTGCAGGCGAACCGCCCTCACCGCCTTCGCCACCCTTGTCACCTTTCGGCTTGTCCAGCCGCGTCAGACCCAGCCCGCCTTGCGTCCTATCCCCACGCCGTTCTTGCACCATTGCTGCAAGTGCCGCCTTCGACCGACGTATTGTTTGATGAGGAGCATTTACCCGCGGCGTCGTATCCGTGTCCGGTGGGAACCACGATTCATCGGGAGTGTTGCTTGGACGAACCTGAGGAACGGTGACTTCGGATTTGAACTGGTCGTTCTCGAACTCGAACTCGATCTTCAACTCACCCTGGTCCGGAACTCCATATTCGATCGCATCCGTCAGTTCTTCCACCATCTGAACGTTTGCTTTCGAACTTGTTTGTCGCGGCAACCCCATCGCTCCGCTGAGGTCGAAGACGAGGTTCCCAAATAATCCCGCGAGATCTCCACCGTTTCCTGACCGAGCCGGCTCGTGACCGGCGCGGATGATCGAGACGCTTACGCGAACGCACGTGGGCGAACGATCGACAGCGTTTCCGTCATTGCTCATGGGTCACCCTGCCCATCATAGGGATGGTACGTCACGCATCAACGAGCTTCTGAAGCATTTCCAGCGGGACGAGCCACTTCACTCGGACGGCCTGCTCGATTCGTTCGACATGCATCTCCTCGAACAGCACCGCGTATCGACTGCCCTGTCCGCCTTCACGGAGCGCCTTCAAAAATCCTTCGAGCTTCGTACTCGCCGGGATCGATCCATTCGTCACTTCGATGTCCAGCTTCAGGCCCTCGTCGACCATCGTCACACTCGCCCGCGCACGATTGATCCCGCGCACGATCGACCCAATCGACGGAAATCTCCGCTCGAGTTGGGGAGGTAATCGCCGCCCGCGAACGTCGGCACTGAGCAAACCGTCAGCCGGAGGATCGCGTCGGTCCGGATCCGCTCCTCGCCGCAAGATGCGCTCCACTCCATCCGCCTCGACGCTCGATACGAACACGATCGTTCGTTCTCCAAGCAAATGGATCCGTGCGGTTGCGTTACGTGACAATGGTCCTCGCCGTTCGAACGTCTTCACGTCATCCGAGAAGGGTGGATCAAGCTTGTGGAAGACGATCGGATCCGGTCGCAGGTCCTCGACATCGCCTTCGATAATGAGGACGCGGTCGCCGGTGTCCATGTCGGCCAGACGTGTCCCGATCCAAACGACGCGAGCTCGTTCAATCGCTTTGGCGGCGAGTTCGTCTTGGCCATCGACCTCTGCGCCCACTCGCGCGGACAAACTTTGCGTCATGGGCCCGAGCGCCGCGCGCATACGCGCCAGATCGATCCGCAACACCGCGTCGAGATCGCCGGGAAGAAGCTCGGCCGCGTCGATGTGCCGGCGTTTGGGAGGCGTGGCTGCTCGTGGTGCCGCGTTCGAGGCACAAGCCAGGTTCGATACGGCCAAACCCAGGATGCTCAAGATCGCACGGCGGCCGATCTTCGTCACGGCGGCAGCATCAGACTGGAACGCGTTCACGCGCTTCGACGACACGAGCCATCTCCTCGACGACATCATTCACGTCTCGGTGACTCGAGTCGACCAGGATGGCGTCCTCGGCTTGCTTCAATGGAGCGACGGCCCGTTCCGTATCGGCTTTGTCTCGGCGTTCGACATCCGCGAGCGTGGCTTCGAATGAATCGGCTTTGCCGCGATCCACGAGCTCGTCGTAACGACGACGGGCGCGGATCTCCGCGGAAGCGGTCAGGAAAAACTTCGCTTCGGCGTCGGGAAACACGACGGTCCCGATGTCCCTTCCTTCGAGCACCACGCCTCCGGCGATTCCTTCACGGCGCTGCATGTCGAGCAGCGCCGCGCGCACGGATGGATACGACGACACGCGGCTCGCTCCCAAACTCACATCCGGCGCACGAATCGCCAGAGAGACATCCTCACCGTCGAGGTGAATCTGCATGCCCGCTCCACCGATTCGTTTGATCACCAAGCGATGTCGGGCCACCAGATCTTCGGCAACGAGTTCGACGTTCGGCGCATCGTCCCAAGCCACCGCCGCACGTTGAGCCGCCAGCGCGACCGTTCGATACAGCGCGCCCGTGTCGAGCAAGAGGTACCCGAGACGTTCCGCAAGCAAGCGAGCCACGGTGCTCTTGCCGGCTCCCGCCGGACCGTCGATTGCGACTCGTACTTTTCGACGAACCATCCCACTCACGCCGCACCTCTCGATTGCTCCACATCCACACGCGCACCCAAAGCTCGGAGCGTTCCGACAAACCTCGGAAAACTCGTTCCGATATTGTCCACGTCGCGCACGCGACACGGACCATCGGCACACAGACTCAACACCGCCGAGGCCATCGCGATCCGATGATCTCCTTCGCTCGACACTTCGGCTCGTTGCAGAGGTTTGTCCGGTATCCCTTCCACGATCATCCCGTCCGGTCGCTCTTCACAGTTCACGCCGAAGGCGCGGAGCACGCGCGCCATCGTGGCGATGCGATCGCTCTCTTTCACGCGCAGCTCCGTGGCATCTTCGATGGTCGTGATGCCTTTGGCTCGAGCCGCCAGGGCACAAAGGATCGGAACTTCATCGATGGCTCGGGCCACGAGTTCTCCGCCGAGCCGTCCGCCGGAAATGTTCGACCCCATCGCGTGTAGATGACCGACCGGTTCACCCAGTTCTTCTCCATGAGGCTCGATCGCGATCGATGCGCCCATGTCGCGGAGCACTTCATACAAGCCCGTCCGCGTTGGGTTTGTCCCGACGCGACGCACCGTGACGCGGCTGTTGGGGATCATGATCGCCGCGGCGATGAGAAACGCAGCCGACGATGGGTCGCCCGGAACCGTGATGGAAAAAGGCGGGAGTTTGCCCGAGAACGTGGCGCCATCGAGCTGGATCATCGGACCGATCGTTTCCAGAGGAACGCCCAGAGCCAGGAGAAACCGCTCGGTGTGATCGCGGGAGACTTGGGGCTCGCGAACGTAGGTCGATCCGTCGGACCACAAGCCCGACAAAAGGATCGCGCTCTTCACTTGCGCGCTCGCGATGGGCATCTCGTATTCGAGCGTTGAAAGCACGTGCGGTTTGGGCAGCGGACCGATCTCGAGCGGCGCCGTGATTTCTCCGACGCGACGTGGATCGAGGCGACCTTCGATCCGTGCTCCACGTTGGCGCAACGGTCGCGCGACTCGCTCCATCGGACGACGTGACAGCGATGCATCTCCCACGAGCGTTGTTCGAAAACGCTGCGCGGCGAGCACACCGCACAGAAGACGCATCGTCGTGCCCGAGTTGCCGCAATCGATGGGTTGCGACGGTGCTTTCAAGCCGTCGAGCCCGACGCCGGAGATGACGAGCGTGTCCGGTGAATCGACGGGTTTGTCCACCTGAACTCCCATCGCTTGGAGAGCGGCCAAGGTCGACAGGTTGTCTGCGCCGAGCGTTCCTCCTCGAACCTCGCAACGGCCTTCGGTCAATCCGGCGAAGAGAATGGCGCGATGCGCGATGCTCTTGTCACCAGGCACGGGAACGCTGCCCATGAGCGGGCGTTCGGAAGGAAAGACGACGAGATCAGTCACGCCAAGGGCTCTAGCAGAACGGGAGCGAGATTCGAAACGAGGAAGCTCAAGTCCACGCACCCTGGGCATTCGGATCCGGACGTACGTCGTTCAGCACGGAGCGAGCGCGTGACGAATCTTCGAGGATTTGTGCTCGAAGCGCATCGAAGCTCGCGAAACGTCTTTCCGGTCGGAGGTGTTTCACGAGGTGCACGCGGATGCGAGCGCCGTAGAGATCTCCTTCGAAGTCGAACAAATGCACTTCGAGTCGCGGACGAGTTGCCGAGGAATCGACGGTTGGTCGGAGGCCCAGGTTGGCGACGCCTTTTCCAAGCATGACGTTGTTGTTCTCGTGTTCGTCGCCGAGTTTGTCCACGACGACCGCCATCACGCCGAACGGAGGCAACGCTTCGGGCATGTCGAGGACGTTTGCGGTGGGAAAACCGATCGTCCTGCCGCGTTTGTCCCCGTGTACCACCGTGCCCGAGAGCGCATGCGGGCGACCGAGGAGTGTCGTGGCGACATCGAGTCGTCCATCGGCGATCTCGCAGCGCACGCGTGATGACGACCAAGCGCCGTGTTCATCGCCGACGAGCGCGTGGGATCGGGTTTCGAACCCGAAGTCCCGACCAAGGCGTGACAGTTCGTCGAAGTCGCCGGCTCGTTTGGCTCCGAAGCGAAAGTTTTTCCCGACCATCACGATGCGTGCGCCGAGCGGAACCAGCACATTGGCGGCGAATTCGCGTGGGTTTTGCGCGGCAAACCGTTGGTCGAAAGGAACGACGTGGACATGACCTCCCTGCATGGCTCGTTCGCAGAGTCGTTTTTTGCGTTCGAGGGGAGTGAGCAGAGGAGGGGCGTTGTGTCCGAGGACTTTGGCCGGATGGGGATCGAAGGTGAGGACGATGGGTTCGAGTTGTCGCGAACGGGCGAGAGCAGCGGCTTCAGCGAGCACGGCTTGATGTCCGCGATGAACACCGTCGAAGTTGCCGATGGCGATGAGGCGGGCTGGTTTTTCTTGTTCGTCCACGAAGCGATCCTCAGTCGCGTACGTAATCAACACGGCCGCAAAGCGCAAAGCTTGAACCGCGCCAAACGTGATCGAAAGAATGAGCCTTGACGGTCCCGGGGATGACTGCTAGTTCCGCGCCGCCGTTCACACCCCGGCTAAGGAGGCTGCGCCGGTGAAAAAGGTGAGCATCTTCTCGGGAAACGCGAGTTCCGCGTTGGCCCAAGAGATCTGTCAAGCGCTGGAGCTATCGGTTGGCAAATCGCGTGTCTCCCGGTTTTCCGATGGAGAGACGTTTTGCGTCATTCAGGAGAACGTTCGCGGCGTGGATACCTACGTCGTGCAATCCACGTGTTCTCCTGTGAATGACAACGTCATGGAGCTGCTCATCATGGTGGACGCGCTCCGCCGTGCATCGGCAGGATCGATCACGGCCGTGATTCCGTATTACGGATACGCACGGCAGGATCGCAAGGTCGCTCCACGTACGCCCATCACGGCCAAACTCGTGGCTGATCTTCTGCAAGCTGCGGGGGTTGATCGCGTGGTCGCGATCGACCTTCATGCCGGACAAATCCAAGGGTTTTTCAACATTCCCTTTGATCACTTGTTCGCCATGCCCGCGTTGCTCGAGTACTTGCGTGAGCACTACGCCCACGATGTCGTCATCGTTTCTCCTGATGCGGGAGGCGTCGAGCGGGCTCGCGCATTCTCCAAGCGTCTCGGTGGAACGCTCGCGATCATCGACAAGCGTCGTGAACGCGCGAACGAGAGCGAGGTCATGAACATCATCGGTGAAGTCGAAGGCCGAAAGTGTTTGCTTCTCGACGACATCATCGACACCGCCGGAACGCTGGTGAATGCGGCGAACGCGCTCGTGAAAGCGGGAGCGAAGAGTGTCGCTGCGTGTGCTTCGCATCCGGTGCTTTCCGGACCTGCGGTGACGCGGATCAAAGAATCCGCAATCACCGAGGTTGTCGTATCGAACTCCATCCCGTTGTCCGAAGAAGCGAAGGCCTCGGGGAAGTTCAAAGTCATCAGCGTTGCTCGCCTGCTCGCCGAGGCGATTCGCAGAATTCACCACTCGGACTCGGTAAGTTCGCTGTTCGTTTAACCTTCTAACCCCAGCGGCTGTACGTACGTCCAGTCGCCCGAATGCAGTGCTCGCACGGAAAAGCGCACCGCTTGCTCCAAACTCTGCTATAGCGCCGCGTCTCGGATTTCGGAGAGTCGTCCCATGATGGAAATCATCAAGCTCAGCGCCACCAATCGTCCCGACAGCGGAAAGAGCCCCTCGAGTCGTCTTCGCCGCACCGGTCAGATCCCCGCCGTTTGTTACGGCAAAGGCCTCGCGGCGTTCTCTGTCGCGGTTGCTCCCAAAGAACTGCTCACGATCCTCAAGTCGCCGCACGGGAAAAACTCCGTCATCGAGTTGAACGTTCAGAATGCGCAGACCTACACCGTCATGGTGCGTGACTTCGGGTATCACCCGATCTCGCGTGACTTGCTCCACGCCGACTTCTTGCAGGTCAAACTTGATCAACCGGTCGATGTCGAGATCCCGGTGAACTGCACGGGCAAGGCCAAGGGTTTGGTTGCCGGCGGCATCTTGCAGCAGATCTTCCGTACGTTGCCGATTCGTTGTTTGCCCGAGAAGATCCCGGTCATGGTCGAGATCGACGTCACGGAGCTCGACCTCGGCGACACCATCAAGGCTGGTCAGGTCAAACTCCCCGACGGCGTGAAGGTGCGTTTGCCCGAGGATCAAACGGTCGTCGTCATCGCGATTCCGGAGAAGGGTGAAGAAGTTCCCGCCGGTGCTCCGGGTGCTGCGGCAGCGGCGGCGCCTGCGGCCGGTGCGAAGGCGGCGGCGCCTGCGGCCGGTGCGAAGGCGGCGGCGCCTGCGGCCGGTGCGAAGGCGGCAGCTCCTGCGGCCGGTGCAAAAGCAGCGGCTCCGGCAGCGAAGCCCGCGGCGAAGAAGTAGTTCGACCTCGAAGGAATCACGCTCGCACCGCGTTTTTCCTTCCGCACCTCCCTCCTCATGTATCTCGTCGTCGGCCTCGGCAATCCGGGGAAAAACTACGCATCTCATCGGCACAACGTCGGCTTCATGGTCGTCGAAGACGTGGCTTCACGCGTGCGTGCCGATGCGTTTCGCGAAAAGTTCTCCGGCATGATTGCTCGAGCGTCGCTTGGTGACGAACCGGCGTATTTGCTCGAGCCGCAGACGTACATGAACGAATCGGGTCGATCGGTGCAGCCGGCGATGGCGTTTCACAAGATTGGCCCGCCAAACCTCATCGTCGTGCACGATGAACTCGACCTGCCGTTTGGCGAAGTTCGGTTGAAGGTGGGTGGAGGGCATGCCGGGCACAACGGCTTGCGCTCGATCATGGCTCACGTCGGTACGGGAGACTTCATTCGCTTGCGGGTGGGGATTGGTCGACCGCCGGTCGGGTTCGGAGGGGACGTGGCGGGATACGTCTTGTCGTCGTTCGACTCGGTCGAACGAGCGAAGTTGCCAGACATCTTGAAGCAGGCGACGGAAACTGTGCTAGAAGTCGCGGCTCGCGGTGTCAGTGCCGCGATGAACGTTCGAAATGCCCGGCCGAAAGCCGGGAAAAAACAAGCGAAAGAAAAAGGTGTGGATGATTCATCCGCACCGGCTCCGTCACCGGGACAAACTGTTTCGGTGGTGAACGAATCCAAAGGGACTCGAAGGGAAACCTGACGGTTGTGATGGCTTCGAGGTTCTTTCGCACGAACGGCCGGGTGGTTTGTCGTGAGGCACCGCCGCCAAACCGTTCGTCCTCGCTCCGAGGCTCACGCACTCGGGGCCACAGTCCAAGAGGAGCAGCATGAGTCGATTGGTTACGGCGCCGAATCGCGCCAGAGAATACGAAACGATTTACATCATGAAACCGGACGTCGATGCCGACACAGCCGAGCGTGTCGGGTCGCGTTTGTCCGAGGTCATCGGTCGTGAGAACGGCCGTTTGACCAAGGTCGAGACCTGGGGTCGTCGCCGTTTGTCCTACGACATTCGCAAGCAACGCCGCGGCGTCTACGTCTACTTGAAGTACCTCGGCAACGGTCGCGTCGTCTCCGAAGTCGAACGCAACCTTCGCTTGCTCGACGGCGTCATCAAGTACCAAACCGTTCTCGTTCGTAACGACGTCGAGCTCGGTGCGGTCGAAGTGGCGGCCGACGACGTGAAGTTCGAGCGTGTCGAGCTTCCGCCGCTCGAGGAAGAGCGTGACGATTCGCGTGAGCGCCAATTGGGCCTCATCGAGCCCGAGCGTCGCCAAGAGCGCAGCTCCGAAGTTCCGATGTCGGACGAGCTCGACGATCTCGATGGCGATGGTGACATGGGTGGCGACGAGGACGAGGGAGCCTGAGCATGAATTCGCGAGGAATGGATTCCGGACGCAACATCGATATGGACGATCGCGATTTTGCGCGAACGCCCGACCTCAATGCCGACGCTCCCGGACGTCGCCGCACGGGTCGCAAGCGGGTTTGTCGCTACTGCGCCGATAAGGCGCTCGTGATCGACTACAAGGATCCCCAAGCCTTGAAGTACTTCATCTCCGAGCGCGGCAAGGTTGTTCCGCGTCGCATCAGCGGCAACTGCGCTCTTCATCAACGCAAAGTCACGCTCGCGATCAAGCGCGCGCGCAACATTGCGTTGCTCCCGTTCACCGTCACGGCATAAGGAGCGCGACGTCATGGCTAACTACATTCGCGTCGTCCTCACCGAGGAACTTCCCAACGTCGGCAAGAGCGGCGAACTCGTTCGCGTTCGTCCCGGCTATGCTCGCAACTTTCTGATCCCGCGTGGACTTGCCGTCGGCGCAACGGAGCAGAACGTGGCGCGCATCGAACATGAAAAGCGCGTCGCCGAAGTTCGTGCGGCCAAGACCAAGAAGGCGGCCGAAGAGCTCTCGCAGAAGCTCCAAGGCGTCAAAGTCACGGTCCACAAGCCCGTCGGCGAAGGCGATCGTCTCTACGGTTCGGTCACCGCTCGCGACATCGAAGAAGCTCTTGCAGCCCAAGGCTTCGCCGTTGATCGTCGTCGGATCTCCGTCGAAACGATCAAGTCGCTCGGCACCTACCAAGTTCCCATTCGCCTCGCCACGAGCGTCACGGCGAATGTCGAATTGACGGTCGCCGCCAAGGCCTGATTCGTCGACGCATTGTCGAGAAAAACGCGCGGTCTCGAAAGAGGCTGCGCGTTTGCTTTTTGTATTTGCTGCAAAATGATCGGACAAACCTATTTCAAATCGGTCATGACGACCGAATCCGTCGACGATGTTTGAACAGACGCACCAATCGAGACTAATTCGCTGCGGCAAAATTGAACCCGAGACGATGGATGTACTTTGCCGGCGTGGCCGGAACGGCACGTCGCGGTGGTTGCCCCGGCGATGCAAGGCAGGTATCCTGCGATGGTGACGTCATGAACAAGATGCAGCTCGAACGCGGACATCAATTCACATTCACGAGCGCCTCGACGTTGCTCTTTGCGTTGTTTTTCTCCGCCGTCGGCTGTTCGTCATCCAAGCCGGTTGAGCAGGTAAAACCACCCGTCGTCACGGTCATTCCGTCCTCGACCGTCGCCGCTCCGCCCATTCCAGAACCTACGCCGGCCGAGCGA
>WBZU01001480.1_pt1 | contig 17626 bp, 15 predicted proteins | sample 5204311 | NCBI WGS metagenome assembly WBZU01 (sample SAMN12344359, study PRJNA552823) | activated sludge metagenome | biome: Activated sludge suspended growth; feature: Nitrification reactor; material: Wastewater; isolation source: activated sludge from nitrification reactor of wastewater... | reverse complement strand
AGCACCGGCCTCTGCCATCCCGCAAGGCGCAGCCGGGCGAAGCGCTGATGGCATGAAATGCGAAAGAAGACGGCGGGCCTCCACCACAAGGCCCGCCGTCTTTTTTGATCGCCCACAGTCGGCAGCACATCGCTCGGAGCAGATTGGCGTATTTTTTGCACTACGTAGGCCCTCTATTGATGTGAGGAGGGGCAACGGCCCGATGCAGTTTGGTACACGAAGCGTTTCAGAAGACACCATAATGGAGGATATTCGATGATCAGCACATCTCAGCGATGGTTGATGGTATTTTCGGCAGCAGCCTTCAGCTTGCTGCTCATGATCGCCGGCGCCGGCAATGCCAGCGCAGCCGGCGTTGCACCGCAGGAGTCACGGACTTCAACCATTGAACAGGCAGATGCCAGCAGCGGCGGTGATCGGCCGTCGTTCTATGGTATCGTCAAGAGCATGCCGGAAGGCGGCACTGTTGGCGAGTGGATGATCGGCGACCAGACAGTGATTGCCGATGCCCAGACGCAGTTCCAGCAGATGGCCGGCCCGCTCGCGGTTGACGGCTGCGCCAAGGTCAAGTTGGTGGCCGAAGGCTCGAACATCGCCCACGAAATCGAGTCGGAAAACATGTCTGACTGCACTGGCGGCGGTGGCGACGACGGTCACGACGACGGCAGCGAAGTCTACGGCATTGTCGAAATCATGCCCATGAGCGGCACGGTCGGCATCTGGACCGTCAGCACGAAAGAATACACCGTCACCGAGCAGTCCGAGCTGAAGACCGAATATGGCGCCTTTGACGTGGGTTCTTGCGTCAAGATCCACCTGGTCCTCGGCACGACCGACACCGTACGCGAAATGGAAACCGAGCGGGCCTACAAGTGCTCCGGCGGCGATGACGGCAGCGACGACGGCGGTATTCCCAGCGTCGGTAAGGGTGAGATCTATGGCGAGCTGATGTCCTTCCCGGACCCGGCGAGCGGTTCCCTGGCTGGGACATGGGTCGTCGGCACACTGACCTTCTCGGCGACCGAGAGCACCGAATTCAGCACCAAGAACGGCCCCTTCGTGGTCGGCGGTATCGTCAAGGTCGAGTTCCGCATCCTGGAAGATGGCACGTTCCTCGCCCGCGAAATCAAGACGGCGATGGCCAAGCACGAGGATGACGACGATGACCACGACAGCGACCATAGCGAAGGTCATGCGTTTGGCATGATCGAGCAGTTGCCGGAGAGTGGCTTGATCGGCACGTGGATTGTGGCCGGCGTCGAATACAGCGTCACCGAGCGCACCAAGTTGCACGAAGAGCATGGCACCTTCGCCATCAGCGAGACCGTCAAGATCGAGTTCAAGGTCGACAGCAACGGCGTTCGCGTCGCCAAGGAAGTCGAACTCAAGAGCAAGAGCGGCCACGAAAACGAAGATGCCAAGTTCGTCGGCTTCATCGACAGCATGCCTGAGACCGGCTTTGTCGGGCCATGGGTTGTGAACGGCGAGACGTTCAGCGGCACGCTGCAGAGCAAGTTCAAGGAAGACCATGGCAGCTTTGCCGTCGGTGCCTACGTAAAGGTCGAGTACAAGACCGTCGACGGCGTCAACGTCATCCACGAGATGGAGACCGAAGTGCCGCCAGGCGCCGGCAGCGACGACACCGTGGGCGAGATCGAGAGCATGGACGACAACCCCACAGCCGCAGCCGTCAGCGTCAACGCCACGTGGGTTGTGGGCGGCAAGAGCTTCGTCGTGACCCCCTCCACGCGGGTGAGCGGCGGGCTGACGACCTCGGACACGGTCTGGGTCAACAGCTATACGGCGGCCGATGGCAGCCAGGTGGCGACCCGTATCGCCGGCGTCACGCTCGACAATTCGATCTTCCTGCCGGTCATGCGCCGCTAAGATGACATCCGAGTAGACAAGAATGGGGAGCCGGTCGCCGGCTCCCCATTTTCTTTTGATGTCCTTACGGTGCGCAACCCGTCGCACCGGTCCGGCCTAAGCGGCAGCCAGCCATGCCTCGATTTGCGGCCTGGTTTCACCCCAATTGACGTGTACGATGCCGGCCATCCCCACCTGGCGCGCCGCCTCTACATTGCCGGCCAGGTCGTCGATGTAGAGCACATCGCCGGCAGCCGCATTCAGTAGCTCAAGCGCCAGTTCAAAGATCTCCGGGTCCGGTTTGAGCAAATGGACCTCATTGCTCATCATCACCAGCTCGAACTCAGCAATCTCCGGCACATGGCCGTCCAGCCAGGAAACGTGAATGGCGTTGGTGTTGCTGATGGCGCCGACCTGTATCTGCGGCCGCGCTTGTAGCGCCAGCGCGTAGCCAAGCGCGTCATCGTCGCGGGCCAGGCCGGCGCAGAACGCCTGCGCAAAACTTTCGGCGTCAAGTGCCCGGTCCAGGTGTCGATTAAGCGTCGACAGCATGTCCGCCGAAGTAAGCAATCCCAGGCCAAAATCCATTCCCACCGTTGCGAAGATGGTTTGGACGGCTTCTGGGCCAACGCCGTAGCACGACGCAAGCGCATCAATCGTAACGTCGTGCTGATAGGCTACGAGTACATTGCCGAGATCAAATAGAATCGAGCGCATGGAGTTCAACTGCCGCTGAGGGCGATCGCCAAAACGATCAGAAAGCCGGTCAACCCGACGAGGAAAGTCATGAGGCCAAAGAAGAAGCGGATTCGAAAACCGGCGTGTTGTACGGCAGGCTGCTCAACAGAGGCGGTAAACGAGGCGTCCAATGGGCTGCGATAGAATGGGTTGCGGCGCTGCGACATGGAATGGCCCCATTTTTCTGCATTGCGAGTGGATTTTTGGCCAGAACGCAGGAATGCTCTACCTCGCAGTATAGAAGTAGCCATCGCCCGCGTCAACCGACGAAGCGCCTACGCCGACGAGCCGAAGTGAGGAGCGACAACGGCAAACCGCCAAGGTTTGTACCTGATATCGTTTGCAGAAGTGAACCTGCTTCATGTATTCTATTGCATGTATGGGGTAGATGGTTCGCTTCCATGAACGGCCGTAGCCAAGCACCAAATGCTGCGGCGACATCATCACATACGCCACGCAACCCTTCATCTCTGCCGCGCGTTGCGACGGGCGCCGATGTGATACGGGCCTTTCAGATGGTTCGACATTGCAGATTCGCCGACAAAGACGTGGAGTGGACGACAGGGTTGCCCTGGTCAAACGGTAGCAAGCAATGAAGCTGGCCGCCCCATTTCCTCCGGGTCATAGTTGATCCACCCATTTCCGAGGACAGTCAATGCGAAAGATCGACCTGTGTCTGCGCTAGCACTCTGTCTGCTCCTTCTATTCTTGTCAGGCCCCGTCTTCTGGCTGCTCAAACCGCAGCGATCCCATGCGTTTGCCTGGCTTGCGGCGCTGCCGCCGGCAGCGATCACGCTTTGGCAAGCCCTGCAGTTGAGCACTGTGGCGTCCGGCAGCGCGCTCGCCGAGCGTTACGCCTGGGCGCCGACGTTGGGTCTGGAAGTTGCGCTCAAGCTCGACGGGCTGGCCCTTTTCTTTGGCCTGTTGATCACCGGTATCGGTGCCTGCATCGCCTTCTACACCAATTACTACCTGGAAGACGACCCGCGGCAGGGCTATTTCTACCTCGTCCTCTTCACCTTCATGGCGAGCATGCTGGGTCTGGTCTGGTCCGATGACTTGCTGACGCTCTTCGTCTTCTGGGAGGGCACGAGCATCACCAGCTATCTGCTCATCGGTTTCAAGGCAGAGTACAAGGGCGCGGTGGAGGGTGCCCGCCGGGCGCTGATTGTGACGACGGCCGGCGCGCTGGCGATGTTGGCTGGCATGGTGCTCTTCGGCATCGAGGCGGGCACCTTCAACATCAGTGAAATTCTGGCTACACCGGGCATCACCACGGCGGCTATCACACCAATCGCCCTCGTGTTGATCTTCCTCGGCGCGTTTACCAAGTCGGCACAGTTCCCGTTCCAATTCTGGTTGCCGGGCGCCATGTCGGCTCCGACGCCTGCCAGCGCATACCTGCACTCGGCGACGATGGTCAAAGCCGGCATCTTCCTGCTGGCCCGGCTGCACCCAACCTTCAGCGACCTGCCGCTGTGGTTCTGGACGCTGTTCCTCGTAGGTGGTTTCACCATGGTCTTGGGCGCAGTCAGCGCCATCCGCTACACGGACATGAAGGCACTGCTGGCCTATGCCACGATCAGCGTGCTGGGCATGTTGACCATGCTCCTGGCCTTCCAGGAGGAATATGCACTGGAGGCATTCGTCCTAACGGTCCTGGCCCACGCGCTCTACAAGGCACCGCTCTTCCTCAGCGCCGGCATCGTCGACCACGCGATGGGCACGCGCGACCTGCGCCGGCTGGCCGGCCTGGCCCGCGTGCTACCCGTGGTGGCGTTGACGGTGGTGCTGGCCGCGGTCTCCATGGCCGGCATCCCGCCGACGATGGGCTTCCTGGCCAAGGAACTCCTGCTTGAGAATTTCTACGGCATCTTTGAACATGGCGACACGTTGATCGGCGGGCTCGGCTTTGCAATTTCCGCGCTGTCGGCCATCTTTCTGGGTGGCGCCGTCTTCACGCTGACGTGGGAGGCCTTCTTTCGCCGCACAGCGAACGAGGAGCCGGCTCACCTTCACCACGCGCCGTCATTCTGGTTCGCGGCACCGGCCCTACTGCTGACGGTGCTTGGCGCGGTTGGGGCGCTCTTTGTGGGCTCCTACGAACAGGTGCTGCTGGCGCCGGCCATCGGGGCGATTGCGGGCGCACCGATCGAGGTGCATCTCAAGCTCTGGCACGGGTTCACACCGGTCTTTATCGCCAGCATGACCATCCTTGTCCTGGCTGTTGGCGTCATGCTGGCACGCGGTCTCTTCCGGCGACTCTATGCATCGGTGCCGGCGCGGTTCAGCGCGCTGGCCGCGTACGATGCCACGATCGACACCATCTACCGCATCGCCTACCGCATCACGACGGTCATTCAGGGCAGCCCCATGGCGCCGCAGCTCAGCGTGACGCTGCTCTCCGGCGTTGCGGTCATGGTCTACGCGCTCTTCTTTGCCGGCCCCAACACCATGCGCGTGCTGGACTCGCTGGAGATGCCGACGCTGCCCGAGTGGTCGATCTTCGTGCTGGCCATCATTGCGGCTATCACCACTGTGCGTGCCGGCTCGCGATTGAGCGCGATCATTGCGCTTGGGGTGGTCGGTGTGACGGTGACCCTCTTCTTCATCATCTTCGGCGCGCCGGATCTGGCGCTGACGCAACTCCTGATCGAGGTGCTGACGGTCTTCCTGCTCGTGCTGGTCTTCTTCCATGTGAAGCCTGACCCGTCGGTGGCCAATGATCGGCGCGAGCCCTTCCGGCTGATCGTCGCCGTCGCCATGGGCTTTTTCGGTTTTGCCGTGGTCATGGTCAATCACCTGAGCCAGGTTGGCGAGAGCATCAGCCCCTACTTCATGGAAAACTCGCTCGAATTGGGCAAAGGCACGAATGTGGTCAACGTGATCCTTGTTGACTTCCGCGGCTACGACACGATGGGCGAGATCACCGTGCTGGGCCTGGCTGCGCTAGGCGGCTATGCCCTGCTGCGCAGCACGCAAATGCACGCACTGCGCCAGCGCATCAATGCTGCGCGGCGCATGTTGGAAAGCGAACCAGCACCGACCACGCCGGAGAGCGGAACGGAGGCAGGTCATGACTGAAATCTATCTGCGGCTCGTCAATCTCATTTTGACCCCGCTGATCATCCTGGTCGCGATCCTGCTTTTCCTGCGCGGCCATGACCTGCCCGGCGGCGGATTCATCGCCGGCTTGCTGGTGGCCGCCGCGCTGGAACTGACCATCCTGGCACGCGGCGCAACCGCCACACGCGAGCGGTATGGCCCCTGGCTGATCCCGCTGGTAGGGCTCGGGCTGGTCATCGCCGTGATTGCGGCGTTGATCGGCATCTATGGGGGCGGCTTCTTCCACGGCATGTGGTTGGAGTTCTACATGGGCGAAGACAAGATCAAAATGGGGACACCACAACTGTTCGATCTGGGCGTCATGCTCGTCGTCATCGGCATGGCAGTCACCTACCTGTTGCGCCTGAGCGAAGCAGCCGAAAGCGTGACACAGGGTGCGCCGGCGAAAGGAGAGCAGCCATGACCGCAATCATGCTGGCGGTGCTGGTCGGCGTGTTGTTTGCGTGCGGAGCGTACATGGTGCTGCTGCGCGGCCAGATCAAGCTGGTGCTGGGGTTGGGGCTGATCACCCATGCCGTCAACCTGGCGCTGTTTGGCACTGGACGGCTGACGCGTGGCGCGCCGCCCATCGTGCCGCACGAACAGCAGGTCACGGCGGCCATGGCCGGCCAATTTGCCGACCCGTTGCCGCAGGCGCTGATCCTGACCGCCATCGTCATCAGCTTCGGCGTCACAGCCTTCATCGTCGTGCTCATCTACCGGCGCGATGCATTGACGGGCAGCGACCTTGCGCCGGGCGAACTGGCCTCGGTCGTCAACACGTCCGACCCGTTTGCGCCCTTCACTTCACGTATGGTAATGCCGGAGGCGGCCGACGATTACGACATTCTGCAATTTGAACTTGATGAAGTGTACGACAACCCGCAGGCCGAAGGAGCCGACGAATGAACCTTCATCCGACGATCCTGGCGCTGCCGGTTGCCATCCCGCTGCTCTTTGGCGCCGTTTCGCTACTCATGCAGGGGCTACGTACGCCCCACCGCGTTCGCATGCAGCAGATTCTCGCCGGCATTGCCATCGGCGCCAACTTGATTCTGGCGATTATCCTGCTGATATTCGCCCTGTCTGGCGGGCGCATGGCGTTTCAGATGGGTCTGTGGCCGGCGCCCTTCGGCATCACCGTCTACATCGACGGCCTGTCCGCGATCATGCTGACGACGGTCGGCCTGCTGAGCGCCCTGATCTTCCCCTTTTCGCTGGCGACCATGGATGCCGAGCGCTCGCGCCTTGGCTTCTATCCCATGGCACTCTTTCTGCTCATGGGCGCCAATGGCGCGTTTATCACGGGCGACCTGTTTAACCTTTATGTTTTCTACGAAGTGCTGCTCATGTCCAGCTTTGTGCTGCTGACGCTGGGCGGCACGCCGAGCCAGATCAACGGCGGTATCCGCTACGTGGTGCTCAACCTGATGGGCTCGATGATGCTGTTGCTGGCGGCCGGCATTACCTATGGCACGCTCGGCACGCTCAACATGGCCCACATCGCCGTGCGCATGGGCGCCGCACCCTATCTTGTGCAGGCGGTCATCGCCGGTCTCCTGTTGATCGCTTTTGGCGCCAAGGCAGCCGCGTTCCCCGTCTTCTTCTGGCTGCCCAGCAGTTATCACACGCCGCACCCAGCGGTCACAGCGCTCTTCAGCGGCGTGCTGACCAAGGTGGGCATGTACTCGCTCTTTCGCACCTTCCCGCTCTTCTTTCCGTGGCTGCTCGACGGCTGGCAACCGCTGCTTCTGACGATCGCCGGGCTGACCATGACGATCGGCGTGCTGGGTGCGTTTGCGCAGCCGACCATTCGACGGTTGCTGAGCTTTCACATCATCAGCCAGATTGGCTACATGTTCATGGGTCTCGGCGTGGCCATGGCACCCAGCCCGTACGGCATCGGCTTTGGCCTGGCGCTGGCGATCCTTTTCCTCGTCCACAACCAGATCGTCAAGACCGCGCTGCTGCTGGGCGGCGGTGCCGTGGAACTGGAGACGGGCACCGGCAAGCTCAACGAGTTGGGCGGCGTGGCGGCGCTGCGTCCCTTCCAGGCTACGCTCTTCTTCATCGCCGCGTTCTCGCTGGCCGGCTTCCCGCCGACGAGCGGCTTCATCGGCAAACTGGGGCTGCTCGAAGTTACCTTTGCGTCCGGTTCGTGGGTCATCGCCGCGGTCAGTGTCTTTGTCAGCCTGCTCACGACCATGAGCATGATCCGGCTCTGGCAGTACGTCTTCTGGGGCAAGCCGCACAGCGTCTATCGCCTGCCGCAAAAGCTCCGCACGCAGAGCGCGAGCATGCTGATGACGGTCCCCGTGCTGATCCTTGTCGTGCTGAGCATCGGCATCGGCCTGGCAGCACAGCCGGCCCTGGACGCCGTGCAGATTGCGGCGGCGCAGGCGATCGACCGTGTCGGCTATGTGGAAACAGTCAACCCGGCATTGACGGCCAGCGACCTGCAGATTCCCTTCGGCAACTACCCGGCGGATGCCGTGGCGACGGGGAGGTAACCTGTGAATACACGCAATGTGTTCCTGATCAATATCCTGTTGGCGGTTCTGTGGGCCGCCTATCAACAGCAATGGAGCACCAACAGCCTGGTCATCGGCTTCATCGTGGGCTATGTCCTGCTCTCGATTCTGCACCGTGGCTACGGCGGCCTGGTTTTCAACGTCGTCTCGTTCGTCGTATTCCTGATCTGGAGCATCTTGAAGAGCAGCGTGCAAGTTGCAGCCGTCGTCGTGGCGCCGGTCCTGAAGCTCGACCAGGGCATCGTCGCCATCCCGCTCGATGCGCGGACAGACCTCGAAATCTCGCTGCTGGCGACATCGATTACCTTGACACCCGGCACACTCAGCGTGGATACCGGCTGGAATTCACAGGGCCAGCACGTGCTCTACGTGCACAACTTGGTGATGGGCAATCCCGACGACGCGCGGCGCGTCATCAAACAGGATTTCGAGCGGCGCATCCTGCGCATCACGCGTGGAGGTAGGGTCTCATGACTGTTGGTTTCTGGATCAGTGTCGGCCTCGTGGTGCTGGCCATTTCGTTGCTGCTCTGTTTTGTGCGGCTCTATCTAGGTCCCAACCCGCCGAACCGCACGGTTGCCTTTGATACGATCGCCATTCATGCGGTTGGGATTATCGCCCTCATTGCGATGGGGAGCGACTCCCCCGCGCTACTCGATGCAGCAGTGGTCACGGCCGTGCTTGGCTTTGTGGGCACGATGATGTTTGCGCGTTACATGGAAAACTCCGATCTCAAGGATTGGGAACCGGACGAGGAATAGAGGCACATGGCAACCAAGGATATTGCAATTGTCATCTTGATCTTGACCGGCTGTGGTTTCATGCTGGTCAGTGCGATCGGCATCGTGCGCCTGCCTGATGTCTTCTCGCGCATGCACGCGGCCGGGAAGGCATCGACCGTTGGTGTCAGCGGGCTGCTATTGGCCGCGGGGCTCTTCTTCTATGACGAGTTTCTGATGTTGCGCATGCTGGCCCTGATCACACTCATCTTCGCCACCGCGCCGATTGCCACGACGGCCATGGCACGCGCTGCCTATCGCACCGGCCCGCGCAAGCGCAAAGACCTGCACTACGACGAAATGTCGGAAGACAGGCCAGCCGCGCCGTCGCAGGCCGGCGAAACGGCCAACCAGCCGGCCGCATAGCCCATTCCAGAACTCGCCGGATTCGCCCCTGACACGCATGGCAGGTAAACTGCTGTACAATGTGCGGAAACGCAAGTTCCCCCGTCTTGCTCAGACAAAACCCAGACAGGAAATGATTATGTCATTTGATTTTGACAGCCGCGTCGAACGACGCGGCACGGACAGCGGAAAGTGGTCATGGTTTGGCGCGGATGTGTTGCCGATGTGGGTGGCTGACATGGATTTTCGCTCGCCACAACCAATTGTCGACGCGCTGGCTGCGCGCGTCCAGCAGGGCGTCTACGGCTATGGCGTGGATTCGAAGGCGCTGAAAGACACGCTAGTCGAGCGCATGCAGCGCCTCTATGGATGGACGATCGAACCAAGCGACATTGTCATGCTGCCCGGCCTGGTGAGCGGGCTAAATATTGTCTCGCGTGCTGTGGGCAAGCCGGGCGACAGCGTGTTGACCAACACGCCGGTCTACGGCCCGTTTCTGACGGCGCCCGTCAATCAACAACGTGAACTACTGACGGCCCCGCTGATCGAGCGAATCACGGACCGGCGCCTCCGCTACGAGTTGAACATGGCCAGGCTCGAAACCGTTGTTACGCCGGATACGCAACTCTTCCTGCTCTGCAACCCGCAAAACCCCGTCGGCCGCGCGTTCAACCGCCATGAGTTGGAGGAGATCGCCACCTTCTGCGAACGGCATAATCTCGTGATTTGCTCAGATGAAATTCACTGCGACCTGCTACTGGATGGCACACAACACATCCCTGTCGCCAGCCTTTCGCCCGAGGTCGCACAGCGGACAATCACCTTGATGGCGCCGAGCAAAACTTTCAACGTGCCCGGGCTGGGGGCCAGCTTTGCCATCGTGCCGAATCCGGCGCTGCGCAAGCAAATGGAACAGGCCATGGCCGGCATTGTGCCGCATGTCAACATTCTCGGTATGGTTGCTGCCGAAGCGGCCTATGCCCGCTGCGACGACTGGCTGGCCGCCCTGCGCGCCTATCTCACCGCCAACCGCGATTTTGCCATACAGTTCGTGGAGACGCAGATGCCCGGCGTCAACTTCACCTGCCCGGAGGCAACCTATCTCCTGTGGCTGGATCTCCGTTCGGCAGGCATCGGGGACAAACCCTCCGACTTCTTCCTGCGCGAGGCCAAGGTTGCCATGAATGAGGGTGCCTGGTTTGGCGAAGGCGGCGAAGGCTTCGTGCGAATGAACTTTGGCACGCCGCGTGTGATCTTGGAGGAAGGATTGAAGCAACTGAAGGCGGCGCTGGATCGCGTTGCAGTCGCCAGTTCGTAATCAGGAGAGGATCAACATGCTCATCGTTCATGTCGACGTCAACGTCAAGCCCGATGCGGTCGATGCGTTCATCACTGCGACGATCGAAAACGCCCGCAGCAGTGTCCAGGAGCCTGGCATTGCCCGCTTCGACGTGATCCAGGATCTGGCAAACCCGACCCACTTCGTGCTCGTCGAGGTCTACCGCACGGCCGACGACCCGGCGCGTCACAAGGAAACCGCGCATTACGCCCGCTGGCGCGACACGGTTGCCGACATGATGGCAATGCCGCGCACGAGTGTGAAGTATGCGAACTGTTTTCCCGATGAGACCGGGTGGGACACCATTACGGAATAGATGCCCGGCGCCAGCAACCGTCACGGTCTAGCTTACAATCCTCATGATTTCCTGGCCTGCAGCGCGCTGCGGGCCTTTTTCTGCCCGGCGGCACTGGGTGCAACGTCGCGCCCGATGTTATTGTAAGGAAACTGGAAGGCGAGAAGCTCGGGCTGGTGCTTGAAATGCCGCCCTGCCCTCGCTATAATGGTTGCAATTGAGGCAAGCATCGATGAGTTTTCGGCGCCAATATGAATCCTGCCCATTCAAGGCGCCTTACCCCGAGAGCACTTCATGTCACCCGAATACGTACAAAGACATTCAAGAGCGCCGCTGACGGGCATCGGACTCGAATCAGCCCTGCGATGCTTGGCGGATTTCGTATCCTGTTCGCAATCACCGTCATTGAGCAACACATTGCCAGTAACTGACCGCGATAGAAAGTCAACTCCGGAGCAAACGCCGTGCTCACCATAAACCCACGAGTAGCGATTTCCGTCTTGCTCGTTACACTTATCGGCCTTGGAATTGGTACATGGGCTGATGATCAGTGGCCGAATGCTCTCGGAATCCCTGCAGTTGTCGTCGGCGTAGGTGCAGGGATAATGTTTGGCTTTGCATTGGGGCTCTACATCGTTCATCAGCGTCGACGATGGATAGCGGTTGCAGCGCTTGCCACCTTTCTACTCATTGTGCTCGTTTCCGGCGGTGTTGGCTCCACAGTCCTTGCGATTGCATCAATTGTCTTGACATTCGTAGTCACGGCCGGCGTACTCAGAGATCTCTATGGCGGTAGCGAGATTGCTGCAATCAAAAACCAGCTCAGCATCATGACCTCAATTCGAGGGGGCTTTGTCGTGGTGACAGGCGGCAAAATTGCCGTACCCTCTACACAGCCACCACACCTTGGCCCTAAGCTGGTGATCGTGCGACCTGGCAATCTGGTTGTGATGATCAACGGCGGCGCCATCAGCCGAATTTGCGGCCCATCAGTCTTTATGAGCAAGAACTTTGAGTATGTCGGTGATGTTATCGTCATCGAGAAGCAAACAAAGACGCTCAGCATCGGTGAAGTCGTCACGGCTGACATTGATCCGGTAACGGTACAAGTTCGCTATAACTACGGCGTAAAGATCTCCGAGGCAACGATCCGTGGCGAAAACGGCGGTGTCGTGCACGGCGATGACTCCCGGGGACTTACAGCCGATGAACTGGCCACAGTCCGCAATGTCATTGCGCGAAATCCGCGCTGGGCACAGGACATTCACGCGCATGTCGAAAGCGCAGTGCGCAGCATGGTCGCCCAATGCGAATACCACCAATTGGTTGGGGCAAATCACTATCAACGACTCGTCAGAAGAATTGGATACGCGATCGAAAAACCAATTGCCGACCTGGGCGGTCTCGTGGAATCCGTCAACGTCGTGAACATCACGCCCAACTCGGACCTACTCAGCGCGCACATCGAAGGTCAGAGAACACGCAACATCGAATTCGCCAAGGGCGACGGATTCAGAATGGCGATCACAGAAATCGCAAAAGGTTATCGAACCGCGCTCACGCTTTCCAAGGACATGGAACTACGCCTGGGCAAGTCCATCAGCGTTGAGGACATTCACCAAATGGCCACTCGATTTATGATGGAGCAGATGGCGGAAGACCCCGCTACCAAAGTAGTCTTGCCTGCGCCGCGCTATAGCCTCGAAGATATCCAGGGGCCAGCATCAATCGCCGACGACGCAATCGACGGCGCGCACTAGCGCAAGCTCGCTACTGCCAGAGGTCCGGACGCTCGAGCTTGATATCAAAAGCAGTGGCAACAGCGGCGATCGCAGCGGAAAAGCCGTAGCGGTAGTTCTGAATATCGGAAGAGCCCATCTGGCTGGCCAGGGTCTCGTTGGTGGCAAGTAGTGCCTGCAGAATGCTCCGGACGTCTTCCTTGACGAAGACGTCAGAGCCACGAATTGATTGCTTCATTTCAGCCCTCATCTCAACACAACGACAAAACTCAAGCATTTTAGCGCGGGATGGCTGCATTGGGAATTCTTGTGGCGTGCAAATTCAATCAATGTCCATATAGAACATTTGTTCCATTATACAAGGTCTGCGGTGCCCTGTCCACACCGTCATTTATACGATTTGAAACGATTCACAACGGCAGGATTGTGACGCCAACAAGGCCATGTGTGTGGCAGACATAGTGGGCATCCGGCGAATCACATGGTCGCGGGCGGCGCAGGGCGCGGTTCGTTGCGCACCACCACCCACGCCACGATCGCTGCCACGCCGTAAACAACCGCCGCACCGAAGAAGACCGCGTGGTAGCCGATCCACGCCGCCAGCGCCGCCGCCGCCATGGGCGCCACCACGCGTGCTGAGGCCTGCACGCTGTTGTCCAGCCCGTAGGTTGCGCCCTGGCTGCCTGTCGGCGCCCACAGGTTCATCAGCGCCGCCACCGACGGGATGAGTCCCCCCACGGCGATGCCGCTCATTCCCTGGAGAATGGCGAGTTGCCACGCGTTGGTCACAAATGCTTGCGGGATGTAGAGCACGGCCGCCAGCATGCAGGACGCCAGCAGAATCCGTTGGTGACCGATGCGGTCGCCGAGTTTGCCCAGATAGACGGCGCTGGCGGCACTGGTGAAGGCCGACGCGCCGATGATCAACCCGGTCATGGCGACGGCGCCGCGCTCCTGACCCTGGTTCAGCGCCAATACGAAGAGCGCCAAGATTGGAATGATGATCGTCGCGCCGAGGCTGCGCAAGAAGGCCAACGCATAAAGACCGCGCATGCCCGTGGCCGTGAAGAGCGTGCGATAGCTCTGCCAGAAACCCGGCCGCTCGGCGCGGGCAACGGGATGGAACTCCTCCTGCACCCAGAAGACGACGGCCAGGCCGGCCGCCGCCAACAGCGCGCCCGTGATCCAGAAGCTTTCGCGGAAACCGAACAATTCGCCCAGAACGCCGCCGACAAATGGACCGCCCGCCACGCCCGCCCAACGTGCCATATTGATGACGCCCAGGGCAAAGCCCGTCCGCTCGCGCGGGGTCTGCGATGCTACCAGCGCATTGTTGGCGGCAATCACGCCGGTCATGGCGCCCTGGAGCGCGCGCAGCACAGCCAGTTGCTCCGCACTCTGCGCAAAGCCCATGGCTGTCACGATCAGCGCACCGCCGAGCGTCGCACGCTCCAGCATGAGCTTGCGCCCGCTGCGGTCGGCCACTGACCCCCAGATAGGCGAGGCAATCATCATCGTGAATGCCTGGATCGAGAAGACCATGCCCGCCCAGAATTCGAGACTGCCGCCGGTCGTCGTACCCAGGTCGCGGACATAGAGTGGCAGAAAGGGGAAGATCAGCCCGAAGCCGAGCGTCGACAAGAACTGCACCGCTGACAGGACGGCCAGATTTCGTTGCCAGTTGATGGGGCCTGCGGCCGATTCACCGATGTGCGCCGCCAGGCGCCAGCGTTGCATTTTGACGAGGCGCCTCTATTGATTGTTCAAAAACTGGCCGGCAAACGAGGCTAGCAGTGCCAGCGTGGAGTTGTATACAGCATGGGTAATCATCGACGTCGAAGTATTGTAGCGACTCCGAATGACACCCAGCACCATGCCGAGCAAGAAGACGATCAGCGTCGAGAGGGTGATGCCGTAATTGCTGTGCAGCAGCGCAAAAAAGAGCGCGGTGAGCACCAGGCTGAAGCGTGGTTGCATGGCCCCGCGGAAGAGAATCTCTTCCCCGATGCCGGCTGCAAGACCGATCGAGAGAATGCCGAGGGGCGTCTGGAAAAGTGGTCCGATCAATTGCTCGGTCAAGGACTCGACATCGGCATCGGCGCCCATCCCAATAGCGTTGGCGCCTGCCTCCAGCAACATGACGGCCGGCACCAACGCCAGCGCGAGCGCCACGCCAACCAGAACCTCGCGCGGGGTCGGCAGCACAACGCCAAGCCGCTTCAGTGACTCCTTGAACGATCGCCGCGTGAGCCAGCCGACGCCGATCAGCGCGATGACAACAAACAGTGCCGTCTGCACCCACAGCATGCCGATGGTCACTGGCTGGCGCCCCGTCTCTTCGACCTGGGTGGCAATCTGCGTCGCCAGCGTGTCCAGCCCGATGCCGAGCGTGATAGCCAGGTAGATGGGGATGAACATGGTCATCGACACGCTGACGGCATGGACCGGATTGCCGGCTTCGAGCGTCGAGAAGGTGGCCAACCAGCGGCGGACCGGTTTGAGCAACAGAAGCAGGCCGGCCAGCGCAGGGATCAAGATCCCCCAACTCAACCAAGCCCATGATTGCACGGGCAGAATCGTATTCATCTGCTCCTGCAAGTCGGGCTGCGCTTGCAGACCGGCGGGAACGAAGAGCGCGACAGCCCCGAACAGGGCCAGGACGCCAAAGATCAGCGCCAGGATCACATACGCGAGCACCGCCAGCGGCATGTAGGGCTGCTCCTGCTCGCGCAAACGCTCGGCAAGGTTTGCAACCAACAAGATGATGATGACGGGCAGAAACTGAATGATGACGCCAAGCACTTCGAACATGGCTGTGCCTTTCTGGTACGAGTTCGATTCGGAGACTCCTTGTAGTCTACTCGCATCGCAGAGGCGGTACAAACTGGCGGCAACAACACGTTCGTTGTCGATACCCGCGGCGCCGGCAGATCAGCCGCGCCGGCCGGCACGCATGCGCGCTGCACAAAGAAATCAGCCGGAGAGCGTATGCAGATAGTAAACCAGATGGATTATTGACAACTCGACAGAAGTGCGAAAATACGCTACACTTACGATCTATCTGAAATCCGACGCAGTGACCATAGCAACACTATGACCATCGCCACTGGCGCGGATTCTACATGATTTTACAATCGCAGACACATGACAAACCGTCTGGTAAAGACGTGGATGACATCGCCAACCGCGAAGTTGGCAAAAGGAGACGCGTAATGGCGCTGGATGCTGGCAAGCAGCCAAAGACCGACGCAACGGATCGGGCAACGCGCAATGGTACGGCGCAGCGCAGCGCCAACCGTTCGGGCGAAGCCACGAGCAATGGCGGCACCGGCCGGGACAGCCTAGACGCTGAGCGCGAAACGACCGGTCCGCGCAAGCCGGCCACAAAGCAGCGCTCGCGCACAAGTCGCCGGCAAGCCACGGTCACGCCCGCCAATGTCCCAATCCCGGTTATCTCCAACAATCCGAACGCCCCGCTCGTGCCGCTCCCCGGCGCCATGAGCGGCATGTATGACGACTTCCTGCGCGAGTGGGAACACAGCCGCACGCTGCCGCAACACCTGGTTTACGCGCCCGATTTTGAGCTGGCGTCCCTGACCCTCGACGCGCTGAGCAACTCCGATGAAGTGTACAACCGCGAACTCAGTTGGCTCGACTTCAACTGGCGTGTATTGCACGAAGCCATCGACACGCGCACGCCGCTGTTGGAACGTCTGAAATTTATCGCGATCACCTCCAGCAACCTGGATGAATATTTCAGCAAGCGCGTCGGCGGGCTCAAACGGCAGAAGGCCGCGGGCATGGCCAACCTGACCCTGGATGGCTGGGCGCCGGATGTACAACTGGCGCTGATCGCGCGTGCCGTGCGCGACATGGTGGGCATCGAGAGCGCCTGCCTGCACGAGGCAATCCTGCCGGAATTGGCGCAGCACGGGATTCGGTTGGCCAACTATGCGGAACTCGACGAGGTGGAAAAGGCGCGGCTGCGCGACTATTTCCGGAAGGAAGTCTATCCGATCCTGACGCCACTGGCCGTGGACCCGGGCCACCCGTTCCCATTCATCAGCAACCTGAGCCTGAGTCTTGGCGTGATCCTGCGCGACCCGGCGACGAACGAGCGACAATTTGCGCGCGTCAAGGTGCCGCCAACGCGCTCACGCTGGGTGCAGTTGCAAAACCCTATGCACTTCCTGCCACTCGAGCAGTTGATTGCCGCCCATCTCGACAGCTTGTTCCGCGGCATGGACGTGGTTGCCGCTTATCCCTTCCGGGTGACGCGTAACGCCGACCTCGCCCGCAACGAGGAAGAAGCCGACGATCTGCTCGACATGATCAGCGAGGAAGTGCGCGAGCGCCGCTTTGCGCCGGTGGTGCGGCTGGAGGTCGATGCCAACACACCGGTCGAGGTGCTGGCGCTCTTGCAAAGCCAGCTTCACCTGGAGAACGACGACGTCTATCTGGTGCATGGCCTGTTGCGCCGTGCCGATCTCTTCGCCCTGGCCGACATCAACCTGCCGCACCTGAAGTACGAGCCCTACACGCCGGCGACGCCCACCCGCCTGACCGGCATCAGCAGTAAGGGACGGCCCAGCGAGGTCTTCAACACGATCCGCCAGGGCGACCTGATGGCCCATCATCCCTATCACAGCTTCCAGTCGAGCACACAGCTTTTTGTGGAGGCAGCGGCGCGCGACCCGCAGGTGCTCGCCATCAAGCAGACCATCTACCGCACGTCGGACAACTCGCCGATCATCGCCGCGCTCATCGAGGCGGCGGGGCGCGGCAAGCAGGTGGCCGTGCTGGTCGAGGTGAAGGCGCGTTTCGACGAAGCCAAGAATGTCGAGTGGGCGCGCAAATTGGAGGAGGCGGGCTGCCATGTCGCTTACGGC
>WBZU01001478.1_pt1 | contig 17633 bp, 14 predicted proteins | sample 5204311 | NCBI WGS metagenome assembly WBZU01 (sample SAMN12344359, study PRJNA552823) | activated sludge metagenome | biome: Activated sludge suspended growth; feature: Nitrification reactor; material: Wastewater; isolation source: activated sludge from nitrification reactor of wastewater... | reverse complement strand
TCAAGTCTTTTTTGGCCTTTTCGAGATCCTTCTTTTTGAACGATTCACCAATGGGCTTCGAAAGATCACTGTTTTCGAGGTGTTTGCCCATTTCTTCGAGCGCATCTTCGAGCGATTTGCGGTCCGCTTCATTGCCTTTCAGCAAATCCCGCTCGATGGCTTCCATTTTGCGAAATGCCTCGGTCCGGTCGAGGCGCTTGTTCGCAATGTCTTCAATGAGCTGATTAAATCGTTCAATCGCGGCCTGAACTTCCGGCGTCTGATCCTTCTTTTCGAGTTCTTTTGCGGCGTCTCGAAATAAATCGAGATCGTCGGGAGCCATGACGATTGCATCAATCGTGGGCGCAGCCGGCGGCGGCGGAGGAATCGGAACGGGAATTTCGAGCAGTCCAACCGCCAATGCGCCAAGTCCGACCAGAAGCGCCGGACCGGCCCCCGAAGGCAAATGCAATGGCGCGGCTTTGCCGGGACGAAGCGCCGAAGCATGTTCACACGCGTCGTCGATGGCCACTTCCATGAGCGGACTTCGTTTGTCCGATGGAACCTCTTCGAAGGCGAGCGCGTTGGTCAAACGATCGTGGAGTTTGTGATGACGATCGAGCGCGATGGTGCCCGCTCGAGGCGGAAGTTTGCGCAAAATGCCGATGAGCACGACGCCGAGAACCAACGCCGCCGCCCCCGCGAGCGTGCGTTTGGCGGCGACCTCCGAGAGGTGGTCGGGAAAAACTTTACGAACGGCGAGCGTCGCGGCGACGACGGCAAACGCAAACGTGAGCGTCGACGGGAGATAACGAAGAGCACGATCGATGCGCAAACGAAGCGCGACCATCGAAGCGGCGCGGCGAATGCGGGCGAGATCTCGAGGGCGTTCGATGCTCACGATGGGCGTTGCTCCGAAAGGTTCGCGGTCGTTGTCCGTCGGAACGACGGGCGGGTCATTGTAGCCGTAGACGATTGAGACGCTCGTAAGTTCCCTTCGTCAACGAAGGAACCTCGATTCGCCTTACGCACCGGGAAAGGAAATCATTCCCCGGTGCCCGATCCTGGATACACGAAGCGCGAATGTCACGCGCGTCGAGCCGAGCCGGACTTTTTCGCGGGCGCCTTGGTCGCCGCTTTGGCCGGAGCCTTGGACGCAGACTTCTTCGCGGCCTTGGCAGGAGCTTTCGCGGGCGCGGCTTTTTTCGCTGCAGCAGGCGCTTTCGCAGGTGCCGCAACTTTCTTCGCCGCGGCTTTCACCGGAGCCGCTTTCTTTGCAGGTGCCGCCTTCTTCTCAGGTGCCGCCTTCTTCGCCGAAGCTTTCTTCGCGGGCGACTTCGACGCCGCAGCCTTCTTCTTCGCCGACGACTTCTTCGCGGGTTTGTCTCCGTCCGAAGCCGTGGTTCCAGTTGGACGAACGGGCAAGTGCTTCCCGTGTTTGTCCAGGACCTCAGCGATCTTCTCGTCGAGCGCGGAGAACTCGAACGGTTTGTCAAGCCAACCATCGGCGGCGAACAGCGGCGAGTTCATCGCGTTGAGGCGTTCGCCGATGCCGGTGAGCATCAGGACGGGCGTATGTTCGAGGGCGCCGTTTGCCGCCCCTTTGGCCTTGATCGCTCGAGCAACTTCCCACCCGCTCATCTCGGGCATCATGACGTCGAGCATGACGAGATCAGGTAGTTTGTCTTGTACGAGCTTCCACGCGGCGGCGCCGTCCGAAGCTTCGTGGACCTTGAAACCAAGCCGTTTCATGTGGCTGGCAACGAGACTGAGCATGGCCGGTTCGTCATCAGCGACAACGACCGTGAGGGGCATGGAAGACTTGGACGACATTTTCGTGACCGGATGAGAGTACGCGAGGGTTGAGAGGTCAAGAGCCACGTGCACGTATCGCGTTTCGACCCGGCGAACACGGGGCACCGGGGCGACAAACAATGAGGTTGTCAGGATATTCCCGACGATGTTTCGAGAAAACCGAACTACGTTTGGTGCATGTCGAACTCGAACGGGATCGCCGCAGTCAGTGGAGCAACGGGGTTCATCGGTTCAGCCGTCGTACATGAGCTCGTGGCGCAGGGGCGCAAGGTGCGAGCGTTGGTCGAACCGGGTGCTGCCACGACAAACCTGGATGATTTGCCGGACGTGGAGAAGATTCCGGTCGACGTGAACGATCGCGCGGGCATGTTGCGAGCGCTCGAAGGCGCCGACCACTTTTTCCACTTGGCGGCGATCTACAAAGTCTGGTCGCTCAATCCGGACGCGATCTGGCGCGTGAACGTGGAAGGCATGACGACGTCGCTTCTGGCCGCTCGCGATGCGGGCGTGGAACGCATCGTCTACACATCATCGATCGCGGCGGTGGGACTTGGGGTGGGACAAACTCCGGCGGATGAGACGACGCCGTGGAACATCGGCGACATCGCGAATGATTACATCGCGTCGAAACGTCAGGCGGAGCGGATTGCGTTGCGTTTGGCCGAGGCGGGTTTGCCGCTGGTGGTGGTGAATCCGGCATTTCCGTTTGGCCGGGGCGATATCGGACCGACGCCGACGGGTGAAATCATTTTGAATTTGCTGCACGGGAAAGTGCCCGGCGTGGGCGCAGGTGGGTTTTGCGCCATTGATGTGGACGATGTGGCGAAAGCGCACGTCGCGGCATTAACGAAAGGACGTATCGGCGAAAGGTACATTTTGGGAAACCACAATATCGCCGTGCACGACTTTTTTGCATTGGTGGCGGATGTGGCGGGAATCAAAGCGCCGAAATTACGTATTCCATCGGTGCTGGCGCGAGGGTTTGCCGGGACAATGGAATGGTGGAGCGATCACGTATCGAAAAGGCCGCCGCTCGCGACGAAGAAGAGCGTGCAATACATGCAGCGATATGCGTTTTTCGACGGGAGCAAAGCGCGACGCGAATTGGATATGCCCTGCACGCCATTACGGGAATCCGTGGAAAAGGCGGTGGAGTATTTCAGGACGAAGGGGATGGTGTAATGGGAGCGAATGAAGGGATAATAGACCGGGTCATGCCGCGAAGACCGCATGCGCTCGACCGACATACATAAATGTTTGCCATTCCGTTGCGATATGCTACGCTAAGCTCATGGATTCCGATCGGTCTGCTCGCGCTGCTCGTCGAAGAGCCAGCTTCGGAGGGGGCGTTGTCTCATTCGGGGACGAACGTGAGGCGGATATTCGATTCTGGCATGAATGCACCGACGCGGTGCGGCTAAACACAGTGCTCGAAATGGCTCTGGCAGAGATTTCGGATGAAGATTCATCAAGACTTTCGCGATTTATTGGTGGAGTTCGTCGGCGAGAAGGTTGAATTTTTGGTCATTGGAGGCTACGCGGTCGCATATTACGATCGGCCCCGTTATACCAAAGATATTGACCTTTGGATCAATCCCGCACCGGCGAACGTCCAAGCGGCATGCAAAGCGCTCTCGTCCTTTGGCGCTCCCCCGAATATCGTAAATGGACTGCGTAATGCTCGTGAAGATGAAATCGTTTGGCTTGGCTCACCTCCATTACGGATTGATTTGTTGCAGAGTGTGGGAGGAATTCGTTTCGAGGAAGCATGGCCTCGACGTTCATTGGCCCAGTGGGACGATGTCGAAGTTCCCATGATCGGCATCGACGATTTGATTGCATCGAAACGCGCGGCAGGAAGGCCGCAAGACTTGGTCGACATCGTGAATCTGGAACGCGTAAAATTAAGCCGTTAGTCGATAAGCAACTCGAACGGATACTTCAACCTCACGCCGCACACGCCAAATTGATTTTCTCGCATTGTCCGGCCGCGTAAAACCGACGCAAGGTTCGTCGTAGTTGATCGAATCGACCGCGCCGCGCAAAACGTTCCTCGAGGACCCCCGAAAAACGCGCCGCCAAGTCGTTCGCCAATCGATAACGATCGCCTTTTTCCGTACCCGGCGGATCCAAATACGAAACCGCCTCGAAAAGTCGCGCTCGCACGCGTGCCGCCCGCTCGGGCGCGAAGGGACGCGCATCATGCGGGTCATGCACGAAAACCACGTATTTGTCGACCTCGGCTTGCAGCTCCAATTCCAGCTGCGTCAGCGGCAATTCCCGACGCGCCCGTTCGACGAGAAAAACAAAATGACTCACGCCCTCGATGACTTGACACAGTTCGTCGAACTGTAATGTTTTTCGTCCATCGAGCGCCGCTTCGGGCAGATGGACAGCGACGTCGACGCCTTCTTCATTTTCATGAATGAGAAGGACTTCGCGATCGGTTTTTCCCGTACATGGCCGAATGAAGTCATCCACGGCCGGCGCATCATCGATCCCGTAAACTCGGCAAAGAGCGGCCTGAATTCGCGCCGGCAGGGATTTCGCCGTCAATTGAGCCCTCCGGCGGCTCGCATGGGAATCATTCCTCGGGCTCCGAGTTCTTCGGCAATACGCGACGAACCCGTTCGTAACCAGCGCTCGTATAATTTGACGACGCCCCGTTCGTCCCGTGCACCCATGGCCATGGCGCCTTCGGCGATTTCCGCCAATACATCGACAAACTCGCCGAATTTAACCGCCAATTCCCCCAATACGTCGAACTTTCCCGGTTCTCCCGGCGTGTGTAACATCGCCGCCGCATTGGAATACGCGGACGAACCCACGTGCATGACATATTTTTTATCAATGCCGCGTAATTCGACATGTCCTCCGAAATACCCGACGGCGTAAAGGACATTGTCTCCAAGCGCTCGTAAACGGCGGAATCTTTCGGCAAATGGCGCTTCCAAAGCATCGCGCAATTGAAAGGTGAGCGGTTTGGAAAATGCCGATTCCGCTTCATCCCGAGGACCGGCGAAATCACACAATACTCCCACGACGTATTGCGACGCCGCAGAAGACGCTTGGACATTTCGTGCACGCAGAGCGTCGTCGACGACGCTACCGAAGTATTCTGCGACACTGGACGAAATCGCAATGTTCGTAGATTTACTCACGGGGCACCTCGTTCCCGGGAACGAGATCCGCAACATTTTTCCGGTTACGGCATCGGAGTCCCCGGTGGCTCAGAACACTGGAAAGACCGAACGTTGTGCGACCAACAAGATGTCCAAAGGTGCCGAGCACTTTTGGGTCGAGCGGGCGCCTCATGGACGGATCTTACTGTGGACAGAGGTGGATGGCTACTCGGCGGATCGTGGATTTCGGCTTGATTCCCGAGACTTTTGGCCACCTCGACCGCCGGCTGCCAACTTGATCGCCGCTCGATGATTTCGACCCCTTGACTCTGAAAAAACGGTGACTATCCTCCGCCGCGCTCGTTAGCACTCACCAAAGTCGAGTGCTAACAATCGAACGGCAACGATTCGCTCCCCAAGGCTGATGTCCACGGGGGTCGTGGAAGAAACCGCTGCAACGGTTCGCCTTCGGTAGGAGCGACTACGCATAGTCACTTTTTGGAGGACTCACGATGGCATCGAAGATCCGACCGCTCCAGGACCGCGTGATTGTCAAGCGCCTGAAGGAAGAAGAGAAGACCAAGGGGGGTTTGTACATCCCCGACACCGCCAAGGAAAAACCCGTCGAGGGCACTGTTCTCGCCGTCGGTAATGGCAAGGTGCTCGAAGACGGCACGGTTCGTCGGCTCGACGTCAAGGAGGGCGATCGCGTCCTTTTCGGAAAATACTCGGGTACCGAAGTGAAGATCGACGGTGAAGAGCACCTCATCTTGCGCGAGGACGACATCCTCGGCGTGCTCGAAGGTTGATCAGGACAAACGCCCTTTACTGAGGAGAATTCATCATGGCTGCCAAGGAAATCATCTACAACGAAAGCGCACGCGGCATGATTCTCGCGGGCGTCAATGCTCTCGCGGACGCCGTCAAAGTCACGCTCGGCCCCAAGGGTCGCAATGTCGTGATCGAGAAGAGCTTCGGTTCGCCCACCGTCACCAAGGACGGTGTTACGGTCGCGAAAGAAATCGAGCTCGAAAACCGCTTTGAAAACATGGGTGCCCAGATGGTTCGCGAAGTCGCGTCGAAGACGAGCGACATCGCGGGCGACGGCACGACGACGGCGACGGTTCTCGCGCAAGCGATTTACCGCGAAGGTTCGAAGCTCGTTGCCGCGGGTCACAACCCGATGGAAATCAAGCGCGGCATCGACAAGGCTGTCGCGGCGGTCGTCGAGCACTTGAAGGGCTCGGCCAAACTCACGCAAGACGCCAAAGAGATCGCTCAAGTCGGCACGATCAGCGCCAACGGCGATCAGACGATCGGCAAGCTCCTCGCGGACGCGATGGAGAAGGTCGGCAAGGAAGGCGTCATCACGGTTGAAGAAGCCAAGAGCGCCGAGACGATGCTCGACGTGGTCGAAGGCATGCAGTTTGACCGCGGATACCTCTCGCCGTACTTCGTGACCGACGCCGAGTCGATGCGCTGCGTGATGGAGGACTGCTTCATCCTCATCTCCGAGAAGAAGATCTCGAACATGAAGGATCTTCTCCCGGTTCTCGAAGCGATTGCGAAGAGTCAGAAGCAATTGCTCATCATCGCCGAGGACATCGAAGGCGAAGCTCTCGCGACGCTCGTCGTGAACAAGCTCCGCGGCACGCTCCACTGCGCGGCCGTGAAGGCGCCGGGCTTCGGTGATCGCCGCAAGGAGATGTTGAAGGACATCGCGGTTTTGACGGACGGACAGGTGATCGCGGAAGAGCTCGGCCTCAAGCTCGAGAACGTCACGATCAGCGACCTCGGCCGCGCCAAGACGGTCATCATCGACAAGGACAACGCGACGATCGTCGGTGGCCAAGGCAAGAAGGACAAGATCAAGGCCCGTCAGCAAGAGATCCGCGGCCAGATCGAGCACACGACGAGCGACTACGACCGGGAAAAACTCCAGGAGCGTCTCGCCAAACTCGTCGGCGGTGTTGCAGTGATCAAGGTTGGTGCTGCAACGGAAACCGAGATGAAAGAGAAGAAGGCTCGCGTGGAAGACGCGCTGCATGCGACGCGTGCCGCGGTCGAAGAAGGCATCGTGGCCGGCGGCGGCGTTGCGCTCATCCGCGCGCAAGAAGCTCTCGCCAAGCTCGAAGTCAACGACGAGCAACGGTTTGGCGTGAACATCATCCGTCGCGCGATGGAAGAGCCGCTTCGTCAGATCTCGGCAAACGCCGGCGAAGAAGGTTCGATCATCGTGCAACGCGTGCGTGACGGACAGGGTTCGTACGGGTACAACGCGGCGACGAACGAGTTCGGTGACTTGCTCGCGATGGGCGTCATCGATCCCGTGAAGGTCGTGCGTTCGGCTCTGCAAAACGCCGCGAGCGTCGCGAGCTTGATGCTCACGACCGAGGCGATGATTGCCGAGCGTCCGAAGGAGGAGAAGGCGGCGGGCGGTGGCGCGCATGCGGGCCACAACCACGACTTCTGATCGATTCACACATAGCGTAAAGAAACGCTGAGAGAGGCCGGCCCACGGGTTCTACCGAGGGTCGGCCTTTTTTCTTCCATCTTGGGCCACGATGCAGCGCGCTATTCGAACAGACCGCGCTAAAGTACGCGCATGGCGTTGCCGCTCGACCCAGCACAGGGCGCAAGAGTCATAGGCTCGGCCTATCGATCTCTGAAGCGGCTTTTCCATTATTTGGATTTGCACGACGCGTCTCGAGCGGCGAGTGCAATGGCGTTCGATGCGTTTCTGAGCATCATTCCGCTCTTTGCCGTGGCGGGCTGGGCGCTGCATCGATTGCGCAACGATGTGGCGAACGTGCTCGCGTCGGTGTTGCGAGCGGCGCCTCCGGCTGTGCGTGCCGGTCTTGGGGCCGAGTTTTTCCGGATGTCCGACGACAGCGTGTTTGTCCTGGCACCTCTGTTTTTGGGCGCCTTTTTATGGATTTCGTCGGCGGGCGCGTCGACGGCGATCGGCGTGTTCGAGACGATGTTTGTCACTCCACACCGCCCCTGGTGGAAGCGTCGGCTTCTGGGAATGGCGCTCGTGATTGGTTCGATTCCGGCGGTGGCGTTGGCGACGACGGTGGGTATTTTGCTGGCGCGCGTGGCGGGGTCCTTTTTGGGCCGATTCATAGCGGCGGCTGCGCCGGCGTTGATCGTGACGGGATTGGTCGCGGCATTTTATCGGTTGACGATTCGACGACCGGCGAATGTCAAGCGCAGGGTTTGGCCGGGCGCAATCGTGACGGTGTTTTTATGGGCCGCGGTTTCGGTCTTGTTTTCGTATTACGTGGGCACATTGGCGCAATACGCGACGCTTTATGGAAACCTGGCGAGCGTTGCGGTCTTGTTATTTTGGTTATGGTTGATTTCGTTGTCGGTGCTCGTGGGTTGTGAAGTGAATGCGCAGCTCGAAGGCGTGCGTGATCCCGCGGACGAACCGGCACCGGCGGCGTTGCCCGAGGATCCGGATGTGGTTGCCTTGCGCAATGCGGGGTTTTCGCCGGAGCAGATCATGAAGCGGAAGGATCCGGTGGCGGGGGAGTGATATGGCACATGACTCCCGCCCGCTGATGCGCTAGAACGCGCCTCCATGCGAAGTGTTCTCCCTCTGATTCCCCTCCTGCTCGCGGCATGCGCAGGTCAAAACCCAAATCCTCCAAACCCAACGGGCGGCACGGCCAAACCCGACGCAACCGTGGCATCGACGACCAAAGTCGAAACGGAAAAACCGAAAGAGGCACCAGCTGTGGAAGATCCGTATTTGTGGCTCGAAGATGTCGGCGGAGACAAACCCCTCGCGTGGGTCAAAGAACGCAACGCCAAGACCAAAGCGGAGCTCGAAGCCGCGCCCGGATTTACCGCATTACGCGACCGATTGCGCAAGATTTACGATTCCAAAGATAAAATCCCCTACCCGAGCGTCATGGGCAAATACGTCTACAATTTTTGGCAGGACGAAACCCATCCGCAAGGCATTTACCGACGCACGTCACTCGCCGAATTCAAGAAACCCGCCCCGGCCTGGGAAACGGTGCTCGATATCGACGCCTTGGGCAAAGCCGAGAACGAAAAGTGGGTTTGGCATGGCGCCAATTGTCTTTTTCCGAAATACGAACGCTGCCTGGTGAATCTGTCGCGCGGTGGCGCCGACGCTTCGGTCGTCCGCGAATTCGACATGGTCAAGAAAGAATTCATCAAGGACGGCTTCACCCTGCCCGAAGCGAAAAGCTCGGTGGGGTGGAAAGACCAGGACACGCTTTACGTCGGAACCGACTTCGGACCCGGTTCGATGACCGATTCGGGATATCCGCGCATCGTCAAAGAATGGAAACGCGGAACGAAATTGACGGAAGCCAAGACGCTTTTCGAGGCGAAACAGACGGATATGGTCGCGCGTGCATATCGCGTACACGATCATGGCGCTACGTACGACCTCGTCACGCGCAATCCGTCGTTCTTCACGGAAGACGTCTTCTTGCGCGACGGCGACAAACTCGAAAAGATCGACAAACCCGACGACGCCGATGTCGGCATTTGGGACGGTCAAATCTTGGTGCAATTGCGCAAAGCGTGGACCATCGGCGCAAAGACCTGGCCATCGGGAGCGCTCTTGGCAATGCCGCTCAAGGATTTCCGTGCTGGGAAACGCGAGTTCCACGTCCTTTTCGAGCCCAAACCGAACACGTCGCTCGATGATTACTCGACCACGAAATCGCACATCATCACGGTGGAGCTCGAAGACGTCAAAAGCTCCGTCTTCGTGCATACGCGGACGAAAGACGGATTCAAGCGCGAGAAACTCGCCATCGGCACGATGGGTTCCGCGTCGGCGTGGGCGTTTGACCGCCATACCTCGGACGATTATTGGCTCATGGAGGATGGATTTGCGAATCCTCAAGCTTTGTCGCTCGGTACGCTGGGAAAAAAGGACGCAGCGAAACTCGTCAAGAAAAACCCCGACTTTTATGATGCTTCGGGATTGGAAGTGTCGCAGCATTTCGTGACTTCGAAAGATGGAACGAAGGTGCCGTATTTCCAAATTTCCAAGAAAAACCTCCCGCTCGATGGCACGGCACCAACCGTCATGCACGGGTATGGCGGCTTCGAAATTTCGATGAAGCCTGCATACATTGCCAAAACCGGCGCTGCGTGGGTGGAACGCGGCGGGGTGTTCATCCAGACAAACATTCGCGGCGGCGGTGAATATGGTCCGCAATGGCACGAGGCGGCGCTGAAAGACAAACGCCAACACGCGTACGATGACTTCATTGCAATTGCGGAGGACCTCATCAAGCGCAAAGTCACGTCGACGCCGAAGCTCGGCATCATGGGCGGTTCCAACGGCGGCTTGCTCATGGGCGTGATGCTCACGCAAAGGCCGGATCTATTCGGGGCCATCGTTTGTCAGGTCCCGCTGCTCGACATGAAGCGATACCACAAGCTTTTGGCCGGCGCTTCATGGATGGAAGAATATGGCGATCCGGACAAACCCGAAGAATGGGCGTTCATCGAGAAGTTTTCGCCGTACCACAACGTGAAGAAAGACCGAAAATACCCGCGAACGCTCTTCACGACGTCGACGCGTGACGATCGCGTCCATCCGGGCCATGCGCGCAAAATGGTCGCCCGATTGCTCGAACAGGGCCACGATCTTCTTTATTACGAAAATATCGAGGGAGGTCACGGAGGAGCGGCGAACAACGAACAACGGGCGTACATGGATTCGCTCGCTTATACGTTCTTCGCCAATCAGCTGGGCCTGAAGTGAAACAAGTTCACGAAATGGCTGGTGTCAATCGGCGCGCGGCAGTTTGACACCAGCCGGTCACGCCTACTTCAGCACCGTCTCACACCCCACGTAGATATCGACCTTGCCCACTTTAGCATTGCTGAGGTCGTCGCAGGTTTTTCCGTAAATACGAACCTTGTCATCGGGCGTGTAGTCCCAGCAGCCATCGACCGTGCACAAATCGAGCGGATCTTTGCGTTTCGGAAGAAGCCCGGTATTCGCGTCGATCGTCACGTTGACGTTGACGGTATTCTTGTCAATGGTTTGTCCCGCCGGCGGAGTCGGAAGATCGTACACGCATCCGAGCGCCGCGCCGCGAACTTTACTGATCGCATTGGCAAGCACGTTCGCATCGAATGGTCCCGTGGAAAGATCGATATGGCAAGGTTTGGCCGGGGCAGCTCCGCCTTGCATGAACATCGCGTCTTTTGAGCACGCCGGATCCACGGTATCCGGAGATCCGCTGACCGCGTACGTCGACAAGGCAAGGAGCATGTTGTAGGGCGCGGTATCGAACGCTCCATCCTTTTGCCCCACGCTATTCGATCCCGGCACGCCGACGATGAAGGTATTGATGGGTTTGCTCGGATCCATGCGCGCGCCGGAAATGAGCGCATTGACGCTGGCGGGCAATTCCCAATCCGGGCAATTGTTGAGGTCCTGGTATGCCCCCCGCGGGGGACTGGCCACTGAAGTGCAGCTGAAACCGCCGTCCGTGATGAGCAGCGTAATGCGGCGATCGATATTCTGCAATTTCAGCACGTCGTAGCTATTCTTCAATGCCTGGTAGATGGGTGAACCATCGTCGCCATTGCTGAGCGGATTGTGGCTGCTGAGCCAATCATAAATTTGCCGACGCACGCCCATGGCCGCATTTGATTTATCCGTTCCCGCCGCCGCAATCGGCACCTGCGGCAATACGGAGACGCCGCAAGAAACTCCGGGCGCCAATAAAGCATTGCAGGTTGCCTGATCCAGCCCGAGCGTCGAGCAAATACACGGCGGAGGATTCACGAAGCTGCTGGGAAAAACCATGAGCCCCAACGACATGGTATCGAATACATCTTTGTCAATGGCGTTGATGATGGCCAATTGCGCTGTCGTCCATTTTCCGGACGTCGTCATGCTCGCGCTGCCGTCGAGCACGATGGTCATTGCCGCAGGCGCTTGCTGAGCCTTCGCCGTAAACGTCGCGCACGCGGGCAAACCCGCATCACCCATATTGAATCCGCCCGTTCCATTCCCGGACGAACTCTGCCCGGTATTACCCGAATTCCCATTACCTCCCGTCCATTCATCGCCTCCGGCTCCACCCGCCCCGGTCGTTCGAGTTCCTCCCGCACTGCACCCGGATGCCATTCCAATCGCTGCGGACAAGCTCAATCCGAGCCCAACGCCAAGCCAATGCACAAAGCGCCCCATACCGTCCTCCTCGAAAATAAACCGCACTCCACCATATCAAACCCGTCCAGACGCTGAGCACTCAATCTCGCGCGATTAACGGAAAAGAACTTCGGCCGCCCAAAACATACGTTTGCCCGACTCGAGCCCTCCCCTTGCAATTTTAGTAATTCATCACACGATTCAGTCGGGATGGGGAAACCGCGGAGCTTACCGGGGCCGGCGTCTGTCGCGACGCCAACGGCGAAGGACGATGTGCCGCCAGGCGCACCCGAACGAACGTCGGGGTTTGCCCATGCAAACGTCGTGGAAGGTGAAACTTGCTTTCTGGGCTCGCTTCACGAACTCGTGGCGATTGGACTTTACCGTCCGGCGCTCGACGCGCTCGTGTCCGGCCAAGGAACGATTTCCAGGCCGCCGATGGATCGCGCCTACCTGCTCAAAGTGCTGGAAGAAGAGACACATCGGCAATTTGCGCATCCGCTGCGACCGATCATCGAGCTGATCCTCAACGCCGTGGATGCGACGCCTGTTCAGCCGGCCCGAGTCGACGTGCGGATTGGAAAAGGCGTCGTCACGGTGACCGATTGCGGCGTGGGAATGGATCTTCAGACGATCCTGTCGCGATTGCTGATCCCATTCGCGACGGACAAACGCGCGGGTATTGACCTGGGACGATTCGGCGTCGGATTTTTTTCCGTCATCGGGCTTGGACTTCCAAACCCTTCGAGTTTGTCGATCGAGATCGAAACCGGTACGGGCACATGCGGCTACGCGCTTGGGGTGCACTCGGATGGACCGGAAGTCTCGTCGCTCGTTTGCACCATTCGCCGCATCGCTCCGATGCAAGGCACACGAGCGCGTCTGCAATCCGCGCTGCTCGATGCCGACACGGTGCGCGCATACCTCCGCGACACGCTGCACTTTTTCCCGATGGATCGAGCCGTGCTCAACGTCGACGGCATTCCGATCAACGACGGTCGGTACGTCGCGGGAGGTCAACGTTTCGTCGACGCGGTCTGCGCAGACGCAGCGGCGGAAGACTCGGACAAACACATCGCGCGATATCACGTCGGCGGTCGTGGCCTGGCGATGGGCATCGGGGCGGCGACGTATCATTTGGGCGTCAAGGTCGAAGGGTGTCTTGCGATTCCCGAGCTGTCGCTCATCGATTTTCCCGGAGCCGTCGAGCTCACCGAGGGACGTGACGCGCTCAAGCCCTGCCGCACGTTTCATGCAACCGCGGCGCGATTTTATCAACGTCTCGCCGAGCTTGGATCCGCGCCGAGTACGCCGAGAAAAACAGCGGACAAACTGGCGGAGCTCGCCGCACAAATCAGCGCGCTCATGTTGCGTTCCACAGCCTGGAGCGAAGCGGCTCCGCACTTGGCCCACGCGCTTCTCGGTCCGCGGCGTTACCTGATCTCCGTGGATCGACGCGAGCTGATCGTGGCGTTCCTTGGATCGACCATCGAAGAACGATTGTTCGTGCCGGAGAGCTTCTGGGCGGAGCGCGAATGGCAAGGGTTTGTCCCAGGAGAACGAGAACTCTTGGATGCCGAGCTCGAGTTTTCTCCGGCGGAGAGCTTGGCGAGTGTTGTTTGGCGCAGGCCGGATCTTGCAGGGCTCTGCGCATTGGCGCCCCGTGTCGATCGTGCCGAACACGTGCTCGTCTCCCTCGCCCGAGGGCGTCATCTGCCGCCGGGACCTCTGCCGTGCATCGGTTTGCGCCAAGCGATCATCATCCGGGAAGATGCTCCGGCCGTGAAAGGTTTGTCGAGTTGGTCCGACCTTTATGCTCTTCGCGTCGCCTTCGAACGCGCATCCGGATTACGCGAGTCGGATCTCGAACGTGAGCTCATCGTCAATGAACCACTCGGCCGGGGAGGTCCCTCATGACGACCATCCATTCGGGGCGTTTGTCAGACCTGCTCCTCGTGCGTGTGCACGGACAAACTGCGGCTTATCTGGCGGCGAGCGCCGCGGAACGTGACGTCATCGTCGCTGCATGTCGTGCCGAAGCGACGGTCCCGGACCTGGCCGAGCGCATCTTGGCGCGAACGATCTACGCGCAAGCATCGACGCGCACCGTCCCACTTCGCGAGCTCGTTCAAAACGCTCTCGATGCATCCGCGCGTGGTCGACCGATCGACATTCGTTCGTCAGCGGACGGCATGGAGATCAGCGTCACGGACCACGGCAGTGGAATGACGGCGGTCGAGATGCTCACGAACCTGCTCGTGCCGTTTCGAAGCGGCAAGGAAGACGTCGCTTCGGCGATTGGAGAACACGGCGTCGGGTTCTTCAGTGCGCTCGAAATTGCACCGCGGTTGGAGGTGAAAACGCGGACTTTATCGGGAGGAAATTGGTTGCAGGTCGAACCGATCGGCTCGGGTCCTCCGTATGCGGATTTCCGGTGGAAGCTCGGACCTCTCGGGCAACACGACGGCCGATTGGGTACGACCGTGCGGTTGTTCTTGAGCGAGCGGATCAGTCGATCGCTGCTCATGGCGGAGCTCGTGACGGCCGCGGCGTTTGTCGATCCAACCGTGGCGCGCATTTATGTGGACGGAATGCTGGTGAACGTGGCGCGTACACGCATGCGACGCGTGGCCAAAGTGCCGATGCAGGATCCGCGTCTCGGCCCGCTTGGAGACATGGAGCTGTGGATCGGACGAGAAGGCGGAGGGATCGCGCCGCAGTTGACGATCACGCAGCGCGGTCTACTTGTCGCCGTGAAGCAAGAGCCGTTTGTCACTCCGGAACTTGGACTGCACCGGGATCTGATGCGGGCGATCTTGGCGGCGGGGTTCGGATTCGTCGTGGATCTGCCGCTCGACGTGCCGCTCAACAAAGGCCGATCGGGGGTCGTTTCGTACGTGTCGAACACGGTGGAAGCGTCGGTTGTTTCGGCCTTCGAACGGTTTGTCCTTCACGATGCGCTGTACGATCGCGATTTGTTGCGAGCGGTGGATCATCGCCTCTCGTCGGTGCTGGATCGATTGCTCACGGTATCGTTGGCCGGACAAACGCTGGAGCGGACTTCTTCAGCGGGTTTGTCCGAGCCCGCGTCGCGTCGCGGCGAGGCATCTTCCGCGCCGGTTTCCGAGCCGCGTGCCCAGGCTCCTCGGCCGACGGTCGCGGCGCCGGAGGAGATCATCAGGTTCGCCGACGCGCTCCTGGACACACCTTCGTTGCGCGTGACGATATCGAACGACACGCACGAAACGACGTGCAGCATTCTCACGTTGCGTCACGCATTCGATCTGTATCGAGCGGGGCGATTGCATCTCGTCGGCGAACCGCTCGTTGCGGGATACGCGTACATCTCGTTGCACGATCCGCTCGCGGATGCGCTCTGGCGACGACTGGCGGCGCTCGATCCAACCCATCGCGTCGGCGTGTCGAGTTCCGATCGGCGAGTGCGATCCGTAGGCGTTTTGGCGATGCTTCGTGTGGATCGCGAAACGCTCGTGGCCCATGCGGGAACGCTCGGCGGTGTGGATGCGATCGCGTCGGCGATGACGATTCTGGAAGGGATCGACGCAGCGGTTTCACTGGCAGCGGAGATGACGCCGTCACCGATCTTCGTGCATCAGGATCTGTACGGACCGGACGAGATGGCGCACACGGATGGGAGCGGAATCAGCGTGAATTTGGCTTCGGCGAGGATCCGCGCGTTGCTCGTTTCGGTGTTGCATCAAGACGACGCGGCGGCGTTCGGAGCGCTCGTGGATTTGGTACTGCACGAGAAGACGCACGTGTCGTTGGCGAGCTTCGTGCCGCATGCGAATGCCGAGCACGGCGCGAGTTTTTATCGGCGTAAGGATCAGCTGCGTCGTCGGTTGCTCGAAGCGGTCGCGAACGGCAACGTCGGGGATCCGATCTCGTGGTTGCGAGCTGCGCGGCGGGGTTTGTCTCGTATCGAGTTCCCCACGCCGGAGGCGCTTGCGGCGGCATTTCGCAACCAGGCCGCATGACGCGCGAGTTTGGCGTAAAGAACGCGGCGGTGGATCCGAACCGATGGAGGCAAAAACCGCATGTTGCAACGCGGCGGATGTCGAGCAGTTTTCTTGTCCTTTTGAGCAACGCTGCGTATCGTCCGAATGCGCTCGGATTTCCCGGTGAGGGGATTTCTTGGCTAGCAATCGGGGCTCGGTTCGGTCTATCTTGCCTTGGTTCACGGTATCCGCGGGTTCGATACGGCTCATGATTCGGATCGACACTCGCAACCTCGAGGCAATTACCCCGAGGAGCAACAACAACGCTCGGATTCTTTGCTCATTTCGCAATGTTCGAACCACCGCGCGACACTGCACAATTCGGACATCGAAGGTTGCTCGTCGGGCGGGTGAATCGGTGGGATGATGCAAATCGCTCAGCGCACGTGTTTGAATCACGGCGGAGCGTTGAGGTTGGTCCAGGTCAATCCAAGGACAATGAGGTGCTCTAATGGGTCTCATCCAAGAAGTCGCTCAGACCCACAGACCGATTCTGGGAAACGACATTCCGTTGTTGGTCTTCCGCGTCTTCCGACACTTTTCAGCGGGTTACGTTGAGGAAGTTTTGGGACGTGGGGCGGCGGTCGTATTTCAGAACGGCGGCAGAGAGCTTGGCAAGGAAGCAGGCCAGATGCTCTACAAGCCCAACGTGGACGAATATCTTCGTGAGGTCGTGCAGTTCGTCCGCGATTCGCGCATTGGAATTCTTCAACCTCGGCAGCTCGACGACAAACTTTTGGTCGTGGATCTGGACGAGTGCATCACGTGCGCGGGTATGGCGAGTATCTCGAAGCGCATTTGTCACTTCGAGGTCGGGTTTGTCGCTGGTGTCACCGAGGTTCTGATCAAGAAGAAGCCGAAGGCGTACGAGACGAAGTGCAACGCCAACGGTGAAGGAACGTGTCAGGTAACGGTCGAATTGGGCTAGCGAGCGCCACCCCGTGAGGTGGCCGTCTCGCCCATGCCTCGGTCATGGCAGCCGGCACTCGGAGGGTCGGCACTCGCAGCGCAAGCTTCGAGCACCGGGCAAACGGGCGGAACATGTCCCGGACGCGGCGCCCGGGTTGAGGGGTGAGTACAAGCCAAACGGAGCTTGACTGCCCGCACAGGAGGAGACGTGGGATCTGGAAGTCGAGTCGAAAAAATCCAGGAGATTCTTCGTAATCTTCGTTCGGTATCACCCGACATCATCGGTTCGGCGATGGTGAGCACCGACGGCTTCGTCATTGCATCACTGCTTCCGAATGAAATCGACGAAGAGTTGGTCTCTGGTATGGCCGCCGCGTTGCTCGGTGTCGGCGAGCGTATCGCCCACGAGCTCATGGGGGGCCAGATGGAGCAGACGTACGTACGTGGCAAACAGGGGTACGTCATTCTAAACGCTGTCGGCAGCGAAGCGCTGCTCATCGTGCTCACGACACCGGATGCGAAGCTCGGTCTCGTGTTCCTCGATATTCGTCGACGAGTTGCGGAACTCGTCAAGATCGTCTGAGCGCGTTTTTGCGCATGGGTTTGTCGTCGTGAATGCTC
>WBZU01001477.1_pt1 | contig 17635 bp, 29 predicted proteins | sample 5204311 | NCBI WGS metagenome assembly WBZU01 (sample SAMN12344359, study PRJNA552823) | activated sludge metagenome | biome: Activated sludge suspended growth; feature: Nitrification reactor; material: Wastewater; isolation source: activated sludge from nitrification reactor of wastewater... | reverse complement strand
GCTTACGTTTGAGATGCTTTGCTTTCATGCGGTGGCGCTTGAGGCTCATTTGTCACCTTCTGGCGTTGGAGGAATTGGCATCCATGCAAGAACGTCTTCTATTTGATAGTAGTGAGGATAACAGCATCCACAACTATATGTTTTGAAACGCGTATCTTCATCGTCAAGCTCAAGCCAGCCAGTAAGTTGTAAATAGTCTTTTCTTAAAACAAACAAAACTTTATCATCTCCTTCAGGAAGACGCTCGGTCACTTTGATCCACTTCATCTTATTCCTTTGGTGGTTCTATTTCAGCCCATAAAAAGTTAGAGCATATTTAATTTCATTCAACGCCTTTAGTCCTAGATTTTTTATTTTTAATAACTCCTTGTCCGAGACCTCCAATAATTGTCCGATAGTTTTAATTCCTACCGCTGCCAGGCAATTGTGAGATCGAGTAGATAAATTAAGCTCTTCAATTGAGTCATAAGGCAATTTTTTCTTTAAACTATACAGATTATGCGCGATTCCCCCAAATCCAGGCCTTCTTACGCTCAATCGCCATGAATGTTTATCAAAAGCTTGGGGAAGAGCATGATATAAAAGAGAAAAGCATACAGAACAGATTTCCCTATTGAATTTTGAAACATCGGGATGTCTTCGTAATCGAACTTCAAGCTTTACCGAGTCCTGCTCATTTAGAATTCCTTGGTCACAATTATAACAATGCGCCCAATAGCTATGGTTCAATCTCATCTCATTCCTTTGGTTCTGGAAAATAATTAAATATTACTGCCCATACGGTACCACTCACGCTGTCCTTGAACACCAAGTCACGCCCCTGCTTCTCTCGTACAATTCTGTTGGGTGGTGCTTGCACTATGATTGGCTTGGGTGGTGGCTTCACGTTACTGTTTCTTACAGCTACTAAAGTGTATTGCCAGCGTGACTCCTGCCGTTACCAATGTGGCAACTATAGCAGATATGCTGTTACTGACCACCATTCTTCGGTTATGAGAATGCTTTGGTATGGTATCCTCTGAGCCTTCAGTGCTATTGGCCGGTGTGCTTGGGGTGTCCTTTCTATCCTCAATATGAATATGAATTTCCTGTGAGAGTCTTTTGCGTGCCTTATGCACATCACTTGAGGCATCCACTCTTGGAATGGGTACTCTCAAAGATTCGGCAGAAGGCGTATCACCTCTATGCACCACCGTAACCCCGGGAAAGTCTTGAGATCGCTCACGCTCAATAGCGGGCATATCCACAAAAGAAGACTGGCGTAATGCTTTGGGTGACTGCATAGCACCCAGATTGGTACACAGACACAGGCACAAGAAACGTAACATAGTATTCTCCTTATTTTTATCTATACCCAGTCTTGCATAAGTCACTCTCAATTAATAATAGTTTGGTTGCTGAAAAGGCTTAGGAACATTACCTTGGTTACCCATCCTACTTTGGTTATAAAAATTATCTAAGTCTTGTGCGCTCAAGGTATCTGACAATAACTTTTGAGATACCGCAAGATAGCGGAAGGAATCCGCATAGTCTGATGCCCAATCATGCAGAGGCTTTCCAAGATAGACCTGCCTCTTTGCATCATACTCTTGGCGATAAGACTCTAAAGCCTTAATAAGAGGCTGGCATTTAGTTTCATCAAAGTAACAGCGTGGTATTAACGCGCGTACTGCCTCAATTCCGTCTTCTATTGAAAGCTTGGGGGCTATGGTAGGGTTAAGCCCTAAAGCGCGAGCCTGCTCAATTCTGGTGAGTCCTGAGCCAAACTCGGTCACCTGCATGTCATGGGGAAACAGGAGCTTCCCGTAGGTATACGGTTTTTCAAGAATGATCTTGGCATAATGATCAAGACCCTGCTTCTTATTACTGTAGCAGTCTATTATGTTCACGCACTGGCCAATGACCTGAAACCAGATGAGAGCCGTAGCGTCATCGTGTCCTATATCAGCGGACAAATGTACCTTCTGATAGGGCTGCCACGGTACGTTCGTGATCTGATTGTTCAGGCGAATGGCATTGAGATATTTAGAATAATATGAACCCTCAACACCAAGCGAGAATGACGTAAACCACTCCTGCTGTATCAAGTCTTCAGAGCATTCTCTACGTTCCTTCTCAAGGTCTTCTGCTGATATGTGCTTAGTATCATCCACAGTGAGCTTGGACACAAACCATTCTTCGGGGTTTGATTTGGCATACTCATACAGTTCATAGGCTGCATTGCGGCCTCTGGGTGTCGTAATAAAAACCGCAGTACCAAGGTTAGCCCTAACCACCTGCCGAAGATATTGCCATGCTTGGGGATTCTGCAAAGCGTACTCAGAGAACACCATAAAGGAAGCGTTTGTTCCAACCAACCTATCAGGCTCATCAGAACCCACGATCTTGAAGAACGAACCATTTATAAGCCTAATGGACATCTCTTGTGAGTTCTTTGAGGCTATTAGTTCTTGAGGCAAGTAATTGATAAGGGGAAATCCCTCGTTATCAAGACCTTCCCAGAGAATCTTTTTGCCTTGTGAGTAAGTAGGGTACACAAAATAGACCTGTGTAGGCTTCTCTATCATGATACGGATGCAGGCAAACCAAGCCGCAAGGTCCTTGCCTGCTCGCCGGGGCCATATGAGATAGTAGCGCTTCAGCTTACGGACATTGAACAGTTCATGCAGAAAGGGAAGCTGGTAATCCCGGGGCACAAACCGATCAAGGCGAATCTCGTTACTCATAAGGAGCCTGTTTTGCCTTCTTACATTCCGCACAAGCTACATCGTAGAATGCTTCACATTCAAGTTGCAAGGCGGGTGGATTTGTGTCGAGAGGTGATAACCCTACCCCTAAAGGGAGTGGCTTATAAACCCATGTTTTAACTTTAGTATGGGTATCAGGGCAGTTATAATATTCACGCATCAATTCAGCAGCTTCTTGTGTGTTCTTGCATCTCTCAAGACGCATTTCCATATCTTCAAATGTCATGAGATCCCCTCTTCCTCCTCAATGATCATGTCCAGCTCTTCAGCAATAAGGACTATGGCGTTCTGCATCTCATGGTTGAGTTCCTTTTGTGCTTCATACTGCTTCTCAAGCTCTTGTATCTTTCTTATGAGGCCGTTAATGGTGGCAGACAAAAATTGTACGTTCTCGTTGGTATCCTTGATACGGTTTAGTAATACTGAGTTCTCGCTCATTTACGTTTCTCCTTGTCGTGTAAGATCGCTTCGGTTACTACTGCTTCTAAATATTCTTTCATGGTCAATGATCGTTTGGCACAGAGTATTTTCATCTCTCTATGCAGGTGATCAGGGAGGGTGATCTTAGTATTGATCTGCTTCATTCGTCTCCTTTTTTAGGTTCCGGTATTGCGGGTACAACGACAATAGTTTGCGCAGGCTTGTTATCTGCTGCCTGCTCCTTCTCTTTGGCTTCAGCAAAGGTCTTACCATAGTCATGAATCAGGAACTTAGCCGCTGCCCAGTTCTTGCCCTTGTCTACGCAGTCCTCCCAGAGTTTATAGCCGATAGCTTCTTTGGTTATTCGGTATTGCTCAGCAAGGGATGGGTAGTCCTTCATCTTCTCGTAGAATGATTTCTGTGAGTAACCAAGGTTTCTGGTGAAGTCCTGCATGTGTCTGGGGGTTGGTACCCGATTGGGGTATTCCCTGAGTTCTGTAATCCATTTTTCTATGACTGCGGGCGGTATTGGAATGTCCTTAAATCCGTATGCTGTAGTCTCCACTACGGTTGCTCGTTTCTTTTTTACCATGCTAGGATGGGTCTTTTTGCTCATTACTTCTTTTCCTTGGCGGTTTTATGGGCTAATGGCGAGAGTGGGATGAGTGCAAATTCGGTGCGTGGCTGTAAATCGTAGGTCTTGGTTGAGTAGATGGAGTAAATAAAACAATCGTCCGCATAAAGGACATTTGTACAGGTGTCCATGAGAAACTTTATACAGTTATCGATGTCTTTCTTGTGTATATAGGGCTGGCCTACCAGTTCCTGTCTGCGTAAGGGCCTGAGTGAGTTGGGAACGGGGAAATAAAAGTGAGCGATGAGATGAAGAGGGACTTTCTCATAGTAGGGCTGTTCCTCACTCTGATACTGAAGCGATATGGCCCAATTATTCTTTTTGGGCTTTTGTACGTCAAAGAACCGTCCTTTGTTTACTCTGGCACGTTCCCAGGGGATAGGGTCACCAGGCACAATATAGGTGTGTACGGGGCTTCCTGCGTGATAGATCATAGTGCTCCTTTTTTATCATGAGTCCTAAAAATTGCCCTAGCCTACCATTAGAAAAAAACCTTTGTAACTGTTTTGTAAAGATAAAAGACTTTGCTTGACAAGCATTGTCTTTTCTTTTATTATAAGAGTAGTATTAATCAAAAAGGGTAAAACTATGGATAGATGTAACCGATGTTGGTACTACTGGGATGAGCCTGGTATTGATCACGATGATGGCAGATGTCAGGATCAGCATAATGATGCGGTGCTTCACTGCCATGATGAGCATGGCTATTGTATAGAATTTCACACCGATGTGCATTGCAGCGAGTGCCATGAGGAAACTGATTGTCGCTGCTTAGACCCAGAAGGATGATAATGGAAGAAACTGCATTACAAAAATTAATACTCGCTAACACAGAAGAAATAGACTCAGTACTTGAAGATATTGAGTGCCAGCGAGAAGGTCATTTTACGCAATTTGGTCACAATGCCCGCAATGCCTCTACACAAGAGCAGGTAGAAGAGATTATTAAAGATGCGCTTGAGTTCACCTATTTGATGGAAACTAAATTGCGCGAGATCAGCCAAAGGCTCCAAGATGGGCGTGAGCCTCTTATTGTGTGTCGGCACTGTAAAAAGCAGACGTTTGCTTCTGAAAAATGTCTGTTCTGTTATGAAAGACCACATGAGCGTCTGTGTGTAAAAGTCTTTTTCGAGACCGGAAGCTATAACGACTGTACCTGTGAGGTTGTAAAATAATGTTCAAAGTAAAAATACTCACCAGCAATGATTATGGGGCTTTGCAGAACTCTATCAATAGCTTTCTTGAAACAACTCAGTGGGCGGCCATGCCTATTCAGGTGAGTGTGACTCCTATGCCGGGAGATTCCAACCGAGTGTTACAGCCTAAATTCATCTTCACTGCCTGCATAACCTACTCAGATACTCCAATGCCGGAGAGCTTAAACAATGGATAGCTTCGAATTCTTCCTCATCTGGTTCATGATGGCAGGCTTGGGGTATCAGATCTCTCAGATTGGGAAAAAAGACCACTAAAATATATAACCTTGCTTGTTTGAGGCCAGTTCTCTTGTTGAGGATTGGCCTTCTTCATGTATCTGCCCACGATCCCAATAAGCCTGCAAAGCCTTACGCAAATCAATATCCTCTATGCTTTCTAGTATGTGGGAAGGGGGGGGCGCGGAACGGGGGGTTGGGAAATAACTGTGTTCCTTCCTTTTTTTGCCCTTAAACGGAACGTTTGGGGCTTGATTCGCTTCGAGCATGCCTTTGGTGAGTATGCTCTGCAATAAAAATCTTACATTTCCCCCTTGGTGGTTATTTCTTGGTCTATTGTGCCAAGAAATATACCATTCCTTATAGTTAAAATTATTTTTATATAAATAATTCTTTAATATTAGTGTGATTTTATCTTTTATGCCCCATAAGAATGTTGGAACTAAAGCATAAAAAGATGGATGTGATAACCCTTGAAACAGATGCTTATAAGACTGTCTAAATTGGTAGGTGTACACGATATCATGCAAACGGTAAACGTTAGAATTGTTGTGACGCTGGAACCAATCCACAAGACCGAACTTGCGCAAGACTCTTAATGCCCTGTTAACCTCTTCACGACCTAAACCCATATTCTTGGCCATATTTATCTGTGATTGCCAGATCAGTGCATATTTACAATTAAACAGATACTCAAGCACTTGTATCGTTACTTCTGAAAAGCCCGAGAATGCGTTAGGGGAGAGAGAAGCGATATCAGAATGTAAGACAAACTCTTTTTGAAAAAGCTCTTTAGTTTTTCTCAACCTGATGATTTGTTGAGTTTTGTCTTTACTTATCGATGTTTTTGACGTATTCTTCTTCATGATTGTTTCACTTTTGTTGTATCGTCCGGCCGTCAAACTAGAAGATATAACGAATTAAGGTCTTAAAAAAGTTAGAGAGTCACAACCGAGTGGCTCTCTCTTTTTTAAATATTAGCTTTCAATTGCTCCAATTTACTCTGTTTTTTCTTCAAGAGCTAGTATTTCTTCGTCATTTTTATAATTTTTAACGTGTTTTTCAAACATCTCTTTTAAGACTCGCTTCATTTTAATGCGTTGTTCAGGAGTGCTCAGCTCTTCTAGAACCCATTCCTCTGGACCCCATGCTTGAGAACTTTCTTTATTCATCAAGAGAGAGACTCCATCCATGGAGGCCATCATAATCCCGCGCATATCCACAGGGAGCCACCAGTATTTCCTCTGGAAATCCCATCGCAACACCGAACTTTTATGCTTTTTGTTCTTCGGAATAAACTCTATATCAAGCGTGTGCACTTGTTTACTTTTCATTCAAACCTCATCGTTGTTGGGGTAAAGTGTAAAGGGGCCATGCCCGTCTTGCCGTTTCTGTTTTTAGCTACAATTAATTCTGCTGCATTGAGATCTGCTTCTGGGTTGTAGTAGCTCTCTCGGTATAAGAACATCACAATATCAGCATCCTGCTCAATAGCCCCTGAATCTCTAAGATCAGAGAGCTTGGGTCTGGTGTCAGCCCTGCCCTCAACCCCCCGTGATAGCTGCGAAAGGGCCATGATTGGTATGCGTAATTCTTTAGCCAAAGATTTTAGACCTTCAGAGATTTCTGCAACCTCCAAGTTCCTACTCTCTCGGTATCTTGTAGGGCGTATTAAACCTAAGTAATCAATCACTATAAACCGAATGCCATTCTCAACTACCCATTTGCGTGCCTGTGTTCTGATCTCAGCCATCGTCTTAGATGCATCATCAAGCCAAAAGGGATATCTACTTATTGTACCTGCCACTTCAGCCAGCTCAGTGAACTTTTCAGAGTTGGTAAAGCATGAACCGTTGTAAAGTTCAGACATCCCCAACCCCGATTCTATGCTCAGCAATCGCAAGGCCATCTGTTGATTAGTCATCTCAATAGAGAAAAAACCCACAGGCGAACCCATCTTGATAATGTTTGCCGCTATACTCAAACCTAACGCAGTCTTCCCCATAGAAGGCCGTGCTGCCAAGACCACAAATTGACCAGGCTCAAACCCCCGAATAATACCATCAAGCTCAGTGATCTGGCTTTTAATCAGTTGTCCCTTCTTGAGAAAGTCAGACAAGTACTGAAAAGCTTCCGACATCCCCTGCTTGATAGTCACCGAGGTACTCTTGTTAGTAGCCGTCATGGCATAGATAGTCTTTTGGGTGCTCTCGATCATCTTCTCATGATCCTGCTCATCATACAAAGACTTGAGTAGCTCAGTAGCATGATTGATCAATGTTCTTTTATGAGTGCAACTCTTGACCAAGGCAATGTAAGGTTCAAGGGAATCAGAGTCAGTAAAGTTCTCTTGTATGGAAATCAGGTCAATCTCATTGACAGGGTTGAAGGCCGAAAGATTCAATTCAGCAAGAATCTGTTCCTCAGAAAAGGGCTTATTCTTGCCCTTGAGTGCAAGCAAGCTCCGCAGAATATACTGATGCTTGATAATGTAAAAATCTTCAACGGTAACCCTGTCTATAATACTATGGATGATCTCGGGATTGTGCAGGATAGTACCCAGAATCTTTTGCTCAGCATCAACACTGTGGGGAACTTGCTTGTTCATGACATGCCTTACATTAGTTAGTTGAAAATCAACAAAATTACTCTTCTTTCGTTGAAATACCTTTTAGGGAGTCAAGCCCTCTGACCAATGAGGTATTCCATGAATCTACAAGAGCGTCGATTAAGACATTATCTATTAGCATCCGACAACTCTCGAATTGACCAGGGGAACTCCATAAAATATAAGATAAATTGAGTTCTGGTTTTTCAAAAGGTTCCCCAAACGCCCTATATTTAATGGTATTAAAAAGAGCATTAAACTGTGGCGCAAGACGGGTCATTGTTTCGCGGTAGCCTCTTGGGACTGTGATTCGAATGTAATTTAGTGATCGGGATGAGGATAAGAACTTTAGCTCATATGAACCTATTGAGAAATCTGACTTCGCGAGAACACTGCACATAATTAACAGATCGAGATTGCCTGATCCTTCACATAAAGCAATAATATTATTTTTCAAAATTTCTAATTCGGCCTCAAATGTGTCTTTCTTCATAGTTTCCTTCAGGAGTTTAACGGTCTTTTTTAAGAAATCGTTTAGGGGTTACGGTTACAATATTTAGGGTTTTCACTTACAGGATATAGGGAGTTCTTCTAAGAGCTTCTTGTATGCTTCTTCCCTACTACACACATCTTTGTGTGCCACAAATCCCACAATATCACCGTTTCGTTTGCATGAGGTGCAGTGCCATATGTGTAGGTGATCACTGAGCATAAACGTATCGTCAGATTCACACCCTTCAAAGGGGCAGTCTCCCTTCCAATACATATCTGCCTGAGAAAGGGCTACATATCTGCTCACATACTCACGCAAGTCTATCGTCAAATATGAGATCTTGGGCTTCTTGGTACGCTTCTTTGCCATTAATTTACCTGCCCATCGACCTCAAAGCTCTGCGTACGGCTACCGCCAATAAAGTTCACGATATGTACCAACGCGTTATTGAGTTCCTTTAGATCGTCACCCTTCTTGTGGGAGTCTACTATTTTGATTGATTCATACAGCTTATGTACCGCATCAGCTCTTTGGGGATCACTTGTTACAAATTTTATCGAGTGTTCCGGTAATTTGTCTCTCAAGGCATTGCAAAATGATATAAAGTTTTCATATTCAATTACCGCCCCGACAAACGTAACAATCTTCTCAAGCATCTCTTCATCGTTGAGTGATATCTTTTTATGCTTTTTGTAATACGCATGTGAATAATCCCGTAACTCATCCGTGGTTGTTTTTACCAGGTCACTTTGCATCTTATGGATTTCATGCATCGCATTGAATGCTTGGGGAACGTACACATTAAAACACTGATCGATTTTTTCTTCAAATGTCATAGTCTCTCCTAGAATGGTAAGCCTTCAGTCTGCGGTATCTCAACAGCCATCTTCTCTACGCTGGTAGCCTCTATCTTAAACCACCATAAATCTGCCCCAGTTTTCTTATCTTGGGACTTATCGTGCCTAAAGACACCCTTCACGTCTACCTTGTCTCCTAGTTGAAGGTTCATGTCCCTAACCTGTTCTCCTAACTTGCCAAAGCAGTTAACAAAGATAAAAGTCTTCTGTGGATATTTTCCCTCGAGTTTTTCCCACGTCAAACCAAATCTATAGGTTTTCCATTTGCTTTCAGTTTTCATCAATTCAACAGGCTTAGTAATAGTGCCCTGCATATGGAGTTCATTGATTAACATTTACTTTTCCTCCCTTAGGCTTCCATTGGCCAATTTCTTTTTCATAGAGTAATTCTACCGCCTGAGACAAAATGTCGTTCTTGATGGCGTTTTTGTTGTTGTCTCTGCGATACTCGCACAACTCATTCCATTTTTGTTCCGCAACCACACTCAACCGAAAGGAGAGCGGCTTGCCACGTTTTGGGATATGCATAATAAATCCTTTTCCAGTTAAAACTACTCTCTGAGTATGCCATATTGCAAAGCAATGTAAAGAATTGACTAATCTTTTATAGTATAGTAGGTTGGGTCAATCATACAGGATGGTTAGGAAGAATGAGGCGCACTGTTACCCCTCCGTTGTGGAGGGGATATTATTGTAAAGGATGACTATGCACAATTGCTGCAATCGAGACCCAAAAGAATTTGCTAAGAATGAAGAACTGTTTGAGAAATCTCTGAATGAAGTGGAGAGTTTTGTACGCTCGGTAGAACAAAAACTTCATGAATTGATCGATCAAACAAAGAGAGAAGCGCAAAAACAATTATCCGACTTCAAAAAGATGTATGAGCTCGATCCAAATGCTCAAATGTGTTCACATGAATTGGCTGCTCTCAGTGAATCTGTCATAAATTCAGCTCTCAAGGCATTTTGTTTTATACGGCTCATGGATCAGTACCATGAGCAAAATAGCAAAGCCGAAAAACGCATGCTAGAAGTCCTTAATCAAGTTAATAAAATGCTTGGATACCCCGCGGATATGACGGAAATGATCAAAAAAATGGGTAAAAAAGATAAGAAGTTCTTTGGATTGTTTTAGGAGAGTTATGGACAACCCTTTTGATGTAAACCCCTATATTCACATAGCCCAGCGCATCAAAGATTCCCAAGAGCGAACGAAGGCGGTTGAGGCTGAAAATGCCGCACTGCATGATGAGTTTGCAAAGGTATTCTTTCCCGATAAAGAACGCTTTGAGACTCTCAAGTCTCAGGCCAAGCAGGCTCTCATACAAAAAAAGCCTCAAGCTGAAACAGATAAAATCTATTTAGATATGGCCATGATCTATAAACGATGGCTGCCCATAGAAGCATTTTTGTTAGAGAGAAACCCCCTCTATAGAGAGTTGTTTGCGGGGTTAAAGTTTATGATAGATGACATCGAGAAAAGAAAGGAAAAAAATGACCAAAGCCCGAGTCTATCTGGATCAAAGCCAAAGAGAAAAACTAAGAAGTCTGTATCAACAGGGAGTAAGCAAGCTCGAACTTCAAAAAAAGTTTGATATTTCATATGGCAATACATGGCGAATAATTAATCATGAGGATAGCGTGAAAAAAACCCAAAAATAACACCGCAGCAATCACTTGAGATCATACAAAAGCATGCATCTGGCATCCCTGCTTCCCAGTTAGCTCTGGATTACGGCGTGGCTCCTGTTACCATTCACTATCATATAAGCAAGCATGGAAATAAAAAACCCCAAGAACCTGTTGTGCGTAAACAAGAACCTCAGCCAACCAGAACTATTGTCATAGAAAATCCCAAGCCGACCTTGATTATTCTTGATCATGCTCCACTGTCCACTGACATACACCCTCAGGGAACCCAAGCGCTTGATATGAAAACTCGTGACCTGTATGTTCAGGTAAGTAGTGATACCCAAAAATCTCACTGGGTAGTCATCGAACGGGAAAAAAAGGGACTGCTTGGGACGCTCTCAGGATGGTTCAAAAAAACATGAACGAGGATCAATTGAGTCAAAAGAAGCAACCGCTGATGATAGAAAGATTCAGCCCCCCTACACAATTTGATACTGCTGACAAATTCACCCTCTGCTATGTATCACCTGACTCAATATGGGTACAGATTGCCGAAGAAGGGAACACTCCTGTCTGGATAGAGTTTAAATCTCTGCAAGAAGCTGATACCTTTAGTAAGCAATTACAAGACATCAATACTTCAGGAAATCCTACCTGAGGCTATTACACACCCTCTTACCGGTTTTATTTACCCAATTTTCCCCGTAAGAGGGGACTTTCTAGTAAAAAGCCCTTACCTACACAGTAAGGGCCTCAAAAGGAGATAGAGAGAATAAGATTTATCTTCTATGTTAAGCGGTAGCCAACAAAATAAGTAATATACGGTGCTCCAAAGTTAGTTTGTATATCAAAAGCTCCCGATTCTTGTGAAGCGCCTACAAATACGGTATCACCCGCTACAAGATCAATTACAACAGAATTAGATTCTGTTAAGGTAGTTGCATCAACAGTTGTCCATCGATGTAACGTAAATGCTGAACCATTCACAACAAAGTGTAATCGACCAGACTTAGGACTGCCGCCGCAAATGCCCGCTGAAAAACTAAAATAATAAAGGCCAGTTGCTGGCGCAGTAAAGGTACTGGTACCACCGTTATAATTGACCCCATTGTTATATACCACTGAGGGGAAATTGACCGTTTGTATTGGGCCTGCATTAATTGTTTGTGTTGCACCGTTGACTGCCATAAAGGAACAGCCAGCCGCTGGCGTAGCAATAGTACCCGATACTTCAAGGTTGATAGTTGGTGTAGGGGTTGTTGTTACGGTAATAGTACCACCGGTTGAGGTAATTTGTCCCCATGCAGGAGCATTTCCCGCACCACGAGATATTGGTACTCTTCCTGGAAATGTATTAATAGAACTTATGTTGCCACTATTATCAGAGACAAGCATACCCGCAGCAAAGGCCGTAAATAACACACTGCCACCCACAGAAAGATTGCCACCTGCGGTGACGTTGCCTGCTGTAGCAGTAATATTGCCTGCGCTAGAGGTGATGTTACCTGAAGCGGTTACACTCGTGACTGAGATATTATTATCAAGGTTAATGATCAATGTATTAGGTATTGGTGCGGTAGTATTGATATTCGTACCACCTTCAACAAAGACCACGCCCCCTGGGGTTGGGCCTGCCTGATTGCCATCATCTGCTTGGAGGAGACTGATATCAGCAACCCCTGAAGGGACTACTTGAGAACCGAGTTGTCCTGTTACCGTGTTGATAGTCACCATGTTGGTATTGGCTACGGCCACACCGGCTACTCCCTGTATAAACGCAGAGGTATGAGTGCCTGATGTACCAATTCTGATTCGTCCTGAATCGGTAGCGGTACCGGTAGTACCAATAAGTATGTTGTTGCTTTCATTGGAGGTAAGCGCATTGCCGGCGTTTCTACCCAGGGCAATGTTGTTTACACCAGTGAGTAAATTTTCTAATGAGCTTGCACCAACTGCCGTGTTATTTGATCCTGTTGAGAATTGTAACGCAAAGTATCCGACGCCGGTGTTATCGTTTTGGGTTGTTATGTTGGTAAGCACATCATAGCCAAGAGCGGTGTTTCTGCTTCCGGTTGTTAGATCTTGTAGTGTTCCTACCCCAACGGCAATATTATCAGAACCACTCGTCACATTGAGTAATGCTAAGAGGCCTAGCCCTGCGTTGTTGCTTGCCGTGGTGATAAATGCCCCCGGTGAACCAATTAATATTGATGACAGGCCAAAATCTTGTAAGAGTGTATTCCCTGATCCATCAAAGGTTATGGTTGTATTAGCCGTCTCTACATTGATAAGACCACCTGATGGGGCTGCGGTACCGGTATTACCATTGAGTGCATTAAGTGGACCACTTCCTGAAGCTACGCCCAGTTGTCCCGTAAGTTGGTTGACCGTAACAAGTCCCGCATTGCTGACCGTGTTACCTACGATACCTTGTAAGAATGCAGTCGTATGAGAGCCGAAGGTACCTATCTTTATAGAGTTATCAACACCAACGGTACCTGCTGATCCTATGAGAATATTGTTATCTTCATCGGTAATATTAGAACCTGCATTACGGCCTATCATGATATTATTATCACCGATAGTCAGTGCATTACCCGCAAAGTCACCAAGGGCAACGTTGTTGTCACCATTGGTGATATTAAATAGAACATTGCTTCCAATACCGGTGTTATTGTCTCCCGCGATGAGGCTAAATAAGGCAGCATAGCCAACACCCGTGTTGTTCTGGCCACCACCAAGGGTCGGCAAACTAGAACCAAGAACAAGGTTCTGGTTAACCCCATCAGCAAAGTCTTGCGTAACGGTATCGCCTGCCCCTACAAAGGTCACGGTAGAATTAGCAGTCTCTATGTTGATGTTATTGGCTACTGCTGTTGCTATACCCGTGTTGCCGGTCAGCGTCTTGACTGCGTCAGCACCATCATTATCAGCAGCAATCGTTATAGAATTGGCTCCATTGGTAATGGTAACATTGGCACCTGCGGTAAGAGTACGCCATAACGGTGCTCCAGCACTGGAGGATATTAGTACTTGTCCATTGGTGCCTTCTGAAGAGAACAATGGTCCGCCACCACCAGGACTTTGTACCACACCTCTGCCTAAAATTGTATTGATAGCACCACCAAACGAAGCATTACCCGTTACGTTGAGTGTTCCGGTTGTGACTGAGGTGACATTGATATTCGGATCAAGGTTGATGGTAATTGTTGGGGTAGCGCCGGTAGTGTTGATGTTGGTACCACCAAAGACATTGACGTTTCCCGCTACGGGACTAACCGTTGCTGCATCATCGGTAGTAAATTGTTGCACGAGACCCACTGCTGAGATACCTAATGGCAACCAGAACGGAGTATTATTATTTTTAAGAACAAGAACCCATAAGGAAAGGTTGGTTGGATTGAGCCAAAATGTCCCTACGTTAAAGTTTCTATAGTCAGCATTGGCAACGTTCCCACTAATCGGGTTTCGTTCAATAACGACTAAATCTGGTGGTTGTAGAGGTTCTACTCCCACATATGATAATTGGTTTCTTCCCGATAAACGTAGTGACATTGCCTACTCCTGTAAATATTCTATGATCCAGACTTCACCACCGCCGCCGTCTCCACCAGCTCCGGAACCTACGGTAGTACCACCGGAATTGAGACAAGCACCACCGCCGCCGCCACCGCCCCCTCTTGTGCCACCATTGCCTCCTGTGCCGCCACTTGATGCGCCTGCTACGTTACCTGAACAGGCACCTCCACCCCCACCTGTGCCACCACTAATGTATGCTGCAGGGGATAACGAAGAGCCATCAGCACCGTTGCCTCCATTGGCAGATGCGGTAGCTCCAGCGGTTCCACCCGCTAACAGGACAGTAGCACCTTGAGATATTGATGCCCCTGCTCGTCCTTGGCCATTCCCGCCAAAGGTCGTTAGATAGATACCACCTGCACCACCACCGGTTGCACTTCCGCACAAAAATACTGGCGTAGGGCTTGTTGCCCCAGCATTAACTGCTGAGGAAGCCGAACCGGTTAATGAAACAAATGAACCTATACCACATGAGTTACCTACACTTGGAGTAACTGCACCTGTTGCAACTCTACCACCAGCACCAAGAGTACCTGTTCCCGTAACAACAATTTTGGTACCTATTGAGCTGTCTCCTCCATTAGTACCAGGATTGCCATTGCTGCTATCGGTTGATTGTGCTGCGCCACCCGTACCTCCGGCACCGACCGTGATAGTCTCAGATGATGCAAAAAATGAAGCATCGGCATATCCTACAAGAAAATTTGTATTGCCGCCGCCACCACCAGAAGCAGCGTTATTAGTGCCTTTAGCACCACTTCCACCACCTCCGCCCCCTGACCATACATAATATTCTACCCATCGGGTATTTGTATTTATTGTCCACGTGTCATCAGCAGTATATTTATTTACTATGATTGTTGGCTGTTTGTAACTCATGCTCTCTCCTTAATATATTTCATAATTTGAGCCGTTGAACAGAACCGATACCGACTCATAATTAGCAGTCATTACATATGAAGTAGCACCATCTATGGTAACTGCCCCGCCTACGGTAGTGACGGTAATGTTATTGGTATTAGCCGAACCTGTTGAATCTTTTATGGTAATATACCGACCTGTTGTCGGTGCGTTAGGCAATTGCACAGTGATAGCACCACCTGAAGAGTCGACTCCTAAAAACTGATCTGCGGCAAGCACCACGTAGGGACTGGTATTGACTGCGGTATAGGTTAACGTACTTCCTGGTATGGCTTGTGATCCTAATTGACCGGTAGTGGTATCAATAATAACCATCTCGGCGTTAGAGACAGAAACAGAAGCAATACCGGCTATAAAGCATCTATTTTGTTGTGAAAAGGTACTGCCCTGAGTTCCTATACGAATAGTATTGTTATCCCCGATCTGGCCAGTATTGGATATGCAGATATTAGCGTTTGAGTTTGTAGATAAACCATTTCCAGCATTCAGACTGCCAATAGCAATGTTGTATTCTCCCGTAATTATAGAAGATAGAGCACCAGAACCTATGGCAAGATTATAATTGCCAGTCGTCATAGAAAATCCAGGCCCTAGCGGCCCGATGAGAGTATTTTGAAGGCCACTCGTTATTTTGCTTCCAGCCAAATGTCCTATTGCAGTGTTGTCATTACCTGTGGTTAATACCAACAAAGCACCATTGCCAACTGCCGTATTCTGTTCGCCTGTCGTAATGATATTAAGTGCCTCATTACCGACAGCAACGTTATTGCTTCCCGTTACTACGCCGGCACCGCCGTTCATGGCATCATTACCAACCGCAGTGTTAGCACCGCCTGTCGTAAGCTTTTGGGCAGCATTGAACCCGATGGCTACGTTGCCGACACCAGATGTTATATCGTTAAGCGCATCAAGCCCCATGGCTACGTTTTGGGAAGCTCCTGCAACAGACGCAAGGTTGCTTCCTAAAGCAAGATTGGTCAGACGGAAGTCCACAACCAGGGTATTGCCAGAAGCAACAAAGGAAGGGGTCGCATTGTCGGTATTGAATATGATTATGTTTGCTGCGGGAGTTGCTGAACCGGTATTACCATTGAAGGTAAGTGCAAACCCTGGCAACGCCTGAAAGCTGGGATCAAGTCCAGGGCCATTGCTGGTAAGTACTTGTCCTGCAAGACCGATGCCGATAGAGGTAAGAGCACCCAGTGCATTACCCACCTGCACGGCGTGGTTAGTGGTTCCTGATACGTTTACGGTGGCAACAGTACCGACCGTATTGACGGTGATATTATTACCACCCTGTACTGAGGTTATAAGACCTCCGCCTGCGCGAAGATCAGAAATCAGTTGGGACATACTAACCCCCTTTTAGGCTAATGATTCTGCGCCGCCGCCATAGATTGCTGAAGCATACGCTGATCCTGATCCTGCTGCGCCTGATTCAAGACGTACATAGACTCCTTGTCCTACCGGTGCCGTAAGGCCTGCCGGATCATTGGTACGTGCTGCGGTGATATCGATAATGGCGTGGATTCCTGATTGCAACGTAATGAGGGTATTAACTCCATCAAGAGAGAATTGAACGGCTACGTTGGTGCTATTTTGGAGGATAAGAATTCTAATAGGATGGGTAAAGGGATCACCCATACGGACATAGCTTCCGGTTATGGAACCAAATGCGGTGCTTCTTTCCGGTTCATATGCCATACGGCTTGCTAACATTCGTGACATTACTACACTCCTTTTTTTTATTGGTGCGCTTCTGCGTGCGCGTTCTTCATTTCTTCATCAAGTTTTCTTTTTTCAGCGGCTTCTTTTAATTGTTGTTCTTTTTCTGTGTTATCAGCATGCAGTTGATCCAGTGCCATGTGTATATCAACAAAGGAAGCGCCATACGGCATAATAAATACATAGCCGTTGCCATTTACTTGTACTACTTGGGTTATAGTTAAGACTTCTTGCATCTCATATCTCCTAAAAGGTTATGCCCCCTCGCGCTGAGGGGGCTTTTATATCTCTATTTATGCTGACGCGGTGAAATTAGCCCAGGTTGTTCCTGCGTTTGTGTTTATGTATAAGCGTGACGCGGCACCTGCTGGATCAGTTCTTAAGAATAATGATCCAATAGGAGCGGTTACCACACCGTTAGGATCTCCTGATCCTGCCATCATACGCACTAACGATCCTGAGAAGGTTAATCCGGTATTAGCAGGTGAGTTGATCACCACGGTAGAGCCTGCGGTTGTTGATCCTACGTTGGTTGCATGTGCGGTTGCTGAAGTACCAAGGTTCAGTGCCCCGGTTCCTACGTTCA
>WBZU01001476.1_pt1 | contig 17639 bp, 15 predicted proteins | sample 5204311 | NCBI WGS metagenome assembly WBZU01 (sample SAMN12344359, study PRJNA552823) | activated sludge metagenome | biome: Activated sludge suspended growth; feature: Nitrification reactor; material: Wastewater; isolation source: activated sludge from nitrification reactor of wastewater... | reverse complement strand
CGATCATGCTCGGGCTCCAAGAGCCCCATCCGAAATTATCCAGCAGCCATCCGACTCCAATACCTACTGTTGCGCCGCCGAGATACTGCATACCGTCAAACATACCTGTTGCCGTTGCAGCTGCCCGCTGACCTCCGAAATCCATTGAAGCTGTTCCCGAAAGCATTGAGTGCACCATACTGATCCCGAGAGAGTTGGCTATGAATGCAACTATTACCAGATTTATGTTTCCCGCATACCATATCACTGACAAGGAAAATATTATAAGCATGTATCCTATAAACGCAACCGGGGTTCTTCTGGAACTAAAGAGATAATCCGACATATATCCGGCAATGAATGCTCCGGCAATACCTGCAAGAACTACACCCAAAGCTCCTTTCTGAAAAACAGGCGAATCAAGAGCAAGCTTCTGATACTCCTGCATGTATCTGGGAAACCATTGTTCGAATCCGTGTCTTACAAAACCCGTACAGAATTCTGCAATTGCTATTGTTATAGCAATAGGATTAGATATTACTTTTTGAAATACATATTTAAAATCAATTTTTCCCGTATCACCGCTTGTCGCATCTTCCGTATCCAGAGCAGGCAGTCCGGCATCCGGAGGAATATTCTGAACGAACAGAAATGTCATAAATGACATTACAGCAACTATAGCTGCGGGAATAAAAAATACCCACTGCCATTCAAGAAACGTAACTGCCCAGCCGCCGATAATAAAAATCAAAGCTCTTCCGCTTTGTATCATCGATCCGAAAATAGCTGAGAATACACCCCGTTCACTTACTTTGAACCAGCCTGCATTTACTTTGATGAGCGATAATGCGCTGAATGACTGAAAATAAGAATTGAGTGACCATACACTCGCGAAGTATGTTATGAGCAATGTTCCTGTTCCGAATAATTTCAGGTAAGCACCGAGCCCGAATAATAAATTGAAAACTACCGTTCCTATAGACCCAATCAGCATTGCTTTCCTTCCGCCGATCCTGTCTGCGATCGGCCCGTTAAACATTGCCGACAGACCGTAAATTGTCAGGGCAGCCGTAATTATTGCGCCTATCTGGGTTTTATCCCAGCCGTAAGTATCGGAAAGAGATTTATTTGCAAATGAAAGATTATATCTTCCCATATACATAGCAGCATACGTGAATCCAAGAGTAAGCCAGTTTAATGCCCTGCGTCTTTTGAATTCGGGTGAGTAATTGTTTCGTTCAGGTCTTGTGATCATTTTTTATACAGGAGAAAATTTTTGATAACATAGAAATCTTATAGTTTAGTTGAAAGATAGAAAAACAAGGGGAAGGAAATTTTACAATTTATTTACAATATAAATAAATTTATTTAAATCTTTAAAAATAATTTCCGGAAAATTATCCGGTGTTCATTCTTAACATTTTTTTAACCGGAGGCGAACCTGAAAATAATTTTATAACTCCCCGATATCTTCAAACCAGAGTTTCGGATTTCTTTCTATAAAATCTTTCATAAGATCCTTGCATTCTTTCAGATCAAGATTGACGACCTCAATCCCATGCGACTGCATAAATTCCTGTGCACCGCTGAATGATTCATTCTCTCCGGCTATGACTTTCTTTATGCCGAACTGAACCGATGCTCCGGCGCAGAGATAACAGGGCATCAATGTAGAATATAAAACTGTATCTTTATAAACACCTATTCTGCCCGCGTTTCTCAAACAGTCAATCTCAGCATGTATGACAGGATCATTTTCCTGCACTCTTCTGTTATGTCCTCTTCCGATTATGATACCGTCCTTTACAAGAACCGAACCTATCGGTATCCCGCCTTCTGATAAGCCTTTTCTGGCTTCATCTATCGCGGCTTTCATGAATTTGTCCATGATAATAAATATTAAGAATAAAGTTTTGTGTATTGTATATCCAATATTGAAGATTATTGATTGTAAATTATGTTAATTCTTCGATTATTGATCTGTGTTCGGGGAAAAGTCTAATCAGTTCTCCTTTATCTCCCATTTCAAATTCATCAAAATGAAACCCGGGCGAAACAGTGCATCCTGCAAGACAATAGGAATCCGGTCTGTTTACTTTTGCTCCGAACCAGTAACCTGCTCTTATCAGCACCTGAGGATTTTCTCCGCTTTCAATATCAAGACCTAACTTATTTTCGGTTAATTTCCCTTCATCATCTATTGAATATATGATCAGACCGCTGCCGTCATAAAAGTGCCACATCTCATCTGACTTTATTCTGTGAAGTTTTGAAAATTGATTACCGGCAAGTAAATAGAATATTGAAGTGGAAATGTTTCTGTGACCATTAAATCCGTCAGGGAGGTGTTCCCGGCTGATGAAAGTATCTGAACGATAAGTCTCTTTAAAATATCCTCCTTCGGGATGAGGAAGCAGCTCTAATAGTCTGACCCAGTAGTCTGAATCTTTCATTTCTTCAGCTTATAATTTAATAATGAACAGCCAGCCAGATACAAGGCGGGTCTGAGCTTGTTCTTAATATTCTGTGCTTTGTGTTTTTGGGGATGTTCAGATAATCACCTTTTCTGAGTATTCTGTCTGAACCGTCTGACATACTGATCTCTGATTCTCCCTGTAAAAGAATTACCCATTCATTTTTATCCTGTTCAAGCCACTGATCATCAGGAGTTTTCTGTCCTGTTGAAATAATTCTTTCTATGCTGATATCAACATCCGATAATACAGTCTGGAATAATTCAAAATTTAAGGGGAGATCCTGAGGTATTTCAAAAAAATTTCCGGAAGAGGGATTCATCTGAAGTATTTTTATCTTTCTGAAAGACCGGATGTTATGTTCGGCTGCATAAACAGCCTTACATTTAACATCCGGAAGATTTTGAAACCAAAAAACTATTTTCCTACAACTACAGATTTTGATTCTTTCTTTTCTCTGACCTGCTGAGGTACGGTACCGAAGACATAATCCCATAAAGGATTGCTCACGCCGTAAGCAGTATGGTCATCACCGTAATGATGTCTGAGATGATATGTCTTTAAAAACTTTCCGGTCTTTCCTTTCATCTCAAAATGGTGAGTTGCATAATGAATTGAATCATAGGATACGTAACCGAAAATAAATCCCGAGAATATATTCAGATAATATGCTCCGAATATTGCCTGAAATAAAAAGTAAAAAAACACTGCAAGCGGAATGCTTACAAGCAAAGGCATTACTAATCTTGTGGCATCACGCGGATAATCGTGATGAATGCCGTGAACAAGAAAATGAATTCTCTTGCCCGGTTCAGATTTAGGATGATAATGAAATGCCCATCTGTGAATTACATATTCGGTCAGTGACCATAATACTATCCCGATAATAAAACTTATAATTCCGTTTATTATCCCGATCTCCCTGAATCCAAAATAGGAAAGTACAATTAATAAAGGAACAAATACTATTATTGGAGTTACGGGATGTATATGTGAGAAATATTCTAATACAGGATTTTTGAAAAGCCTGATAGTTTCGTTTTTGTTTGATACAAATTTTGCCATGACTTTTGTTGATTTGTTTAAATAATAATTTAACTGTTAATATTAACATTCAGATGATTTGAATGCTGATTACTTTTATTTTCAGTAACAAGATACAAATTGAATTTTTTCCGCACTCTAATGACTTCAAAGACTTCATTTGCCTGGTTTAGACTTCAGCAGATCCCTGATCTCCGTCAGCAGTTCCTGATCCTTTGTCGGAGGAGCGGGTGCTTCTTCTTTCTTTGATTTAAATTTATTTATTAATTTTACTAAAAGGAACAGTACAAAAGCAATTATGATAAAATTGATTATGGACTGAATGAGCTTTCCATATGGTAATACAGCCCCTCCAACTTTTACTGTTAAACCTGAAAAATCTATTCCCCCGATTATTATACCTATCAGCGGCATTAAGAAATCCGCAACTATTGAATTTACAATCGCTCCGAATGCCACACCTATTATAACACCAATGGCCAGATCAATTGCATTTCCCCTGGAAATAAATTCTTTAAATTCTTTTAACATTTTGATTAGTAAGATTAATAAACTGCTATTTTAAGGGTAGGCTAAATTAGGTTTATATTACGAATTATTAAAGTCCGAAATATTTAGTAATAGTCCGTATCTCAAACCTTTTGCTGAAACAATTATTTGATTCGCGTTCAGATATTTCATCGTTTCCATCAATATCAGTGTTCCCGGTATTATCACATCGCTTCTTCCTTTCATAAATTCTCCAAGCTCCAGTCTCTCTTCTGCTGTCATTGTTATAAGTTTATCAAAAATATCCCTGATATCAGAGATCAGTAATATGTCTTTGTGTATGACATGTTCATTGAATTTTATCAGACCGCTTTTTATAGCCGATAATGTCGTAATCGTACCGGCTACCCCCACAAGCAGCCTGTTTCCTCTTTTCAGTTCGGAGGAATTGAGTTTATTTCGAATTGAGATCCTCATGCTTTCCAGGATATGGCTGTTCATTTCACTCTTTAAATTATTCTCAAATAATCTGACTGCTCCCATATCAAAACTTACTGAACATATTGCGTCATGATCTTTGTAACTGATCTCCGTGCTTCCACCTCCAATATCAAGAACAGCATATTCATTCCTTTTATACAGGTCAAATACAGCGCCTTCGTAACTGTATTTCGCTTCCTCTTCTCCGTTAATTATTCTGATTCTTATGCCTGTCCCGTTCTCAATGAAGTCTATGAAATCTTTGCTGTTCTTTGCATCCCTCGTAGCGCTTGTTGCGAATGCAAATATCTTTTCAGATCCGTGTTCTTGAGAAACGGTATTATACTTTTTGAAGATGTTCAATACATTTTGAAATGAATCCTGAGAGATCATTCCGGTTTCATACAGATCTTTCCCGAGTCTGGGAATCTCCTGAGCTTCGTAAAGTTTCGTCAGAGTATTGTCCTGAAATTTCGCTGTAAGTAAAAGGCAGGTGTTAGTTCCAAGGTCTATTACAGAATAAATATTACTATCTTTTGACTGCATATATACCTATCCATTCGGCGCTGCTGATTATGTCCTGTACCTCAAAATAATACTGAGTAAGATATTCGAGTATCTCCTGATCTTCGGATAAGAGTATTCCGGATAAGAACAATTTTCCGTTAGTTTTTATCTTACCGGAAATATGCTCAATGTTATCTATTATTACGCTTCTGATGATGTTGGCGCATAAAACATCAAATGAATCTTCCTTTATATCCGAAATATTCGATCTGTAAAGTTTTACTCTTTCGTGCACTGAATTTCTTTGAAAATACTCTGACGCATTCTGAATAGAATCTTCGTCTATGTCGATAGCAACAGCATTGTTTACCCCTAATTTAATTCCGGCGATCGTTAGTATTCCTGTACCTGTTCCAAAGTCAAGCATCTTTTCATCATCACTCTCAATATTATCACTCATCAGCTCAAGCACAAGCTGCGTAGTCTCATTGTGTCCTGTGCCGAATGACATCTTGGGATCGATCTCGATTAAAATTCTGCCTTCAGTATCTTTAAGTTCATCTTTTTTCCATGAAGGATATATTATCATTTTATTTTTTATATAAACCGGCTCGATCGTATTTTCCCACTCTTCATTCCAGTTCTTATTCTCGAGTTTTTCAGAAACGAAATCTTTTTCTTTTATAACCTTATTACTAATCAGATCTTTTTTTATAAGATCAATTTTACCGGAATCATTTTCATCAAAATATATTTTGAGCGATCCGTTTTCCTCAAGTATGTTCTCAATTCCGTTCAGATATAATCTGTTATACAGTTCTTCGTAATTTTTTTTATTAAAAGCGATCTGCACTTCAAAGTAACTATTTTCCAAAGACCGCTCCTTTTGCCGAATCAAGAGTGTTTTTCATTAACATTGCTATGGTCATAGGTCCCACTCCTCCGGGCACGGGTGTGATCATTCCGCATTTATCAAAACAGTCTTCATAATCCACATCACCGGTGATCTTATAACCTGTCTTCGAATTTTTATCTTCGATCCTGTTAATGCCTACATCAATGATAGTACAACCTTCTTTAATAAAATCCTTTTTAACAAAATTTGCTTTTCCTATAGCGGCAATTAAGATATCCGCCTGTGATGAAATTTCACTGATGTTTTTTGTCTTGCTGTGACAAACCGTAACCGTAGAATTGAATTCATATCTTAAGAGTAAATTTGCTACGGGCTTTCCTACGATATTACTTCGGCCTATTACCACTGCATTTTTTCCGGAAGTCTCAACATTGCTTCTTTTCAGCAGCTCAATTATACCGTATGGTGTGCATGGTATAAAACACTTTTCACCTATTACCATTCGCCCGACATTTACAGGATGAAATCCATCAACATCTTTTTTATAATCTATCGCTTCAATTACTTTCTGCTGATTTATGTGCGCCGGCAGGGGCAGCTGTACAAGTATCCCGTGAATATTTACATCGTTATTAAATTTACTGATCAGTCCGAGGAGTTCTGACTCGGGAGTATTTCCCGGAAGTGATTCCGTGACCGAATAAAATCCGAGATCCGCGCAGGCTTTTCCTTTGTTCCTGACATATACTCTCGAAGCCGGATCTTCTCCGACCAGTATAAATGCAAGTCCGGGTGTGATTCCTTTTTCTTTTATTAATATATCGGTTTCAGATTTTACTTCAGACTTTATCCGTGACGAGATCAGTTTTCCGTCTATGATTTTGGGAGTTATATCAGCGGGCATTTAAATTTTTATTAATATTAAATTAATTATTTTTCTTTTCAGGTTCTGAATGATATAGATTTTCTCTGAATATCATTAAATATACAATCGGAAAACATTAACATTTCATTTCATCACCATTTCCATAAACTCAGCAAACAGGTACTTACTGTCATTCGGTCCCGGAGAAGCTTCAGGATGATACTGCACGGACATTACAGGAAGCTTTCTATGACGAAGTCCCTCGTTTGTTCCGTCATAAAGATTAGTATGGGTGATGGCTATATTTTCAGGATCAAGGCTTTTTTCATCTACTGCAAACCCGTGATTCTGCGAAGTGATCTCAATCTTATTCTTCAGATGATTTTTTACGGGATGGTTTCCGCCACGGTGACCGAATTTTAATTTATATGTACTGCCTCCGAGTGCAAGGGCTATTATCTGATGTCCGAGACAAATACCGAACATTGGTATTTTAGATTCAAATAATTTTTTTGTATTTTGTATTCCGTATTTCACAGCTTCCGGATCACCCGGACCGTTTGAAAGAAATATACCATCGGGCTTATAGTCAAGTATCTCTTTATATTCTGTTTCCGCATTAAATACTTTTACTTCAACATCAAATTTCAGAAATTCATTGAGAATATTTTGTTTGATCCCGAAATCATAAAATGCAATTTTATATTTTGGATCAGCAGACCTTAATACATAATTTTTTTTTGAAGAAACATATTTTACAAGATCCAGCCCTTCCATCACGGGAGCTTCCCTGACCTTCTGAATTAATTTTTCATCACTTGATCTTTCTTTTGTAATAAGACCTCTCATAGCTCCTTCGCTTCGTATGAGCTTTGTCAATGCACGCGTATCTATTCCGGAGATGCCAACAGTTTTATTCTCATAAAGGTAATCGCTAAGAGAATTCCGGCCTTTGAAGTTGCTCCATTCATTTTCATAATGCCCTGTTATGAGTCCTGCTGCCTGCACTTTTTCAGATTCCGTATCCGTATCATTTGTTCCGTAACTTCCTATAAGCGGATAAGTCATAATTACTATCTGACCGAAATAAGACGGATCTGTGAGAATTTCCTGATAGCCTGTAAGTGATGTATTAAAAACAACCTCACCTGAAGATGTCTCATTATATCCGAAAATATTTCCATCGAATACTGCTCCGTTCTCCAGTACTAATTTCCCTTTTTCCAAAAATTCCCCTGCTTAAGATTTTAAATATTTATCAAGGAACTTCAGCTTCTCTTCAAAGACCTTTATCTGATTTGCAACTTTGCTGAATCCGTGACCTTCATCTTCAAGAAGTATGTATTCGTATGGTTTATTTTTTTCCTTAAGCTTATTTACTATCTGAACTGATTCTTCCTCCACTACTCGCGGGTCATGTTTTCCCTGAACTACAAGAAGAGGGCAGTTGATGTTGTCTATGAAATTTATCGGAGACCTTTCTGTAAGCAGTTCTTTATCTCTTTCAGCGTGGCCTACGAGCTCTTCAATCCCTTTCTTCCAGTGTTCCGGCACTGAATTTATAAATGTAAATAAATTTGCCGGTCCGAATATATCTATTGCACATTTCCAGATCTCAGGCGCTTTTGTAATACAGGTCATGCACATGAATCCGCCGAAGCTTCCACCCACAACGGCTATTTTTCCGGGATCCACATATCCGGATCTCTTCAGATAATCTACGCTGCCGAGTACATCTCTAAACTCCGCTCCGCCCCAGTCTCTGTATATCATTTTCTGAAAAGTTTTTCCGTACCCCGAGCTTCCTCTGAAATTCGGCGCAATGACAATATATCCGGCATTCACCATTACCTGAACGTATTTGCTGAAGTTATGCATTTCCTGATGCTCTGGACCTCCGTGAGGCCATACGACCGCAGGATTTTTACCGTTCTTCTTAAGCCCTTTTGGAATGTAAAGAAGCGCGTGTATCTTCAATCCGTCAAAACTTTTATAGAAAATGTCTTTAGGTTTTGTGAGTCCTTTTCCGGAAACACCTCCTACAAGAGAATTAGTGATCTGTTTTGAAGTTTTCTTTTTAAGGTCATATACAAAAATATCACCCGGGTTAAGCGGGCTGTCACAGACAAAAACAATTTTCCTGTTGTCTTTTGTAAATTTTATACCCGAATAATTTCCTTTTTGTAATTTTAATTTATGCACCTTTCCCGATTTCATATTCATCAGTTTCGGAGAATTGTTTCCGTTCTCATTTACAGTCCATAATAAAAGTTTGCAGTCAGGAGAAAACTTGAATGATGTAATGTCCCATTTTTCCTTAATGACCCATACAGAAGTTTTCTTTTTAATATCATAATATTTTATTCCCTTGAACTCTCTGCCTTCATCTGATATGTAATAAAATCCTCTGTTCTTTTTGTCAAATTCCGTATGTCCGTTGAAGACATTCTGACTTATGTCATGCTCCGTAATATTGAGCAGCGTATTTTCTTTCGTATCAAAAAGAAGTATGTCAATATTCAGATTTCCATAGAACTTTCCGAAAGTAATGTATCTTTCATCAGTGCTCCAGGTCTCAGCATGTGTAGGGTAATGATCTTCAAATCCTTTTATTAGTTTGTTCTCACCCGTTTTATAATTCTGAATATATATATCATAGTTATACTTCAGTCTTTTATTTGTTGAGAAAAGAAATTTATTTCCCTTTTTATTGAACTGATGATAGAAGCACTGGGAGTTTTCAAATCCTTTAGAAAGAAGTTTTACTTCTCCGCCGTTATCCGGCATACTGTATATCTGCAGATTTTCATTTCCGCTGGTATCACTCATAAAGATGATCTCTTTGGAAACAGGATTACAGTCTATGTATTTCACTGAATCCTTCCACGTAGAGATCTGATCCGTCCATCCGCCATCGATAGGAATGCTCCATATCTGCGGTGTGCCGGATGTATTTGTAATGTAATAAATCTTTTTACCGTCAGGGGAAATTGTAAATCCGAATATTGTTCTTATGGAAAAGAATTTTTCGACAGGGTACCTCTGTATCTTATTCAATATAAATTTGATTAAAGTTACTTAATATGAATCCTGAACAAGATAATCTTTTTGGAAAACTTTTATTAGTCTAAAGCATAAGATACAGGATTTTAGATTTTGGATTGGTATTTTAGATAGTTTAACAGGACAGATTTAAAAATTTAATTCTAATGTAAAAATCAGGAATCGAAAAAATTTTTCCGTCATGATTTTAACTTATTAAATCAAAAATAAACAGTTTTTGATTAAGATCTAAAATCATAAATCGAAAGTTCAAAATTGTAAGATAATTTTCTTACTAACATTTTTGATCTACTATTTTTAGTTTGAAAAAAAATAATTTTATATTTGAACAAAAAAATATCCCTTTGTATTCATTCTCATTTTTATCAGCCTCCCCGTGAAAATGCCTGGACCGGTGAAATCGAGCCTCAGCCTTCTGCTGCTCCTTTTCATGACTGGAATGAACGTATCCTGCAGGAATGTTATAAGCCAAATTCTGAAGCTGTAATAGTTGACGATCATGACAACGTGATCCGCCGTGTTAATAATTACGGTTATTTTAATTTTAATTTCGGTCCCACTCTACTTGGCTGGATCAGAAAAAAACATCCGAGGACTTACGAAAAGATAACTGAAGGTGACAGAAAAAGCATATCAGAGCATAATGGTCACGGAAATGCCATCGCCATGGTTTACAGTCATCCTATAATGCCTCTTGCTAACCGTAATGACAAGATCACTCAGGTAAAATGGGGTGTTGATGATTTTAAATTTAATTTCGGAAGAGATCCGGAAGGGATATGGCTGCCGGAAACTGCCTGCAATGAAGAAACAATTGAAGTTCTTATCGAAGAAGGTATCAGATACATTATACTGGATCCTTCACAGGCAGCTAAAGTAAGAAAGATTCACAAAGGAAAATGGAAGGATGTTTCTTCCGGTAACATTGATACCGGAGTTCCATATAAGTGTTTTGCAAAAAACCGGTCCGGTAAATTTATTAATATATTTTTTTATAACGGGTCGCTTTCAAAGAACATTGCATTCGATGATCATATCTATGATTCTGAAAGACTGATCAACAGAATAAGACAGGTACAGGTAGATTCAAAGAATGAAAATTATCTGATAAGTGTGGCAGTCGACGGGGAAACATTCGGGCATCACAAGCATTATACGGAACGTACATTGTCCTATCTGTTCTCGGAGATCATCCCTGATTCTGAATTTAAAATTGTTAACTTCGGCGAATTCCTGTCAATGCATACTCCTGAATATGAAGTTAAGATAAAAGAAGGAGTTAACGGAGAAGGAACATCCTGGAGCTGTCTGCACGGAGTCGGAAGATGGAAGGAAAACTGCGGATGCGGCAGAAGCGATGAATATCCGAGTCAGGAATGGAGAAAGCCACTCAGGGAAAGTCTTAACTGGCTGAGAGATGAACTCTGGTCTTTATACGAAATCCACGGAAGCAAATATCTTACAGATGTCAGGAAAGCAAGAAATGAATACATTAATGTAATTCTGAATCCTGAACAGGAGAGCATTGAAAAATTTTTATATTTTAATGCAGCAAAGTTTCTGGATGAACCTGAGACTCTCCGTTGTATAAAGCTCCTGGAAATGCAGAAGTTCTCTATGCAGATGTTCACAAGCTGCGGCTGGTTCTTTTCAGATATTTCAGGCATTGAAACAATTCAGATACTTCAGTATGCCGCACGTGCAATGGAAATTGCAAAGGAAGTTTCAGGGACAGATCTTGAAGAAGAATTTCTGATAAAATTATCCTCTGCCGAAAGTAATTTAAAAAAATATAAGGACGGAAGAGAATTGTATTTAAATGAAGTAATTAAATCAAACTTTGTGAAACTGAAAAGCTAATTGAATTATAACTCACTTTTAAATTCCAAAACATCTGAAAAATGGGAAAAGACCGGTATCAGACGAAGAGCCGGCGTGGCATTGCCTTTGTTTTCCGTCTTCTCTGAAAAGAGTACCGGTATTGGTGAAATTCCTGATCTGAGATATATTATTGACTGGTGCTGTCAGACAGGAATGTCCGTACTGCAGCTGCTTCCGCTCAATGAAGTGGGAAACGATTTTGCGCCTTATAATTCCATAAGCACCTTTGCTCTGGAGCCGATGTATCTTTCGATCAAGAGATTAAGAAAGGCTGATCTTTCTCCATTCAGAAAAGAATTGAGAGATCTCAGGAAAAGATTTCCAAAAGGCGGAGAAAGGGTAAATTATGAAATAAAAAATGAAAAGCTGAAGCTACTCAGAAAAATTTTTTCTACTGTTGATCTGAAAAGTATCTCAAAGTATAATGAATTTGTAAACAGGAATATTCACTGGCTGAAGTACTATTCTTTGTTCAAGATTCTTACAGGTCTGAATGAGGGAAGAAACTGGAATGAATGGGAGCTTAAGTATCAGTATATTTCTTCACTTACATCTCAGAAAATCCTGTACGCTCATTCTGATGAAGTCGAATTTCAATACTGGCTACAGTGGCAGCTTTACGAACAGCTTATTACGATAAAAAAATATGCAAAGCGAAAGAATGTGCTTATAATGGGAGATCTTCCTTTTCTTGTATCACGCAACAGTGCGGATGTCTGGGCATATAAAAATTATTTTAAACTGAATCTTTCTTCAGGCGCACCTCCTGATATGTACTTTTCTAAAGGACAGAGATGGGGAATGCCTCCTTATAACTGGGAGAATATTGCAGCAGATAATTACGGTTATCTGAAAGAGAGATTAGTGTATGCGGAAAATTTCTTTAATATGTTCCGTATCGATCACTTCGTCGGGCTTTTCAGAGTCTGGACAATTGATCTGAAAACCCCGTTGGAATATGCAGGATTTTACGGAATCTTTGATCCGGAAGATGAGCGTCAGTGGGAAGAACACGGAAGAAGGATACTGGAAATAATGAACAGCAGCACTTCAATGCTTCCCTGTGCAGAAGATCTCGGAACTGTTCCGGCTTGTTCCGAAAAAGTTTTAGGGGAATTCGGAATTACAGGAATAAATGTTCAGCGCTGGGAAAAAACTAACAGCGGGGATTTTCATTTTCTTCCTCCGGATCAATACAGGATCAATTCCATAGCTACTGTCTCAACCCACGATTCCAGCTCACTTCCCGGGTGGTGGAAATATGAAGCGGGGACTGTTGATGAACTCTCTTTTAAATTATCCTGCGATAAACTGAATATAAAGGATCACAGATATCTGAATTTATTGAGCAGGTTTTTTGTAAATGAAGATCCAGAAACCGGAAAATTAAAATGGAGAAAAGAAGTTGCAAATGTTTACAGACTGCTTGAGATTCTTGAAATGAATTATGATGAAGCGAAAGATATTACGGAGATCTATCTTTCAAGTTTTGGTGAAAAAAACATTTTTCGGAAATATATCGGAATTGATGAGAAGACCGAATTGGCTGATCCTGTCTCGTTTATAAAAAGAAATCTTGAAAAGATCAACGGCACTGCTTCGGTTTTCAGCATACAGCTTATAATGGAATATCTTTATCTTGATAAAAACGTTCTTGAGAATTACAGCGGATGGAATCAAAGGATTAATTTTCCCGGAACGGTGGACGGAAATAACTGGTCAATGGTAATTCCCTTTGCGCTTGATGAATTGAAAGATCTTAAAATAAATGAAACGATTTCTGATATATTAAAAAACTCAGACCGCAGATAAAATCATTTAATAATATTCAATTTGATTTAATTAATGATCCCTGAATTTTCTGAAAGCATAGACATGCTGTTTGATATAACTTTTTATATCTGAATATATAATCTCACCTGCAGCAACGATTTTGTTTTTATTCTGAGAATTTTCTTTTGATAACGGATAATCAGGAGTATCGCTCAGTCCGAACTGTTTAGGCTTACGGACTTCAGGATCAGGAAAGAAAGCAGTACCGAAGATCCAGTCCCAGACTGCTAATTTTGTTCCGTAATTATTCTGAAACTCTCTTCCTGCCTCGTCTGAATGATGCCATCTGTGAAGTTCGGGTCCGTTAATGAAATACTGAAGCTTGCCCAGCCTTACATCGATGTTTGAATGAATGAACATTCCCCATACCGCGCTTATCATCCCTTTATAAATCGCAACTTCCGGAGCAGCTCCCAGCAGTATTATCGGAGCAAACTCAACCGACTGATTAATTAATATTTCAAGAGAATGGGATCTTGCTCCCGAGAGCCAGTCAACGGTCTTTGGAGAGTGATGTGCTTCGTGCGTCCGCCACAGGAATCTGTTATGATGCTGCCATCTGTGAAACCAGTAAATATAAAAATCGTGTGTGACCAGAAAAAACAATACCTGCACCCAAACAGGCCAGCTGCCGACAAGACTGTACTGATACAGATCCGTGTTGAATTTTACCCAGTTCAATATTCCGAATATTATCAGACCAAGCAGATAACTCTGAACTATCGAATACATTACAATGTCGTTGAAAAATCCTTCCCGGAATATCTTCTGACCTTTTGTATAGGGGAAAAATTTTTCCAGCAAAACCATAATGACTGCTGCTGCTGAGATTATTATTAATGACCAGATCTGTAGTGACATATGTAAAATTAAGAAAGATGAGTCAGCAATGAAATATAATAATGATTCATAAGATTCATAAGAGTTATAAGAATAGTAAGATTTATAAGAATCATTAGATTTATTTTTTAAGAGATGTTTATGATTTTTACATTTTAAAAATCTACACCTATGTATATTTTCATTATAAACAATAAAATAATTGGAAGTCTGGAGAAAAAATTTATACAGTATATGGGTAGCGCAGTTTGTTGCTATGGTAGGTATGAGCATGGTTGTTCCTTTCCTTCCGTTTTACATTCGCGAACTCGGAATCACAAATCCTGACGAGCTCGAGCACTGGAGCGGAATTGTTTTCAGCGGACCGTTTATTTTATCTTTCATACTCACTCCTGTCTGGGGAATGCTCGGAGACAGATTCGGAAAGAAGACCATGGTAATGCGTGCGATCTTCGGGCTTGCTGTGTCCCAACTGCTTATAGGATTCTCCGATAATGTTGTTCAGCTGTTTATTTTCAGAATGGTGCAGGGAGCGATCAGCGGATTCATAGCTTCATCTCTAGCGCTTGTGTCTTCCGGCACACCAAAGGAAAGATCCGGATATGCGATCGGTATTTTACAAACTTCAATTTCTTCAGGAACTGTGATCGGACCATTTATCGGAGGAGTCATTTCAGATATGACATCTTACAGAACCGTATTCTTCGTAACTTCCGGAATATGCTTTATAAGCGGGATCCTTGTATTGATCAATGTAAGAGAACCTGAAAGGGTCGCGGCGAAAAGAGTATATACTGTAATAGAGAATTACAGATATGTATTTAAAAATTCTGCGATACTTACGGCAATGATCTCCATTACTTTCATTCAGATCTCAATAACGATCGCTCAGCCGGTTTTTGCTTTGTTTGTTGAATCAATTACAAAAGGAACAGAATATATCTCAACACTTACCGGGGCAATTTTCGGAACGCTTGGGATCTTCAGTGTTATTTCTTCTCCATGGTGGGGCAGGAGAAACGATACTAAAAGTTTTAAGAAGAATATAATCATTGCTATTACAGGCGCGGGTCTGGCATATTGCCTTCATACTTTTATAACAAATCCATTTCTGCTCTTCCCTGTAAGAGCCTTTCTCGGTTTCTGTATTGGAGGTATCATTCCCGTTCTTTATGCCTATATTAACAAGAATATCTCTGATGACAGAAAAGGAGGAGTGATGGGAATTGCTTCAAGCTTTACGCTTTTCGGGAATCTTGTGGGACCTTTGCTTTGCACTTTATTACTGTTAAAACTTCCGCTTAAATATATTTTTCTTATAGCCGGCATTATGCTGTTTGTGAATGCTGTACTTATTTTTTATAATGTAAAGGAAAACAGGAAAAATGATATTACAAAAGATGATATTGTCTCCGGGAATGATCTGTTGATTCGTAATGAACAATCAATATTGAAAAATGAATAATGAGTAATGAGTAATGAACAACTATTAATACTTAACACCTAATACCAAAAATATGACGCCTCCGAAGAAAATAAAACGAACAGAAAATAACCATCTTCAGATAACGTGGAATGATGAAGAGACAACAGACATTAGCCTCACTGATTTACGGGATAAATGTCCGTGTGTGCATTGTCAGGGAGAGACTGTAATATTCAGTTCATATATACCTATCAAGTCACCGTTCAAAGCTGCGGGATTTTATGAGATCGAAAAAATTGAACCTGTTGGAAATTACGCTGTGCAGATAATCTGGAAAGATAAGCACAATACGGGAATTTATTCGTGGGAATTTCTGAAAGAAATTTCCGGGAAAGTTTAGGAAAGTTTAATTAAAATGGTGTAAATTAATTTTAATCAAACTCTTCTGTAATATCTTTGTTCAGTTTTTTTGAAAAGACCCTGAATTCATCCAGAGCAAGATTTTCATCGTCATCGAGCTTTATGAAAAGCAGATTCCTGACTCTCATTCGGGTAAGCGTACTTATAAAACCTTCTGTTAGATAATTTTTTATATAAGGATTAACTTTCAGCGAAATGCTCATTCCGTTATTGCCGCCTTTATATCTTCTTATCCATCTTTCCATCCTGTTCATGAATGTAGCTTTTGACTGAACGTGCCCGGTACCTTTGCACATAGGACAGGTATCGGAAATTGTATGAATGATATTCTGTCTGATCCTCTGCCTGGTTATCTCGACTATTCCGAATTCACTGACAGGAAGTATCGTTGCTTTTGCTCTGTCATTCTTGAATTCCTTTTTTACTTCTTCGTAGAGACGTTTCCTGTTCTTCTCGTCATAAAGATCAATGAAATCAATTACAATTATTCCGCCTATATCGCGAAGCCTGATCTGCCGGACAATTTCCTTGGCAGATTCGAGATTTGTGTTCAATGAATTAACTTCCTGATCACGGTGCTTTGCATACTTGCCGCTGTTGACATCGACTACCGTCATGGCTTCAGTCGCTTCAATAATTATATAACCGCCGTTCTTCAGCCATACTTTTCTCTGAAGGGATTCCTCGATCTGCTTTTCAATATTATATACATCAAACAAGGGCTGATCGGAATTATACATTTCGATCTTCTCTGAAAATTCCGGAGAAGTATCATCGACATAGAGTTTTATGTCCTTGTAGATCTTTTTCGAATCGATTATAACCTTTGAAATATCTTCCTTGAAAAGATCCCTCACGACTGATGAAGTTGTGGAAACATCTTTATGAAGTATAAAAGGTGACTTTGCAGTCTTTAGTTTTGCCTGAATCTCATTCCATGTTTTGATAAGTGTATTCAGATCATCAAGTATCAGGTTATCTTCCTGACCGGCGGCAACTGTTCTGATGATTATACCGAAGCCTTTAGGAAGTGTTGATTTTACTATGCTTCTTAACCTGCGTTTTTCCTTAGGATTATAGATCTTCTTTGACAGGCCGATCTTTTTTTCAAAAGGAATGAGAACGAGATATCTTCCGGGAATGGAAACTTTTGATGTGACACGGAAACCCTTATTACCAACCGGCTCTTTTGTGATCTGTACGATAATATCCTGGCCTCTTTCGAGGTTCGGATTGGGATTCCTTCCGTTATCATATCTTGAATTTGCAGGCTGGCTGGTCTCTTCTTCTTCTTCCTCATCTTCCTCAATATCCGAATCATCGCCAATAATAGCTGAGTATTCATCCAGTGAGCTTCCGATATCGGAAAAATGGAGAAATGCATCCTGCTGAAATCCCAGATCTATGAATGCTGCTCTGATCCCGGGAATGACTTTGCCGATCTTTCCAAGGTAAATGTCTCCGACATTTCTTTCTTTATCC
>WBZU01001475.1_pt1 | contig 17642 bp, 10 predicted proteins | sample 5204311 | NCBI WGS metagenome assembly WBZU01 (sample SAMN12344359, study PRJNA552823) | activated sludge metagenome | biome: Activated sludge suspended growth; feature: Nitrification reactor; material: Wastewater; isolation source: activated sludge from nitrification reactor of wastewater... | reverse complement strand
TCTATGTTTCCCCGAGCAAATCGGACTCGGTCGCGATGCACTTCTCGCGGACCTCGAGCGCATGCGCGAATACCTCGATGCCGGGCATCCTTTGGTGTGGAATCGAGCGCGTGGTTTGTCGAAACGTATTGACGAGATCACCGCGCTTCTTGCGGAGACATTCGGCGGTCACGTGTGGCCCAATGTATATGCGACGGGCGATGCGGGAACCCCGTTCGATATGCATTTCGATGCGCACGAAGTTTTTGCGATTCATTGCTTTGGGGAAAAGACGTGGGACATTTCCAATGTACGTGTCGATCGGCCCATTGAGGCCGCGGATATGGAGCCGGTGATTCGTTATGCGTTGCGGGCGCGTCGAGATGAAGCCCAAGCGGACATTGCGGAGACATTGACGGTTCGTCCGGGCGATCTCGTGTACATACCTCGCGGGCAATTTCACAATGCGCGAACGGAGAAGGGAAGGTCCTTGCACGTGACGTTCGGCATCGAATTGCCGACGGGGTTTGACCTTGCCAAACGCCTTGTATTGGATTTGCTGGGTGAGTCGTTCATGCGGGAATATCCATTGCCGCCGGCGGTCGATCCGAGGGGCGAGCGTAAGCGGGCTTGGGCAATGGGTATTGCCGAACGGCTTGCGGCGAGTTTGTCCGCGGATGAAGTCGCAGCCGTGCACGAGCGAATCGAGCAGGCGTGGATCCAGAAGTCACGGCGCCAATCGCGCTGATTTGTCGGCGATTCGACGACGCTCAGGTAACGATTGATTTTTCTTCCGAGCGCGCGTAGTGTCGCCGGTCATGTTCCGTTCATTGACTCGAGCATTGGTATTCGCGGCGTGTTTGACGTGTGGTGTTCCTGTGGCGAGTGCTGCGGCTTCGGCGCCCGTGGCCAAGGAAATCGAAGCGACTCGCGCGCAATTGCCGTCGGTGATTGAATTCCGCAACCGCGAAGTGGACAAGTATGTCGCGTCGATGGAGAAACTCGTGGCGAATTGGGAAAAGTTCGCGGCCCGCAAGGGTTTGTCCGTCGAGGACCAAGCGGAAGTCGACAAGACCACCGTCGAAATTGCGTATACGCTCGGGCACGTCTACATTGAATTGGGTAATCTTCAAGCGGCGGAGCCTCATGTCGCGCGGGCGATTGCCATTGCACCGAAGCTTGGTCCGCTTGCGGAGCTCGAAGCGAGTTTTGCGTTCACGATTGCGGGAAAACTTCGTCGTTTGCAGGGCAAGTATGCCGAGGCGGCGCAGCATTTGGAAAAAGCTTTTTTGCTGCGTAAGTCCAAGAGTGTGACGTATTGGGACGTGATGGTTCTTCTGTACGAACTGGCGCAAATTCGGAAAATTCAGGGCGAATTCGGCAAGTCGCTCGAGATGTTGCATCTCCTCAATGGATCCGTGATGCGTGAAGCTGCCGGTAGCGAACGTGCGGGCGTGGCTCTCTGGGCAGGTGAATACAAGCGCATCGAGGATGATTTGGCTCCGGCGTTGAAGTTATTGGAACGCAACACGGATCTGGCCGATCCGATCCTCATCAATGCATTTGCCCATCTCGCGGATTACCATTTGGTGCTCGGATCGCCGGAACGGGCGGAAGAACCGGCGAAGGAACTACTGAAGCGTCGGGAGAGCATTCCGTTGCCCAACGACGTCGATATCGCCGAGGCATTGATTCGTTTGAGTCGTGTATATGTCGCGCTGGGGGATGCGGACAAGGCAGCGTCGTTGGTCGATCGCGCGGAGAAAGTCGTTTTATCGCGGACGACCGAGTTACATCCCATTCGCATTGCATGGCAAATGGCGCGGGCGGAGATGCTGGTCGGAAAAGGCGATTTGCGTGGGGCCGGGAAGTTTTTCCAGGGAGCGCATGATTTGGCGACCAACGTGTTGGGCGCTGAGAATTACGCGACGGCGAAGATCCTCGCGCGGCTCGGGGCGTGGCATTTGGCGGTAAAGGATGATGCTTCGGCCTATTCGGCGCTCGCCCGGGCTTCGGAAACGCTGGAAAAGACGCTTGGTCTTTTGCATCCGGATACCGCGGGGGCGCTGGACAATTTGGCGCGGGTGTACATTGCGCAGAACAAGCCGGGGTTGGCGATTGATGTGCTGAAGAAATCCGTGGATAGTCGTGATCGGCACGCGGCGCGGATCTTCGGGTTCGTCTCGGAAATGCAGAAGTTGCGGACGATGGACAAGCTTCGCCCGCAAACGGACCTGACAATGCGTTTGGCGCGGACGTTGTCCCGGGACGATTTGGCCGTGCGTTTGGGGCTCACGACCGTATTGCGGCGCAAAGGTCGAGTGCTCGATGGAATGGCCATGAGTCGAGCGGCATTGCGGGACGCGAATTCGTCCGACGAGATGATGTTGATGGATCAAATCATTTCGTTGCAGAGGCAAATCGTCGCCCTCCTCATTCGTGGGCCGCAGGGGAAGAGTGTGGACGAGCATCGAGCGATCATTCGCGAGCTCGACGCGCAAAAACAGGTGCTCGAGGCGCAAGAGAGTCGCATGAGTCAGCGTCGGCTTTTACAGGACAATCCGGTAACGATCGACGAAGTCGCGGCGGCATTGCCCAAAGGTTCGGCGCTGGTCGAATATGCTCTCGTCAGCAATTCCGATACGAGCGACGCGATGAATTATGTCGCGTGGGTGGTTTTACCCGACGCATCGGTCGAATTCATGGATCTTGGGGATGCCAAGCCGATTGACGACCTCGTGACGGAAGCTCGAGAGGCGTGGTCGGAGCCGAAGAAGGACGCGAAACCCGCGGCGAGAAAATTGGATGAGCTCATCATGCGACCGATTCGTCGGGTTTTGGGAAAAACCTCCTGGGTGTTTGTCAGTCCCGACGGCGATTTGAACCTCGTGCCTTTCGCGGCGTTGCGTGATGAATCGGAGCATTGGTTGATCGACGAGTATTCGTTCACGTACTTGACGAGCGGTCGGGATTTGTTGTTGGGAGAAATGATTGACGAGCCGGCGGAAGCGGGGCTCGAGGCGGTATTGTTCGGCAATCCTGATTTCGGCGAAAAGAAGCTTGGTAAACGGCGTTTTGCACAGAGGGACAATGAAGCTCCGGCGCGTGGTGCGCGAGCGCCCGACATGTCGCGGATCAAATTCACGCCGCTCGTCGGGACGGCGCAAGAGATCTCGTCCATTGAAAAGAAGGTCCCGGGGGCAAAAGTGTTTGTCGCGGATAAAGCGACCGAAGCTGAGCTCAAGGCGGTGAAACACCCGCGTATCTTGCATTTGGCGACGCATGGGTTTTTCCTCCCCGACAAACCCTCGGCGAATCATCCGGATGAAGATGCCGCGGCATTTCGAACGGACAATCCGCTGGTGCGTGCGGGCGTGGCGCTTGCTGGAGCCAATCTATTACGCAGCGGTGAAGAAGACGGCGTCCTGACGGCGTATGAAGCCGCGGGGCTCGATCTTTATGGCACGAAGCTCGTCGTCCTTTCCGCTTGTGAAACCGGCGTCGGTCAAGCGCGAAGCGGGGAAGGCGTTTATGGTTTGCGTCGGGCATTGGCGATGGCGGGCGCCGAGACGTTGGTCATGAGTTTATGGCCTGTCGACGATGCGGGAACGCGCGATTTGATGGTGGGTTATTACGATCGGCTGATTGCCGGAGGTGGTCGTGTCGAATCGCTGCGGCAAGCGGCATTGCAGTTGAAGTCGCGGCCCGGATATGAACATCCCAATTATTGGGCGAGTTTCATCGCCTCGGGCGATAGTACGTCTTTGTCGGGAAAACAAGCGCCTCCGGGACCTCCCGCGGTGACTCGCGGCGCTCGTGGGTGTGCTTGTGCGATGCACGAAGAAGACAATTCCGAAATTCGTTTTTCCGGGTTGATCCTGGCTGCCGTCGCCGCGACTGCTTTCCGGAGATCACGTCGACGCTCGGACATGTGCACGTCTTGAACGATCCTGCGTGACGATCGAGCGGCCTCCGTCTTGCACGTGATGCGAAGTGTTCAAGGAGGCCATCATGAAGCTCACGAAATGGTTGACCTGCGCGTTTTTCGGAATTGGTTTGTCGATGCCGATCGCAGACATTCTGGCCATGAATGCGCTCGCCAATGAGAATGAAGCGACCGCGGAAGCGACGAGCGCGATTCGGCCGAATCGGCGGGATCGTCATAATCGCCAATGGCGACTCGCCAAGCAGCGGGCGCGATTTGCCGCGCGGCGCGGAAATGCGCGGGATGTATTGCGGCAATTCAAGCAGGACTTGAAGAGCCAAGACATCGTGGTGAACGTTTGTGTGATCAACGTCATCAACAAGGCGGAAAACGTGGTCGCGATCGGCGGCGACGTCAATCAAGTCATCAACCTCATCAACAGCGCGAACTGCGAAATGCGTTGATTGACGAGCGCGGGCAGGTTGAGGTAGCCGAGCAGAAAGACTAGTCATTTCCAGCTGTTCCAACGAATGTTGGCCGGATTTTTGACAAGCTGCGGCGGGTCTGCTCGACTGCATTCGTTTACATGCATCGACGCCATTTTCTTTACGCGGCAGGTTCACTGCTTTTGGGTTGCAGTGCTCGTGCGCGTGACGGCGTGGCGACGGATGGCGGCGTGGATGCCGGCGGTCCTGCGCCGCCGGATGCCGGCGTTGACGCTGCCGATGCGGCGATTGCCAATAACGGTAGCGCGGATGCAGGTGCGGATGCGAGCGTGGATGCGGCGAGCGACGCGTCCGTTTCCGACGCGGGTTTGTCGCCGGAGGCTGAACGCCTGGCGCAGCTCGAGGAATTTCCCGCGTGGGATGGACGTCGGGATTCCGCATCGGCGGTCACGATGCTGATGTTTCGCGGCAATTTGCGGCGTAACTTTCATGGTACCGGTCGAATCCCCAATGAACCGGAGCTCAAATGGAAAGCTCGTTTGGGAACATTGGATATTGAAAAAGCCGGCGAAGGAATGCGTCATTGGACGGGGACGGGGTGGACGGGCCAAGCCGTGAAATGGGGCAGGCGAGTATTCGTGGGCGGGCTCGATGGAAAGTTTTATTGTTGGGATGCATTTACCGGAAAAACGATTTGGACTTTGAAGACGCAGCGCATGTTCAAGAGTTCGGCGTGTTTTTATGATGAACGACTTTATGTGGGAAACGTCGACAACAAATTCCGTTGTATCGACGCGCGAACGGGCAAAGTCGTGTGGACCTTCGACATGCGCAGTGATTGCGATAGTTCGCCCGTAGTTGCCGACGGTATTCTGTATGCGGCGAGCGAAAGCGGATTTTTGCATGCGCTCGATCCGCGCACCGGAGGGCGGCATTTCAAGCTGGATTTGGGCGGACATAAAGGCCCCGGCGGATCGCAGGGCATCGAGAGCTCGCCGGTGATTGATGGGGACGACTTATGGCTTGGAACGTACGACGGTAATTTGTATCGAATCGATCGCATTCAAGGCAAAGTTTTGGCCAAAATGTCGACGGGCGACGATACCGACGCAACCCCGGTGGTGACCGACGATTACGTCTTTGCTGCGGCGGAACAGAAGAATCCGGTGTTGTCTTGTTTTGATCGTAAAACAGGGACGCTCAAGTGGAGTTTCGAGGATCGCGGTGGGTTTTGGTCGACGCCTGCGGTCGTCGGCGGACGGGTATACATCGGCGGCGACGATGCAAAATTGTATTGCCTCGACGAACACACGGGCAAACAGATTTGGTCCTTTACGGCGCGGCGGGCGATTTGGTCGTCTCCGTCGGTCGTGGATGGCAAGGTCATTTTTGGAAGTTATGACGGATTCTTGTATATGCTCGATGCGCGGACGGGGCATTTGATTTGGCAGGTGGATCTCGGCGGTCCGGTGTTGTCGACGGCGTGTATCGTCGACGGATATATTTGGATTGGCAGCGGGGACGGCCAATTTTATTGTTTCGGGCCGAAAAATAGCTGAATCACAAGGCTTGCAAGAATTGTCGCGCTTGCTCGAGGACCATTCTGACTTTGGGCACTTCCGCCAATGCTTTGGGCACACTGAGGCGCACGACTCGTTCGCATCCGACGATTTCCGGCAAAACGGGGACGACGTTGTCGCGGATCATTTCCGGATCGGGAATCATGATATCGGGAACATAAGCGATGCCGAGGTTTTGCATGCAGCATCGGCGTAAGAAGTGAACATCGGTGGCGACGATGATCGGTTCGACGCGAAAGGTTGCGCCTTGCAATGTCGACCAGACGCAGGGATCTTCGTTTGGAGCTTGCCAAGCCAAGAGGTCATGATGCTGCAAAGCTTCGATGGATTCGGGAGTTCCACGTTTGTCCAGGTATTCGCGGCCGGCAACGAGCCATTGCCGTGGCCGGAAAAGGACATAAGAAATATATGGCCCGGTCGGCGCATTGGCTGAATAATGGACGAAGCAATCGACGTCGATGATCGATTCCAACAAGGGATCGTCGCTGAAGCTGATATGTAATGAAATTCGCGGCAAACGCTCCCGAAGCATACTCAGCAAAGGCGATAACAGATGCGGTGGTAAACCTACGGGCAACATTACCCGCAATGTCCCCGCAGGTTCTTTTCCAATTTCGCGCACGGATGCGATCAAGGCGCTCGCTTCCTCGATCATGGTTTTTCCACGATTTTGCAAGGCGCGACCCGCTTCCGTCAGAATGACTCCACTCGACGAGCTTTCCAACAAAGGAACTCCGGCTCGGGCTTCGAGAGCTCCGACGCGTCGCCGCAGAGTGCTTCGCGAAACGCCCAATGAATCTGCGGCGGCCAAAAATGATCCGGCATCGACCACTTTGAGGAATGCCGACAATTCTTCGAGATCCATCGCCTACTCCGCGAGATGTCCAGATTTTGAGCATGCGCCGGCCATCTATGGCCAACCGGTGTGTTCAAAAAAGAGTACATGAGGTGCCAGGCTTGATGGAAGCCAAAAACGGACATCACGTAGCGTAGGAGAGATAACATGAGAAAAATGCGGAAATGGCGGTGGAGCGCGACGGGTCTTGGTTCGACATTGTCGGTAAGTGCGTGCGTGATGGGCGTTGCAGCATTGGGTTGTACCAAAGAAACGCCGCCTTCGGTCGTTGAACCCACCATTTTCGAGAACCCGCAGGAGCTTGCTCCGAATGCCAATGGTGTTTACGAGCTGAACTTTGCTCCGAGCGAAGTGCAATTTGAGGGAAAACGTTATTGCTTGCGCGTATACAATGGTTCTTTGCCCGGACCAACCATTCGTATACCGGCGGGCAAGGATCGCAAAGTGCACGTGGACTTGCACAACAAATTCATGAAATCGGATTTTCGGCTGGTCGGCGGGGCGTTCAATACGTCGAAGTTGTCATGTCATGATTTCAACTTGACAAACCTTCATGCCCACGGCGCGCACGTGCAACCGAATCTTGCGTCCGCGGATGCTGCGGATCCGTGTATGGGCGACGGCTGCGCGGCCGATTCACGTTATTACGCGGATGACGTGACGCATGACGTCGCGGTCGGTGAATCGGCGCGATATCGATGGGATTTCGACGAAGATGGCCCACATCACGCGGGATTGCAATGGTATCACCCGCATATTCACGGTTCGACGGCCATTCAAGTGACCAACGGCGCCGCCGGGGCGCTGGTCATCGAAGGCGATATCGATCAGGTGCCGGGCATTGCCAAGGCCAAAGAGCGCATCATGATTTTGAGCCAGGTTCCGTTTTTCTCGGAGAAAGTTCAACCCTTGGCCGACGGGGAATCGTGTAATGAGAGCACGTTGACGGTCAATGATTTCGAGATCTCGGAAGAAGAGGCAAAACCGACGTTGGTCAATGGGAAGTTTCACCCGCACATCAAGACGTCTCCCAATCAAATCGAGCGTTTGCGTTTGATTTATGCGGGGACGCCGGATGAAATAGGCATGAAGCTCCATGTCGGCAAAGACGCTGATTGCAACGAATTCGATTTGACGCCGATCGAAGTTACCCAAATCGCGCGGGATGGTTTGACGTTGCCGCAGTTTTACAAGAGCGACACGATGTGGATTTCTCCCGGATATCGTATCGAATCCGTCGTGAAAATGCCTGCGGAAAAGCAGACGTTGTGCCTCGTCGGGCGACGCGTCAAGGATCCCGCGGGGTCGGTATTTGCGATTTTCGATGTCGATCCGGCCAATGGCGCGGCGACGGAGACGAATATGCCCGAGGAATCCGCGGTCGCGGCGACGGCGAAACCCACGACCTGGATGGGATTGGTCGACGGACAAATGCAGCAGGCGAGCTGCGAATCCGTGACGAAGATCCACCAAAAGGCTGTTTTGCTCGTGCCGACGCCGGGGGAAGAACCCATGCCCGGAAGCCACGACAGCCTTGGATCCTGCAATCCCGCGGACTTCATGACTCCTCCGGGGCCCAATGATCCGGTGTGTATTTGCCCGGCGCCGAATATCAGCTGCCGTTCGTTCGAGGATCGCCGATGGCGAAATTACCGCAGTGATCGGGTGATGGAGGTGGGAACGACCGAAAAATGGGAAATTCGCGCGTTTGACGGACATCCATTTCACATCCACACGAATCCGTTTTTGGTTTGTCCGAACAACTCGAACAAGGAACCCAATTTCGCCCATTGGCGTGATACCTTCTGGACGCAAATCGAAGACGGCCCGCGTCAATTGCTCACGCAATACAGCAAATTCACGGGAAAATTCGTTCTACATTGCCACAAGCTGAACCATGAAGACATGGGCATGATGGAGCTCGTCGAAATATGTCCGACGGGAGATACCGCGTGTTTGTGTCAAGGAATGGATATGCAGGGCAATTGCATCAGCCAAGCGGACTGTCAGGCCGATGATCTGCAATGCCAATTCGCGAAAGCCGCGACCGATGCATATCCGGCTCCGCCGCTCCCGCCTCCGGCGTTTTGCGCGCCTTGAAATGGTAGAATCGTGATGCATGGGGCTTTGCCGGCGCTCGTTGATTGGGCGTCGGCGAAGTGCATGCGCGCGGCCGTGTTGCAACTTGGATACGATTCGGCTTGATTTTGGGGCACGTGTTCGGTAACGTGCGTCCACCATGAGCAAAGTCGTTGAATTCTATTTCGATTTCTCGTCCCCCTACAGCTACCTTGCGGCGACGCAGTTGCCGGAGCTGGCTCGGCGCACGGGCGCGAAAATCGAATATCGTCCGTTTGTCTTGGCAGCGGTATTCAAAGCGACGACGAACGATATGCCCGCCAAAGTTCCGGCCAAAGCGCAATACATGGCCAAAGACTTGGAACGTTGGGCGGAAGAGTATGGCGTGCGTTTCAAATTTTCGAGTCACTTTCCGGCAAATACCATCAAAGCCATGCGGCTCGTGATCGTCGCTGAAGCGCACGGCGTTGCCGAAGCGGTAACCCTGGGGCTATTTCGCGCGATGTGGGCGGAGGATCGGGATTTGAATGATGCCGTGGTGCTCGGAGATATTGCGGAAAAAGCGGGGCTCGATCCGCAAGCGGCATTGGCGGCGATCGAAACGCAAGCGGTGAAAGACCGACTTCGTGCATATACGGATGCGGCGATTGCCAAAGGCGCATTCGGGGCTCCCGCCATGGTTGTCGGGGATGAACTTTTCTGGGGCAACGATCGCCTGCATTTCGTCGAAAAAGTGTTGAAGTCCTGATGGCGTGAGCGGGCGCTGATTTCAAATCAAAAGGGGGCGACGATGAATCCCATCCACGAGTCCGGGTTTGCGAGTTTGATGGTGTTGTTCATGGCGTCGATTCCCGGCGGTGTAGCGGCGCTCGTTGCTTTGATCTTATCGTGGAAACGGCCGAAAAGCGCGGTCGTTGCGGCCAATCTCGCCGTCTTGTTATCGTCGGCGGTATGTGCATTGGCCGCACTCATCACGATAAAACTGCACACACTGGTCGATTATTGGATCGATACCGGGGGATATGGTCCGGTCGACCAGGTGCGGGCTCAATATGGCGCCGAATGGCATGCATCCGCGCGGCTCACTGCCTGGGCCGGGTTGGTGTTGACGGCGTTGCCATTCGCGATTTCCGCGCTCGTGCACGGGCTCGCCGGGCGGCGGGAACCGACCCTTGAAAAGCCGACATCCGTTCTGATTTTCGCCGCGGTGACGATCTTCGGCTGCGTTTTGACGGCCATTTTTTGACGTTGTCCGCGCACCGGACATGACGTGACGGAAGGCCCACGAACAAAGGAAAAAGTTATCATCCGGGGCCGGGGCGTGATACGTTGGAACCATGCGTTCCTCAAAAATTGTCTCATTCTTTGTCGTTGGCGCTTCATTGGCCGCACTTCCGATTGCTTGCAGCGGTCCGGAAAAACCTCCTGCCGGCAGTTCGAGCTCGGGGGGATTCATTGATCCATCCGAATACATCGTCGTGCCGAGGTCGTGTGTTTACGAATGTCCTCATGAAGCGGCGTGTGCCGAATTGACGTCCAATTACGCGTGTCCTTCGATGGGCGGTTGGAATGCGATTGGTCATGAAGACACGTGCGAAGCGTGGGATGAGAAATATCCGGCGGCGGCGGCGGGTAAATGCACCGTGACGGATCCGACCGGGGAAGCGGCGAAATATGCCGGAACGGATCCTGATGATCCGCTCGTCAAGATCATGCCCGGCGGACGTCGACAGAAGCCATTTGGAAAATCTTGGGCGTTTCGCGAGCCGGATCTTTATGCCGGAATGACGTCCAATTTGATTGCGATTCCCGGAACGTCGTTTGTCGTCACGGTCGACACGGGGTACGGCGATCACGCTTTGCGCCTTGTCGATACGGCAAAAATGGGTCAGGGCAATCCGGTCGTTTCGCTCCTCAAGTATCCCAATCCGAAAACGTTGAATTGGGGGATGGTGTTTGCATCGCCAAACCGGTTGTATGTCCCCACGGCTGATGGCCAAGTCCTTGCGGTGACGGTCGATACGGTGGCGGGGACGCTGACGCAAACCGATACGTTGGCGGTGAATTTGCCGCCGAGTACCAATTCGCAAGGAAAACCCGTCGGTTGGTATACGTCGGGCGTGGCGGTATCTCCCGATGGAAAACGCCTCGTGGTCGCTCCGGTGTGGGAAAAATCGTTGCTCGTATACGATATCGATCCGGCGAGCGCCAATTATGGGACGAAGCTCGGGCAAGTGTCGCTTGGGGAAAATGAAACGTTTGGCGTGTACATCGATCCGGCGGACGTCACGGGCCAGCGCGCGTATGTGTCTCAATGGGCCGATGGGTTTGTCGCAGAAATTGATTTGACGGATCCCACGGCGCCGAAGAAGGCGCGTAAATTCACGACGGGCAAGGATCCCGAGGGCATTGCGTTCCTGGATGCGCGTTGGATGGTCGTGGCGGATGATTTGGGCGATAGTTTGTCCGTCGTGGATCGCATGTCGGGGACGGTGACGACGATGCCCATTGCGACCGAGGGGGCGGCTCATGGGCACGAGCCTTCGATATTGGCGTATGACAGTGCGTCGAAGCGGCTGTACGTGACTTTGGCGGCGATGGGGGCGATTTCCGCTTATGCCGTGGATACGACGAAATCGCCGCCGTCGTTTACCTTGGAAGGGAGTTTGCCTACGCAATGGTGGCCGAGCGGCGTTGCTGTTTTACCGGATGGAACCGTTGCGGTATCCAGCTTGCGTGGCGAAGGTCGTGGAGCATTGGATACGCCTTATTCGATCGAAACAGGATCGGATGGCGACGCCTATATCGGCACGCACGGCGGCATTCAGGTGTTTTCAAAGCCGGCCATGGCGGAGCTTGCGGCGGGCGCTCAAGATGTGCGGATGAGCAATGCTGTCGGGGAATTGCCGGGAGCGCCGAAGGTCGATTGTCCGGCGGGCGTGATGGACTTTCCCGTTCCTCCGACGAATACGAATGGTCCGTCGCCGGTCATCGATCACATTTTCGTGATTGTCAGGGAAAACAAGTCCTTCGACGCGGTTTTCGGGGATATGGCCAACGTGAAGGGCAAACCCGAATTGACGCTGAAAGCAAAGACCGCGGATATGGACAGCGTGTGGCAAAACCTGCGGACGCTGGCGCGAACATTCACGTATTCGGACAATTTCCACACGGCGGCGGAAATATCGAGCCTTGGGCACGTGTGGACGACGTACGGTCGCAGCAATGAATACAATGAACGCACGTGGGCCATGGCTTCGTATGGGCGCAGCGCGCGTCCGGGTGACGTTCAAAATGGCGGTGTGGTGGACGTCGGCCGTCCCGAGGAAGGGTCGATGTTCGATTGGCTGGGGAAAGCCGGCATTTTGTATGATATTCTTGGAGAAGGCGTCGGCGCTCCGACGGTGTACGTGGATGGGCATCCGCCGAATGATTTGAGATATCCCGGCGGGTTCATTCAGAACATCACGTATCCGGATATCGAAAAAGGTTGTTATGCGGCGTCGCGTGTACGAGTTCGTTGTGATTTGGGTCAAGTGACGTATTTGACGCTGCCCAACGATCACACGATTGGTTTGTCGCCGTCGAATCCCGATCCCGAAACGATGTGCGCCGTCAATGATGAAGCCACGGGGCTCGTGGTCTCGGCCATTTCCAAGAGTCCGCTTTGGAAACGATCGCTCATTATGATCACGGAAGACGATCCGGCCCAAGGCGGCGATCACGTCGACGCTCATCGAACGGTGTTTGTCGTTATTTCACCGTGGGTTCGTCGAGGTTATGTCAGTCATACGAACAGCGACGTTTCGACCATGCACAAAATCGTGGCGCACGTATTGGGTTTGCCTTATCCAAACGTGCAAGTGGAAAACGCCGCCTTGCCTTATGACATGTTCACATCGACACCCGATTACACTCCATTCGAGTATCTGCCGCGTTCCTGGGCGGCGGCGTGCGGCGACAAAGCCACGAAAGTCGAGCAGGAGCTCACGAAGCAATGGGATCTCGGCGACGTCGATCAGTCGCCGGGATTGGATCAACAAGTCATGCGTTGGATGCGCGGGCGGCAATTGAACGAAATGCCGAAAGAGCCCGTAAAGAATGTGCGAAGGATCGACAACGACGATTGAAACGTTCTTCGCGTCCTTGCGTAGCGCAGCCCGCGCCCGCATTTTTCGAAGTCATTCCTCGAAATCGTCTCCCGTTTTCCTCACCCGCCCACGACTTCGGCACGCCGCACAGACGATTGCGTGATTCGCGCACGCATCGAAGGTTGTCTTGACGAATCTGCGTGACTCGCGCAAAATCGCGCAATGAGTTCGTCGAAGCAACTTTGTGTTTGACCCATGGGAAAACTCGATCCATGCGCGGGAGCCTTGAAGCGCGCGTATCATGGGTTTGGGGAGGTGCGCAAGAGGGTTCGACAAATAAAACCGCGCAACGGACAAACAAAATCGCGCACGTGAAGAACGTTTGTCCATGGAATCCAGGGGAAACTCTGCGGACAAACAATGCGCTTGCGATGACGTCGGGGCGTGTGCAAACCTTTGGCCATCATGAAATTGGGCGACATGCTGGGTGGCCGTTACAAACTCGAGCAACTGATCGGCAAAGGAGGCATGGGGGAAGTCTGGGCCGCCGATGATTTGCACGACGGTCGTCGTGTCGCGATCAAAGTCGTCCTTCCTCAAAACGAAGAGGCGCAAACGTGGGAAATGCGGCAGCGCCTTTGGCGGGAGGCCGGCGCGTGTTCAAAACTCGCGCACCCCAACATCATTCAAGTCTACGACGTCGGTCGGACAGACGATGGCGATCCGTACCTCGTCCTCGAGTTGCTCGAAGGGCAGCCGTTGGGTGATTTGCTCAAGCAGAGAAGAAGGCTGGAGCCGAAACTTGCGGCGCGCATAGCGGCGGACATTGCGAGTGGTTTGGCCGAGGCGCATGCGGCGAAGGTCGTGCATCGGGACTTGAAGCCGGCAAATATCTTTTTGCATCGCGAACCAGGCATGTCCGAGGACGAGTTTGTCACGAAGATCCTCGACTTCGGGGTGTGTTTGGATCCTGAATCGATGGATACGGCGCGGACCAAATTGGGTGTTGCCGTGGGTTCACCCGCGTACATGAGTCCCGAGCAAGTGGCGGCCAAGGGGGGTATCGATTATCGCGCCGACATCTGGGCGCTCGGCGTGATGCTGTATGAAATGGTCACGGGCATGCGTCCGTTCACCGGAACGGTGCAAAACGTGATGGTGCAGATTGCGCTCGTTCCGGTGCCTGCGCCGTCGAGCAAAGTGCGCGACGTGCCTGCGGACTTGGATGCCATCGTGGCGCGCTGCACGCAGATCAAGAAGGAGCAGCGTTATGCTGAAAGTTCGGAGCTTGCGCGTGATTTGTATGCGCTTGCGGGGGCGAAACCTGCGGCACGTCCTGCGTCCACGAGTCGTCCTTCGGTGGCTCAGCAAATTGGTTTGGCGGACATGTTCGACGAGGAGATCCAAGCGTCGCCCGCGGTGCCCTCGGCCGCCGGTGTGCGAGCGTTTAATCCTGTGGGAAGAACCTTGCCATTGATTTCGCGGCCGAATCGGGCCGAAGCGGAGAAATTGCCGCCGGTCATCCATGAAGACGAAGACGTGGCGGCGACGATGCCCATGCACCCGAACATGCTCGGGGCGCTGCGTCCCAAACCTGTCCCGGAAAAACCCGATTCCGTGACAGGCACGGTATTTCTTCCCGCAAACGCTCCGATTCCATCGCCTGAACCGGCGTGGAAAAAAGAAATGGCGCAGAGGCTCGAGGTGCATCGGCAAACGTTGTCGATTCCCGCGCCCGACTTGCAAACGAGGTTGCTCGAATTCGAGCACGCGACCGGATCCGATGCTGCCGGCGGCACGCAGCTCGTGGATACGGAGGGGCCTCATAAGCGGCCCGACGTCGCGGCGGCTCGCTCCGACGCGGGGTTGTCACGACCGGAATTCGCGGCGACAAGACCGGAATTCGCGGCAACGCGGCCTGACTATTCGGTTCGTCCGGACATAACGGGCACGACGTCGACGGCGAGCACGATGTCGCAGGAGATCGCTTCACCCGGGAAATTGCTGACGGATCCTGCGGTGACGACTGGGGGAACCAAACGGAAGCGGCGGAACAATCGCTTGTTTGTCATGGCCATGGGCGGACTGGGTGGCTTGGCGATTTGCGTGGTCGTCGTGTTCCTATTTCGCGGGGTTTTGAAGGCCAAACAAGCGTCGACGGCCATCATTCCCGAAGCCTCGTCCGTTGTGCCGATGCCGATGCCGCCGATAACGAGTGATGCGGTCGTTCCCGCGTCCGCACAGCCGCCGGGAGCGGTAGGACCGGCGGTTGTTTCGAGTGCGGCGTCGACGTTCGTGCCGGAGACAAACCCGGTACCGAGCGCGACGGTGGCGCCGGTCGAGACAAACTCGCCGCCTCCTCCGACAAAGGCTCCGCTGCCGACAAACCCGCCGCCGACAAACCCGCCGCCCGTGAAGACAAGTGCGCCGGCGAAGACGGGCGGGACGACGAAGAAGTCACAGTGGCAAGAAGTTTGTACGGGCGTGGGTGTATTTCAACGTTGCAAGAAGGTGCTGGTGCCGTGATGAAAAGCCAAAGCAAGTGGGTAGGACGAACGGTGTTTGTTGTGGCGTTGGGTTTGGCGGGGCCGGTATGGGCGGACGGACCGGTGGACGAAGCCGGGGCGTTGGTATTTTACGAAAAGGGCATCGCGCTCGAGGCTGAGGGCAAGTGGGCGAAGGCGGAGGAGCAGTTCGTGGAGTCGCTGAAGCGGCACGAGCGTCCGCGCACGGCGGCGCATTTGGGGCGGGTGCAAGTGGAGCAGGGGAAGTTTGTCGAGGGAGCGACGAACATCGAATGGTTTTTCAAAGAGGACACCGAGGTGCCTTTGGACAAGAAGGAAGGCGCGCGTCAGCCGCTCGTTGTGGCCCAGAAAAACGTGGGGACGTTGAAGCTGAACATCGAGCCGATCGACGCGGTGATTACGATTGACGGTCAGGTGGTCCCGACGAACCGGCGTGCGTGGCCGCACTATGTGACTCCGAAGTCGCCGCACACGGTGGAGGTGAAGAAGGAGGGGTTTGTCACGAAGAGCGAAACGTGGACCTTGGTGGCGGGAGCGGAGAAGTTGGTGAAGATCACGTTGGAGCCGGCGCGGGTGGAGGCGGCGAGCGGGAAGGGGAAGGTGGTGGGGCCGGTAAAACCAAAACCGATGCCGATGATGGTCAAGGGGGCGTGGATCGCGGGCGGCGTTTTTGGGGCGGTGGCGATTGGGACGGCGATTGGGGCGATTGCCGTAACTGAAAATGCCGCGGCAGCAGAAGATAAGGCCCAAGACGTTGAGGACAAAGGACGTGGACTTTGTGGCCAAGGGACCGCGTGTTTTCGAGAATATGAAAATGGCTGGCGACCTTTGGGAGTGCTGGCCTGGACAGCTACTACGTCGACTGTGCTTGCGGGTGGCTTCGCAGCCGTCGCGCTTGTCTTGGACAAGCGGTCACAAAAGGCAACTGGAAATTACGCAATGGTGCCAATGTTTCGGCCTGGCAACGCTGGATTGGTGTTTCTTGGGGTTTGGTAGAGGTTCTCAACGTAGGACAGGAGGTTATTATGAAATGGCGTTACGTTCGGATTGGTATTGGCGTATGTACATTGAGCATGATTGGTGCAATCGGTGCGTGTCAGATAAATCCTTTTTTTCTCCCCGAGCTTGAGCCTGGCCCTTTATTGAATGGTGGTGCAGGTGGTAAGGGCGGCGCAGGAGGCGCGGCTGATTCCTCGAGTGGCACGGGCGGATCAGGTGGTTTGGCCGGACAAGGTGGCTTCGCCGGCGCGGGCGGCGCGCCGTGCATCTGTGACGGCGACGATAGCAATGAATGCACGACGGATGTCGTAGGGGCGTGCCCTGATGGGGAGTTGGCGAAGTGCCATCCAATTGTGCCGGGACAACCTTGTTCTGCCGGGACGAACTACGTCTGTGGCCTGGATGGTACCTGCAATGGAGACTGTCTCGTTTGTCCTGATGACCCGGCGTGTACAGCCCGCTGCAATGGGCAAGTGTGTCCCGACGACAGTGGCTGCAAGAGTGGCTATTGCGAGCAGGGGGCGTGTTGCAATACGGAGTGCATCGGGCCGTGTAAATCGTGCAATCGGGAAGGGACGGTGGGGGCCTGCACGCAATTACCGGTTGGCCTCCAAGTGCCCGGATGTGACACGATCATCGCTGCGCAAGGGAAGGTCGACGCATGTGACAACGACGGCACGTGCTCGACGTTCGTTCAAGCCGGCTGGCAGTTGGGTCATGAGTGCGCCACACCCGATCAATGCATTTCCGCACGTTGCAAGGCATCCGGCTGCGTGTCACCCCTGGATCAGCCTTGCTTGGAAGATCTCGAATGCAGCTCAAATCGTTGCGATCCGGCGACACACACGTGCAAACCATGTTCGGGGGTTGGAGCGGTTCCTTGTCGGCCAGGGACAACGTGTTTTGGTTCCGGTGTATGCACGGTTTTACCAGGCGAACCAGCGTTCACCAATGAGTGCCTCGCTCCCGCTGCTCCGGTGCGATTCTTGTGCGTCTCGCCCGTGAACACAGCTTGTTCAAAACATGAAGAGTGCGAAAGTCACAATTGCAAAAGCGGGACGTGTGCGCCGATGTGCAATGGCAATGCTGACTGTCCCGCAGGCATTACGTGTGACCTTGCGTGGAAGCAGTGCAAGCTTCCCAAAGGGGCGTTTTGTATCGC
>WBZU01001474.1_pt1 | contig 17653 bp, 14 predicted proteins | sample 5204311 | NCBI WGS metagenome assembly WBZU01 (sample SAMN12344359, study PRJNA552823) | activated sludge metagenome | biome: Activated sludge suspended growth; feature: Nitrification reactor; material: Wastewater; isolation source: activated sludge from nitrification reactor of wastewater... | reverse complement strand
GCGGCGTGGACTTTTCGATCCGGGCCGGCGAGGTGCTGGCGGTGGTGGGGGAGTCCGGCTCCGGCAAGTCGGTCACCGCCATGAGCATCCTCCAGCTCCTGCCGCCCTCGGCCCGGGTGGAGGGCAGGGTCACGTGGCGGGGCGAAGACCTGCTGGCGGTCAAGCCGGCCCGGATGCGCCAGGTGCGCGGCGCCGAGATCTCGATGATCTTCCAGGACCCGCTCACCGCGCTGAACCCCGTCTACAAGGTGGGCGACCAGATCGTGGAGATGATCCTCGCCCACGAGAAGGTGTCCAAGCGCGACGCCCGCAAGCGGGCCGTCGAGATGCTCGACCTCGTCGGCATCCCCCAGGCCGACAAGCGGGTCGACCAGTACACCCACGAGTTCTCCGGCGGCATGCGCCAGCGGGCGATGATCGCCATGGCGCTGTCCTGCAACCCCCAGCTGATCATCGCCGACGAGCCCACCACCGCCCTCGACGTCACCGTCCAGGCCCAGGTGCTCGAGGTGCTCGTCGACCTCGCCGAGCGCCTCTCCACCGCCGTCGTCCTCATCACCCACGACCTCGGCGTGGTGGCCGGCATGGCCGATCAGGTCACGGTCATGTACGCCGGCCGGATGGTCGAGCGGGGCACGGCGGATGAGGTCTTCGACGCCACCGCCCACCCCTACACGGCCGGCCTGCTCGCCTCGCTGCCCCGGCTCGACGGCGACGTGGACGCGCCGCTCATCCCGATCGGCGGCCAGCCGCCGTCGATGCTCAACCCGCCGTCGGGCTGCTCGTTCCACCCCCGTTGTCGATGGTCGAGCGAGGCCGCCGGCTGCGCCACCGAGGTCCCGCCCACCGAGGCCCGCGAGGGCACCCACGTCTCGGCCTGCCACCGCGCCGACGAGCTCATCCCCGCCGGCGAGCTCCGCCGCCTCCGCCAGTCGGTGGTCGCATGACCCCCCGCCCCCAACCCGCCGGCCCCATCCACCCCACCCCCTCGAACCGCGTACGGAAGTGGACCTCCGAGGTCCGGTTCCGTGGGCGGTTGGCGCGGCGGCGGTCGATCGTCGAGGTGATGTCGTGACCTCCCCGCTGCTCGAAGCGCGCCACGTCGTCAAGGAGTTCCGAGGGCCGCGCCAGGGGACGCTCGGGCTGAACCGGGCCACCGTCCACGCCGTCTCGGACGTGTCGTTCTCGCTCGAGCGGGGCGAGACCCTCGGCGTGGTGGGGGAGTCGGGGTGCGGGAAGTCCACCCTCGGCCGGGTCCTGATGCGGCTCCTGCCGGCCACCACCGGCGAGGTGCTGCTCGACGGCGAGGACACCGCCGTCCTCGAGAAGCAGGACCGCAAGGCGCTGCGGCGCCGCATGCAGATGGTCTTCCAGGACCCCTACGCCTCGCTCAACCCCCGTATGACGGTGGGCGAGGTCCTGGCCGAGCCGTTCCTGGTGCACCAGGGCCTCAAGCGGGCGCAGTCGCGGGACCAGGTGTCGGAGCTGCTGCGGATCGTCGGCCTCTCGCCCGAGCACGCCTCGCGCTACCCCCACGAGTTCTCCGGCGGCCAGCGCCAGCGGGTGGGCATCGCCCGAGCCCTGGCGGTCGAGCCCGACCTGATCGTCCTCGACGAGCCGGTCTCCGCGCTCGACGTCTCGATCCAGGCCGGCGTCGTCAACCTGCTGCGCAAGATCCAGGGCGAGCGCGGCCTCGCCTACTTCTTCATCGCCCACGACCTCTCGGTGGTCCGCCACATCTCGGACCGGGTGGCGGTCATGTACCTCGGCAAGATCGTCGAGATCGGCTCGCGCCGGAAGGTCTACGCCGAGGCCCACCACCCCTACACCCGGGCGCTGATGTCGGCGGTCCCGATCCCCGACCCCACCCTCGAGCGGGCCCGGCGGCGGATCATCCTCGAGGGCGACGTCCCCAGCCCGATCGACCCCCCGAGCGGCTGCCACTTCCGCACCCGCTGCTGGAAGGCCACCGACCTCTGCGCCGAGCAGGAGCCCGAGCTCACCGGCGACGCCGACCACCGGTTCGCCTGCCACCACCCCATCGAGACCAAGGTCCAGATCGGCGCCGCCCTCCCCGAGTGAGGCGGGTCTCCGGCGGAGGCGGATCGGCGGCGTGGCCACGGTCCGCCGCCGCCGCCCGCTCGGGTTCCTGCACGGGCTGGGCTGCGGGGTCCAGCGCTGCTCGTGCAGGTTGGCGTCGGGCTGGTTCTTGCACGGGTTGGGCTGCGGGGTGCGGCGTTGCTCGTGCAGGTTGGTGGCGGGCTGGTTCTTGCACGGGTTGGGCTGCGGGGTGCGGCGTTGCTCGTGCAGGTTGGTGGCGGGCTGGTTCTTGCACGGGTTGGGCTGCGGCGTGCGGCGTTGCTCGTGCAGGTTGGCGGCGGCGGGGATGCGGGGTGAGTTGGGGGACGGCTGGTAGCGTGGTCCGGCCCTCGGACGCGAGGGCGCCGACTCGAAAGGTCCCAGCCGTGGTCATCGTCCTGGTCACCATCCACATCATCGTGTCGTTCGCGATGCTCGGCCTGGTGCTGCTGCACAGCGGCAAGGGCGGCGGTCTGTCGGACATGTTCGGTGGCGGCATGGGCTCGGCGGCGCAGGGCTCGACGGTGGTGGAGAAGAACCTCGACCGCATGACCGTCGTGGCGGCGGTGATCTTCGCCTTCACCACCCTCGCCCTCGGCCTGCTCATGAGCACGCCGAGCTGACCGAACCGGGTTCGGAGCACCCGGAAGGGTGCGCTAGGGTGACCACCCGCACGGCTCCGGCCGGGCAGCCACGTCGGAGTGGCGGAATTGGCAGACGCGCTAGCTTGAGGGGCTAGTGCCCTTAGGGGCGTGGGGGTTCAAGTCCCCCCTCCGACACCACCTGACCAGGGCAAACGCCCTGGTCAGTACCGTTTTTCGCAGCGGTCGAGCGGGCCGGATCGCGCCAATGTCACATTGGTTGTCATCACCGGCGGGATTCTCCGGTCGTCGGTCCTGAGAACCCGGGTCCGTTGCGTCACGAGACGCTCCGAGCCTTCGCCAGGCGGCGGGATTCAACGAAGCCTGACGCGGGCGGGAGGCTGGCGATCGATCTCGATGATGCCGGCGCGCTCGAGGAGGGCCGCGACCCATCCAGCGGTGGCACGCTTGATGCAGCCCTTCAAGTATCCGTCGAGCGTCCTTCGATCTGCCACGGTCTCGTACCGGCTGCCGATCGGCACCCACGATCTTCCCGCGAGGAAGGGCCGGACGCCCTCGATGCAGGACCAGGACAGCGAAGTCCGCGCCTCCTTGACGCCGAGCAGGAGAACGATCCCGTGGGCATCGATCTGAGCGATCGAGAACTCGCCACGGCCGCTCGGGGTCGACAACCTCGACCCCTCGGCGCAGGTGTTCCGGATGGCTGTCTCGATCGGCCCCATGGGCGTGACGGTACAGGCGGAGGGGCGCCGGGCTCGTCGATGGCCACCGCCAGGTGGTTGGAAGCATCACCCGAGCGGGTGCGCCGGACGGCGCTGCCAACTGGTATATTCCGCGACGTCGCACATGGTCGCAGGATCGTTGCCTGCTGCCGACCCGTGTGCCAGCGACACGAGCAGATCTGGGCGTTCCGCTCCGCCGTGGAGCATCCAGATCCAGGGTGCCACACTGGTCGCCCGAGATCCTGAGGCGCGAGGCGGCATAGATGGTTCGCTGGACGAAGACGTTGCAGCAGTGGCTGGCGATCGGCCTGACGGCCGTGCTGTGCGCGGCAGCGTGCGGCTGTAGCCGGTCGAGCGATGGCTCGACGGCGCCTGCGTCGAGCATGACTTCGTCGACGGACGCGAGCACCACTCCCGCTGTCGTCGCGGTGGGCCACGCCGTGACGATCGGCGGAGTGACGGTCTCACGCCCGGCTGGAGATCCGGTCTCGGTGTCGGGCGAGCGACCCAAGTCGATTCCCGTCGCGCCCGAAGGTACGACCGTCGTTGCATCTGGCGTCGAGCTCGCGACGTCGGAGCCGTTTCGTGGCGACCTGACCCTGGCGTGGCCGGTGCCCGCGGGGGTCGACGGCTCCAAGGTGCTGGTTGCCTTCGTCGAGAACGGGACGTGGACTCCTGTCGCAACCTCGTTTGATCCGGCGTCGAACACCGTGTCGACGAGGACCTCGCACCTGTCGACCTGGGGGACCTTCTTCTCCGATGGCTGGGGCTACGTCGCTCGCATCGCGAGCGCGGTCAAGAAGATCGTCGGTCTCGGGGACATCGGTGAGGCGCCACGATGCCCGAGCCCGTTGCCTGGCGACGTGGTGACGATCGTTGGCGAGAACTTCCGCCTCGAGACCTGCAGCTACCTCTCCGGCGGTCAGTTCAAGCTGCGCCTCGCGAACCGCCGAGCGATCTCGGTGGTCATGCCCCGTCCTGCGGGCGCCACCCATACCGGGGGCTCGATTCCCGGAGCCGGCGATCTCGCTGCGGGCCTGATCGAGCGGATCAACGATTCGGTTTCCACCACTGAGCCGACCGAGCTGATTCCATCCGGCGGCTGGGTCGAGCTGACATGGCCTTCACGCCCGTCCACGCCGGTCGTGATCCGGGCATCGACGAACAACGGTGCCCTCGTGTGGTCCACGATGTTCGCCGCAGTGGACGGGCTCGGTGGTGGGTGGGAGGCCTTGGCCAAGGTCGCGTCGGCTGGGGACCTCGGGGCGGCCATCGGCAACACCGATGCCACCGAGGGATCGCGTCTCGCTCTCACCAGCCTGCTCGAGCAGGTCGCGAAGGGATCGAAGGGCGTCGTCAGGTTCGCTGCATCGCTCGTCGGTGCCATGGTGGGCTCGGTGTTCCTGGCAGTCCGGGGCACGATCGACTCGCTGCGGTTCGATTCGCTCTACGCGACGATCACCATCAACCCGCCGAGGCCGGAGCGGCCGATGGGTTTCGGTCCGGGGTGCGACGCGGTCGACCTGGAATCCACGGTATGCCGGTTCATGGAGTCCCTCCGCCTCCGGGACCCGTCGTCGCTTTCGGCGCTTGAGCGTCATACTTACGACGTGGCGGCGGCGAACGGCTTGGCCGGTCGTTCTTGGGTCTCGGATGGTGGCTGCGTGGATATCGGTGACATCCACTACGCGTGCAACGTGCGCGTGCAGGCTCCTGATCCGAACATCATGAACCTCTACACGGTCAGCGTGCGCATAGGCGGATACGGGGATGGACCTGACGACCCTCGTCCATTGGACCCCGTCACCCAGCCGTATGAAGTTGACGACCTCTACCTCGGCCCGCCGTAGATCGTGGTCCAAGGTGCGCGTTGCCCGCAGCGCCTGCCCGGGGTCAGGCTCTGGCGGGGGTCTGGCTGGAGCGGGTGATGCGGACGAGGACGTGCTTCATCAAGGGTTGGTCGCTCTGGGTGCTGGTGTCGGCGAGGCCGATGAGGGCGTTGAGCTCGGGCATGTAGCCGGCGGCGCTGCCCCTGGGGACGTCGTAACGGACGGCGGTGTAGCCGTGGAGGTGGCGCTCGGTGCCGTCTCTCGAGATCGAGGTGAGGTCGATGAGGTCGCCCTCGTGGAGGTGGCGGGCGGCGAGGTCGTCGGCGTGGAGGAAGACCAGGGTGCGGAGGTGCTTCACGCCGCGGTAGCGGTCGTCGTCGGAGTAGATCGTGGTGTTCCACTGGTCGTGGGAGCGCATGGTCTGGAGGACGAGGAGGTCGTCGTCGGCGGGGACGACGTCGGGCATCGCCGCGGCGTTGAACTCGGCACGGCCGGACGGGGTGAGGAACTCGCGCTCGCGGGCGGGCTGGTGGATGCGGAAGCCGTGCGGTTGGCGGACGCGGCGGTTGAAGTCCTCGAAGCCGGGGAGGACCTCGGCCATCACGTCGCGGATGCGGTCGTAGTCGGCGACGTAGTGGTCCCAGGGGGTGGCCGAGTCCGGCAGGGCGGCCTTGGCGATCCCGGCGATGATCGCCGGCTCGGAGCGCAGGTGCGGCGACGGCGGGCGGCGCCGGCCGTGGGAGAGGTGGACCATGCTCATGGCGTCTTCGACCGAGGTGCTCTGGAGCCCGCCGGCCTGCTCGTCTCGTTCGGTGCGGCCGATGCAGGGGAGGATCAGCGCCCGGCGGCCGTGGACGAGGTGGCTGCGGTTGAGCTTGGTGCTGACGTGGATCGTGAGCTCGCAGGCCCGCAGGCCGGCGAAGGTGGCGGCGGTGTCGGGGGCGGCGAGGGCGAAGTTGCCGCCCATGCCGACGAACACGTCGAGCTCGCCGGCGTTCATCGCCCGCACCGCGTCCACGGTGCCGAGCCCGTCGTGGCGCGGCGGGTCGATGTGGCAGACCTCGGCGAGGCGGTCCAGGAAGGCGGGCTCGGGACGGTTGTCGATGCCGCAGGTGCGGTTGCCCTGCACGTTGCTGTGGCCGCGGACCGGCGAGGGCCCGGCGCCGGGGCGACCGAGGTTGCCCCGCAGCAGGAGGACGTTGACGATCTCGCGGATCGTGTCGACGCCGTGCTCGTGCTGGGTGACGCCGAGGCACCAGCTGATCAGGCAGCGCTCGGCCTTCACGTAGACGTCGCCGGCGGCGCGGAGCTGGGCCTCGGTCAGCCCGGACTGGCGGACGAGCTCGTCCCAGGGGGTGGCCTCCACCAGCGCCCGGTACTCGTCGAGGCCGTGGGTGAAGCGGGCGAGGAACTCGTGGTCGAGCACGGTCGGGTCGGTCTCGGCGGCCTCGAAGGTGGCCTTGGCGATCGCCCGCATCAGGGCGAGGTCGCCGCCGGGGCGGACCTGGAGGTCCATCGTGCCGGTGGGGGTGGCCTTGAACAGGGCCATGTCGACGAACTCGTGGGGGATGATCGCCCGCCGGGAGGCCGCCTCGATCAGCGGGTTGACGTGGACGATCTGGGCGCCCCGGCGGAAGGCGTCGGTCAGCGCGGTGAGCATGCGAGGGGCGTTGGAGGAGGCGTTGACGCCGAGGATGAAGAGGGCGTCGGCCTCCTCCCAGTCGGCGAGGTCGCCGGTGCCCTTGCCGGTGCCGATCGCGGCCTGGAGCGCCCGGCCGCTGGCCTCGTGGCACATGTTCGAGCAGTCGGGCAGGTTGTTGGTGCCGAGCTCGCGGGCGAGGAGCTGGTAGAGGAAGGTGGCCTCGTTGCCGAGCCGGCCCGACGTGTAGAAGGCGGCGCGATCGGGGCTGGCCATCGCCCGGAGGATGGCGCCGGCGAGGGCGAAGGCGTCGTCCCAGGAGATCGGCACGTAGCGGTCGGTCTCGGGGTCGTAGGCCATCGACTCGGTCAGCCGGCCCTGGTCCTCGAGGTCGAAGTCGGTCCAGGCCTTGAGCTCGGTCACGGTGTGGCGGGCGAAGAAGGCGGCGTCGACCCGCTTGGGCGTCATCTCCCACGAGACGTGCTTCACGCCGTTCTCGCAGAGGTCGAGCTTGAGGCCGTGCTGGTCGTCGGGCCAGGCGCAGCCCGGGCAGTCGAACCCGCCGTCCTCCTGGTTCATGAGGAGCATCGCCGGCCGCTGGCCAGGGTGGTGCGCTGGCCGACGATGAACCTGGTGACCGCCTTGGCCGCGCCCCAACCGGCGGCGGGGTGGTGGTCGTCCTTCTGGGACCAGCGCCCTCGGGCCTTCGGTCCGTCGCCACCCCGGGGCGCCGCCACCGGCGCGGCGAGGGGATCGGGGGTCGGGCGCTGGTCATCGGCCACGGGGTGGTTCCTCTCGCGGGCGGTCGTGAGGGCGGTCCGGCTCTCGCAGGACCTCGGCCGACCGTAGCGCCGCGCTCGGGCGAACCGGCGGCCTCGCGGTGACCTCGTTCACGAGGGTCGGGCGGCGCGTCGGGTCCTTCGGCCCTAGGGATGTCAGACCCCCGGCCTAGCGTGGGCCGTGCCGGCGGGCGGACCGCCGGCGGAACCGTTCCCCAGGAGGTGGCAGATGGACGTCGTCGACATCGCTCGATGGCAGTTCGGGATCACGACCGTGTACCACTTCCTGATGGTCCCCCTGACCATCGGGTTGGGGGTGGTGGTGGCGTGGTTCCAGACCCGCTGGTACCGCACCGGCGACGACGCCTACCTGCGGCTCACCAAGTTCTTCGGGAAGCTGTTCCTCATCAACTTCGCCCTGGGCGTGGTCACCGGCATCGTCCAGGAGTTCCAGTTCGGCATGGCGTGGGCCGCCTACTCGCGGTTCGTGGGCGATGTGTTCGGGGCGCCGCTGGCCATGGAGGCCCTGGTGGCCTTCTTCCTCGAGTCCACGTTCCTGGGCCTCTGGATCTTCGGGTGGGATCGCCTGTCGCCCCGGCTCCACCTGGCCACGATCTGGGCGGCGGCGATCGGCTCGGTGCTGTCGGCGTACTTCATCGTCGCCGCCAACTCCTGGATGCAGCACCCCGTGGGCGTGCGGTACAACGCGGCCACCGGCCGAGCCGAGCTGACCTCGATCGGCGCGGTGCTCACCAACTCGACCACCCTCGCCGCCTACCCCCACGTGATCGGTGGGGCGCTGCTCACCGCGGCGGTGTTCGTCGGCGGCATCTCGGCGTGGCTGCTGACCCGGACCGAGCGGCCCGACGCGGTCGACGAGCGGGCGCTGCGCAAGGCGGTGCGGCTGTCGATCCCGCTGACCCTGGTCGGCTTCCTGATCGTGGGGATCAGCGGCGACTTCCAGGCGCGGCTGATGTTCCAGCAGCAGCCGATGAAGATGGCGTCGGCCGAGGCGCTGTGCGAGACCACCAAGGGCCCGGGCCTGTCGCTGCTGTCGGTGGGCGACCCCGACCGGTCCTGCGACGTCCGCAGCATCCTGATCCCCAAGGGCCTCTCGCTGCTCGCCACCCACAAGCCCGACTCGACGATCCAGGGGGTGAACGACCTCAGTCGCGAGTACAAGCTGAAGTACGGCCCCGGCGACTACCGGCCCAACCTGCTGCTCACCTACTGGGGCTTCCGGCTGATGATCCTGTTCGGCAGCATCGCCGCCTTCGGGGCGGTGGTGGCATGGTGGCTGACCCGCAAGGGCCGGGCGCTGCCGCGGAAGCGTTGGGTGCGCCTGGCCTCGGTGGCGGTGATCGTCACCCCGTTCCTCGGCAACGTGTGGGGCTGGGTGTTCACCGAGATGGGGCGACAACCGTGGGTGGTGGCCCCCAACCCGAAGGGCATCCCCGAGGTCCGCCTGCTCACGCGAGACGCCATCTCCGGCAGCGTGACCGGCGGCCTGGTGCTCACCAGCCTGATCGGGTTCACGCTCCTGTACGGGGCGCTGGCGGTGGTGGAGCTGTACCTGCTGCGGCGCTACGCCAGCGCCGGGTTGGCCGCCGCCGTGGCCCCCCTCACCGAGACCGGCGATGGCGATGCCGACGCCGACCTGACCGATGACGACGCCCTGTCGTTCGCCTACTGAGGAGCCGACGATGGAGCTCGCCACGTTCTGGTTCATCCTCCTCGGGGTCCTCTGGACCGGGTACTTCTTCCTCGAGGGGTTCGACTTCGGGGTCGGGATGCTGCTGCCGATCCTCGGGCGCGACGAGCGGGAGCGGCGGGTCCTGATCAACACGATCGGGCCGGTGTGGGACGGCAACGAGGTCTGGCTGCTCACCGCCGGTGGCGCCACCTTCGCCGCCTTCCCCAACTGGTACGCCACGCTGTTCTCGGGGTTCTACCTGCCGCTGTTCCTGATCCTGGTGGCCCTGATCCTGCGGGGCGTCGCCTTCGAGTACCGCGGCAAGGTGGACGCCGTGCGGTGGCGACGGTCCTGGGATCTCGCCATCGGGATCGGCTCGTGGGTGCCGTCGGTGCTGTGGGGGGTGGCGTTCGCCAACATCGTCCACGGGGTGCCGATCAACGCGGACGGAGACTTCACCGGGAACCTGTTCACGCTGCTCAACCCGTTCGGCCTGCTCGGCGGGCTCACCACCGCGTCGCTGTTCCTGCTCCACGGCCTGCACTTCGTGGCGCTCAAGACCGACGGTGAGATCCGGGATCGGGCCCGATCGCTGGCGCTGCGGGTGGCGCCGGTGCCGGTGGTGGCCGCCGCCGGCTTCCTCGTCTGGAACCAGGTGGCGAGCGGACCGGGGTGGACGTGGCCGGTGGTGGCGGTGGCCGCGCTGGCGCTGGTGGGGTCGGTGGAGGCCGGCCGCCGGGGTCGCGACGGTTGGTCGTTCGTGGGGACGGGGCTGGCCATCGCCCTCGCCGTGGTGGCGCTTTTCGGCGGGCTCTTCCCCGACGTGATGCCCTCCACCACCGACCCCGCCTTCAGCCTCACCGTGCACAACGCGTCGTCCACCGCCTACACCCTGAAGGTGATGACCGTCGTGGCCGGGGTGATGACCCCGCTCGTGCTCGCCTACCAGGCGTGGTCGTACTGGGTGTTCCGCCGCCGCATCGGCGTGACACACATCCCCGCCGGCCACCACCCCGCGGCCCGCGCCGCGGGGGGCTGACCGCGGTGCCGACGGGGGCCGAGCGCCCGGGCCCCGTCGACCGCCGGGTCCTCGCCGCCGGGCCGGGGCTGCGCGCCCACCTGGTCCGCTGCGGCGCGCTGGCCGGCGTGCTGGCCGTCGCGGTGCTGGTGCAGGCCGAGGCGGTCGGCCGGCTCCTGCCGCGGCTGATCGACGGTCGGGGGTCGGCGGTGGCGCCGCTCGCCGCCTGGCTCGTGGTCGCCGCTGCGCTCCGGGGGGCGTCGGCCGCCGGCGCCGAGCGCTCGGCCAGCCGTGCGATGGCGTCGGTCCGGGCCGCGGTGCGGACCGAGGTGCTCGATGCCGCCGCCCTGCTGCGGGTCGACCGGCGGCGGGACCTCGGACCGGCCGAGGCCGAGGGGCTGGTCGGCGCCGGGGTCGACGCCCTCGATCCCTGGGCCCGCAGCTACGTGCCGGCGCTGGCGGCGGCGGCGGTGGTGCCGCTGGTGGCCGGCCTGCGCATCGCCGGGGCCGACCTCACCTCGGCGATCATCCTGGCGCTGGTCGCCCCGCTGGTGCCGGTGTTCATGGTCCTGATCGGGTGGGCCGCCGAGGCGAGCAGCGCTCGACGGTGGGACGCGCTCCAGCGGCTGTCGGCTCGGTTCCTCGACACGCTCACCGGCATGGCCACGCTGCGGCTGTTCGGCCGGGCCCAGGCGCAGGTCGAGCGGGTGCGGGAGGTGACCGACCGCTATCGGGCCGCCACCGTGCGCACGCTGCGGGTGGCGTTCCTCTCGGCGCTGGTCCTCGAGCTGCTGGCCACGCTGTCGGTGGCGATCGTGGCCGTGTCCCTCGGTGCCCGGTTGGCCCACGGCTCGGTGGGGCTGTCCGAGGCGTTGGTGGTCCTGCTGCTGGCGCCCGAGGTGCTGCTGCCGCTGCGCCGGGTCGGGGCGGCGTTCCACGCCTCCACCTCCGGGGTGGACGCCGCCGTCGAGCTCGCTGCGGTGCGGGCCCTGCCCCTCCGCCCGCACGGCTCGGCCGAACTGGCCGGTGGTGCGGACCACGGGGCGCCGGTCGGATCGGCGGCGTCGGGACTCGTCGTGGACGGCCTCTCGCTGGTCGACGAGCGGCGGGGGGTGCGGCTGGCGCCCACCTCGCTGCGGGTCGCGCCCGGGGAGCTGGTGGCGGTCACCGGGCCGAGCGGGTCGGGGAAGTCCACGCTGGTCGACCTGGTGCGGGGGGCGCTGGCGCCCTCGGCGGGTGAGGTGCGATGGGAGGGCGTGGACGTCGGGTCGTCCACGCCGCGAGCACGGGCTCGGCGATTCGCCTGGGTGCCGCAGCGGCCCCGGCCGATCGGGGCGACCGTGGCGGCGTCGGTGGCGCTCGGGTCGGGGACCGGGTCGTTCGCGTCGGCACCCGCATCGGCAGCGTCGGCATCGGCGGTCGGGTCGGTGGCGGAGGTCCTCGGTGCGCTCGATCTGACCGCGCTGGCCGAGCGGGCCCCGGACGGGTTGTCCGGCGGCGAGGGGCGTCGGGTGGCGGTGGCCCGGGCGATCGTCGCCGCGCGCGGGGGCGAGGTCGGGCTGGTGCTGGCCGACGAGCCCACCGCCCAGCTCGATGTCGATCGGGCCGCGGCGGTGCGGGAACTGCTGGCGGCCGCCGCTCGCTCGGGGATCGCGGTGCTCATCGCCACCCACGACCCAGCCCTGGTGGCGCTGGCCGATCGCGAGGTCGTGCTGGCGGCGGGCGCCCCGGGGGACGAGCCGGTCGACGGGGACGAAACGTTCGACGGGGATGAAGCCCTCGGCGGCGCCGACGGCTCGCCGGCCGCGCCGGTCCCGGCCGGCCACGGCGGCCACCCGCCCGTGCCGGCGCTCGCCCGCTCGGTGGTCGAGCTCGACCCGCTGCACGGGCCACCGGACGGCCCCTCGGCGGGTGCCGCGCCCGCGCCGCTGTCGTCCGAGGACCGACCGGGCACGTTCCGGTGGGCGACGCGCCTCGCCCGGCCCCGGCGGGCCCGGTTGCTCGCCGCGGTGGCCCTCGGCGTCATGGCCGAGGCCAGCACGGTCGGGCTGGCGGCCACCGCGGCGTGGCTGATCGTGCGAGCCGCCGAGCACCCGAGCTTCGCCGACCTCGCGGTGGCTGCCGTGGCCGTGCGGGCCTGCGGCATCGGCAAGGGCGTGTTCCGCTACGGCGAACGCCTGGTGGCCCACGACGCCACGTTGCGCCTCCTCGCCGACCTGCGGGCCACCGTCGTCGGCCGGCTGGCCCACCTGGCCCCCACCGGCATGCCCGAGCGGGGGCGGGGCGAGCTGCTCCAGCGCCTCGTGGCCGACGTCGACCGGGTGCAGGATCTGTTCCTGCGGGTGGCGGGGCCGGCGGCGTCGGCGTGGGTGGTGGCGGCCGGGGCGATCGTCTTGGCCGAGGTGCTCGTGCCCTCGGCCGGGCTGGTCCTGCTGCTCGCCGCGCTGGTGGTGGGGGTCGCGCTCCCGGTCGCGGTGTACCGGGTGGCCCGCGAGGACGAGGCGGCGGCCGCCTCGTTGCGGGGACGGCTCGCCGCCCTCGTGGTCGCCCACGTCGACCACGTGGAGGAGGCGGTGGCGGTGGGCGCCTCGGTGGGGGAGCGGGCGGCGATCGAGGCCGTGGCCGAGGACCAGGAGCGGGGCCGTCGACGGCGGACCCGACGGGACGCGGTGGCGGCGGCGATCGCCGCCGCGGCCCCCGGGCTGACCGCAGCGGCGGTGGTGGCGGTGGCCGGCCCGGCCCGGGCCGGGCTCTCGGGGCCGGTGCTCGGGGTGGTGGTCCTGTTGCCGTTGGCGGTGCTCGAACTGCTCGGGCCGCTGGTGGGGCTCGGGCCGGTGGCGGCGGCCACCGAGGCGGCGGCGGCCCGGGTGCGGGACCTCCTCGGCCGGCCGGACCCGGTGGAGGAACCGGCCGACCCGGCCGCCCCACCCGAGGGCCGGGGCCTCCGTTTCGACCGCGCCGCGCTGGCGTGGCCGGGCGGACCGGTGGTGGTGGCCGATCTCGACCTGCTCGTGGAGGAGGGGGCCCGGGTGGCGCTGGTGGGCCCCAGCGGGAGCGGCAAGTCGACGGTGGCCGCGGCGGCGGTGCGGTTCCTCGACCCGGTGCGGGGCGAGGCGTCGGTGGGCGACGTGGCGATGCCGGCACTCGGCGGCGATGGCGTGCGCCGGCTGGTGACGTGGTGCCCGCAGGACCCCTGGTTCGCCGACACCACGTTGGCCGACGGCCTGCGCCTCGCCCGCCCTGACGCCACCGACGACCAGCTGTGGGCCGCCCTCGACACGGTCCACCTCGGGGCCTGGGCCCGGGCCCTGCCCGACGGCCTGGCCACCCGCCTCGCCCGCGACGCCGAGGAGGCGTCCGGCGGCCAACGCCAGCGCCTCGGCGTCGCCCGCGCCGTGCTCGGGGGCCAGCGCGTCGTCGTCCTCGACGAACCCACCTCCCACCTCGACCCCGCCACCGCGACGGCGGTTCGCCACGACGTGCTCGACGCCCTGGCCGACCGGAGCGTCCTCCTCCTCGCCCACGAAGACCCGGACGGGATCGACGCGGTGGTGGCGCTGCCCGCGGCGTCGGCGGTCAGCGGTCATGGGTGACTGAAGCCTGTGAGCACGGCTTCGTTGTCAGACCCCCCTGGGTCGATCGCGAAGCGATCGTGACCTGACCTCGTCGCCGGTCGTGCTCCCGTCGATCCCAGATTGGGAGTGCAACGGTCCCATCGCAGCGACGGTCGTGGACCGTTGGACTGATGCCTCGCAGTCACACCACGTGGCCGCGGGGCGCTACCTCGGCGTCGTTCTTGTTCAGGAGTCCTCGTGCAGGCCGGCCGCTAGCCAGGACATGGATTCGATGACTGCGAGCGCCAGGAGGCCGATGGTCCAAGAGACATCGGTCCGGGTGATGGCGAGCACCGGGCCGAGCACGGTCATCGAGGCGGCGGTGTAGAGGAGGGTGAACGTGAGCTTCCGTGTCACGGCCCCAACACCTGGTCGACGACGGCCCGGAACTCGGCGACGGTCTCGATCTGGTCGACCCATGCTGGCTCGAGGCAGTGGCCGACCGCGTCCTCGATGGCGGCGAGGACCTCCGCAAGGGCGAGGGAGTCGAGGTGCGCATCGTCCAGGCTGAGAGCATCGTCTAGATCACCGAGCGCGACACCGGCGGACGACAGGATGATCTCGTCGATCTCTACACGGAGGGCTGATGGCTCGATTGGGCGGTAGGCGCGGTCCCGCAGACCAGCTAGGTCTTCGCGGCGTAGGCAGTAGATCTGAAGGTCGCGGTACCGGCCCCCGAGGAAGACGTGGGTGGGAAGTGCGCCGTGGTGGCGCATCCCAAAGCGGTCGAGTGCCTCGGGCCTGAGGTACCCGCCCTCGGCCACGAACGCGTAGAGCTGGCGGATCGGGACCAGGTCGAAGCACTGCTCGATGAAGAGCGCAGCGCCGAGGAACACATCGACGGGTGATGCCGAGCCGAACGCTGCGAGGCTGAGTTCGGCATGGCCGTCTTGCAGATCGACAGACAGGAGCTCGTAGAGCGCGATCGGCTGGCCTTCTGCGCTGAGTCCTACGGCGCTGAGGTGGGCGTCTCGCAGGAGCTCGGCGAAGCGCCGGGGGTCGAGGGATGCTCCGCGGCTGCGCCAGGTCTGGTTCGCGCTGGACCCGACGAGGAGGTGGTGGACAACCGGAAGCATGTCGGCCGACATGGAGGCGAGGGTCGGAGCCGATGGCCCCGACCGCACGCCATCGGCGACTCGGCTAGTTGCCGCCACGTCCGTCGGGACCGTAGAACGGCGCCGCCCAGGATTGACCGCAGTCGGCCAGGACTGCGGAGACGGCTGGGCCAGCTGTGTCGCTCACGCCCTTCGCGCTCAGGTCTGCCGCTGCGGCTGCGATCGAGGTCCGCAGGTCGGCGCCCTCCTTCATCTCGTGAAGATCCCGGGCGAGCGAACGGAGCTCGAAGCTCCCGGCGCGGTCGCCGCTGTGGTCGGCCGCGTCGTCGACGCACTGGACGAACCCGTCCTCGCTTGCCGACATCTGCGACTCACTTGCCTTGAAGCGGATCTGGTAGTCGGCCTCCGCTCGGGCGACGTTGTCCTCGACGCAACGAGCTTGCGCTGCGCCCACCTCGTCGAGCGCTGCTTGTCCCTGGGTCTTGTCGATCCGCGAGAAGTCGAGGTCCGACGACGTCAGACCGAACGCTCCGAGGAACCCATCGTCGCTCCACTCGACGGCGTTGGATCGAACGGCAACGTCGATTCCGTGCGTCTTGAGCACCCTGGCTACCGCTTCGTCGGTGCACGTTCGTGCCTGTTCCAGTCCATTGGCGTACGCCTGCCTTAGGTCGGCGAGGTCTGCTCCGCCTGTTCGGGCATCAAGTTCTCTCACCTGTTCGTCGGTGGGTCGTGCCGGCGACACAGACGGGTCATTGTCGGCTGCTCCGATCGCCGCGCGACCGCCGATCAGGGCGCTGAGCAGCAGGACGGCAAGTGCCATTTTCTTCATGCGACTTCCTTTCATCTGGTTCTTGCTCTGCTGCTCAGATGAACGCCGAGCCGGCGTTGTAGCGGTTGATCTTGGCGTCGCCGATGTGGAGCCAGTCGTCGCCGGTGTGCTCCGACTTGTACTTGTGCCGGATCTTGACGTTCTCCGGGTAGCCGCCCTCGTAGTCGCCGAAGAGGTACGACCAGCCCGGCAGGTACCAGCAGCTGCTGTAGTACGGGGACTGCGACGAGAACGTCCAGTCGTCGGGGTTGTAGGGGTACGACACCATCTGCCAGGCCTGCCGCCGGCAGATCCACGCGTAGTAGGGCGTGACAGCGTTCTGCCCGGTGCGCGACGTATCGAGGTCGACGATCCCACCGTGGTATGAGCCGATGTCTTGTCCGTAGGCGACGTAGGGGAAGCTGATGGCAGTCTTCACGAACGCTGCCTCAGCCGGGGCGGCGACGGTGGTCGCCCCTACGAGAGCGGCCGCAGCGGCAGCGCCGGTCTTCACCAACATGGATGAGCGTGCCGGCACGGCGCGAGAGCAACCCGGAGGGCTGGACTTGGTCATAGAAGTCACCTTTGGGACGGTTGTCAGGGTCTGGATACCGTCGGCAAGAACGTCCCGCTCGAGGGACGTGGGGTGACTCCGCCGAGCGCTCAGATTGCTATCAGGACCTGCGTAGCGGGTCAACCCGGATGAGCGTCGGCGCCTGTGCAGGTTGCGGCTCCGGCGCGAGGATGGGCTGCCCTGCCGCCTCCATCGCGTACGTTCGGTGACCGGCTCCACAACGACGTGCTCCCCGCCATCGCGGCAGGCATGACCGGCATCCATCTCCGCCGGGGGCCGTGGGGAGCCATCCGGGCTGGATGGCCCGAAGCAGCCGCAGCTGCAGCTTCGGTAGCCGACCTGAGCGAGCTGGTTGGGGGCTGGGCGGCGCGGCTCGCCGGTAATGGGTGGCGATCTCCACCTATGACCTGCGACGACTCGCTGGTGCCTGGCCCCGTGGTGGAATCGGGCCACAAGGGACAGGTGCAAGTTGCCCGGTCGCGTTCGGCGGGTGTGGCTCCGCTGAACCCGTACGCATCAGGCGGCGCTGGATCGAGCGGACAGCGTTCGGGGGCTCTGAGTTCCCGACGCCGCGTCGGTCAGCGGTGGTGGGTGAGGAAGCTCCAGGTCAGCAGGGTGGCGTCGAGGTCGGGGTAGGGCGTTGCGCTGTTCTTGCTGGGGGCGGGGTGGCCCATCCAGGAGTGGGTGGCGCCCTCGACGGTGACCAGCTCGACGTCGACGCCGTCGGGGCACGGCCCCCAGTCCTCGGCCCGCACGTCGGCCTGGGTGGTCGGGCGGGAGGTGGGCGGCGTGGGACCGGTGCAGCCGTCGGCCTTCGCCAGGGTGGCGAGACCGTCGCGGACCGGTGGGAAGTCGGCGCCGACCAGGCTGTCGGCGCCCACGCCGCCGGCGAGGGGGAGGTTGGTGTCGGCGGTGCCGTGGAGGTCGAGGGCGGAGACCGGACGGCTGGGGCGGCACGAGTCGACGAACAGGGTGCCGGCCTGGCCGGCCACCGCCACCACCTGGTCGGCGTCCTCGCAGGCCAGCCGGAAGGCCATGATCGCCCCGTTGGAGTGGCCCGTGACCAGGACGCGGGTGGGGTCGATGCCCTCGGAGGCGCCGAGCTTGGCGATCAGCGTCCGGAGGAAGCCGACGTCGTCGACCCCGTTGCGGACCGCCGCCGCGCAGCAGCCGCCGCCGTTCCACACCAGGTTCCGCTGGCCGACGGCCGTGGGCGTGCCGTCGGGGAACACGACGAC
>WBZU01001472.1_pt1 | contig 17663 bp, 13 predicted proteins | sample 5204311 | NCBI WGS metagenome assembly WBZU01 (sample SAMN12344359, study PRJNA552823) | activated sludge metagenome | biome: Activated sludge suspended growth; feature: Nitrification reactor; material: Wastewater; isolation source: activated sludge from nitrification reactor of wastewater... | reverse complement strand
GACAGCAGCGCCTGCACGCGCGTATCGAATCCGAATTATCGGATCTTCTGGTCTGGCAGCTCTTTCTTGATGCCTTCGTCGAGAGGCATCTTGTCCGTCTCGGCGGTCAGACCGGTTTCCTTCATGCGCAGAGCCAGTTCGGCCTGAAGCTTGGCGATCAGTTCCGCCTTAGTCGGATCACCGATCAAATTGCGCGTCTCTTCGGGGTCGGCCTTCAAATCGTAAAGCTCCGCCATGTGCCGGTCAGGACCGCCATCACCGTGCGGATAGTGGATGTATTTCCACTCATCCGTGCGCAGCGCGCGCACGTTCGGCGTGTAGGGGAACTGCTTTTCGTAGTTGTAGTGGTAGAACCAGGATGTGCGCCACGCGGGATCGCCTTCACGCACAAGCTTCACCCAGCTTTTGCCATGCAGGTTCGGCATCGCAGGCGCACCGCAGAGTTCGAGGATGCTCGGCGCCAGATCGACGGTCAGCACCTGCTGGGGTATCTCCTTGCCGGACTTGGTCAGCGCGGGCAGGCGGGCGATGATCGGAATGCGCAGGCTGGCCTCATGCGCGGTGCGCTTGTCCACCATGCCGTGCTCGCCTTCCAGCAATCCGTTGTCGCCCATGAAGACGATCAGCGTGTCGTCCAGCTGCTTCGTTTCCTCCAGCCAGGCGCGCAGCCGCGCGGTGCTGTCGTCCACGCTCAGAATCGTGCCCCAGTAGCCGTGCACCATGTTTTCGAAGTCCTTCACCGCCTCGGGCCGGTCGTCGGGAAATTTCTTTCGCCACTCAAAGAGCGGACCGTAGATGCCATGCCAAGTGTAGAGGCGCTCCTTCATCCAGACCGGCTTGTCATCCAAATGAAACGCGGTCTGCGGATACGGCACGCGCACATCATCAAAGGCGTGCTCATACTTGGGCTCCGGCGTGTAGAAGCTGTGCGGCGCCTTGTGGCCCAGCATCAGGCACCAGGGCCTGCCACCGTGATCGCGCTTCAGGAAGTCCAGCGCCATGTCCGTGACGATGGTGGTGTAGTAGCCTTTCACCACCTCACGCCGTGTGCCGTTGATGTTGAACTCGGTGTCGAAGTATTTCCCCTGCCCCTTGTGCGTCACGAACCAGTTGAAGCCCGGACGCGGCGAGTCGTTTTCCTCACCCATGTGATACTTGCCGATGTAGCCCGTGTCGTATCCGGCCTGCTGGAGCACTTTGGGAAACGACTCCATCGTCTCCGGATACTCGGTGAAGTTGTTCGTCACGCCGTGAGCATGCGCATAGAGACCGCTAAGAATGGACGCCCGGCTGGGCGAGCACAGCGACGTGGTGCAAAAAGCATTCCGAAACAGCACGCCCTCTTTTGCCAGCCGATCGATGTTAGGCGTCTTCACATGCGGACTGCCGTAACAGCCCAGCGCGTAGGGGCGGATGTCATCGCAGAGAATGACCAGGACGTTCGGCTGCCGGGCCTGCGCGAATGCGCACACCGCAGCCAGGAACAGAGCGAGCAGAGAGGATCGGTTCATCGGAAGGCATAGGAGCCAGCACAACCGGCCTGTCCAGCAAACGGAGGGCTAAGCAAATTCACGCACGGCGAGCGTGAGGCTCACGCAAGCCCCGCCATCAGGTCCCGTGCAGGCTTGCAAATCGCCGCCATGCGCGCGGCAGACTTCGCTTGTGACCGCCAGTCCCAAACCCATGCCGCCCTCCTTTTCCGAGAAGAACGGTTCAGCCAGATGCGCCAGCGCTTCGTCGCTAAAACCCCGGCCTTGATCGATCACATCGATGCGCACATGCGCCTCGGATTGAGACAACTGCACCATTACCTTGCCACCGGATGGCGTCGCCTGGATCGCGTTGTTCAGCACATTGACCAGCGCCTGGCGCACGCGCTCCGCGTCCGCCTGGATCGTCTTTGGCGCATCGTCGCCAGTCAAGTGCAGCTCCACTGCTGCGTGGCGGGCCATGGCTGCTTTCTCAAGCACCAGCTCACGAACCAGTTCGCTCAAATCGAGTTCCGAACGCCGCGGCGGCGCCGGCTTCGCAAACAGCATCCACTGCCGCACCAGCGACTCGATGCGGTCCGCCTCCGCCTCGATCAGATGCAACGACGCCGCTGCATCCGAAGCTGACGCTCCGTCCACCAGCTGCGCGTGCAATTTGATCGCCGCCACGGGATTGCGGACTTCATGCGCCAGGCTCGCCGCCATGCGCCCCAGCAGGGCCAGCCGCTCACCGGCGCGACGCTGCTCCCGTTCATCCAGCAGCGCATCATGCGTGGCTGAGAGGCAGCGTGCGAGCTGGCCAATCTCGTCTTCTCGTTCGATTGGAATCGCGGGCAGCGCGCGGTCTTCGCCAACATCCGGCAGCGCGCGTGCCAGCGCCTGGATCGGCACCGCAACCCGACGTGCCAGCCACGCACCAAGCCCCAGCGACAGCACCCAGAACACGATCAGTGCCAGCCACGTCTCCCGCCGTTCAAGGGCGGCAAGCCGCTCCGGTGCCTCACGCACAAAGTAGACGCTGCTGCCATCACGCAGCGAGCGCGCGATGACCCATGACCTGCCCTGGACTTGCGCACGGCCATCCTCGCCCGCTGCTTCCAGCATCGGTGGCGGCGGCGAACGACCATCGCCGACGAGCCGCTCCTGCGACGCTGATTTGAAAAACACGCGGACACCCGTGACCGCACCCAATTGCGCAGCCATCTGCGCGCTGCGCGGCAAACCCGTTTGGTCCAGGAACGCACAATCCGCGCGTGCCAGCGCTTCAAAAGCCGCGCGCTCCTCACGCTCCGCCGCACCGGCAAACACCCACAGCAGCACCAACGAGCCTGCGAGGACAAACACCGCCACGCTCGCCGTCATCCAGGTGGCAAGACGCGTCGATCGCGGAGGCGGTGATTCCGGTTTCACGGACGGTCAGGGCCGCAGCCCGGCATTCGTCAGCGTTACCAGACCGGCTTCATGGCGCCCAGATAGGCAGCCGCGGCACCAGCCAGCATCGCCACCAGCACACCGTGCGTGCCGCTGAGCTTGCCGCGCTTCACCAGCACCGGCAGCACGCCGAGCACCAGCCAGATCACCAGTTTGAGTATCACCCACGTGGGGAACTGATTGTTCAGCACCTTCGCCACATTGCCGAAGCCGGAGATGAGCAAGATCAAGAGACCGGTGCCGTGCCAGCGCATCGCGCACTTGCGCCCGGCATCGCTTCCCCCCATGCCGATGCCGATGAAAAGACAGATGATCCCGACCGCGTGAACGAAGTGATAGAAGGCTGGAGACATGGGGCCGAGGATGAACACGATCCCGCACCGTGGCAACCCTTTTGGTGCAAACACGCTGTCAGCCGTCCGCAAGCCCGCTGCGCGCCAGCGCTTCATCCATCGCACGCTCCACCAGCAACACGGCCAGATGCTGGGTCGCATCATCGAGCGTCGCGGTCGCCTCCTTCAGCGCACGCGCATCATGCGCCTCCGCGGCGAGCACCGCGCGCACGCGATCGGCGTGACCTCGCACGGCAGCGATCTCATCTGCACTCACACTTTCCCCAACCTGTGACAAAGCCTCATCCACCGCGGGCAGCAGTTCCTCCGCCTTAAGCCGTGCTTCCGTCCAGACTCGTTCATTCATGTCTTCGAAGGCATGATCCACGCTTTCCGCGATCATCGCCTCCACCTTGGCGTCATCCACGTCCACCGCCGTGTTGGCGATCTCGATGACCGTGTCCGCATTCGTCGCCGTGTCGCGAGCGAGCACGTGCAGAATGCCATCCGCATCGATGCTGAACTGCACCCCCACGCGCGCACTGCCTTTTGGTCCGGATGGAAACGGCACCGCGATGCGTCCGAGTTCCCAATTGTCCTTTGCCAGTTCGCGCTCGCCTTGCAGCACGCGGATGAGCATTTCCTGCTGATTCGTCACCGCGTTGGTAAACATCTCACCCGCCTTGCAGGGAATGGTCGTGTTGCGCGGGATGATCACGTTCATCAAACCTCCGAACGTCTCGATGCCGAGCGACAGCGGCGTGACATCCAGCAGCACCACCTGGCGGAGCGCGCCGCTGAGAATGCCTGCCTGGATCACCGCGCCCTTTGCCACCGCCTCGTCCGGGTTCTGCGAGACATTGGGCTCACGCCCAAAGATCTCCGCCGCAAGCTGACGCACCGCCGGAATGCGCGTGCTGCCGCCGACGAGGATCACCTCATCGATCTCGCCGGTAGAGAGCTTTGCATCCGCGAGCGCGCGCAGGCAATGCTGCCGCGTGCGACCGATGAGCGGCGCGATCAGCTTCTCAAAAGCCGTGCGCATCAATTCCAAGTCCAAACTGCGCTGCTGCCACAGAAACGGCACCTCGATGCGGGCACTCGTTGCACCGGACAGCTTCTTCTTGGCTTCTTCGCACGCGACCACGAGCCGCGTGCGCACCTCCGGAGGCAACTGATCGAACCAAGGATCATCGTTTCCGCGCCAGCTCTCCCACACATGCTGCGCCAGCGCGCGATCGATGTCATCGCCGCCCAGCTGCGTATCGCCCGCGGTGGCCAGCACCTGGAACACCCCATCCTGCAAGGCCAGCACCGACACATCAAACGTGCCGCCACCGAGATCGAACACGATGATCTTTTGCGAACCAGCCAGCTTGTCCAAACCATACGCCAGCGCCGCGGCCGTGGGCTCCGCCAGAATGCGCTCCACGCTCAGTCCCGCCAGCTCACCCGCACGCTTGGTCGCGTTGCGCTGCGCATCATTGAAAAAGGCAGGCACCGTGATCACCGCGCGTGTGATGACCTGCTCCATCGCAGCTTCCGCCACGCCACGCAGGTGCTTGAGGATCGCTGCCGACACCTCGATCGGCGTCAGGCCCAGCGCACGCAGATCGTAGGGCGGCGACCACTCCCCTTCCCCGGCGCGACGACCGATCAGGCGTTTGACGGAAGTAATCACGCGCGCCGGATCGATGGCTCGCTGGCGCAGCGCGGCCGACCCCACCGTCAGCTCCCCAGTCGCAGGCACATGCACCGCCGATGGCGTCAAGCGACTGCCCTGCGCATCCGCCAGCAGGATGGGAAAGCCCGCGTCCATCACGCCCACAAGCGAATTGGTAGTGCCGAGATCGATGCCGAGAATCATGAGTGAATCATTATGACGCCTGCTCCATGCCGCAGGATGCACGGATGACAAACCGGGAATCCCGCGTGCCGTTACGCGTCCGCCTGAGCACGATGCTGCCCGTAGGCCTCAATGATGCGCTGCACCACCGGCAGACGCACCACATCCGCAGTGGCGAAGGGCACGATCTTGATGCCCTGCACGCCGTCCAGCGCCTGTAGCGCCTCGATCAGGCCCGATTTCACATGGCGCTTCAGATCGATCTGAGAGGGATCGCCCGTGATCACGCAACGCGACCCCTCACCCAGCCGGGTCAGGAACATGAACATCTGTTCCGCGGTGGTATTCTGCGCTTCATCCAGAATGATGAACGCATTCTTCAGCGTGCGGCCTCGCATATATGCCAGCGGCGCGATCTCGATGAAGCCGCGCTCGATCAGCCGCTCCGCCTCCTCGTTCTCCATCAAATCATAGATCGCATCGTAAAGCGGGCGCAGGTAGGGCAGGATCTTCTCTTTGAGATCACCGGGCAGGAAGCCTAGCGCCTCGCCCGCCTCCACCGCCGGGCGGGCCAAAATCACGCGGTGCACGCTGCGCTCCCTCAGGCACTGCAGCGCCTGGGCCATGGCGAGGAAGGTCTTGCCCGTGCCCGCGCAGCCCACGCCGAAGACCACTTCATGCTTCTTCATCGCCTGCAAATACTCCACTTGTCCCGGCGTCCGCGCCAGCACGGGCGGACGACGCGGAGAACCGAGCAGGCGCAGCCCCATGACCGCATCCGCCGGCTCGCCACCGCGCGCCTGGAGCACCGATTGAATCAACATCTTAAACAGCGCATCGCTGATCTCGCCGCCCTGCCTGCGCACCTTCTCCACCTGATGCAGCACCTCCCGCGCGCCGCTGATCGCATCCTCTTCGCCATCCAGTTTCACCCAGCCATCACGACTGGTGATCTGCACGTGGAACGCCTCCCCCAGATCGCGCAGCAGGTGGCGATCGTGCGCCGTCAGCGCCTGAAGCAGCTCCGTGGTCTCGTATTGAATCGTGTCGGAAGGCATGGATGACTTGAGAATGGAATGAGATTGCCCGGCCTGCCAGCAGCAATCGCGAGCCGCGCGGACATCCAGGATTGCCGCGGATAAGGCGTTTTTTGTCTTGTCACAGCGCGGCGGGCTCTCTAAAACCAGCCCGGCTTCGGCCAGAACGAGCGTTCTCGCCTGCGCCCAAGCACCAACGACAACACCATCCCGACGACTCCAACCACACATCCGCAATCTATGAGCGAAACAAATCGATCACGACTACTATGGGCCGGCTTCATGGCCATCCTCGCCGCTGGCGTTGGATTCGCCATCCGCGGCGGCATTCTCGATAACTGGAAAGGAGAGTTCGGCTTCTCCGACGGCCAGCTCGGCCAGATCGGCGGCGCGGGCCTCACAGGCTTCTGCTTCGGCATCATCATCGGCGGCCTCGTGGCGGACAAGATCGGATATGGCAAGCTCGTCATCGCGGCACTGCTGCTGCACGTCGTCTCGGCGTTCGTCGCATTCGGGGCATCCCCCGGGCAGTCACAGGAGACCGCCTTCCACTTCCTGTATTACGGGGCGTTTATCTTCGCGGTTGCCAATGGCACGCTTGAAGCCGTGGCCAATCCGCTGGTGGCAACCTTGTTCCCTGAGAACCGCACGCATTACCTGAACATTCTCCACGCCTCCTGGCCCGCCGGCCTCGTTCTGGGCTCGGCTCTCGGTTGGGTGCTGGACGACATGATGCACGTGCACTGGAAAGTTCAGCTCGGCCTGTTCCTCATTCCCACCGCCCTCTATGCCTTGATGTTCTTCGGCCAGCACATGCCGAAGTCCGAAGCCTCCGCCAAGGGCGTGCCCTTCGGCGTCATGTTCAAAGACATCGGCATCATGGGATCGCTGGTCGTTTGCTACCTGCTGACGATCTTCTTCGGCGCGATGCTCGGCTTCAGCCAGAACACCTCGTATGTGGTCGCCGGCATTCTGGTGATCGCCGTCGGCGTGGTCAGCAAAGGCGCCATCGGTCACTGGATGATCTTCCTTCTGTTCATCACGCACGCGCTGGTTGGATCTGTCGAACTCGGCACGGACGGCTGGATTCAAAACATCACCGGCAACCTGTTCGACTCCGCGCACGGCAAGTATCTCTTCATGTGGACCTCCGCCATCATGTTCGGTCTGCGCTTCTGCGCGCACTGGATTGAGAAGAACCTCAAGCTCTCCCCCATCGGCCTCCTCCTCCTGTGCGCTGTGCTCGCTTTCGTGGGCTTGCGCATGGCCAGCGGCATCACGTCCTTCGGTTACGCCCTTGTCGCGCTCGCCGTCTATGCAGCCGGCAAGACCTTCTTCTGGCCGACCATGCTCGCCGTCGTCGGCGACCGCTTCCCGCGCTCGGGAGCCCTTGCCATCTCCTTCATGGGTGGCATCGGCATGCTTGCTGGTGGTCTCGTCGGATCTGCTGGTCTTGGCTACGCGAAGGATCGCTTCGCCAGCGAATCACTCAGCAGCAGCAACGCGCCTCTGTATGCCGCATCCAAGGCGGAGAAGCCTACCACCTTCCTCTTCCTGAGCGAAGTCACGGGGCTTGATGGCAAAAAGGTCGAAGAGGCTAACAAGGCCGGTGACAAAGCCACCCCAGATCAGAAGGCCCTGGTCGCCGCCGGTCAGGCTGGCGACCGTGCCACCCTGAAAGCGGACAGCTATCTGCCACTGACCATGGCTGCCATTTACCTGCTGCTGCTGCTCTACTTCAAAGGTATCGGCGGCTATCGACCGCTTACGATCGAAGAGCAGAGGTAGCGCCTGGCCGCACAAAGCCTGTTCCCATCTCAACGGCCCGCCCTCACCGGCGGGCCGTTTTGTTTGGTGTCTGACATCGTGACTGGCAACACCCTCGCGAAATCCAGTTGCCACCCGCGCTCCTGACACTACCCAAAGACCGCCATGATCGTAGCACCCAAGATTCGAGGATTCATCTGCACCACCGCCCACCCCACCGGCTGCGCCAAACACGTCGCCGATCAGATCGCCGTGGTAAAATCGCGCGGCCCGATCACCAGCGGACCGAAGAAGGTGCTCGTCATCGGCTCCTCCACCGGCTATGGCCTCGCCTCCCGCATCGCTGCCGCGTTCGGATCGAATGCCGCCACGATCGGCGTGTTCTTTGAAAAACCCGCCGAGGCCGACCGCTGCGGCACCGCAGGCTGGTATAATTCCGCCGCGTTTGAGGCCGAAGCCAAGAAGGCCGGACTCTACGCACGCTCCTTTAACGGCGACGCCTTCTCCGATGCGATGAAGCAGCAGGTGATCGACGCAATCAAAGCCGACCTCGGCCAGGTGGATTGCGTCATCTACAGCCTCGCCTCACCACGGCGCACGCATCCAAAGACCGGTGAAGTATTCAAATCCTGCCTCAAACCCATCGGCCAGAGCTACACCAACAAGAACCTCAACACCGGCAACGGCGTGGTGAACGACGTCACCATCGAACCCGCGAACGACGACGAGATCGCACAAACCGTGGCCGTGATGGGCGGCGAAGACTGGGAGATGTGGATGGATGCACTGCTCGCCGCGGGCGTGCTGGCGGAAGGCGTGCAGACCGTCGCGTATTCCTACATCGGGCCGGCATTGACCTGGCCGATCTACAAGAACGGCACCATCGGCAAAGCCAAGGAAGATCTCGAACGCGCCCAGCGCGCGCTGGATGCGAAGCTTGCCGCGCTCAAAGGCAAAGCTTGGGTCAGCGTGAACAAGGCACTCGTCACCCAGGCCAGCTCCGCCATCCCCGTGGTGCCGCTTTACATCTCGCTGCTCTACAAAGTGATGAAGGCCGACGGCACGCACGAAGACTGCATCGAGCAAATGGACCGCCTGTTCCGCGAACGCCTCTACGGCGGCAGCCCGCAGCCCGATGAAGCCGGCCGCATCCGCGTGGACGACTGGGAAATGGCAGCGCCGGTGCAGCAGCTCGTGGATCAGCGCTGGCAGGAAGTGACCACCGAGAACCTCGCGCAGCTCGGCGACTTCGACGGCTATCAAAGCAGCTTCCTGCGCCTGTTCGGCTTCGGCCTGGAAGGCGTCGATTACACCGCAGATGTCGATGTCGGCGTGGCTGTGCCGTCGCTGGGGTGAGCAGCTCAATGGGGCAGCATTAAGATCGCCTCCGGGTCGTGTTTGCAAGGTGGCGATGGCCGACCCTGCGATAGAATTCGGCGGCTGGCGCTCCCCAGGGATCGACTCGGGCAAAAATCCCGCGGTTCCGGGACATGATCCGCCCGGTTCCCTGCAGATCCGCCCTCGCCGGGGCCTGCAAAAAACGGCAAATCGCACAGCCCGCCGACGCCGAGGCCTGCAAAAAACGGCAAATCGCACAGCCCGCCGACGCCGAGGCCTGCAAAAAACGGCAAATCGCACGGCCCGCCGACGCCGGGGCCTGCAAAACACGGTAAATCGCACGGCCCGCCCTCGCCGGGGCCTGCAAAAAACGGCAAATCGCATAGCCCGACCTCGCCGGGGCCTGCAAAAAACGGCAAATCGCACGACCCGCCCTCGCCGGGGCCTGCAAAAAACGGCAAATCGCACAGCCCGCCCTCGCCGGTCGGGGCGAAGGGGGAGCGTTTGATGGCACCTGGGGCCCCCGATGATGCCCGACCACCCTCGCCGCTCCCTGCCCGCAAACCCAGCGGACCCCACCGACCCAAAGGCCCTGTCCCCATCCCCGATGCCGGATACGCCGTTGCCTCCGAGTATCAACGATGCGCCCTCATTTCTGAGAGCGAGTGCCAGACCATGGTTCCGGCCTGAGGATCTATTGACACCGTCGGGTGACCGAGCGTGCAGACGTTCCGTCGTGGCCGAGGGCGGCCACTCCGAGCACGCGAGGGCGCGGGCGCTCCCCAACGTGACGCGTCGCACGCGAAGGCGCTTGCCGGTGCGCATCGAGTTGCAGGCCATGCAGCTCAGCCAGGCCCCAGCACTCACGAATCAGGCGAGGGCGTGACACGGTGCATGATGCGCATTCCGCGCGCGGTGCTTTGTGTTATCCGGCTTGGCTTTGACGCGCAGTCCCGGGGCGCGCTAGCTTCGCGTGCATGAAAGACCAGCCTCTGCGCACTTCCGTCATCGGCAGCTATCCGTTTCCGGGGTGGCTGGAGTTTGCTTCGAGGCACCTGGAGGAGTTCGGGAGCGCGGACATCGCGGAGATGCAGGACGATGCCGCGCGGGTGGCGATCGATGACCAGCTCGATGCGGGGCTCGATGTCATCACAGATGGCGAGCAGACGCGCTTCGATTTCAATCTGTCGTTCTACGGATTCATCGAAGGCATCGCGCTGGAGCCGGCGAGTCCGCGGCGCTTCGGGCCGCCTGCACACGATCAGCGGGGCAAGCACGCGATCACGAGCGAGCTGCGCGCGCCGCGTGGTCTGGGCGCGGTGGAGGAATGGAAGCGTCTCCAGCGCCTGGCCGGCAAGTCGGGCAAACGTTTGAAGGTGAGCGTGCCGGGGCCGTTCACGCTGAGTGGTCGCCTGGCACCGAATGCGCAATACAAGGACCGCTATGCAATCACCGAGGCGCTGCTGCCGATCGTGCGCCAGGAGATCGCAGACCTGGTGGCTGCGGGCGCGCAGGAGATCTGTGTCGATGAGCCGAGCATGAGCTGCTACGGCTGGAAGGAGGACACGCGGCGCTTCGTGGACATCTTCAATCGCACGGTGGAGTCCGGTTTTGGCAGGGCACGCATCTGCACGCATCTGTGCTTCGGCAATTTCAAAGGGCACCCGGTCGGCTGGCGAAAGTATGCGCCGCTGTTTCCCGCGTTCCTGGATCTGCATGCGGATGAGGTGCACGTAGAGATGGCGAACCGCGAGTATGCGGAGCTGGATGTGATCAACGCGATGGCGGCCCGCTACGATGTGGCCGTGGGCATCATCGACGTGAAGAGCTACCACATTGAAACCGTGGATCAGGTGGCGGACGCGGTGCGCGCGTGTTTGCGGCATGCGCCCGCGGACCGGCTTGTGTTTGCGCCGGATTGTGGCCTGAGCCAGACCGCGCGCTGGGCAGCGAAGCAGAAGCTGGCCAACATGGTGGCGGGTGTGGCGAAGGTGCGCGGGGAGCTGTGAGCCGCTCACTCGTCCTCTTTCTCCTCATCCCCTCCCCCGGTCTTCACCAGCGGGCTGAAGAAGATGGCGTTGGCCAGGAGCTTCTCGCTGCCGAGCCAGTGGCCGCGGAAGACGGGATTGTCGGTGAAGAAGACGATGCGGCCTTCGCCGGCTTCGCGGAGCTGCACGGGTGTGGTGCCTTTGATCGCGCTTTGATTGGGCTTTGAGATGTAGCCGCTGACGACGGGGTCGTCCGTGTAGCGCAGGGGATTGAGATAGGCATTCGCCGCGGGCCTGAGCGAGCTGGTGCTGGTGCGCAGCAGTTCGATGAAGGGCTGATGCTGGCTGTAGCCAAAGCAGAGCGGATGCGTGGCATCGAAGCTGGCGCGCACGACGGCGCCCTTTACCTCACGCTCCGCACGGCGTTCGTCGGCTTCATCATAGCGGGGTGATGATGGCGCGGATGGGGATGATCCTTTGCCCGCCGATCCACCGCCGGCGCGCGCGATGCTGGCGGAGGCCCATGGCTCGCCGGCCAGCGATGACACGGATGATCCGATGGCGATGAGCGTGCCGCCGTGTTTGACCCAGTCCTGCAAGGCCTCCTTCGCGCTGTCTTTGAATGCGCTCATCGGCGTGCTGGCGAGGATGACGGTGGAGAAGGACTTCAGCGTGGAGTGCGTGATCTGATCGGCTTCGACTTTCGCGAGCGGTGCTTTCCAGACCTGGTCGAAGGTGAACCAGACATCGCCCGCTGTCGTGGATGTCACGCCCTGGCCCACGACCATGAGCACGCCGGAGTTGGTGACGGGCTTGATTGAAGGACTGCCGATGTCGGGCACGCCGGCGTTCATGCCGGTGGTCAGTGCGTGGATGTCGAACTGATCTGCGCGCGCGATGGATTGCATGACCTTGCGCAATGCATCGGCACTGAGTGCGTCTTGCGAACCGACTGGCACCACGATGCTGCCAGGATGGAAGTGCAATCCCGCCGCGGTGTCCATAGGCCGCATCGTGGTCCAGCAGCGCACGTTCGCTTGCTGCAGTTTGAAGAGTGCGCGCGGCGCAAAGCGCGGCTCCCACGCGAAGGCATACGCGTAGGGTTTGTCGTTGCCGATGATTCTGCCTTCGAGCGATGCGGCCTCGTGCTTCGCGATCGCGGGCAAGGTATCCAGTTCGGCACTGAGCATGCCGAAGGCGGAGGGCAGATGCCAGCCGGACACATCATAAAAGATCGCGCTGGGGAACTCGGTGCGATGCTCGAACATCGAGGTGAGCAGGCGGTATTGCCGCTGCTGCACGGGCACGACGATGGAGTCGTCTTTGCCGAAGGTGTGCCCGCCCTGTTTCAAATCCTCCGCGAGGAAGGTGTGATTGATCTGATGGCGGTCGAGCAGCGTGCGGAAGGCCTCCGCCCGTGCGCGGTCGTTCGGCGCGCTGAAGATGTAGGCCTGAGTCTTCGATGCACGCGCGGCTTCCAAGGCATCGTGGTAGAAGGTGCTTTGGTAGGTCTTGAAGTCATCGCGCTGACCGAGTGCGACACGCAGCGTGGAGAAGGACGTGGTGAGTTGATTGCGAATGGTGAAAGCGAAGGTCAGGCGTCCGCGGTCGGTGTCTTGATGGAAGCCGCGTGAACTCGACTGCTCGAAGAGGATGCCCACGGAGGCGTTGAGATCGGGGTAGGTCGAGCCTTTGCCGGGATAGAAGTCATCGTAGGCCTCGCCGGTGTAGTAGGCGGAGCCGAGGGCATCGAGCGCCTTCGCGTGCTCGCGTGCGAGTGCGCGCGTGAGTTCCTGATTTTGCGGTGGCGTCAGCGGGTTCACCATCTTGGCGATGCCGGGCTGGAAGAAGTAGCTCGCCGAGGTGCTGCCCATTTCGTGGTAGTCAGTGACGATGGCGGGCAGCCAGTCGTGGAAGAGTTTGAGGCGGCCCTGCGTCTCGGGCATGACCGCGGGCAGGTAGTCGCGATTGAGATCGAACCAGTAGTAGTTCGGGCGGCCGCTGGGCCAGCCTTCTTGATGTTCAGTGTCCGCGCGATGCGCGCCGGGCACCTGGCCGCGATGGTCATTGGACCACGAGGCAAAGCGCTCGCCGCCATCGGGATTCAAACACGGTTCGAGCAGCACGACGGCCTTTTGCAAAAGCTCCGTTGTCCACGCATCGCGCGCCGCAGCGAGATGGTAGGCGAGCAGCATCGCGGCATTGGTGCCGCTGGGTTCATTGCCGTGCACGCTGTAGCCCATCCAAACGATGATGGGCGAATCCTTCGGCTCGGGTTCGCCGATGGTGACGTGATCCAAATGCGCTTTGCGGATGGCATCGAGGCGCGCGTGGTTCTCCGGCGAGGTGATGGTGAGCATGACCAAAGGCAGGCGCCCGGGCGAGCGCGCATACTCTTGCATGGTGATGCGATCGGAGAGTGCATCGAGCTTTTGCATGTAGGCCATGCGTTCGTGAGCGCGCACATGCCACTCGCCAATCTGATAACCGAGCGACTGCTGCGGCGTGGGGATCGCAGGATCGTAGTTAGCAGTGCCGTCGGGCAGATAATACCCGAGAGGAAGCGATGCGGGTGCCTCAGCGAGGGCTGCGGCGTGTGTGACACACAGGACGGCGGCGAGAAGAGCGGCGGCGGGCAATGAGAGGCGCATGAGGGAACTAAACGCCACGAGGGCACGTTTTGCATAAATCGTTTTGCTTGCGCGACGATTGATTCCCTGGACACTCCGCGCCGCTCGCGGCAGGCGCGGGCAGTCTCTCTTCCCGAAGCGCATGAGCAAGAAAACAGCAGTCGTCACTGGAGCCGCAGGGTTCCTTGGTTCGCATCTCTCAGACCGCCTGCTGGCGGAAGGTTTCAAGGTCATCGGCATCGACAACCTGCTCACCGGCAATGTGCGCAACATCGAGCACCTAGCCGGCAATCCCGACTTCCACTTTCTGAAGCACGATGTCACGAACTACATCTATCTTCCGGGTGCCGTGGACATGGTATTTCACATGGCATCGCCGGCGAGTCCGATCGACTATTTGCAACTGCCGATCCAGACGCTGAAGGTCAGCTCGCTCGGCACGCATAACGCGCTGGGGCTGGCCAAGGCAAAGGGCGCGACGTTCCTGATCGCGAGCACGAGCGAGTGCTATGGCGATCCTTTGGAGCATCCGCAAAAGGAGACGTATTGGGGCAATGTAAACCCCATCGGCCCGCGTGGCTGCTACGATGAGGCGAAGCGCTTCGCCGAGGCGATGACGATGGCCTATCACCGCTACCACAAGGTGGACACAAAGATCGTGCGCATCTTCAACACCTACGGCCCGCGCATGCGCCTGGAAGATGGCCGCGTGGTGCCGGCCTTCATTGGTCAGGCGCTGCAAGGCAAGTCGCTGACCGTGTTCGGCGATGGCTCGCAGACGCGCAGCTTCTGCTACGTATCGGACCTGATCGACGGCATCTACCGTTTGTCGCAGAGCGATTACCACGAGCCGGTGAACATCGGCAATCCGAGCGAGATGACGGTGCTGCAGTTCGCGCAGGCGATTTTGAAATACACCGGCAGCAAGTCGCAGATCGAATATCGCCCGCTACCGGAGGACGATCCGAAGGTGCGGCAGCCTGACATCACACTGGCGAAGAAGCTGCTCGGATGGACACCTAAAGTGTCGTTGGACGAAGGCATCGCAAAGACCGTGGCGTATTTTTCTGACTTTCTTGCAATCCCGGCTTGATGAAGTGGAGCGCACTCTGCTAAAAAGGCACGATCAATTCCCGCCACGTTGAAGTTCTCCAGTCTCCCATGATGAAAACCCTTCTTGTTTCCTCCGCCGCCCTGGGGCTGATGGCCCTGTCCGCCGCCGCTCAAACCGCCGCACCCAAGCTCAAGTTCGACATGGGCAAGGTGAACATGGAGCAGCAGCCGACTCCGCAAATCCAGGCCAACAACATCGTGGACAAACGCTGGAAGCCGAAGAACTGGCTGGAGTTTGACACGGAGTTCGAAATCAAGCTGCCAACGTCCGAAGGCCGCGACGCCAGCTTTCCGTCGATTGAGATTCGCTACTACATCGTGATGAGCGCCCGCAACAAAGAGGGCAAGAGCATCATGCTCACGGGCTCGGTCAGCTACGCGAACATCCCGGCGCGGGAAAAAGTGCACGCGCTGGCGTTTGTGTCTCCTTCGACACTGAAATCGGCTCTCCAGAAGGACAATGGCGGCAAGGGAGATGTGGCCGGGTATGCGATTCAGGTAAAGGTCGGCGACGAAGTGGTGGGCGGCCATCAGCAGGGCCCTCCGGGAAAGTGGTGGGAAGACACGACCAAGTTCGCCGTGACTGACGGTGCAGTGGTGGGCAAAGACAAGACGCCCTTCGCTCCGTTCTGGGGCGACTACGACCTGACCCCGCAGTCCCTGAAATAGGCTCCCCCTCGCGGCACGCAAGTGCCTCCTCTCCCCTTTAGCAGCAGCATCTTTTCCCACGCGCAGCATGGCAGACAGCAAAACCCTCGTCGCACTGAATCTCGGCTCCCAGAGCGTGAGCGGAGCAGTGTTTGGCAGAACCTCGGGCGGCGAACTCGTCCTCAAGAAGTATCGCTCCACCGAAATGGCGGGTGACCCTTCTGTGGACGCCACCCGGCTCCCTCAACTCAAAGTCGCTTCGGCGGAATTGTCGCGCGATTTGAAGATCAAAGGCACAGCGGCATGGCTCGCCGTCCCGGGCCACGCGGTGTTCACCCGCTTTGTGAAACTGCCGCCCGTGCAAGGCGACAAGCTGGATCAGATCGTAGAATTCGAGGCGCGCCAAAACGTGCCCTTCCCGATCAATGAGGTGTCCTGGGACTATGAGACCGTAAGCCCGGATGACTTTGGTGAGAGAGAAGTGGTTCTCGTGGCCATCAAATCGGACGCTCTCAACGAACTCAACGACCAGGTGGTGCAGTCAGGCGTGAACACGTCCGGTGTGGATGTCGCGCCCATGGCCATCTACAACGCGTTCCGTTACAGCTACCCGGAAGTGGCCGAGCCCTGCGTGATCATCGACCTGGGCGCACGCTCAACGAATCTCATCTTCGTGGAAGGCGGCCGCATGTTTACTCGCAACATCCTCGTGGGCGGAGCGTCCGTCACCAGCGCGATCGCGAAGGAATTCGACATCGGCTTCGGCGACGCCGAGCAGCAGAAGGTTTCGCAGGGGTTCATCGCCCTGGGCGGCACCGTGGAAGATCATGCCGATCCCGGCGTGGCAGCCTTGTCCAAAGTGATCCGCAACAGCATGACCCGCCTGCATGGCGAGGTGCAACGCACGATCAATTACTACCGCAGCCAGCAGGGCGGCAGCGCCGTGACCCGCGCATTCCTCTGCGGGGGCGGCGCTCAGATGGGCTTCGTGGCGGAGTTCTTCCAGGAGAAGCTGAAAGTGCCCGTGGAGATTTTCAATCCGCTGCGTGGCGTGCAGATCGCGCCAGGTGCGGATGCCGATTCCGCGCGCGCAAGCGCCCACACCATGGGCGAACTGGTGGGCTTGGCACTCCGCTCGATGGGCGCATGCCCGATCGAGGTCGAGCTGGTGCCGGACTCGGTCGCGAGCGCGCGAGACGCCGCCAAGCGCACGCCCCTCCTGGTGGTGGCAGGCCTATGCGCCTGGGCACTGCTGGGGGCTGGCATCGCCTACGTGACGAAGGCCGAGGCTGCGGTGAAGTCCAAGATTCAGCAGATGACGGACCGGAACGATGAATTGTCCGAATTTGCCACTGCAATCACCGATCAGAACAACCGCTTTGAGGACCTCAAGGCGCAAAGCGCCCAGATGGAAGAGGCGGTCAATGACCGCTCTTACTGGGTTCGCATGCTCAAGGAAATGAATGGCAAGCACGATGATTTCATCTGGCTCACCCTCATTGAGCCGGTGATCAACGGCGCCTCAATCACGCCCGTGATGGCTCCCGAAGCCTCGTCCAGCGGAGGAATCGTTCCGGGAATGCCTTCCGTGCTCTTCGCGCCGCCGACAGCCATGCCTGCCCCCACCGCCGGAGGTGCACCGCCTCCCGCACCAGCGGTAGACCCTTCTGCCCCAGTGAAAGCCGAACTGCGCATTCTTGGCCTGTATCGGAAAAACGACCAGGGCCAGGAGGTGGTTTATGCGTTCGCACGCGCCTTGGCCGCCGAGGGCAAATCCGAGTTTTTCGACGCTCCCGATCTGAAGGATCGTCTCAATGACTATTGCAAGGCCGAGGCTGGAGTGGGCGAGGATCGCTACGCCTACAAATTCGAGATTCGCCTGCCGCTTAAGAACCCAATGCGCTTCAAGAAGTAATGGACTGGATTCGTGAAAACAAGACGTGCGCCACGATCATTGGCGTGTTCGCCGCGGGAGCCCTTGCCCTCGCCGTGTGGTTCTATTTTGGCTGGTCGGCCTACGGCCAGAGCCAGGAAGATCTCTCC
>WBZU01001471.1_pt1 | contig 17665 bp, 16 predicted proteins | sample 5204311 | NCBI WGS metagenome assembly WBZU01 (sample SAMN12344359, study PRJNA552823) | activated sludge metagenome | biome: Activated sludge suspended growth; feature: Nitrification reactor; material: Wastewater; isolation source: activated sludge from nitrification reactor of wastewater... | reverse complement strand
GTGGGATGCCTACGGCGCCGCCCGAGAATGGTTATCCGGTGGGGATTTGTCCCTTTTGGATTGTCCCTCCCAACGCCGATCCGCCGGGGACCTGTCCGCCCCCGGTTGCGGGGTTTGTCTCTGCTCCATTGCGGGGAGCTGATACCAGTTTGGCTGTAGCTTGTCGTTATGCTTGGGCCGATCCGAACAGCGCGCCGACATCGACGAATATCGCGGCATTGCCCGCGGGCGCATTGCCCGATTGCACGTATGTGACGGCGCAAGCTTCGGTCGATCCGATCTTGACGTGGGCGCGTGATGAATTGCGTAATGCCGCGGGTGCGCCATTGGGAGCAAACAAAGATGGTGTTGCCGTGCGGGCGATTGTTTTGGATACCGTGCCGGACGCCCCGATGTGGCCCTTGCCTCAGGGTGCGCAACATGGATTGACGTTGTCGTGGATGATGCAGGATTTGGCGTGCACCAATCCGAGCTCGTGTCCATTTCAAGTTCGCACGGCGCTTGGAATGCCGCGGCAAATCGATCCGCAATCCGGCCGTCCGGTCATCAACCCGAATGGCGGCAGTTTTGGTCTTTTGAGCGATGTCACCGAAGCATTGTGGTTACAGTTGCGCACGTACCGACTTGAACTGGCCGTGGCAGCGCAAAATCCTGCTTTGGCCCAAGATGTTCCTCTGCGTTTGCTCGTCGTTTCCGCATTTGGATTCGATAACGAGCCCATGAACCAAGTTTGTGATGAAAAACCAAATCTCGCCAATGGTGCCGTGCGGGCGATGTACGATGCGTATGTCGCCGCATCGTGTTTGGGTGCATTGCATGTCGCAGCGGCGGGCAATAGCAGCGGTGGAGACGATCAGCATACGGGAATGTTATGCCCGGCGCGTTGGGACAAAGCGATCGCTCCGACGAATGCGTTATGCCAGTCGTTGTGGGGAACGGCCGAATGGGCGCAAATTCAAATGGATTATGCAGCCGTCGTCGATGCCAAAGCCATGGGCGCAATGGCTTCCCTGTTTACTCCGGCAATGCCCATGGATCCGACCGACCATTTGCTGAGCGTGGGCGGTGTGGATTATCAGGGCCAACCGCTGGTTTTGTCGCGGCCTGGAGCGTGTTCGGAAGCGGTGGCTTTGGGGCTTGGAGGCATTGGATGGATCAGTGAAGAACAAGTGCCTCCCGTGCTCACGGGTACGTCCGTGAGCGCAGCGCTCGCGGCTGCGCGTATCGGTGTTCGTTGGTATTCCGAATTGCCCACGGTCGCGACGGATCTCGTGAAAAATGCGATTGACCAAGCGAAGACCATTCCGTTTGTCCGGGACCAAAACTGTGATAATAGCGAGCGGATTGCGTGTGTGAACGAATTGCCGTGGTTGTCCGAACCGGCGATGCCGGTTGTCGGGCAAAACCCTCCGGGGAACGATCCGGTTCGCGAAGCTTTGGCGGCTCGGCCGGATCGCATCTCGATTGATCCGCCCGGAGAAGGTATTTGCACGGCGCAGATCCCGCATTGCGTTTTGGAATCACGTGCGGCGACGACGGATGTGTGGCCTCAGCCGGTGGATCCGATTTGCGTCAAATGCGGCGTGTACATCGGCTCGGAGACGATCAGTGGTTGGCCGGAATTGTGGATTGACGGCAATCCATCGATCCCGCTCGGTGAATTCACGGGCGCGGCGTTTATCGTGGAAAGTGAAAAAGGCGGCGTGATTTTGACCAAACCACTGAATCCGTCGGTGTTTTTGGGACCGGCGACCATTGCCTTGACGGACGTACCGTTTACGATTTTCGACAGCGCACGCGCGTGGTTGTCCGTGTACGCGCCCGACGGTCGCACGGTGAGCCAGCAGATTTTCGTGGTGCAATAGGGCCGTAATGAAGGCTCGAAAGAGGATGACATCCGCTCAATCCTCGGCTACACCCCGCGCATGCTGGATCTCCGTCACGTCGTCGATCACTTGGATGAAGTTCGCGCTGGTTTGGCGCGACGATCGGCCGCTGCTGCCGAAACGCTCGCTCCCATTGCGGAACTCGGTGCAAAACGCCGCGAACTCATCGCCGCCCTGGAAACCAAGCAAGCTCTGCGCAATCAGGCCAATGAGAAAATGGCCAAAGCCGACAAGAAGTCGCCCGAGTTTGCCGAACAACGCGAAGCGCTGAAACAACTCTCCGGCGAGATCAAAGAAGCGGAAAAGCAGCTGAACGATGTGCTCGGGGCGATTCAGAACATTCTGCCGATGTTGCCGAACATTCCCGATCCTTCGGTTCCCGAAGGAAAAGGCGAAGAAGACAACGTCGTCGTGCGCGTTTGGGGCGACAAACCAACCTATTCGTTCACGCCGAAAGCGCATTGGGACATTGGTACGGCGCTCGGCATTTTGGATTTCGAGCGGGCGGCGAAGTTGTCGGGCGCTCGATTTACCGTGCTCATGGGGACGGCCGCGCGTCTCGAACGGGCGCTCATCAGCTTCATGCTGGATTTGCACACGCGCGAGCATGGATATACGGAGGTTTTGCCGCCGTTTCTCGTGAAAGACTCGGCGCTCTTCGGAACGGGGCAATTGCCGAAGTTTGCCGAGGATCTTTTCAAGACGCACAAGGCCGATCCAGAACGAGCCTACGATTTGTACTTGATTCCGACCGCGGAAGTGCCCGTGACAAACCTGCACGCCGACGAGATCCTCGAAGCGGACAAACTCCCTGTTGCGTATACGGCCTACACGCCGTGTTTTCGAGCGGAGGCGGGGAGCCACGGCAAAGACGTGCGCGGGCTGATTCGGCAACATCAGTTTGACAAAGTGGAACTCGTGCGGTTCACGACGCCGGAGACGTCGAACGAAGAGCACGAGAAGCTGACGCGTCATGCCGAGGAAGTGTTGCGACGGCTGGGATTGCATTATCGCGTATCGCTCTTGTGCTCGGGCGATATGGGCGGTGCGTCGCAAAAAACCTACGACCTCGAAGTGTGGTTGCCCGGGCAAAACCTGTATCGAGAGATCTCGAGCTGCTCGAACTTCGGTGATTATCAGGCGCGGCGGGCGCAGATTCGGTATCGACCGGAGCCGAAGGGCAAAGCGCGTCTGCTGCACACGTTGAATGGTTCGGCGCTCGCGGTGGGTCGCACGGTGATCGCGATTTTGGAGCAGTACCAGCAAGCCGACGGAACGGTGGTGGTTCCCGAGGTGCTGCGTCCGTACATGGGCTGCGAAGTGATCCGCGGGGTTTGACGAAGAAAAGGTGCCAGGCACCTTTTGAGGTGACCTAGCTCGCCAACAAAAGGTGCCGGGCACTTTTGCACAGAACTTGGCCCTTCTTTTTCGCCTCTGATACCGACGCTCTTGTTCAATGGCTCGCCGCCGAAAGCTCCTCGTCGAGTTTTCGGTGAATGGCCTACTTCCATCGTGAAAGGGCGTCTCATGCAGGCGTCGAATGCGTCGTCGTCCATTCAAGACCCGTCTGAACACGTCAGTTTGCCTCCGGTCGAGCCGATTGCATGGGGACAAACCGAGATCGACGTCGACGAACCGACGTTTTTGGACGTCGTGACGGATTATCCCGAGGCGACGTTTCAACGGGACAATCTCCCGGTCGTCTCGGAATTGCCTGCGGACAAACCTGCTCCGCCGGCTTCGCTGCACGATGTCGCGGAGATTCGCCCCGAACCGGCTCGTCCTCCCCCGGATTGGTGCGTCGATCAAAACGGCGAGATCGTCGCGATGACGACGTTCGAGTTGTGGCTCGCGCTGGCGCGGGGTGATCTCAACGCCAAGAGCCGCGTGTGGAATTTGGCGATGGACAATTGGGAGCATGTGTCCGACGTCCCCGAACTCGCCCACGCGCTCACGGATTCCCTCTCGTTGGCGCCTCCGCCGGTCGCTCCGACGCCCACGCCGTTCTTGTCCGTGCGCGGTCATGAACGAACGCCGCTCGGGTTTGGAACGACAGACGCCGCCAATGATGATTCTCCGGCGCAGTCGAGTCGTGTTTCCCGCTGGCGAGGTTTGTCCGTCGGGCGATGGGGCGCGGTCGTCGGCGGTGTTGCGGCTGTGGCTGCGGCAGCGTTGTTGACGATCGTCCCGCAACGTCTCGACGCGCAAGCTCGGGCCGCGGCGGCGTTGCCTGTGGCGACTGCGCAGCTGTACAGCGCGATGGAGCGAGCGAATCGTCATGTCGACGAAGCTGCGCATCGGCGAATGGAAAAAGATGCGGCGAAAGCGGTGGAGCCGGTGAGTTCGTCATCTCGCCGACACAAAGAAGCCGGACAGTTTCGATTTCGCCGCGGACGCCGCTGAATTGATTTTGAGTGAAACACCCCGTAGCGAAACGAAAAAGTTCGCGCTATGGTGCCGCCCCCGTGACCCCAACGGGTACATTCCGACGTCGTCCAAGGGCAGGACGGAGGACTTTGAATCCTCTAATCGTGGTTCGAATCCACGCGTCGGAACCAAGTTCGTCAAACTCTGCTTTTTCAGCGCTGCGTGTAGCAACGTGATCAGCGCGAAGATCGAAGTGGCTAGCGTGTTCGTCGCGATGCCGTCTACCGTAGCTCGTGCAAGGAGCTGCTTTTCGTGAGCGACGACGAGACCGAGGAAGCAAGGTTCGTCGCGCGTCTCGTGGCCCGTGACGAGTCGGCCTTCAACGAGCTCGTCATCGCCTACGAACGACGCGTTTTTGCGCTCGTGTATCGCATGATCGGGCGGCGCGAAGAAGCGGAAGACTTGGCGCAAGAGGTGTTTGTCCAGGTCTTCAAAGCGATCGATCAATTTCGTGGGGACTCAAAGCTTTCCACGTGGATTTTCCGCATCGCGGTGAACTTGTCGAAGAACCGCATGAAGTACTTGTCGCGCCGAAAAGCGGGACAACAAGACGACATCGACGACATGGCCGAACGTCTCGGTGGGGAGAGCGGAAAAGGCGTGACGGTGGCGCGCGTCGAACGACCCGACACGGCGCTCGAAGGCATGCAGCTCGAGAACATCGTGAAGCGAGCGATCGAGAAGGTCGATCCGGATTTTCGCGAGGTGCTCATTCTGCGCGACGTGGAGGACATGTCGTACGAGGAGATCGGACAACTGACGGGTTTGGCTGAAGGAACCGTCAAGAGCCGCATTTTCCGGGGACGCGCGCAGCTCAAGGCGCTGGTGGAAAAGCAGCTCGGCGACAAACCCAAAGGCGAGAAGAAGTCATGAGCGGCGACGACGCGAAGCACGAGCTGGAAGCGAATGCGTCGGACGAGACGCAAGACCCGTTGGGCACCGGTGATGACGTGACCGACGAAGAGGCCGAGCGTTTGGCGAACGAAGCGGACGCATGGCTCGCCGAAGAGGACAAGACAAACGGGGCGAAAACATCGGCGGAAGAAGGCGAAGTGCCGCTCGATGAAGTGGAGATGCGCGACATCTTGCGCCGCGCGTTGCGTCCTCCGCCGGGTTCGGTTGCGCCGGAGCTTTTGGGTGGCGTGCAGAAGAAGCTGCGCACGCGTTCGAAGGGAAAGTTTTACGGCGACGGATGGAGCACGGCGCGTTCACCGCGATCGACGTACCTGGTGACGAGCCTTCTGATGTTGGTGCTGCTCGGGTTTGTCTTTCTGATCCTGCTTCCGTGGGGCGGCGGGGCGTTGCCGTAGAAGCGTCTTTCTCCTAGGCTTCCCCTATGCCCAGCGAACGAAATCAACGTGCGGCCGAGCGTTTCCAGATGGCGCTTGCGCTGTACGAGCTGGCTGAAGAAATGGTGCGGCAGAACTATCGTCGCAAACATCCGCAAGCGTCGAGTGAAGAGGTCGAAGCGGTCGTTTATGCATGGCAACGACGTCGACCCGGCGCGGAATTCGGTGACGCTGACGGAGTTCCGGGTACTTGGCCAAGACAAACGCCATGAATCCGGTCATTTCGACGTTGCTGCAGGCATCCAAAGATCTCGAAGCGATGGGACGCCGCTGGGCGCTTATTGGAGGTTTGGCGGTCAGTGCTCGTGCAGAACCCCGTACGACTCGAGATGTAGATCTAGTCGTTGTAGTGAACGATGATGTGGACGCAGAAGCGTTGATTTTTGCGTTGCAGTCGCTCGGATATCGAGTGCTCGCGATTGTGGAACAGACGGCGACGAAACGGCTCTCGACGGTTCGACTGGAGAGATCCTCGATCGCAGTGCGAGGCGTCGTTCTCGACCTGTTGTTCGCATCGTCAGGGATTGAACAAGAGATCATCGACGACGCGGAAATGCTCGAGATTGTGCCCGGTGTTGAAGTGCCCGTTGCCCGCACGGCACACCTTCTCGCACTCAAGGTGCTGGCTCGCGATGACCGCGCGCGACCACAGGATTGGGACGACATCCGCGCGTTGCTGGTCGAAGCGAGTCCCGACGACATCGTTGATGTACATCATGCACTCGACCTGATCGAGCAGCGGGGGTTCCATCGAGAAAAACGGCTGCATGAGATATTCGAGCAGATGCGAAACGAGCTGTCTCACTGAAGGCTCCACGTCAATCCTCCACCACCGCGCTCACTTCCGCCTTCGCCACACCCTCCGCCTTCGGCAAGTGAATCGCAAACCGCGTTCCACCACCTTCGCGTCCTTCGCACCGAATCGTTCCCTGATGCGCTTCGATGATGTCGCGCGTCACCGCCAAACCCAAGCCCGTTCCGCGCTGCTTGGTCGTGAAAAACGGATCGAAGATCGACGCGCGTAACTCTTCCGGAATGCCCGACCCGGTGTCCTCGATCGAAAGATCAATCCCACCGTCACTCGCCTTGCGCACGTTGATCACCAGCTCGCCGCCTTTCGACATCGCTTCGCGCGCGTTGCGCACGAGGTTCAACAGCGCCTGACGGAACAACGATTCGTCCACGAACGCATCCGGTAAGTCCGCATCGACGTTCACCCGATGCGTCACGTTGCCGCGTTCGAGTTCCAGACGGACAAACGTCAGCAGTTCTTGCACTAAGTCTTCGACACGTTCTCGTTCCAGGTTTGGCTTGGGCCGTCGCGCGATGCTCAGGTATTGCTCGGCGATTTTGGACAAACGCTCGACTTCGCCGCGGATCGCGCCGACGAGTTGCGAGGCTTCTTTGTCCTCACGCATCGCGACTTCTTCTTCGAGCAGCTCCAAGTTCAAACCGATGGAGCTCAAAGGATTTCGAATCTCGTGCGTGACGTGCGCGGCCATCTTGCCGATCGCGGCGAGTCGCTCTGCGTTCACGACTTCACTTCGTGCCCGCAGAATCGCGGCGACCATCCCTTCGAACGTCGTTGCCAGCTCGCCGATTTCGTCGTTCGTCGCGACAATCTCTCGCGGTGTCAGGTCACCTCGCGCCACGACTTCGGCTCGTTCGGTCACGCGCGTGAGCGGTGCGAGCACACGACGCGCGTAGATGGAAATTGCTATGCCCACAAACAATGTGAGCCCAAACAAAGCGAGCAAAAGCTGCATCGCGCGTGATTCGCGACGTTTCGCTGCGGACGTGAGTGCGTCCATGCGTTCTTCGACACGGGCGCGAATTTCTCGCAGACGATGCGCTCCATCCGTCTCGTGTTTGATGACGTCATCGCGCGCTTTCTCCGCGCCGTCGTGATCACCCGTCGCGAGCGCTTGAAACAGCTTGCCGAAGAGTTCGGGATCGGACGTCAGAAACTTCTCGATGGACGACGCTTCGCGAATGACTTCGGATCGAAACGCGAGGATCGACTCGTCGCTGCTGTTGAACTCGCGTTCGGCGGTCTTGCGAATGTTCGCGAAGGTGAGGGGACGCGTGCGTCGCGCCGTCTCGATCCACTCGCGCACGTCGCCGGGGTTTTTCGCGGCCGTGATATGGTTGAGCTGCAAGTTGAGCGAATTTTGATCGGCCAGTGCGTCGTCGATTTGCCGCACGAGCGGGAAGTACGCGTTGCGCAATAACGCCGCGTCTCGGCCCGCATCACGCAACGCAAACACGCTCCACGCCACCGTGATCGTCGACGCGACCAGCACGAGCACGTAACTCGCAAGCAACCTTCCCGCTACGGTTCGCCGTCGTTTCTTCGGGTTTGTCGCCATCGCCCGTCAGCCCGTGATCGCTCGGGCCAACAGCGACACGAGGTCTTCGGCTTGTTCACCGCGGGTTCGGAATCGATGCAGACTCGATGCACACGCCGTCACGAGCAACCCTCCGCCACGTGCGTGATGCTCGGCGATTCGCGCGTCTGCAATCGCTGCCGATGTTGCAGGTCGCGTAACGGGCAAGAGGCCACCGCCGCCGCTGCATTCGGAATCCTTTCCGTCTCGTAGGAACCGCGCCGGTGATTTCCCCAGGATTTTCTCGAGGATGATGCGGGGTTCGTCATGACGACCCAGGCCTCGACCGAGTTGGCAGGGGGCGTGCCAACGAACGGGTTGACCGGTGAGGTCGGAGAGGGAGGCCAAGCGATTGCGGGCATCGTAGGCGAGGTCGAGCAGCAGTTCGGCGGGTTTGGCGAGTGTCACGCCAAACCTTGGGTACTCTTGGATGACGGTGCGAGCGCAACCGGGGTCGACGACGATGAGGCGAGGGTACGATGCGGCTTCGGCGGCGAAGCGCGTGGCGGCTGCTTGAAAACCGTCGCGATCGCCGGCGTAGAGCGAGGACAAACCGCAGCAGCTGCGGATGGCGCGCACGGGACCGCGAGCGAGTTTCGCGGCGACGTTCAGCGCATCTTTGGCGACATTTTTCTCGAGGCGCGTGTAGCCGCAGCCGATGAGCACGCCGGCGACGGGTTTGTCTCGGCTGGTGCCGGCTTCGAGCTCGTCGAGGGCTTCGTTGGTTTCCTTGTCGCGAACGGAGGCTCGAGCGGCGGAGGCGACGGCTTCGGGAGGAGCGGCGCCGCGGGCGAAGAAGTCGGCGCGGGCATCGACGAGGACTGCGGCAGGTTCGTTGCGATGGTCGCACTTCTCGCGACACGCGTAGCAGCTGGTGCAGGCCCACGCGGTGGACGTGTGTTGGGCGTCGACAGGGATGTCACCGCGTCCTGCGAAGTACGTCATGCTCATTTTGCCCCAGGGCGTGACGGTTTCGCTGGCTTCGGCGTTGGAGACGGGGCACGCGGCGCGGCAGAGTTTGGGGCAGTAGACGCACGTCTCGAGGGAGCGTTCGTGTGTCGCGACGATGGGCAAACGGAGCACGTGGGAAGTGTCCGCGCCTCGCGCTGCGGGTGCAACTGGGGTTTGGGGGGGCGGCGAGGAAAGAGGGAGGGCGGTTGGCGGGGAGGCGTGGGTGGTGGAGGGCGGATGCGCCTGCTGGGATGAGCGAGGTGGGGTCGGAAAATGGTTTGGCGTGGTTGAAATAGATTCGAGACGGTCGAGCTTCGGAATGGGCATTTGATTCACGTCGTGGTGCAGTCGTTTTGGAGCGATTTGGATGCATGCGTATCGGGTCCGAATTTGCTCGAACTGCAGTGCCGAATTCGCGCCCTTTATTTACGAATTCGTGCTGGACGGGGCGTGCGCATGATGCTAATTCCAGCGATAAATGTACTTACGATTGCGTTTCTTCCGCGCCGCATTTTTCGCTCTGGGCATTGTTGCCCTTACCGCGTGTGGTTCTACATACACCTCTCCTGCCACCCCTGGGAGTCCGGCGGGCAGCCAGAGCCGAGCAAGTGTGGGATCGGTGGATCCGCATGGTGCTTGCCCTGCGACCGCCGATTCGGTGTTCGCTGCTTGTGGTTGCCCTCCTGAGATTGAGGGCTTGGTAAATGCCAATTCCCAGCTGACGATTACCGAACGGGATCGGACCGCATATCAACAGTGCGCGACGGTAAACGCTGACATTACCGGAGGCGGGATGTCCATTGCCAAGGGAAACGTTGATGCGTGCCTGAAGAACAATGGAGTGGTACACGAGCCGACCCGTAACGCCATGCTCCGTGTTTTTGAGCAAGCGGCTACGATCCACGCGGACAGGGCGCGGGCATGGAATCAGTGTTACGAACGCGTGCTTCGTACGGGAGTGGGTAAGACCTCTGCGCCGACAACACCTATGTGTGCCGGATGCACAATGAATGACGACGCGTGCATGCAGCGCACTTTCAGCCGGCTACCCGGTCTCGCCGAATGCAAACAACCTGGGCCCGAGACTGCGGAAATGTGTGCTCGTGCATCGGGCAATAATGCGTCAGCTGCGGCCGGTTATTCGGATATGGCAAAACATTTCCTTCTGCAACGGGAGCAAGCCCGTATTTCGTGCGAGTCGAGAAATGAAGGTCTGGACGCTTGTCCCGACTATGCCGCCGCGAACGCTCAAGTTGTAGCCATCGCCACGCAATGCGAAAAATATTACAATGAGCGTGCGGGCGGAATGAAATAAATTCAGATTGAGATTTCCCGACGCAAGACGCGAATTGCGAGTTTCGCTTTGCCGTTGACCAAAGCACATCGCGGATAAACTTATCTCTTGCCAAACCACGTCCTCACGATACAACGTGGTCGTGAATCGTTTGGCACGGTATGCTCAACCCAGAACGACATCCCGAGCACGCCGCGGCAAGCCGTTACAACTGGCATTCGATTGGATTGTCTAGACGTACGACTTCGCGAGCATATCGGAATCGAAATTCCTACCAAGCCATGGCTCGTGGATGGCACGCCCTGGCCGAAGTGCCGAAGGCGTCGGCCGCCGTGAGCGGCCATGTAAAACCATTGTGAAGCTTAACTAAAATAGGTTGGCGCGGTACGAGAATTTGGTTTGTCGAGTATGGAGGATGCATCTACCGGCACGGTGACGTTAATCGGCGATTCGACGCGGCGTTCCGATAAACTTGGCCCGACGCACCGAGCCCGCGGATCTGCGTTCATTTCGTTCCAACACAGCCGACGCGGTTACGTGGCATTGCGATGCAATTCGTCGAACCAGGCATTGGCCTGCTCGTAGGTGTTGACGAACTTGACTGGAAAATGAAACGACTGCGGAGCGAGCGCTTTGCCCGCAGACACGATCATATTGGCAATGGTACGCGTCGCAAAGCTGGCGCCGAGCAGCGCGCACGCTTTGTACGGATAGGGGGTTTCGACCCGTGTGAGGCGCCGGCGACCGGATTCGGTGATCCGTTCGAGTTGCGTCAGGTCTGCGAGGGCATAAACCCACCCCCCGCAACGAGCGGCGTGACGATGCACGAAGTCCAAATGCGCCTCCACCTCCGGGCCGTCAAAGCTCCCTCGCAGGTGAAGTTGAATCAGATCGGGCGGAATGAAGCGGTATTCTTGTGGCCCGGAGACGACGGATTCAGGTTGTAGCTCGCTCATGATCCCACGTTTCGCCAATCATTTGCTGGTGTGCACGCCACTCACCGGATGCCGAGCGGAACATTTTTCGGACGGGTCCCTGATGTTCTCGCACGGATGAGCATGAGGGATAGTGTTCGTATCGGCAGCATTCTCCGCCGTTGAAGATCGTTCCGGATCGTTGCGGTCTTGAATGCCCTGATTGAGATTACCGCAAGTCGTCTTCGACGAACAGGCCCAAACGTTGGTGTCGGAAACTCCGATGACGTGAGATCTTGCGACGTTGCGTTGACGCAGCCCGTAGCCGGGTTCATCACCGGCACGGTGGAGTGTGAGGCGGTGGCCGAGTAAAACCATTGGAAGCGATGAAGAAATATGTTTGGCATGGTACGCATATCGTGCGTGGGATCAAGCTGAAATGACACCCCGGGCCCATAAGGCAAACCTCCGACACTCGATTGGATTGTCATTGAAGGCGCATTCGCGTGGCATGTAGCACAAACGCCGTGGAACCCACCCGCCGCACTCGGGCGATTTTCAAGAATAGCTGCAATATCCGATGGCTCAAAACCCAGAGGTCCGAACGTGTCACGGTATCGATTTTGACTTCCGGGCTCGTTTGGGTTTGCCCAGGACCTCATCGATGGAGACTGCATTCAAGACGCGCAAGGTCATGGCGTCCAATTCGGTCTCCGTGGCCGTTTGCAGGCGCTTTCGAGCAGATTCGGAGAGCGGCCCAAAACGCTGCTCCAGAAGCTGCGACAGCATGTCGACTCGTCCCTCGATTTTGCCTTCGATTTTGCCTTCGATTCGCCCACGCTCCGCCGCGCGTGCGGCCAAGTACTCGCGGGCGAAGATAATTTGCTCGGCCGGGTCGAGTTTCAACACGTCTTGCAGCGCCATGATGACATCCTCTTGGGGCATGCGGCCCGCTCGTTCCAAATACACGATCACCATCGAAAAAACAACCCCTTCCTCCGGTCCGCGGCGCACGTCCGCCAAGAGTTCCGGCCGTTTTTCCAGTTCCGCAAAAAACCTTGCGGGCGTTCGTCCCAAGAGCAACGCCAGCAGAATGAGCTTCAGCTCGGGCGTCAGCTCCCGTTTCACGAGTTTGTCCGGAGGATCTGCGCCCACGTCATCCAGCAGCACCTCGAAGTTCACGACATGCTTTCGTACCGACGACGACGTCCTACCAAAATATTCATTGAATCGCCGTGGAGCCGTCCAGCCCGTTTCGCCATGATGCAAAACCACCGGCAAAATCACGGGTAACCGACACGACCCCCTGGAATCCTCGTCTCGCTTGCGTAAATAGTCCTGCCAAATCCGCACCATATAGTCTAGCAATTGAAGCAGCGTCCAACGTTCGGAAGTGCTCTTGTGCTCGTATAAAATATAAATGAATGCATCTTCGTCGTCGATTTCCACCTCGTACAAAACGTCGCTGTACCGTTTGGTGAGCTTGGGATTGACAAACGTATCGGGAGTTTTGCGGAGTTTGTCCCAACGAATACGGCGGCACAACGCTTTCGTCAAGATGGTTTTCAACGCCGACGCGGCATGTTTGGGCATCGAGAATGCACCGTAAAACAACGCATCGTGCGGGCTGTCTTGTCGACTCGGACGAACCTGGCTCGTCCCGGACTTTGTCTTGGCCATCCGCGTGGTTTTACATGAACGGACGGACCGGGCAAGGTGTTTGGCGAAATAAACGGCATGCGACTTTGCCGAACGCATCATGCAATGAACCCAAAGTGCCGATTCGTTGCAAGCGTATCGAATTGGAAATTTGCAGACGTGCGTATTTGGAAGATCCGACGTCAATCCCAGTCGTCGCTGCTGCTGCTCGGTGAACACGCCGTTTGAATATTGTCGAGCACGGGCTTGCATTCGCTTAGAGTAGTGTACGAGCGGCCCGACACACTCGCGCAATCCAGCGACTTGATTGCCGTGACACAGGCGTTCACATCGACCTTCGGTGTACACCCGAGGTAAACGTTACAATCGCCGATGCTGTAGCTGCATACGTCCGTATCCGCGACAGCCGGCTGTCCGCAACTCGTGAGTACGCCATTGGCGGCGTCGACGAGTTTCTGACATGCATCGGCACCATTGAATTCATCATCGTCACAGCCGCATCCGGCCGCGAAGACGGCGGCAAAAGCGAACAAAAGAGCAACTGCGGACGCGTGGTGTTTTTTCTTGTTCTGCATGTAGGTTGCCTCAATCGTGGATGTCGTTCTGGGTCGGAGCGAGAATGGCGAAAAGGTCGGCGAGCGACGCGAGGGCGGCATTGTGAATGGTTTTGGCAGGTAAAACATCACCGTCGGGGCCGGGCAAAGCGCGCGTGGCCGTGGCCGAGGCGACGACGGTCGTGCCATAACCGCGATTGAATGCCGCGCGGGCTGTCGAATTGACGCAAACATGCGTCATGAAGCCGGCCAAGACGACGTTTTTCGCGCCAATCTTCTGGAGCTGCTCGTGCAATGTCGTTTGTTCAAAGGAACTCGGGTAGGCTTTGACAATGACCGGTTCGCCTTCACGCGGAGCGACGATATCGGCGATTTGGCCGATTTCCGCGCGAATGTCATAAGGCGATCCCGGACCGGCGTCGTGCATGATGTGAAATACGGGCGTGCCTTTGGCCCGCGCGCGAGCAAGCAGACGCGCAGCTTCTTCAAGCGCCGGTTCGACCCCTTCGAGTTGCATGAGGCCGCTGCGGTACGTGTTTTGGCAATCGATGAGAATGAGCGCAGATTCGCTCAACGAATGCGGTTGATTGGGAAGACCGACGATGTTGCGTAGGGTCGTGGGATTCGACATGGAAACTCCTTGGAATGCCGACTATACGGGAGCGGTAGTGTGCGTATCGCGGGAATGTGATTTGAAATCGATGGATTTTGGGTTGCGTAAGTCGTTATACGTCGACCGATCTGCATCGATGGGTCGGCAGCGTCATTCTGCGGTGACTTTATAACGTTGACGTCGTTTGTCTTGGCATCATAACCGTGACATCCATGTGCTCGATTGGATTATCCAGGATACGCGTCCCATTCCTTGCCCTGATAAATGATCAATGGCATGTTGCGTAATGATTGTCACAACGAAATACTGCTTGGTCCGCTCACTTCTACCATTTGCGGCTTATCGGGCTTGCTTTCGATACCCAATCAGAAATACAGTCGTCTGACTTTTCCATAAGGAGAAAATGCGCATGATTCGTTCCCTGAAAAATATCCGACGAACGCTCGCCGCCACCCTCTGCCTCGGCGTTTCCATCGGCGTGTGGGGTTGTACCGCGGAAGAAAGTCCCCTGAGCAACTGCGTGCCCGCGGACACGCATTGCGATGGCAACACTGCGGTCGAGTGTGTGAAATATGGTGGCGGCAAGACGCCTTTGCCCGAACACTACAAGCTTGAATCCACCACCTGTCCAGCACCCCTGAGTTGCTTTGCGGGTGATGGTTTTGCGGTCTGTTCGCTCAGCGCCGAACCATGCGATCTCGCAACGTTTGAGAACACGTGCGCTGGTGAGCATGTGGTCGTTTGTGAATATATATCGCATACATCGTCCGAATCCTTTCAGACGGTACTCGACCAATGCAGCTTCGGTAACACCTGCATTGTTGGTGATTGTGCCGCACCGAGCGATACTACATGCGATCCGATGACCCACGCGCCCAAGTGCATCAATGGTGCGCCCACGATCTGCGCTCGAATGCGCAATGATATCAGCAAGGATTATCGTGAAGTATTCGTAAGTGACGCGTGTACTGACGGCAATCAATGTGTGACGGGACCAAATTGGGCCGGTTGCGGTCGCGATGGGACGACATGCGATCGTACTTCATTTACTTCTCGCTGCGAAGGCGATAAGTTGATTACGTGCGAATTGGCGTACGGTTCACTGTGGACTTACCCCGTAGACATCGAATTCCAATCCACGTGCCCCAAGGGTTGCACGGGCTCGCCGGGCGTTCCTGCATCCTGCAATCCATAATGGCCGGGAAAAACGCCGTGTGTGACACACAAGTCATTGCGACGTTTTCGCCGCACGCTCACTCGTCGATATCGATGACAATCTTTCCCACCGCTCGGCCGCTCTGACTCCGCGTCCAAGCGTCATTCATTTTCGACAACGGAAATCGGCTGTCGATCGTTACGCGCAAAACGCCTCGTTCGTACAACCCATCGAGCACCTTCAAATCCGGCGCATTCGCTTTCAACATCACCGCGCGGACTCGGCGACTCGTAAATGGATTGAGCATCGCGCGACCAAAAACAGCCGGCCCCGGCAATATGCTGGCAAATCGACCCCCGGAAACCAGTTTGTCCGTCCAAGCCGAGGGCGAACCACCCACGCAATCGAGCACGACATCCCACGGTCCTTTGCCCTCGAACGCGTTCGACTTCGTATAGTCGATGACGTCGTCAGCCCCGAGCTCTTTCACAAGCGCGGCGTTGCGACCGCTGCATACGCCCGTCACCGTCGCTCCCGTCGTCTTGGCAATCTGCACTGCAAGCTGGCCCACGCCTCCGGATGCGCCCACCACGAGCACTCGTTCCTTGGCTCCTTGCATGGGCAAGCTCGCCTCATCGCGAAGACCCTGAAGCGCCGTCATGCCGGCCAAAGGTAACGCAGCGGCTACATCGAGCGGCATGCCTGCCGGCACAGGCGCCACCACGTCGAGACCGGCAAGCACAAATTCGGCGCTCGCTGCGCCGGATCCTCCGAGCACCCGCGCGTGTACGCGATCACCCACGCGGAAAGCCGTTACGCCCGGACCAACCTCGGCCACTTCCCCCGCAACGTCGAAGCCCGGAATCGCCGGCAGCTTGACCGGGATCAAGAAACGCAGCTTCCCCGACGCCATCTTCCAATCGATCGGGTTGACACTCGAATGACGCGCCCGAATCAAGACCTGGTCGGCTTTGGGCGTGGGACGTTCGACATCGACGAGTTCGAGAGGACCGCCGTAGGTCCGATAAGACATCGCGCGCATGGTGTGCCTCCGAGGAGAAGCAGCGTGTCTAGCAGAGATTCGTATCGCGTGCCGAGGCGCTTTGAGAACGCGCTGAAGCGTTTCTACGGACGAACCGTCCTCGACACGACCATGTGTCCGCGACCGTGGGTCGACTTCAACAAAGACACTGCCTCGAGGTTCACCCCGCTTGCTGCGTGCCGGGACGACTCGAACGGTTTGTCAATCTACGACGACCCTCCTGCGCGCCGTCTTCCCCCGCTCGACCACCGCGATTCGACTTCGGTGCATCGTCTCTCGACGCCTCCGTCGGACCTGAGTTTGTCTCGCCAGACGCCCGCGCGTTCGCGTTTTCCTGCGGGAAAACAATCGTGAACGTCGTGCCCTTCTCCGATGAATCCACCGTGATGAACCCACTGTGCTCGTCGACGATCTTCTTCACGATCGCCAACCCGAGCCCCGTTCCACCTTGCTTGCCGCTCGTGACGAACGACTGAAACAACCGCTCGCGCACCTTCTCCGGAATGCCTTTGCCCGTGTCCGACACACTCAAAACAAAGTCCGCTCCGCGACGAAACGCTCGCACGGTCACTTGACCTTCACCCAGCGGCTCCATCGCTTCGACCGCGTTACGCACGAGGTTGTGCACGAGGCGCGTGACCTTCGCTTCGTCGAATCGTGCGACACCTCGATCGTCGAGCTCCATCACGAGCGACACACAACGTCCGTCGAGCTCGAGCGCGAGTTGCTTCTCGAGGTCTCCGAAAAACTTCGTCAAGTACACCTTGCGTACGAGGATGCTGCGTTCGCCCCGGGCAAACTCCAAGAGCTCCCGTTGCATCGCGTTGATCGCATCGAACTGCTTCAAGATGAGGCGCATGTGTTCGGCGCGAACCTGAGGCTCGTTCGCCATGCTCATGAGCTGCGCGTAACCGCTGATCACCGTGAGCGGTGTTCGCATGTCGTGCATGACGCCGGAGAGAAGTCGTCCAATCGCGGTGAGTCGTTCGCTTCTTTCTTTCTCCAAACGTGAACAGAACAGACGCACCGCAGTCGAAGCGTTCGCGGAAACAAGGCGCAAAAGCGATCGATGTTCCTGGGTAAACCCATGCGGACTCTTCGCGTTGTAGAGACCCAACGCTCCGAGACGCGCGTCGTTTTCTCCTTCGAGCGGCACCACGACGGCGCTCTCCACTTCGAAGTCGAGCGATGGATGCATGCGCGTGAGCGCAGCTTCGGCGATCGGTCCCGTCGGTGGATCTTGCGGTCCGATCTGCACGGCTTCGTCATGCGACATCGCGTAGCCAAGAAGCCCGTCACCTCGTTTGACCTGAAACCTTTTTACTTCCGCATCACGCGTCGCTTGTTGTGACGGCTTGGGCTCGACGAAATACAGGAACACGCCCGCTTCACCTTCATCGATGAGCAAACCTCCCGCCCGTGCACCGCACGCT
>WBZU01001468.1_pt1 | contig 17680 bp, 12 predicted proteins | sample 5204311 | NCBI WGS metagenome assembly WBZU01 (sample SAMN12344359, study PRJNA552823) | activated sludge metagenome | biome: Activated sludge suspended growth; feature: Nitrification reactor; material: Wastewater; isolation source: activated sludge from nitrification reactor of wastewater... | reverse complement strand
CACACTCTACTTGTTTTGCCGGAACAACACCAATTGGAGTAGTTACTATAGACCCATGGAAATTATCTTGAATATTACAGTCATATGCCGAAGGGTCGAGCGGAACGTTTGGTTTGGTTGGGACAGGATCTTTTACTTTTACGGTAAATGATTTAACATTGGCACTAAAGTTAGCAGGAATAATGTTACCCGAACTATCACTACATGATTGACCACTTGGAAGCGATGGAATATCAACTGCTGGCCACACAAGCTTGGTCTGACCATTTGTTACCACCTTGGTTGCGCCCCCTAAGTCATCTAAGTCAGCATAGTAAAGAATGTCTGTCACATCATCTTCGAATACAAATTTACTAATTGGTGCGCCATTGGCGTTACAAACAGCTATTTGGTAACGAAGTGTGTCCCCAGCCTTCGCAACTTGATTATTGGCATCAGTCGGTTTTCCATCGTTAGTAAGAAGGGTTAAATTCGCCACATTCTTGGTATACTGTACTTGAGTAGGGTTGATAACTGTCTTACAGGTCTGTGTATCGGTTGTCGTACCCCTATCAGTTGTTATACTAACCGTGGCAGTATATTTACCCGGATTATTATAATCATGCTTAGCTGAGGCAGTTAGTTTATCACTTGTTATTGTCTGTTTAGCACTTCCGTCACCAAAATCAAATTGGTATGACTTAACCGCAGCATTCTTTACGGTAGCAGTGGCCGTGAGGTTAACACCTTTAAGTGGAGCAGTGCCAGTTGCTGGGTCGGCAGTTAGACTCTTACAGGCAAACTCTGCAGGGGGAGGTGTGGTAGTAAATGGAGCATAGCAATTATTTGGATTTTCAGGGGCAGTAACATTGTTTTGATCAGTTACTCTTAAGATAATTAAGAAGCTGCCAGGTGTGGTCTGTTTAAATTCATTAGCAAAAAAGGCTGGACCACTAGCAGGATCGGTATATACTGCCGGATTAGTATTAGTATGAACAATTCTTGTGCTGCCACCGCTCGGATTACCCTCAAGATATTTTACTCCGTTATAAGTAATAATAGGTAAACTTGGATTGTCTGGGCCCGTATATTTTTGTAGTAGTAGGTATTCAAACTTCGAAGGATATGGCTTCGTACCAGATGTACCCACAACACTTGCTGTACCTTTTAGTCCAGGTGTAAATGGTGTATCGCCTGTTTTTGCCACAATATCGAGCTGAGCACATTGTAATGTCATTTGCTGGGTAACAGTAACTGTACGAGCACAGTCACCAACCGCGCTGCCAGGGGCAAACAATTTCTGACCATTATTATCATAAGCTACTAATAGTCGCAAATCGTATGTGCCAGGCTGAGAAAAGGTAAAGCTACGCCCAACATTATCTATAAAATTATTACTTGCATCATGCCCAACACCTGCAGCCTGCAACACATTTCCGGGTGATACCCCCGAAGATAGGTTGTTAGTACCGCTGTTGTAGGCACCATAGGCCATATCAACAAGCTCACCTGCACTAATATTATCGCCATGAGCATAGCCAGCAACTACAATAGGCTGACCAACAGCAACAGTAAAACTTGAGACATTCAAATTTGTACAACTAAAGGTCTTGGGATTTTGTGGTGGAGGTGCAGGAATAAAGACAAGGTTTCCACAATCGTAGAGAATACCTATCTGATACCAAGTATTCGGATCACCGGTACCAATTGTGCTACCTTGTACCTTAACATTTAATAATTCTCCGGCAAAACAGTTTTGAAGCCATCTACTATTTGCATCGCCTATCCAGATATCATTATGGCCTGGATATAAGAACGAGCCGGCTGTCTGACTACGCCCCATAGATAACAAACCTGGTGTTTTACATATTGTCGCGTTAGCCTGTCCATTTAAAACATCATTATCAGTTGCGCCAGCCTGATAGAGTAGCTGAATCGCACCACTGCTTTTAAAAGCATTTAGTACACCCTGATTACTAGTATCAGCAATTCCACCAAAGATAATGTCGTTTCCTGTGCCAGCAGCTCGGCCGGCTGATGGTGGAGAAACAAATGTAATAAATTGAAATACTAATAATCCAACTAACAGTAGAGAAGCTAATCTTCTAGCTGAAGTCTCCTTAGTAAGGCGTTTGGCATAAAATGAGATTTTGTTTTTTGAGATGCCGCCGATTTTTATATTGGTAACGACATCACGGAAATTTACGATTTTCATCTTTCCCCTTTAAATATACAATTGCTTATGCTTTATTGTAGTACATACTACAATGTTTGCGCAAGACTTAAGCAAAATAAGTTAATTTCCTGTCTGCTCCGTACCCATTCCGCCCGCGGATGTACTGCTACCTGCTGGCTCGCTCGGTAAACTATCGCTGAGACTTCTGGCTATCTCAGCATCTACTTCGGCTTTCGGACGACCATACTTGGCACGACTCAGATCTCGCATAGCATTTTGAAGGTTAGTATTAATAACATTTCCATCCACAGGTGGGTCACCATGCAGGCTAAACGGAGTAGTTGGAATACCGTCGGCAATAATTTTGGCAGCGGCATAGTGATTGGGGATATTAGCAATATCACTAGCATCAAACTGTGGAGAAAATTGTTTGGCAATATATTCAGCATCGTCATTACCAACCCGATAAATCACCATACTGCCAACATTACCAAACACAGCATCACGTATTTGCTCATCAATTTGCTCTATGTATTGGTTGGCTACAATAAGATTAAAGTGATATTTTCTAGCTTCTGAAAGTATAGTGGCAAAGCTATCGGTAGCAATATTTTGAAACTCATCGACGTAGAGAGCAAAGTCTACCCGTTGTTCTTCTGGTGTGTCTGCCCGACTCATAGCAGCCATTTGTAATTTTATTACAAATATCATGCCAAGTAATTTTGCATTCAACTCACCTAGTAATCCCTTAGATAAATTAGCAATGAGAATTTTATTAGTATCCATTATCTGGCGGAAGTTAAACGCAGAGGTCTTCTGGCCAATAATATTGCGAAGCATGGCATTATTGGCAAAGGCGCCAAATTTTGATACAAACCAACCTAGCATCTCACTCTTAGAATGCGCATCAGTCTGAGCCATTTCGCCTGTCCAGAAATCTTGCACTGTAGGGTCGGTAACATATTTAAACTTCTTCTTTAGATATTCATCATCGGTAAATACTTTAGGAATCTCAATGAACGTACCGCCCTCGGGGTCGGCCATTACTGTAAGAGCAGCATTGCGAAACCAGTGCTCGTAACGTGGGCCAATAATACCTTGATGCTGTGGATCGTAAAGTTTATAAAGCATAGAGATTGCTTCTTGCACCAAGAAATCTCGCTGCTCAGGATGGTTTCTATCATATTCCATAATGTTAAAGCCAAGTGGAAATTCGGTATCGCCAGGACTAAAGTAAATAACATCTTCGGCCCTATTCGCGGGAATACGACCCAAGAATTTCTCAGCCTCATCACCATTAGGATCAATAAAACAAAAGCCTTTACCGGCATAGGCATCTTGTAGCATTAAATTCGTAAGCAATGTTGATTTACCGGTACCCGTCTGACCTATTGTGTAAATGTGGCGACGCTTATCGTCTTGGGTGATATAGATAGGTGTATTAGTACCACGATACTCATTCACACCAATACGAAGTCCTTCAGTAGGCAACCCAGCAGGTGCCGGTACTTGCTTTACGGCCTTGCGCTCGAGATGTGTAGCAATACCAATAACTTCACTTGGCAAATGAAAGATAGTGGCCAGCTCAACAGCATTTAAGACAGTTTTTTTCTTTGTAGCTGGAAAGAACCGAAAAATAAAATTCGTCGCGATTTCTTGTGGCGAATCCGCACGTTGGTATTTAAACCCATTACTTCCTCCCTGACTAAGTTGCGAAAAGCCAAGCTGCATATCTTGTATCATTACATGGGCGCGCGCCGGATTATCAGAACTTGCGATTAATCGTATGCATGTTTCAAAGGCCGGTGATTTAGCCTTATCCTCTATAGTTTCGCTCTTGCGCTGATCAATTGCAGTCGGCTGTTTGTCTGGTTTTTTTTCTTCACTGCCAGAACTTGGTGCCTTAAATGGTGCTTTTAATACATCAGACCCAAAGCTAAGTGCCTTGTTTTCTGAACTACTTGGGTCAAGATGTTCTTTACTCCGTTTTAGAGCGTACTTCGTCCAATCACTACCAGCAGGACGAATAAGAATTTGAACCCCTAGACCTTCATTCTCACCAAGATTTGTGAGGCTAGAAAGTATACCGGCAAGCGGATCGAAGTCTGTAGATTTATATGTATTAATAGGGTAAATACTTTCTTTGGACAATACCAATTCACCACCTTGCACACCTGCAATTTTGCTTTTTTCTGAGAATATATTTGTTTCATTAGCCTGTTCTATCTGAATGTCTGGATACCCTGCAACTAATGCTTTTTGCACGGCACTCAGCAGGCTTACAGGTACAACAATATAAAAGTTAATGAGTTTACCTTCGGCAATAATTTCTAGACTCAGATATTTTTTGCCATAATACGATGCTTTCTCAGTAGCGATTCCACTCAGTAGATTAAACACCCCCTCCGCCTTGGCGATGTTTTCTTTAATTAGCTCTCGACTATCTCTATTGTCCTCACCAATCTCTTGGGGTGGAAGTTTTACCAATAGCGGCACCATTTTTAGGGAGCGCTCTATATCTTTACTGTGTCGGGCTCGTTTTCTTAATAGAAAAAAGGCTAAAATACTTATGCCGCTGGCAAAAAGTATAAAGACTATACTTGTAAAGATAACAAACTGGTTCATAGTTGTATTTTGCTAATTAAAACCTTTTTATGAAACATCTAGGTTAAATCGCTGTTTCTGGTAGGCTTTGCTTACCGTATTATGATCAATATCCTCTACCAATGGGTCATCCTCGTCTCTTTCTATAACATTTTCAACAGTGTCTACCCATTCTTTCTCTATAAGATCATCATCACTAGCAGAAAGATTAGCTAAATCTTTAGCTTGCAGCCCCCGTGATTGTACACTACCAGTATGTAGTGCTTGGGCTGGCGGGGGAGCACCGGCTGTAGATAGAGCAGCCGTTGCATTCGGCAAGGCTTGACCGCCAACTGGGTTAGAACCAGGTTGGGGAGTAGTTTCTACTGGCTGAGCGACGTTCTCGACTACCACCTCTGCCGACGAAGATGTAGGCTGTAAATTGTGATTTGCAGCCTGTCCGGCAGCAATCTGCTCTATAGTTGGTTGTGTAGCCGGCGCTGCAATGTTTGGATTAGAAGGGCTTTGTTGGGGATCCATACGCCCTATTATACCAGTTATGTTTATATGAGACTATATTACTCTAGCTATGCACCCAAACTGGCGTACCAATAGGTGCCCATCCGTACAGAAATGCAGCCGAACTTGCCGACATATTAACACACCCATGACTACCATTGTAATAATAGTCAGAACCACCATAACTCGATCGCCACCTATCAGCGTCATGCAAACCATAGCCTGCATAAAATGGCATCCAATAATCTACAAAAACATTATAGTTATACCCATATTGTGCACCATTTAAATATCTACTGCGCTCTTTGGCATAAATTGCAAATGTACCTGTTACAGTGCCAAAACCTGCACCACTAGCGCCACTGGTAATAGGTGCATTAAAAACAACTTGTCCATCTTGCCAAGCCCACAAATGCTGTTGGCGTAGTGATACCTCAATATATTGTGGATAATCTAATCCGCCAATACCACCAAAGGCATTGGTCTGTGTTTTAAAGGCTACTGGAGAGGCGGTTAGGACAACATTAACATCTTGATTAGCATTTAGACCTGCCACTATAGCATCAATAGCTGGGTTTTGATTAACTGCCAAACCATCTACTCCTTCCTGAGTAACTGAGCTAGTACCATTTGCGACTGTTATTATCTTGTTTTTGGGTGCGATATTAATCTGATTAGCAACAGATTGTACATATCCAGCTACTTGCTCGGGCGATATTTTTGCCACTAACTGCTTCTTGCCATCTGCGCCATCTTCTACTGTAAAGACTATCATGTGTCCAATAGCATTTTTGTCGGCCGTAAAGTTTCTGCCATTATACGTTAAAATAATCTGTTTAGCTAAAATAGTCTCAGCACTGGCTCGGGCTGCAGATAAATCCGCAACTTGGATATCAGCCTTTTGCACTTCCGGACGGAGCGTAATGTTTTCGTCTTGGCCATCACTAAGTGCAGATTGAATTATCTGATTAAGTGCCTTTTGATCTATACGCAAGCCATCTTGATCGGGCTGATCAGTAATAACACCCTCATTTATTACTAGAGTAGCATTTACAGGGTCATGGCCAACCGACTGAACCACAGAAGAAGTAAAGGCTTTTAGTTTTACTAAATCTAAATTGTATGCCAATCCTAACTGCCCATTTTTTTCACTTGCAAAGATTCCAAAAATTGGCAAGATAGAACTTCTACCGACACTATAGGCAGTATTGGCAGTGGTTACTAAATCGTAATTAGACCCCAATTCGGTATCGGTAGTAGTAAACACCTTATCGCCCACCTTGAGAGTAAAATTCCGTTTTGTCTGTATTTGTCTGAGCGTTGTAATGGCTTCACTGCGCGTCTTAAAACTCAAATCGTGCCCTGCTACCGAAACGCCAGGGTAGATTCTACCAGTGAGCAAGGCTGCCACTATAGCATTCATACATAAAAATGCCAAAATTGCTCCTAAAACTACAAATTGTGTTCGTGCTACCAAGCTTGGTTTTTGCCCAGATTTAGATAGCGTTTTGGGCAATGCAAAACGGTGACCATATGGCTCTGTATCTTGTTTTTGTGGCTTTGGCATAAAACTCTACTCGTCTATTTTAGTATTGTTTACTATTATACCTCTTAAGCTAAGAAAAAGTCAGACTATTTTTACCTGCAAATTCTTTTTGTTCAACAAGCCATCTTCTATGTCTTTTAGTAGGTTAGCTATGGCTTTCTGTTTTGGGTTAGCCCCACAATCTATCCAGACCCTCATACTTACCCGTTTTCTACCTTTGGCAATCAATTCCTCATCCGTAAATTCTTGTAAGAAATTGACTCGAACAACCTGCTGGTGAGCGAGAATTAATAACTCTAGATCTTGCCATAGAGTTTGATCTAATACCTCTACCGTAATGTCACGACTAATTAATTGATAGGGGAGAAGTGGCACCGATTTTTGCATACGCTCGCCAAAAATTGCTTGGTCTGGTAAAACTACCTCAGCAAAACTTACCTCAGCATTTATTCCAAATTGCTTTAGACAGACTGGTTTAATCTGCCCATACCTACCTTCTACTTCGGGTATTCGCTGGCTCGTATATTTTGCTACTCTACCATCTAAATAATTAGTATTTTCGCAACGCTCATACCTAAAACCAAGTTGGTAACGACTATTACACATATCGAGAATGCTTTTTATTCTCTGAATACCATTAGCCCCTACTGCGGTAATGGCTAATCGCCAACTCTCTTCAGCTAATGTCTTCGAACGCGGTGATTTATCATAAACCCTACCCAACTCAAAAAATCCATAATCTTTCTGATAGAAGGTGTTGTTACGGGCAACTGTCTGTAAATGACTACTCAGCAGCGAGTTGCGCAGATATGCCTGTTCTTTACTCATTGGATTTTCTATTGCCAACACACTATCTGGGCTAGAATTTGTATCGAGTAAATCTTGCTCACTCACAAATGAATAGGTAGTTACCTCAAATAAGCCTGATGCTACCAAATCTTCGCGCATATCCATCAAGCCTGGCAACATTTGATGGTTAGTAGTATCCATTGGTGGCAAACCTGGTAATTCACTCGGCATATTCTCGTAACCATGTATTTTGGCAGCCTCTTCTATTAAATCAACTTCTTTGGTAATATCTGTCCGCCACCAAGGCGAAACAACCGCAATTATATGATTAAAACTATCAACATAGCGGCGCGCGCCTTTATAGCTAGGGTTTTTTATAAAGTCATCAAGCGTGACTAAATGCACATTAGCATCCACACGTTTTACATATTTTTTTGTCTTTACATTCCATTCGTACTGACTAGCTTCAATAATCTGGTCTTTACCTATATACATACCCACGTGGCCAATATCACCCCGGCTTTTGGCGTCCATTTTTTCCCAGTGGCCAGAGTAAAATAACAGATCTCCAGGTCTAAGTTGATCAATTTCTACTGATTTACCTGATTTAAATTGCTGCTCTGCAGTATGTCCAATGCTAACACCTATCTTCGAATAAATCCTTTCAGTCAAATATGAGCAATCAAAGGCATCCTCAGCGTTTTTCTTAAAGCTGGCACCATATAAATATGGTTTGCCAAGATGCTTTTTGGCCTCTGCCGAAAGAGAGAAGTGTTCGGCACTAAAGCCCCTTGCCCGCAAGCCATCAATAATCTCTTTTTCGTTGAGCTTTGTACCCAACACCATTTCCGCCCGTCGTTGGCGTAAACCAACGTACGAAATCCATGGCCATGCATATAGTTGATCATTTACTTCATCAATTAATTCGGCCTTACATATGTCTTGTAATAATTCTACTGCCCGCTCAAAAGCAAAACAGGGAAGGGGGAGAGGAAGCCCTTTTTCGAATCGTGTACTGGCCTCAGAGCGCAAACCATGACGCAGAGCACTTCTGCGAATAGTAGTTTTATTAAAATTTGCAACTTCAAGCATAATCTCAGTTGTTTCTGCACTAACTTCAGTACCGACTCCGCCCATAACACCAGCCAGTCCAATTGGACCAGAATTATCCGCAATTATTAAATCGCTCTTTGTTAGTTTTCTTTTTGTACCATCCAAAGTAGAGAGGGGCTCGCCATTTTTTGCAAAACGTACTTGCAAGGCGCCATGTATTTTTTTTCTATCATAGGCGTGGCTAGGCTGGCCCGTTTCTAACATTACGAAGTTAGTAATATCTACAACAGGGTTTATAGCTCGCATCCCTGCCGCCTCTAAGTTTTCCACAAGCCACTGTGGCGTTTGGGCATCATTCCGAATAGTAAATGCCGCACTAATAAATCGCTCGCACTCCCCAGTTTCCTTGACTTTCACTACTTCTCTGTTTTTATAGCTAATTTTGGCGCGTTTTGGTTCTGTAACCTGATTTTTAGCAGAATTAGCAGAAATTTCACGCGCCAAACCCAAAACCGACAATAAGTCCCACCGGTTTGCAGGTGTCTTAACATCCACAACATCGGCTATATTCTCTATGTCGCACAATGATATTCCAAGGGGGAGATCAGGGTCGAGCTCTATAAGCCCACTGTGGTCATTTCCCATACCTAGCTCTTTTGCGGAGGCTAACATCCCGGCCGATTTTTCACCACGTATCTCGCGCTCGCCAATAACAAAATTTTCTGGCAACACACTGCCGGGCTGTGCATATGCCACAACCAAACCTTTGCGAACATTCGGTGCACCACACACAACCCGCCGTTTGGTTTTACCAAATTCTATATCTACCAGTCGCAATTTATCGGCATTTGGGTGATCCACTACATTTATTACTTTGGCAGTAATAACTTTTTTATCGAGTTTGGGTGGTGAAATTATCTCTTCTATCTCAACTTCGGTGCGCTCTAAAGCCGCCACAATCTCATCTGTAGACAGTGATTTTTGTAGGTAATTATTTAGCCAACTTGTACTTACTTTCATACAAATTGCTCCAAGAATTCAAAACGTGGACGCCATAACTCACGTAAGTCATCGAGGCCATACTTTATAGCAGCAATTCGTTCTGCACCCCAACCAAAAGCAAAACCAGTATACTTCTCAGGGTCGATACCACCATTTTTTAATACTATTGGGTTAATCATCCCAGCCCCACCAAGTTCGAGCCACTTTCCCTTGTAACGACAATCTAACTCCACCGACGGCTCGGTATATGGAAAATAACTTGGTCTAAAACGAATATCAGCTTCTGGGCCCAATATTCCTTGTATAACGTGTAGTAACGTCCCCTTTAGCTGTGCCATCGAAACCCCCTCGCCCACTACCAAACCTTCTATCTGATGAAATGCCCAAATATGCGTTACATCTTCGTCTTCGTTACGAAATACCCTACCTGGAACAATTATTTTAAATGGTGGCTTATTGGCCTCCATAAATCGCACCTGCATACCAGATGTATGCGTGCGTGGCAAAACGTCTAATTTACCATTATTTTTAATATAAAATGTATCTTGCATTTCTCGTGCTGGATGCGTGGCTGGCATATTTAGTGCCTCAAAGTTGTACCAGTCAGTTTCTATCTCACAACTATCCACTACAGCAAAGCCCAAATCAGCAAATATCTTATAGGTTTGTTGCAGTACTCTACTGGCTGGATGCATATGCCCATATGGTTGATCAAATCTCTGTCCTGGTAGAGAAATGTCTTTTATTGGGAATTGCTGCGACGCCAAAAGCTGTTCTCGAGCATTATTAATTGCACGTTCTATTTCGGTCTTTAACCGGTTTAACTCTCTACCCTTTTGGGCCTTCTCTTCTGCAGCCAAGCCCGGTAATAAGCGTAATTGCCCAGATATATAGCTATTACTGCCTAAGTATTTAGACTTAACTTGCGCTATAGCGTGCTCGCTAGTCGCCTGCCCCAAGTCTGCCTGAAGAGCTTTTCGTATGTCATTCTCAGAGGTCATACTCTTTTCTTTCTGGTACGAAAATAGATTTCTATTACCACTACTACTAGAATAAATAAGATAATATCACGAATACTAAGGCTTCTCAAACTCGAAAGAGCAAGCAAAATTGATACCGTAAATCCTACCAAGAATCCTGTACGTAGAGAACTCGTTAATGCCTTGGTAGCAGTTAGGCGATGTTCTTCGTGGCGCAACTTCCAGAGAAAGCCAATTAAGGCAATAACGCTGCCAACACTTACAAGTATAGCTATAAACCAGAAGGTAATGCCCGCAGGACCCAGCTTAGCCGGTGTATATGCTACTAGGGTATAAATTACCCCTAGTGTTGAAAGCGTAAGTGTTGTAAGCAGGCCAAATATAGAAAGTAGTATTACAGAGCGCTGAGATATCATAATAAGTACCTTCTATTGTACTGGTTTAGGGCATTTCCTTCAAATTTTGCATTTTGTACAAATAATATACTCTAAATTGTATACATTTTTTATTTTATGATACTTAATATGCATATTGAATACTCATATTGTTCTTATGTTAATTTGCTATTTTAGTTTGTCATGCAACTTTGTAGTTCAATCGCAGCTTATTTTGCGGAACGCTATATTTAGTAATTTATGTAGTCACAAAAAACCGAACACTTTATGCATTGCCTGTGAATATCTGTGTATAACTCTATATTATTTTGTTAACAAGTATTAACAAAATAATTACATTCCGCCTTTAGGTAATCCTATGTCGGTTCTGTACTGCATACCGCTAAATGTAATGGTTTTTATTGCTCTATAAGCCTCTTCTCTGGCCTTTCCTATAGATTCGGCATAGGCTGTAGCACTTAGTACCCTGCCGCCACTGGTTAAGAGAGTTGCTTTTTGGCTCATTGTACCGGCATGAAACACCACTATATTATCGAGGTTATTAGCTTGGTCTAAGCCATCAATAGGTACACCTGTTGTGGTATTAACAGGATACCCTGCCGAAGCTAAAGTGACACAAATACCATAACCATCCCTCCAAGCCAATCGAGAGCCAGTCAACCCACCTTCGGTACAACTCCAAAGCAGATCAAAAAGATCGCTCTCGAGTAATCTCATATAGGTCTGGCACTCAGGGTCACCAAATCGAGCATTATATTCAATCACCTTAATCCCTCGCTTTGTAACAATCAACCCTGGATACAAACAGCCGATAAATGGATGACTTTGCTCTGCAAATGTATCAACAATGGGCTTAACTATCCGTTGTTTTATAAAATCCAAATCTTCTTCTTTTAACGTGTCTACAGGAGCCACAGAACCCATTCCACCAGTATTTGGCCCCTTATCACCATCGTAAATTGCTTTATTATCTTGGCTAATCGGAAATAGCTCGAAACTCTTGCCATCACATATAGCGTGTACTGAGAGTTCGTAACCAGATAAAAACTCTTCTATAACAACAGTGCTACCAGATTTACCAAATATCTGCTTTAGCATAACGTTTTCTAACCAATCTTTTGCTTCTTTTAGTGTAGTACAGATAGCTACACCCTTACCTAGGGCTAAGCCACTTGCCTTAAGTACGAGCGGAAACTCTTGTTTCGATACATAATCTAGTGCCTTATCGTAACTATGAAAAACTTTAAATTCTGCAGTTGGGATACTGAGTTTTTTCATAAGCTCTTTTGCAAATGATTTCGAAGATTCTATCTGGGCGGCAGACTTATCAGGCCCAAAAATACGCAATCCTCTTGCTCGAAATACATCCACTACACCGGCTGCCAAGGCATCATCCACACCAACTACAGTTAGATCTATCGACTCATCTTGGGCAAACTGAGCTAGTTTTTCGATATCTAACGGGGATATTGCAATATTCTTACCTAACTCTTCTGTTCCACCGTTACCAGGTGCAAAAAATAACCCAGTAACCTTCTTAGACTGCTTCAGCTTCCACCCCAGGGCATGTTCTCTACCACCACCGCCAATAATTAAGACCTTCATTCTATTTATCATAACAAAAAACCCTAACATTAGTTAGGGTCGTAAAACCAAGGGGTGTCTAAACTGTGCTCATAGCCAAGATAGCCTATTTGCTGATTGAATCGGTCGCGAGTATGAAACCTTTGCTCGAAATAAAAGATTTGCCAAGCATTAATGGCGTCCTCTAGAGAAGCAAAACTATAGCAGTGGTGACCTGGAGATTCTGAGTTTGGCACAAAATACCAATGAATTATGTATTTTGGTTGGCCCCCAGGCGCATCAACGATTTCTAATACTTCAATATATGCGTAGGCACCTGCAGCAGCATATTCGTGTTGCACAACATCATATGGACTTCTACTTTCATAAGCCCCGTGTGAAATTTTGGTTGCCATGGTTCCACTCCTTCTTACAGGATTCCGTAACATACTAGCATGCCAACAAATAAAAAACCACCCTACTGGCAGTAAAGTGGTAGTGTTTCAACAAAATTTGGTTACGGGCCAACGTATCTGCCCTTAATAGAATTAACTAAATGGCACACGCTGGCCCGAAGGCCAACTCTCAGCAGAACCGAAAGTAGCCGTAAGTAAGCTGTCAAGGCGCGTATATGCATCAATTACAGAAATACACGGTTGACGACTTCCCAACCATCCGTATGGCAGACCGGCCAGGATTCGCGCTCCAATAAACTTAGAGAGCAAGTCCTAGCCGACTCCTTCAGGTAAAGATAGACAAGGTACAAAATTAACAGAACAGCAGAATTTCTATCTTAGTTTGCCCCTCGAACAGTAGGGAAAAACTGGCTATAAAAAGCAAGGGGGCTGCCTTTTATGAGCCAGACTTCCCCTACCGTATTAGGTTGAATATAGGTAAATAAGAGATACTTTTAAAGAGATCAAGTATCATCATAGAATGCGTAAAGAATTTGTGGCATGGTTTTTGTGTTGGTTTTTATTTTTATTTGAAAGAACAATGTTAAGACTATTGTAGCAAACGCTTATGCTAATGTCAATGGTTTATAACGTATTTATTACAATTCTATCTGTTAGGGTATGTAGTATATTTTACAATAAACCAATTTTGTCTTTGACTTCGCGGAGTTTTTTGGTAGCTATTTCGTTCGCTTTTACTGCTCCATCGTCAATAATCTGTTGCAATAAGGCGGTGTCTTTGCGTAATTCATTGTATTTAGTCTGAATTTTAGCAACATCATCTGCTACTAGGCTACCTAGGTCTGATTTAAACTCGCCATAGCGCTTGTCTACATATTCTTTTTGTAGATCTTCTATAGATTTACCCGAAAAACCAGCATATATCTGTAATAAATTCGTAATAGCTGGTTTATCTTCGCTAGCCTCTATCTTATCACCCGAATCAGTAACAGCTTTTTTAAACTTGGTCTCAATAAGTGACGGGTCGTCTAATAAAAGTACATTACCATTCTGGTTAGGATCGCTCTTGCTCATCTTTTTGGTTGGGTCTTGCAGGCTCATTACCCTAGCACCAACTTTTCTAATAACTGGTTCTGGCACTGTAAAGGTTTCGCCGTACTGGTTATTAAAGCGCATCGCAATATCACGCGCTAATTCAACATGTTGTTTTTGGTCCTCTCCTACAGGGACTTGGTTAGCTCCATAGAGCAAGATATCTGCTGCCATTAGCACTGGATAAGTAAACAAGGCTACTATTTGGCCCTTAGCACCACGTTTTAGACTTTTGTCTTTATATTCGGTTTGTCTCGAGAGCTCACCCATGGTGACATAGTTATTAAGTATCCAACAAAGTTCTGAGTTGGCAGAAACATCAGACTGTACATACAAAATTGATTTGTTGGGGTCTATTCCGGCGGCAATAAACCAAGCAATGTTAGCATATGTTTCAGAGCGAAGCTTTTCAGGGTCTGGGCGCACATTAAGAGAATGAAGATTTGGCACAAAATATATTGCCTTACCTTCTGTTTGCAATTCTACACAAGGCTTAATTGCACCAAGGTAGTTGCCTATATGCAAATCGCCAGTAGCCTGAACGCCAGAAAGGATTGTTTTCATATCAAAATTATATCACAGCTAATCTTCTAAGTGTGGCTTCTCTATTACTAGCTGTTCTACAGCTTCGTCCGTTGTAGCAATTTTTACTACATCTTTATCGATTTTCTTCAGTTCTTTATGGGCTGTATTGTAGTGGTTTACCGTGGTACCGAGAGAATTACCCAGCTTGTGCATATATTCATCATAATTTATTAGATGCTTGCCAAGCTGACCAACGCGTTTTTGTATCTCTTTGGCTTGTTCTTCTATCTGTAGACTACGTAATCCTTGCATAACTGTCTGTAAATACGCCATAAACGAGGTTGGTGAAACAATAATTACGCGCTTATCGCGAAAGGCATACTCTATTAAATCTTGCGAGCTGGTCTGAATAGTCCCTACCTTATTTACCAATAGATCGTAATAGATTGCCTCAGATGGAATAAACATAAATGCAAAATCCATAGTATTTTCATCTGGACGTATGTATTTAGAGGTTTCATCTATTCTGCCCTTTAGGTCTGCTTTAAATTGTTTTATGAGTGCATCGCGCTTCTCTTTATCCTTGGCTTCTACAACTCGGTTGTAGTTTTCTAAGCTAAATTTAGAGTCAATTGGTAAAACTTTACCCTGATCTAAAAAGATTGCAGCATCAACAATTTCACCATTTTTAAACTTATACTGCAATTGATATCTATCTGGTGGCATAGTATTTTTTAGTATTTCGCCCAAGTAATATTCACCCAAGACACCACGTTGCTTCGGATTAGAAAGTACATTTTGTAATGTCTTAAGCTCGTCAGCTACATCTACCACCCTACGATTGGTCTCATCAAGTTTGGTAAGTCGTGTAGTTACTTCTTGAATAAGCCGAGAAGACTCACTCATCTGCTTATGCATGCTGCTTTGCATAGTGGCATTATTGCGGTCTATCCGTTCGTGCATAGCCTCTTGGGTTTTGCTAAGTGTTTGGTTTAGCGCTTCGAGATCTTGCTTAATATAACCAAGCGAAGAGTCATCTTTTAGGCGAGATAATTTATTCTGAAACGACAGATAAAGACCAACAAACCCTACTATTAGGATCACAACCATTAAGAATAATAAAAACGTTATCATACATCTATTATACAGGCCAAATGTACGAACACAATACGAATATGTATAAAGATTTTAGCTAATGTCAGAAAATATGCGCTTTAACGCCTGATATGCAGCACTTACCAAGAAGATGAAGGTAAATAATAGCAACCCTATCTGTAAATAGGTAACAAATAAAAATAATACACCAGTTGGAGTCTCGTTACTGCTCCAAAATACACTATTAGTAAGGTATTTAATAATCTGGGTAAACACAAAGGTGATTAACGCAAAAATTAAGTACTTTCTAGCTTTGGTTACGGCCAACTTATTTAGCCGCTCACGACTGCGAATAGAAGCTTTTTGCTTTAAAGTATAGCCAGAACTTTGAGCCACAATATTATTGCCTTGTGTAATTGATACTTTTCTCTGTTTCATATGCATAGTATATCATAATATATAGTATTTTTCAATACTTTTGAGCATAAGTTTTATGATAAATATTTTAGATATATTTTACTTTTTTGCTTTTGTGACGGACTAATTTTGCTGGCAAGTTTGAATTTGTAAATATTAACTCATCCACCAAGGACCAATTTTTACTTTGCCTGTTGGTCGCGCCCGACGCACTCTATACACTACCTGTTGCGGGCCAAAGTACTTCTCTACTGTCCCTGGCCAATGTTCTTTCAGCCACTTCTGTTGCTGTAGATACATATCTTCAAGACCGCGTTCGGCAAATTCCTTTTTTATTACCCCTCCAGAGTGAGGATGACGCTGTTTCTGTTGATGCGGAGAGTTGAATCCGTGTGCGTAGTGGGTCATTTCATGAACTATAGTAGCTTTTACAACATATTCTGGAACTATTTCGTCTTGATAGAGCGGATTTATGGTAATAATTGTAGTTTGGCCATCGGCTCGATCGAGGCTAATTGACCCTAGGCGTCGCTTGGCTTTTCTACCGTATTGAATCTTTACTGTGTTCGATTGCTCAACATCAGAAAAATGCTTATACCAGATGTCAGCTAGCATATTTTCGAGCCATTCTTGGTCTCTTTGGGTAGAATTACTCATTCTATAAAACTTCCAAAATTTATTCTGCTCTCTCCACTATTGCTAAATTCTTTATGTAGTATACCATCCCTTACCATTGTAAGTTTAGTCAAAACAATACTTTGGTCGACAGGCTGTTGTTTGACCAATAATGATTTTTCTAAGAAATTTAGACTGAGATTATCTACTGGATTGTTGTATATATTCTGCCACGCCAATGCATATATCGCCATCTGGACACTATCTTTGAGTTTCTTTTGTGCAGACTTTTCATCTTTTACCTCTCCAGTTTTAAAATCTGTTATCTCTATCTCGCCATTCCTGTCAAAAACAGCATCGTATCGACCGCGTATTACCATCTTTAATTCTGGTAGACGGAGTGTAAATGGTTTCTCTACCCATTTTGGAAAATCCTTCTTTTCTTGTTCTTCTGTAAAGAAACGCTCTAGCACCTCTTTACCACGTATACGTCTCTCCTGTTCGTGTTGATACGATACAAAACCTTCACTCTTCCAGCAGTTATCAAATACATTGTGGAGCTCTGGCAATTTAACAGGTTGAGAGCGCATTACTCGGCTATAGTAGTACTCTATAGCAGCATGTATGGCCGAACCATAAATTAGCGAGTGAAATGGCCCTTTGGGTAGTTGTAAAACATCAAAATACCAAAATTCTTTTGGTGAGCGCAAATAATCTGCAATCTGGTTAGCGCTTAAATGTAGCCAACCCTTGTCGTCGAAATACCTCTGGGTAGGATCGAAGTTCTTACTAATAGTATTGGTTGGTGATGGCTCGAAATCTCTAAATACCACCTTACTACTGCCTAGCTCTGCCTTACTAGGAGCATAATTAGTGGCCTCAGTAATAAATCGAGAGGGCTTTTTTGCTCTTTTGCCACCATGATCGGCCGATCC
>WBZU01001466.1_pt1 | contig 17697 bp, 11 predicted proteins | sample 5204311 | NCBI WGS metagenome assembly WBZU01 (sample SAMN12344359, study PRJNA552823) | activated sludge metagenome | biome: Activated sludge suspended growth; feature: Nitrification reactor; material: Wastewater; isolation source: activated sludge from nitrification reactor of wastewater... | reverse complement strand
TAATGAATCAGTTTTCTCTACCCGGAATTTATTCTTTATGAACTCCGAGATAAGATCATTTATATTGTAAAATCTTCTGAAAGGAATGTCTTTAAAATGCTCTGATTCCAAAAGTGAAAGCTGAAAGGATCTTTCATCTGAATAGATCAGATATACCGGATCTTTTAATTTTAAATCCACGTCACTGAAACATTTGTTTATTAGTAATATATTATTTTCATCTGCAATATCTTTCTCGTTAAGTCCTGATTTTAAAATTGCTTCCCTGCGGTAGAGTTCCCCATATTTTCTGAAATGGAGTTTTATGTATTGACTAACTGACAGATCTGCGTCTGCGGGTTCTTCTGGACCTGCTCTGAAAGGAATTATATAATTTATGTTTTGCTGCAGAAATTTATCTTTATCTTTAAATGCACTTACAATAATGTCTTTCTCACTTAAAAAGCAGTTGGCTTTATTTGAAAAAAAAGTAAATATCATTTTCATCTCATCCTGTAAAATCAAGGATATAGCCCTGTCATCATTGAATATCATTACATCCTCAATAGCTTTCCCGTAAGCTGCTTCAAATAATCCCGCAAAATTCTTTTTTGCCTTTGAATAGTTAGACTTTATTAAAAGATAATTGAGGTCTTTTTCTATAGAAAACTCCAGTATTATTGAGTTATCATTCACATTATCAATGACTTCAATCAGAAGCTTATTCTTTTCCTGTGTGTATATATCTTTAATACAGTAACCCCGGATGATTTCATTCAAATGGGAGGCAACTTCTTTTATTGTAAAATAATTGTTCAGCATGAGTTAATATAATTTCAGTCAGTTAACAAATAAAGCATAAAATATTTCGTGAATTCATTTCCGGAATTCAGGTTCTCAAATAAAAAATCCCGGCTCTTTTTACAAAAACCGGGATAATTCTAAATTCCTAATTCTTAATTCTCATCAGGCATCTTTGAGCGCTTCGGCTCCGCCTACGATCTCAAGTATTTCTTTTGTAATGGCTGCCTGTCTTGCCTGATTGTATGACAATTCAAGTATCTTTAAAAGATCAGATGCATTCTTCGTTGCTGTTTCCATAGCAGTCATTCTTGATGCCTCTTCGGAAGCATTAGATTCCAGAAGTACTTTCCAGAAATGCACTCTGTATTGCTTCGGTATGAGAGATTTTAAAATTTCCACGGCTCCGGGTTCAAAAATATAATCTACAGCTTTGACTTTTTTATTTTCTTTTTTGTCAACAGAAGATTTTTTCAAAGGTAAAAACTGCTCTATTACTGCTTCCTGTTTGGCTACTGATCTGAACTTATTGTAAACAATATCAACTCCGTCATACAGCTTCTGATTATATCCGTCTATAACAAATCTGACGATATCATCGGAAACTTCAATATTCAGATCGCTGAATATATTTACATAACTTTTTATAATGTTTACGTTCCTTTTCTTTAAAGAATCTGTAGCTTTTCTGCCGATAGTTAATACTTTTGTATTTGCATTCAGAGTATCTATGTAATTTGAAGCATACCTGATTATATTAGTATTAAATGAACCTGCAAGTCCTCTGTCAGAAGAAACAACGATCACTAGCCTGTTCTTAACTTCTCTCTGCGACATTATCTTTTCAGCTTCTTCACCTGCAACTTCAATCAGGTAGCTGAGTAATTCATTTATCTTAAAAGCAAACGGTCTAAGCTGAATGATCCTTTCCTGAGCTCTTCTGAATTTCGCCGAGGCTACCATTTTCATTGCCTTGGTGATCTTCTGAGTGCCTTTTACACCGCCTATCCTGACTTTTAGTTCTTTGAGTGTAGCCAATTTTTCTGAATATATTAAATTTCTTCAACCGGCTGTGCCGGTGGAATATTTGATGTTAAATTTTAATTGTGGATTTATATTTCTCAGTAAAATCTTTCAGAACACTTTCCATCTTTTCAACATTCTCCGGTTTCAGGTCACCTGTTTCCTTAATGCTCTTGAGTATATCCGGATTAAGATTCTCTACCTGTGAGAGCAGATCATCCTGATACTGCTTTATATACTGAACCGGTATTTCGTCAAGATATCCTTTTGTTGCTGCATAAATAATCAACACCTGTTTCTCTACAGGCATTGGTGAATATTGTTTTTGTTTTAAAATCTCAACGAGTCTTTCACCTCTTCTAAGCTGCTGCATTGTGGCTTTATCCAGATCAGATCCGAATCTTGAAAATGCTTCAAGCTCTCTGAACTGTGCAAGATCCAGTCTCAGTGTACCTGCGATCTTTTTCATAGCTTTGATCTGCGCATTACCTCCTACTCTTGATACAGAGATACCAACATCAATAGCCGGTCTGATACCTGAGTTAAAAAGATTTGATAACAGATAGATCTGTCCGTCAGTAATAGAAATAACATTTGTAGGAATATAAGCAGATACGTCTCCTGCCTGTGTTTCAATTATAGGCAACGCAGTCAGACTTCCTCCTCCAAGATCATCTGAAAGTTTCGATGCTCTTTCGAGTAATCTGGAGTGAAGATAGAATACATCTCCAGGATATGCTTCACGACCCGGAGGTCTTCTTAGTAAAAGAGAAACTTCACGGTAAGATGCCGCCTGTTTGGTAAGATCGTCATATACAACAAGTGCATGTCTTCCGGAATCCCTGAAGTATTCACCTAATGTAGCTCCTGCAAACGCTGCAATATACTGCAAAGGAGCAGGGTCTGAAGCTGTTGCTGCAATAACTGTAGTGTATTCCATTGCGCCTTCTTCCTGTAAATTTTTAACAACCTGAGCGATCGTAGAACCTTTCTGTCCGATAGCAACATATATACAGAATACATCTTTGCCCTTCTGATTTATAATAGCATCTATAGCAACAGCTGTTTTACCTGTCTGTCTGTCTCCGATTATAAGTTCTCTTTGTCCTCTTCCTATCGGGATCATGGCATCAACTGCTTTAAGTCCGGTCTGAAGCGGTTCTTTTACAGGTTGTCTTTGAATAACACCAAGAGCTTTTCTTTCAAGAGGCAAAAATTTGTCAGTATGAATTTCACCTTTTCCGTCAATTGGCTGTCCGAGAGGATTGATAACTCTTCCAAGCATCTGTTCACCTACGGGCATTGATGCAATTCTTCCTGTTCTTTTTACAAGATCACCCTCTTTTACAAGAGATGATTCACCGAAAAGTATACATCCTACATTATCTTCCTCAAGGTTTAAAGCGATACCGAATACATCGTTCGGAAACTCTATCAGCTCTCCCGCTTCGCATTTTGAAAGTCCGTATACACGTGCTACTCCGTCTCCTACATATAATACAGTTCCGACATCAAAGACATCTACTTCTGTTTCAAATCCGGATAACTGTTTTCTGAGTATCGCAGATATTTCATCTGATTTTACTTCTGCCATTTTCTATTTCTCCTGAATATTTTTAATGTAATTTTTATTAATGATTTTCTGAAACTTTCGAACTTTAACTAGTTTAATATAAAGTCGCCATGCTTGAACTTTTCCTTAAGCCTGTCAAGCTGTCTTCTTATACTTGCATCAAGGATCGTATCATTTATCTTTGCTACAAATCCTCCTATGATTGACTCGTCTATTTCAAAACTTAAATTGCTTTTCAGTTTGGTAAAAGAATCGATCTTTTGTTTCATTTTCAGCTTTTCGTCATCATTTAACGGAACTGTGGTTTTAACTTCCACATCCACTATTCCGTCTTTTTCCTTTTTAAGATTTATGAAATCTTCAAAAATACCTTTTAGCAGGGATTCCCTTCTTCTAGTAACAAGCAGTATCATAAAATCCATCGTAAGCTGTGATACCATGCCTCCGAAAATTTCTTTTGTCAGTGAAAGTTTTTTGCTTTTAGATACAATAGGACTGTGAAAAAAAAGTTCAAGATCCCTGTTGGAATTTATCAGCTGAAGTGACTTCTCAATATCTTCTGTCACTTCATTCAGATTTCCCTTTTCTTCAGAAACCCCGTATAGTGCTGTGGTATATCTTCTGGCTGCTTTGGTTATCATTGAAATAAAATCTCTAAAGTTTTAATTGCTTGGAATTTGGGAAATGAAATCATCCACGATTTTTTTCTGCTTATTCACATCAAGATTATCCTTAATGATCTTCTCAGCAGCTTTTATTGCAAGATCTGAAACTTCATTCCTCAGATCTGCCATAGCTGATTCTTTCTCCTGTTTGATCTCGATCTTTGCCTGTTCAATTAATTTTCTCGAATCATCCTGCGCCTTTGCCATTAATTCTTCCCGAACCCTGTTTGCTGCATCCCTGGATTCGTTAATTATCTTCATTGACTGGGAATTTGCATCGGAAAGAATTTTTTTATTCTGTTCCATCAGCTCCAGAGATTCCTTTTTAAGCTGTTCGGCCTGATCCAACGAATCCTTTATTCCCTGCTCACGAGTATGAAGCGCAGTAAGCAACGGTTTCCAGGCGATCTTACTCAGCAGAATAATAAGAAAAATAAAAATTATTATCTGCCAGATAATCAAACCGGGATTCACAGACAAAAGAGACGGCTTGTCTTCATGTCCGGAAGGCTCACTGAACAAAAAGATCATTGAATAATTAAATAGTAATGAAATGTAATATATCATTAACTGAATTTATTTAAAGTTAAATTGAATATTCACACAGATATTTCAAACACCTGTCTGTGCAAATCTATAAATGAATAACGTTATATATATTATGCCTTTGTAGCTAACAGAATACAAATAACCAGACCGAAAAGAGCAACCCCTTCAATAAGAGCCGCTGCAATGATCATAGTAGTTCTGATCTCACCGACTGCTTCAGGCTGTCTGCCTATTGATTCTAAAGCTGATCCGGCTAATCTGCCGATACCGATACCTGCACCTATTACTATTAATCCGGCACCCAGACCGGCACCTAAAAATGCTAAATCCATTTTTATTAATTCTCCTTTTTGATTTTTAATTTATTATTTGTAAAATATATTTATAGTGCTTATGTTTTGTTTAAAATTTAAAAATTTAAAGTATTAATTTCTAAATCACATAAAATCTCTCAATGATGCTGCATTGCCATATTAATGTATAATGTTGAAAGAAGCGTAAATATATATGCCTGAAGAAAAGCTATGAATATTTCAATAAGATAAATGAATATCGCAAACGGAATAGCAATAACAGTTCCAGGGTAATTCATCACAAATATCAGTCCGATAAGAGAGAATATGATTATGGTGCCCGCAGTAATATTCGCAAACAACCTCATCAGCAGGGAAAACGGCTTTGTAAATAATCCTATGAACTCAACTACGATCATCACCGGCAGTACAAATACCGGAACTCCGGGAGGGACAAGACTTTTAGCATATCCTGCAAAACCGTGAGCTTTAATTCCTTTATACTGCGTTACTCCGAAAGTTACCAGTGCCAGTGCTGCTGTTACATTTATATTCTTTGTAGGCTGAGACATGAAAGGAAACAATCCGAGCAGATTTGCAAAAAGTATAAAAAAGAAGAGTGTGAGGAAAAAAGGCATTAGTTTCAAACCTTCCGGTCCCATATTAGCAACTACAATTTCATCTCTGACATATACAACGATTGATTCCACTGCATTGCCGATACCTTTTGGGACTTTATTCTTCTTATTGCTTGATACAGCATACAAAAGAACACAGATAAGTAAAATGGATGCAAGAAACATCATTACCGTACTCTTTGTAATCGAAAAATCAAATGTGATACCAAATATTTTAACGGGTTCGAAGTGAGGCAGCTGAATCTTTCCCAGGAAATAAAGATCAATATAATGGTGATCGACTATTTTCTCAATTACATCAAATTTTTCCTCCGCGAATTCCTCAATCTTTTTAATCTCGGATTCTTTTTTACCATCAGTGCCATCCTGTGAAAAAGATGTTCCGGAAATCAGAATAAGAAGTGTTAGTATTAAATACAGCCGCTGGAAAAAAGATCTCAATGGAGCAGAAGTTGATTGATTATTAGAATTTGAAATTTTTATCAATTTATTATGATCTTTGAATTAATTTTTTTTTGATTTATCTGAAAGGAAGTTAACTTCAAATATTAAAAACAAAATATAATAGAAAAAAAATATAACAGCTAATCCTATTTTATCGATTTTAAGAAAATATATCAGAATGAATATCAAAATGACCGTGACAAACATTCTCACTACCATGCTTAAGAGAACCGTATTTATAAATCCGTTACCCTCGTTCCTTAAAGCTTTTGTAACTACAAATCCGCCAATTATAACACTGGCAAAACTTAATCCCCATCCGAAAAATAAAGGCTGAATGTAAACCTGCTGACCGGAAAAATAAATCACAGCATAAAATATTAACAGGGAAATTATACTTATAAGAACAATTGTTTTGACAAATTTTTTAAAATCTAAATTTCTCAGAATTTATTGTATTTAGGATTTTCTTTTTTGTCTTCTTCAGTCAGTTTTTTTATGTTAAGATAAAAACTGTAAAATCCTGCCGCAAAACCTATGAATGTCAGAATCAAAGTGAATACGACAGTTGTGCCTGCTTTTTCGTCGATCCACTTCCCAATCCAGAAGAACAAAAGAATTGTTACTGCTAATGTCAGCCCTAATCCTGAATATTGTGCAACTTTATTGTCAACTTTTATTAATGGTCTGGAGAGAACATCCTTTAAAGAACTTTTCTTCTTTTCGGAATTTTTTTGTGACTCATTCATAAACCTTAAGCGAACACAAAATTAACGAAACTGTGTTTTAAAATCAATTCGACTTTTAAGGGATTTCTATTATTTTTTACTTTTTGCTAAAGATATAATTTCTTAAATAACTATGTAAAAATACATTTTGTTTATTTATAAAGATTTTTAAATTAATATAATTATTAACCTTCCCCAAGAAGAACTTATGTTGGAATATTTTAAATCTCTCAGCGAGAAAGAGCTTGAAGAATTTGAAGATTTTGTTTTCTCCCCCTTTTTCAACAAACAAAGAAACAATGTGAAGCTTTTCCAGTATCTGAAAAGCCTTTATCCTCACATCAGAAATATTGATATAAGCAAAGAAAACCTTTCTATAAATGTTTATGGTGAAAGCAATGTGAATGATGTTAAAATCAGAAAGCTTATATCTGAATTTTCTTTATTAATGGAAAGGTTTTTCTCACAGATTGAAATAGAAGAAGATTCTATAAGAAATAAAATTCTGCTTTTGGGAGCACTAAGAAAAAGAGGATTCCAAAAAAGGTTTGAAATGAATTACAGAACGATTTCGAGTATTCTGGAAAAGGTATATTCCAAGGATGAAAGTTTTTATCTGAATAAAATAAATCTTGTTAATGAAATGTTTTATTTCAGATTCGGAGATATCAGGGGAGATCTGGAAATAGGACTGCAGGATAAATCTGATAATCTTGATTATTTTTATGCATTTACAAAGCTTCATTGTTTTAATGAAATGATACATAATGAAGGTGTTATAAACAAGAATAAATTCTTCAATAAAAAAAATTTCAATGAAATTATTTCCCTTGTGGAAAACAATAAAGATGAAATCTACAAAAACCATCCTAACCTGCTTATCATATATTTTGTAGTAAACATGTTTCATACTCTGGATGATAAATATCTCTACGGACTTATAGATTATCTGAAAAGTAAAGAAAAAAGATTCCGGAAAAAAAATCTGAAATATTATTATCATTATGTAACCCAGTATTTTGTTAAAAAGACAAATATGGGTCATGTTGAATTCAGACAAAAAGCATTTGAAATGTATAAATATATGAAGGAAAGACGATTGTTTGTAATTGATAATATTATTACTGATTTTGAATATAACAACGTTGTGAATATTTGTCTTTCCCTGAAAGAATATGCCTGGGTTGATGGTTATATAGAGGAATACAAAAAATATTTAGATCCAAATTTTGCCAGCGACGCTTACAATCTTGCAAAAGCAAAACTGCTTTTTCACAGGAAGGAATTCGACAATATCTTTCATTATCTGAATAAGGTTGAAATAAGAGATACGAATTATTATGCCCATTCTAAATTCCTTCTCGGAAAAGTTTATTTTGATATGAATAATGTCAGCGGTGTTAAATACATTGTTGATAATTTAAGACAGTACTTGAGAATTAAGAAATCAATTTCTGAGGAGCAGTCGGATATAATAAAAAAATTCAACTATTATATCACAGAACTGATAAAAATCAAAGAAAGTAACTCTTCTTCAAAAAAGTCTCTCAAATTGATTCTAAAAAAAGAGCTCGATAATGAGGTAAAGCTTGTCTCAAACAAAGACTGGTTTTATGAAAAGATAAATAAATTTTGAATCGGGCAATTTTTCTTTGCGGATGATGTCTGAATTCAAAAAAAAGATTTTAGCTTTCCGGCAGGTATTCAGAATTAATTTTTCAAATCGTAGTGATCTTCCTTGTAATTGAAAATAGTTATCTGAAACGATTAATGCTAAAATCATAAGTCAAAATCAATCTGCATATCTCATAATTCAAAATTTGATTATTTCATTTCGACGGATTCGACGGCCTCAGCTCTATTTCACTAAGCAATGCTCTTTCGGGTAATCTGACTGCCAGTAAACAAGCTTCTGCTACATCATCGGGAGAAAGTAGTGTTTCTCTTCTTGAATTTAATTTAGCACTGGGATCATCAAAAAAATTTGTATCTGTAGATCCCGGACATACAGTAACAATTCTTATATTGTCTTTTCTAACCTCTGACATCAGTGAAGAAGATAAACCTATAACTGCGTGTTTTGTCGCGCTGTAAATGGAAGCTGTGGCTATTCCGTTTTTTCCTGCAATTGATGAAATGTTTATTATGATTCCTTTTTTCTTTTTCTTCATTGTTTTCAATACATATCTGTTGCATAAATATAGACCTTTGACGTTTACGGCAAACATCTCATCGAAATCTTTGGTAGTGGATTCAGAAAGTTCAGAAAATTTCCCGAATCCGGCGTTACATATCAGTACATCGATCTTTTTGAATTTTTCCAGTACTTTCTCAAACAGATCACTGATTTCGCCTTCAATAGAAACATCAGTTTTTATGAAATGATAATTCTTGTTTTTTACAGGGTTAGGGTTAGTTCGTGATGCATTTATTACAATGAATTTATTTTCAATGAATAATTTCGCACATGATAATCCTATCCCTTTGGATGCTCCGGTAATTACAATGACTTTATTCATTTATGATATTGTAAAAAAAAAGCAGCAGATACTCTGCTGCTTTAAAAATTTAAAAATTAAGTACGCCCGACTGGAATCGAACCAGTAACCTACAGCTTAGAAGGCTGTTGCTCTATCCGATTGAGCTACGGGCGCAAATATGCTCTTTCTTAATGATTGATTGATGACTATGAGTTCCAGATAAAATCAACGCACTCACTGGCAATTAATAAAATAGCTAAATAAAAAAACTCTTTCAATCATAAATCGAATCCAAATAACATCCCGAAATAAAAATTCCATTCTTTGCCATAAGTCAGCAGCTGATCATTATAGACCTGAGTAAATTCATTAAAGCCATAGGCAGCATCAAAAAATATGCTTGTAGGAAACACATAAAATGAAAATGCCTGCAATCTTAGCTGAGCACCAATGTCTGATTTGAATTCATTCAGTTTAGCTGCATTTCCATTCCAGGCATTGCCGTAATCACCGTAAAGCGAAAAATACAGCTTATCAAGGTAAAGAGGTGAAAGTCTGGTATCGATATGAGTAAATAACGGCAGACGATAAGTCAGATTCGCAACTGCCACTCTGCCTCCTCCAAGCGAATAAAAGGGATATCCTTTCATACCCGGAAGTCCTGTTGCATAGAAATCATAAAAGCTTTCTACCGGAGGTCCGAAAATTGTTGCACCGGTAAGTTTTAAAGTAAGAGAATGCTTGTTGTTAAAAAGTCCGATCCCCTGTGAAAAAACACCATAAAGCTTATTCAGCCTGTTGGTTTCGTAATTTGTTGTGACAGTTCCGTTATCATTTACCTCTATTGACGGATTTATTTTACTGATTTCGTAGTCATACCTGATATCAAATTTCCTGCCTATTGGATTTATATCCGAATTCTTGCTGGGATACATTGATTCATAATTGTATGAAAGTGAAAAATCGCTGGCTTTGAAATAAGTCTCATTGGTTGATCGTATTGAAATGCCGGTGACTGGAATTGAAAAAGCATCAAGATTATAATCATATTTTGATAATGTCCATCCGAATTTCACTATATGGTTATAGTTAATAATATTGAAAGCCATTCCGAAATCAAATGACAGCAGATTATAAGAAATGCCGTCACTTATAGTATCTGTAGGAAATGGAATATTTACAGTGGAATTTCTGACTGTATTATATCCGTCAAGTGTAAACTTCGGCTCAAACTTTAAAGTCTTCGTGAAAAAATCTTTGAAGAACGGGAATCCGTTGTTGTATTCGAATTGTAAAAAAATATCTCTTTCACCTTCTATATTTATATTAGCACCACCGAATATAGAAAATCTGTTGAGAACTTCATTTGAAAAAAAGTAAAGTCCGGGTTTTATTGCTTCAAAAAAACTGAACTGATTCTGTCTTTTATAAGTATCGAATCTAATTACAGGCACAAATGATAAAGATGTGAATTTACTTTTGTATGGTTTCTTTTTGAATTTGATGACATCCTTATCGTCAAAGTTTTTTAACTTTAACCAGTCATAATCACTACCGGCTTTTAACGAGTCAATTACTGTATACTTAGTAATCAGAATTTCCGGCTGCTTATATGAACCAACCTCCGAAGGATCATATTCATTGAAATTTTTCAGCAGCGAAATTTTGTATCCTGTGGACTGATAAGTGGAATAAGCAATATTACCGCTGGTATCTATAGTAGGCATAAAAGCTCCTCCCAGAACATTGGTTATTTGCTTTATGTCTTTTGTTTCTTTGTCCAGTGAATAAATGTTAAAGATACCGGTCTTGTTTGATGCAAAATAGATTTTCTTCCCGTCTTTTGAAAATACTGCATTCCTGAAATCAACTCCTTTTTCATCAAGAATATAATTTATCTCTCCTGTCTTTATATCTATTTCAGCTAATTTTCTTGATTCTTTTATTGCGAAATCAAATATTATTTTTTTCCCGTCCGGAGAGAATCTCGGACTGTATATCTGCTCACCGTCATTAAATGCTGTCAGCGGATCATTGTTTGTTCCGTCTGCATCAGCAATCTCTAAATTAAGTGTTCCGTCTTTATTCACAACAAAGCAGATCAATTTTCCGTCAGGTGAATATGACGGAGAATATGCTCTTAGATTTTCCGTGAGTCTTTTTTCATTCTTTGATTTCAGATCATACTCGTAAATATCATATATCGTAGAATGATGAATTGTCGGAGGCGAATTTCTTTTTGCATATATAATTTTCTTCCCGTCAGGCGACCAGAAATAATTGGTTGATACTGGCTGTGATATCAGTTCAGATTTCTTTTTTGCAATATCATAAATGAACAAACCTGTCGTTCCGTAATCAAAATTCTGATTTGAAAGGTATGCAATCTTTTTTCCGTCAGGTGAATACTGAGGAAAATAATTGGCAAAACCGGTTTTTTCAATTATATCACCTTCAATAATATTTTTTTTAACATCGACAAGTCTGGCATCATAATCTTTTTTCAGAAAAGCTTTCCATTCATTATACAGTTGTTTCCCGTCAATACCTAATGTCTTTTTCACGGCTGCATCCATACTGAAATTTGTAAAGTCTCCCAGATGAAGTGTGATTTCTTTTATTTTATCTTCACCATATTTATCTGCAATGTACCTTGTCAGTCCGTAACCGAGATTATAAATTGATTCTGCTTTCAAACTTGTTATAGAAGAGAACTGTCCCATTTCACCCCAGGTCAGGAGGTTACCGTCCTCAATATAACTTCTCAGGATCATATCCCTGTGAGAATCCCAGTATTCATATGAGAGCTGCTGTCTCTGATACTGCGCGGTTCCTTCGGCAAACCAGGCGGGAACCCCAACTCCGGATAAAGGATAAGAAACAATTACATTTGGATAACCATACAAAACATCCGGTCTTATTTCATTTTCATAACCCAGCCATTGAAGATAAAATGCTGGAAGCTTTCTTCCGTATTTCATGGCAGCCTGAACCTGAATAGCGTGAGTGAATTCATGCGTCACCACATTTCTGAGCCAGTTATGAGTTCCTCGAAGATCGTAATCAAGTGCTGATGCAAAGATCTCAATCCTGTTTCCAAAATAATCCGTAGCTCCGTTAGCAATGTCAGAAACATCGTTTACTATAAAATGAACTCTCTGGTCGGGTTTGTAATCATATAATGAAGTGATCGGACCGTAAACTTCTTCTGCGATCTTTGCAATTGTCGAAGCAGTTCTTTCAGTTCCGCTGTGATAATGAACATAGAAATTTTTTGTTTCGATGGTAAACCAATCAAGTTCAGGATGAGGATCAAACTGTGAAAAGATTTTTCCGGTTGGACATAAAACGATAAATGCAATAAGATAAAAATAAAGGTTTTTAATAATGAACATTGAATATTAATTTTTTAATAATTATAATTGAATACAAAAAGAAAAATAAGATTAAGCAGGGTGGAGAATTCGGTAAGTAATATTCAAATAGATTCAGAAATTTTTAAAATTAATTAAACTTACAGCTTATAGGAAAAGATTACAATTTGGTAAATTAAGTAACGTAGTTGCGTTTTATCTCACTTAAAAATAACTCAGGATTACAGTCGTATTCATTTTTAATAATAATAATAATTCTATTTATTATTAGCAATGTTTCTTTTTCTCAAGGCAGAAGAGACAGGGCTAATACTAATTTTAATTATATAAAAACTAATCCTTCTGACACTTCTAACGGATCAATAGGAGATTCAATTCTTGCAATTGATTCTACAAGGCTATTGCCCGTTGATTCCACTGCGAGAATTAAATATTTCAAGTATATTCCCGAATATTTATACGGCACAAAATTATCCCAAAGGACTTCTCCGTTTTTACTTGATAATTCTTCCAATATAAAATATGAGTTAAGTTTTGACGAATCCGGAAATGCAGTCATAAAAGAAAAGTTCGATGATTACGATATACGTGCTCCATTAATAATTCCGCTGGATCAGTATCTTGCAGAGCGCTCACAGATAAATAACAAGAAACTCTTCGAAGATCTTGTTAATGAAAAATTTCAGGGAAATACAAAAGATGATATCAGTAAATTATTTGAAAAATTCACTGACATCACAATACCACTGCCTTTTACTTCCGAGAGTATTTTCGGACCTCCTACGCTTAGTCTTAAAATAAACGGTGCAGTGGACATAACAGCATCTTATCAGAATTCTACAAGTGATCAGACCATTATATCAGGGTTAAGCAATTCAAATAACAGTATAAATTTTAAACAGGAAGTTCAGCTGACCGCAAAAGGTACAGTGGGAGACAAGCTTTTCATAGATGCAGATTATAATACTCAGAGATTATTTGATTTTGAAAATCAGTTAAAAATTAAGTATGAAGGATATGCAGATGAAGTGATAAAGAGGATAGAAGGAGGAAATGTTTCTCTGTCTACAAATTCGGGTCTTATTGGTTCTTCACAGGCGTTGTTTGGGGTAATAGGTGATTTTCAGTTAGGTGCGCTTTCTTTATCTGCAGTTGTATCACAGAAAAAAAGTAAAACTGAGGTAAAAGATTTCAGCGGTGGTGCTCAGGAATCCGAGTTTACTTTAAAAGTATATGATTATTCGGATAATCATTATTTTCTGGACACGATTTATAAATCAAGTTTCCTTGATTATTTTAATAACACGAATATTTCGCAAACTACAAATCAGCTGAGCGTTGATGAACAGTCATTTGAAGTTTGGGTACAGACAGATGTTACAACTACCGGATACCGGAGAGCAGGAATGCATGTGAATCTTGGTCCGTTACCGTCTTCAGGATCCTATGACAGTTCATATAAAAACCCTCCAACCGTACAGGGTGAAAGTATTTTTGGTCTTGTCAGAAAGCTTAGTCCGAGCGAATATTCTCTGAATAAATATGCCGGATTTGTAACATTAAAAATAAGTCTTCCTGATAATTATTTTGCGGGTGTTGCATATAAAAGAACTACAACAGGAGAGCAGTTTGGTACGATCAGCACGGACACAAATGTAAAATCTACGGACACACTTGTACTGAAAATGATCAAGGTACAAACCCTTGTACCAACCAATACGGTTGCATGGGAATTAAAGATGAAGAATATATACCGGCTGCCTGTATCAAGAGTTGTAAGAGAGGGCTTTAATTTTGATATTAAATTTTTAGATCAGGGTATTTATAATCCGACCTTTCCAATCCCGAATCTAAACGATTATATTATCACCATAATGGGTCTTGATAAATACACTGACGGAAGATCCGGTCCTCCGGATACGAAGTTTGACTGGCTTCCCGGGACGACCATTGATGTTGAAAACGGGTATATAATATTCCCGACACTTAAACCATTTTTAAATAACTTAAGGGATACCATTAACGGAGTAACCATTGATTCTTCATACTGGTATCCGCAGATCTATACACAATTAAAAGACAACTCAAAACTGGTTCCTAATGCCAATAACTATGTCTTTACCGGCAGAGCAAGAGGAGAAACAAATATCAGCAATACACTTAATCTCGGATTTAATGTTGTAGCCGGAAGCGTTGTGGTAAAAATAGGGGAGCAGATCCTTAATCTGAATTCTGATTATACAGTTGATTATTCTTCAGGTACAGTTGTCATCCGCAATTCCGCTGCTTTGTTATCTAAAGACCTGAGGATATCTTATGAAACCAATGATCTCTTCACACTTGCATCCAAGACATTTTTGGGTTTAAAGGGTGATTATAAAATTTCGGATAAAAGTTCGTTTGGTTTTACTGCTGTTAATTTAAAGCAGGAAACTCTTAATGATAAAGTAAGAATAGGTGAAGAACCTACAAATAATACTATGTTCGGAATAAATTTTACGACGCAGTTCAATTCAAAGCTGCTTACAAATCTTGTAAACCTGTTGCCCGGATATAATACAAAAGTACCTTCCACTATTACACTAAGAGGAGAAATAGCTTCAATCAATCCGGACCCTAATACTAACAAGAGTGTAATTCCAATTGATAATAATGAAGCAGTTGCTTACATCGATGATATGGAAGGAGTGAAGAAAATAATTGCACTGGGAGGCACTTATAATACCTGGACAATGGCATCGGTTCCATTATCAGATTTTATTGGACCTCAGGATAGTACTCAGCTCAAACAGTCCAAAAGAGGAAAAATGAACTGGTTTAATATTGCCAACAGCGCCATACTGACCAATATTTATCCTAATAAAGATGTGCAGACAAGTCAGAATACTGTCACCCCTTTTTATATGACATATGAACCTTCAAAAAGAGGTGTATATAATTATAACGGTCAGTTTGATACTATTCCTGATAAAACAACTACCTGGAACGGTGTTATGAAATATCTGAATACTACAAGTAATAATCTTGTAAACGAAAATATTAATTTCATTGAATTCAGTTTAAGGATAGAAAAAGGCAGGGATGCCGGTAAAATAGGAAAACTGGTAATTGATCTGGGTAATATTAGTCAGGATGCTATACCGAACGGAAGACTCGATACAGAAGATTCACTGGGCAACGGTGAACTAATAGGTACTAACGATATTGGAACGGATTTTATGTCGGATGCGCAGGAATTACTAATGTACAAGGCTCTCAATGGAGGACTGGATCCGCCGACAGCTATCGAAATTCTTGATCCGGCTCTTGATAATAACAGCTCTACAGGTCAGGTCGACTATAGCAGAATTAACGGAACTCAGAATAATCTTAATTTCGAAGGAGGAAGAAGACCTGATACTGAAGACCTTAATAAAACAAGTAATGTGAATAACGGAAATGATTATTTTCAGTTTGAGATTAGTCTTAACACAGAAAATAATCCTTATATTGTCGGTCAGGGAAATGACGGCTGGTATCAGTATAAAGTACCTTTATCTGAATACAGAAAAGCTTACGGTAATGCTGTGTTTACAAATATTCAGTTCGCCAGAATGTGGATCACCGGAGTAAATGACACGGTAAGGTTACAGTTTTATGATATCAGTCTTACCGGTAACCAATGGGTAAAGGCAAACAAGACTGATACAACTTATAATATTACTGCTGTAAGCATTGAAGAAAATCCTCAGACATATCTAAGTCCAATAGCAGGTAACGGATTAAGGCAGACTATAAGAGGTCAGAATAATGTTAATACTCTGTCAAATGAACAGTCTCTTTCTATTGAAGTAACTGATCTAAACAGTGGTATCAGAAAAATCGCAAGGAAAGATTTCAATAATGCTCCTCTGGATCTGTTCAATTACAGATCAATGAAACTTTTTGTTAACGGTGACCCTTCATTTAATTATACCAATGAAAATATTTATGATGCAACTATGATTGTAAGATTCGGAAATGATTCAAACAATTATTACGAATACAGAGCTCCAATACATCCCGATGTAAGACCCGGACAGCCCTGGAATGAACTTAATAATGTAACGATTAACTTTGGAGACCTAACGCAGATCAAGATCGGCAGGGATAATCCCAGTATAGCCGTAGAGCTGGATTCAATAAACGGACCGCCCGGCTCTTCTTACAAAGTATTCGGTAATCCGGATCTTCAGTCTATAAAAGAAATTATACTCGGTGTTGAAAAAAACCGGAGCGCGCTGAATGCATCAATATCGGGAAGTGTCTGGTTTAATGAACTCAGGCTTGTCAACGTAATTGATGATAATGGATTTGCACTGACAGCAAATGCTAACATTGAACTTGCAGATCTTATAAATGTAAACTTTACAATTTCTAAGACAGATCCTTTCTTTCACGGTCTCGACAGCAGAATGGGAACAAGGAATTCAATTACTGCATGGGATTTAAGCACAACAATTAATGCAAACAGGCTGATAAATAATTTCTTTTCATCGGCTATTTCTGAAGAGTGGGGAAATTTCATTCAGCTTCCGATCACATTCAGGCACTCTGAAAGCATGATAAATCCTGATTATTATCCCGGTACTGACATTTTAATGGAAAGTGCAGCTGATGAAAGATACGAAAGGGTTCTCAAAGCAACTGGAAGTGAAGAGCAGGCGACGCTTGCCAGAAATAATATTACAACTGAAGCACAGACACTTGTTATAAGAAACAATCTTTCAATCAGTAATATGCAGTTTGGACTTCCGAGCAATAATTTCCTGATAAAAAATATTTTTAATCAGCTTAGATTTAATTTTAATACTGATTTCGGATATTCAAGAGATCTTACTTATGAAAATAAGGATGATTTCAGATATGACGGTGGCGTTTCATTCGGAACAGATTTCGGATTAAGCGATAAGCTAAATTTAAACATTGGCAATCTGCTGCCTCTCGGAGAAAAATATGCCGGAGGAAAATTATATTTCTTCTTCCCGTTTATTCCCCTGGCTCCCTTATTCTCTCAGAATTTCAATGCTAATACTACTTTCAACAGGTCAAGGTTTGAATCCAAACAAAGAAAACTCAACACGGCTGACTTTACATCAAGAGATTTTAAAGCCAACAGAGGTTTCAGCTTT